>Ga0265293_10001237_pt1 | contig 56549 bp, 48 predicted proteins | sample Munlanlewell138R_FD_192505 | JGI IMG/M metagenome (GOLD analysis project Ga0265293, IMG submission 192505) | Leachate microbial communities from a municipal landfill in Southern Ontario, Canada - Leachate well 138R | ecosystem: Engineered > Solid waste > Landfill > Unclassified | place: Canada... | reverse complement strand
CTGGCAGAACCCAAAACCGGCGCGACCAAGGTTGGCGAGTTGGAAAATACCAAATTCGTTGTGCCGGTGGCGCCCTCCGCGCTTGCCAGATAGTTTAATTGCGTGCCGGTAGCGGTCACCGAAGCCGCGCCCAGGGTGAATGGGCTGGGAATAGTGACCGTTCCGGTAAATGTCGGACTTGCCAAGGGGGCATAATTGGCAATGGTTGCATAGGCTCCCGTGCCTAATGTTCCGCCCGCGCCGATTGCCAGGCTCGCGCCGTCGTTGCCGGTTAGCGTGAGCGTGTTGCTCGCGGTGAATGTTTTGCCGTCGGCAATGGTTAGCGCCGCGCTTGTTGCCGGCGCGGTGATCGCCAGTTTGTTGATTGATGTGGCAGTTGCCGCGCCCAAGTCGGGGGTGATAAGCGTCGGCGAGGTTTGCAAAACCACGCTGCCGCTTCCGGTGGTAGTATTTCCCAGCGCCGTTAGCGTTCCCGAGGCGGGCAGGGAAAGCGAGGTGTCGCCGGCAAGGGTTAATCCCAAGGAGTAATTGCCGGTGAAAGTGATGGTGTTGTTGGCGTTGTTGGCAATGCCCGTGCCGCCATATGCCGGAGAGATGGCGGTGCCGTTCCACGCGCCGGTGCCGATTGTTCCCAGGGTGGTAATATCGGTGCCGATGAGCTTTGAAGACGCAATGCTTCCGGCAAGCATCTCGTTGGCAACCTTGCCCGCGCCGATGGCGGTGGTAATGGCGGTAGTGCCGGAGCCGGAGATATCGCCGGACAGAGTGATGGTTTGATTGCCGGTCAAATAACCGGCGGCAGAATGGTCGCCCCAGCCGTAGGCGGTGTTCCAGTTGGTTGAATTATCGGTGAAAGAATAGTCGGTTAACAGATCGGTAAAGCCCGGGAAATAGAGATTGGAAACGCCCTCCGCCAAATCGTCGGTGTCAAAACCGGACAAATCGCTTAGATAAACTGTGGGCGCTTGCCATGTCGCCAAACCATCGGCATCGCTGGTGAGCACCTTGCCGTCCTCGGGATTACCCGAGGTGATGGTGAGCGCGCCGGCAATGGTGGTTGCCGCGGCGGACAAATTTCCTTGCATTGCGAGGTTGCCGTTGGTATCAATGACAAATTTACTGCCGGCATGTTTAGCGTGTCGCCGCTCAAACCGGCGGGCAGGGTAAACGGCTGGCCAATGGAATAGTTGGGGCGGTCAGAATCCATCTGGCGCAGAAGGAGATTTACTTTGTCTTTGGTCTCTTGATCAACGATAACGGTGTTGGTGCCGGTTTGAATTGCCGGAGGCGTTGGGCGAATGGCCGATATTTTGGCCAAGATATTATCCAGCTGATTTTTAATTGCCGCCAGCAGAGAGCTGTCGGCCGATTGGACAGCGGGTTTTACTTCAAAAGGGTCGGACCCTTTTGATAATTTGCGCCGGTATCGGTTGCTAAAGTTTTGCCGCTTTCTTTTTGATTGCCGCCGATATTATTATTTTGGGTTTGAGTGTTTTGGGTTTGGGTTTGAGTATTGTTTGGGGTTTGTAATTCGGGATTTGGAATTTGCTTTTTGGTTTCGCAGAAACCGAAAAGGCAGATGGTGCCCTGCCAAGCATCGGCCAGTCCCGCGCGGGTTTGCGCGACGAGTTGGGGAATGGTTTGTTGGATTAAAATTTCATTGCCGCGGGCGAAGCGCGCCGAAAGAGATTCGGCAGTTTGGGCAAAGCCGGCGTTCGCCGGTCTTGCCGCGCCCAGGCAACACAAAAACACCAAAAACGCGCCCAGCAATTTGACCAAATTTGCCATTATCCGCGATTGTTTCTTGAACATCATTTTAAGTCAATCTCAATATCTTCATTATAACCCATTTGACAATTAAAAAGCAAATGAAACGCGCCGCGATTTTTTGCCGGTAATTTCAAAATTGATTGTCGTCGCGTCCGGAGGCAAAATTTCCGCCGCGATATCCGGCCACTCAATCGCGGCGATGTTTTTGGGATCGGCAAAAATTTCTTTGATGTTTAAAAATGTTAGATCGGCGGCGGAATTCAGGCGGTAGCAGTCAATGTGATAAAATTTTTCAAAGCCGATTTTGGGCGGCAGAGGATAAATTTTTGCGATCACAAAGGTGGGGCTGCTGATCGTTTCCCCAATCCCCAGCCCCTTGGCAAATCCCTGAATAAAATTGGTCTTGCCCGCGCCCAGCTCGCCGGACAACGCCAAAACGCGCGCGTTTTCTCCCGCGCCGTTTGCCAAAATTTCTTTTGCCAGCATCCGCCCCGTTTTTTTTGTTTGCGCCGGAGAATCAACAATATAAATTTGTCTTTTTCTTTTCATAAAATTTTGATTGTGCTGATTTTGACAAAAATTGTTTCGCGGACAAAAAATTGACTTTTGACCGATAGTGGGATATTTTAAAAAATCAGCAATTTCATTCTCCATTTTTGCACAAATATGCCCACAGCTCAAAAAATCACTCAAAAAATCACTTTACCGCAAGGGTTAATCGATTCTCTCAAAGTTGACTTGATCGGCTTGCCGGCGTTTCGCGGCGCAATTGAAAAAAAATTAAGCGATCCCAACAACACCGTCACGCAAATAATTGAAATTATTTTGGCCGGAGGCATTGTTTTCAATTCTTCGGACGTCCACATTGAGGGCCAAGAAAACGACGCCAAATTACGGGTGCGCCTTGACGGCGTTTTGCAGGATGTGCTGTCTTTTGACCGCAAAATTTATGACACGCTCATTTCCCGCGTCAAACTGCTTTCGGAAATGAAGCTCAACGTGAGCAACCGGCCGCAAGACGGGCGGTTTTCCATTGCCGCCGGAGAAAATTCCGTGGAAATCCGCGCTTCAATTCTGCCCACCGAATACGGCGATTCGGTGGTAATGAGAATTTTAAACCCCAAAAATTTGATTGATTTGGAACAAGCCGGATTGCGCAAAGATCTTTATGATATGTTTTTGGAGCAAATAAACCGCCCCAACGGCATGATTATCGTCACCGGCCCCACCGGATCGGGAAAAACCACCACTCTCTACGCCTTTTTAAAAAAACTGCAAAGCCCGGAAGTTAAAATCGTCACCATTGAGGATCCGATTGAATACCATTTGGAAGGGATTTCCCAAACCCAAGTGGAGCCCGACAAAGGCTATGATTTCATTTCCGGATTGCGCGCGATCGTGCGCCAAGATCCCGATGTAATTCTCGTGGGTGAAATCCGCGATTTGGAAACCGTGGACATCGCCTTGCAAGCCGCACTCACCGGTCATTTGGTTTTTTCCACCCTGCACACCAACGACGCGGTCGGCGCCATCCCCCGCCTGATCAGCTTGGGCGCCAAAGCCTTTAACATCGGACCGGCCGTCAATATGATAATCGCCCAGCGATTGGTGCGCCGCGCGTGCCCCAAGTGCAGCGCGCGGGGATCTTTGCCGGAGGCGGAATTAACCGAGATAAAAGAAGGTTTGGGCGCGGTTTTGCCCGATTTGGCAAAAAGAGGCATCACTTTGCCCGAAATCAACGAACAATTGGAAGTTCCGCGCGTTAAAGGATGCGACTATTGCGCCGGCACGGGCTATCGCGGCCGCACCGCCCTGTATGAAGCCTTTAAAATCGATGATGAGATTCAAGCTTATATTTTGGAATCACCCACTGTTCCCGGATTAAAGGAAATTGTCAAAAAGAAAGGAATGTTGTCCCTTTATCAAGACGGACTGATAAAAGTGGTCCAAGGAATTACCACCCTCGACGAAGTTAAAAGAGTGGCGGAGAAATAAAAAATCCCGAAATCGGGAGTCAAATTGGTTCTGCGCCCAATTTTTAGAATTTCCCGAGGTATATTCCAGCCGCAGCCAGGATACCCATCGTAAAAAATTCCAGACTCCCAATTTCGAGATTTTTCTTCGCCCTCCATAGCCTTGGCGAAGGAGGGACGCGCATATCAATTAAGCCATAAAATGGCGGATTTTGTTTTGCCCATCAATTATAGCGCACTTCATTTTTTTTGTCAAGCCCATAGCCCCCTTTCCCAAGGAATTGACCAAAACAACTTTTTGTTGTAGGGTAGCGCCATCGGCGCAAAATGATATTTTGCGATGATTTTTTGTAAAATCAATTTTTAGACATTTACTATAATAATACAATTTTTGCCACTTTTTAATTTCTAAGCGTCCTTTTTGGAAATTGGAAATTGGAAATTGGAAATTTACCACTATGTCCGGACACTCACACGCAAAAACAATCGCCCACGCGAAAGGAATTGCCGACCAAAAGCGCGGCGCGGCATTCTCAAAAATGGTGCGCCTAATTACCGTGGCCGTCAAAGAAGGCGGGGCAAACCCCGAAACAAATTCGCGCCTGCGCATGGCCCTGGACCAAGCCAAAGGCATTAATATGCCCAAGGACAACATCGAGCGCGCCATCACTCGCGCCAGCGGTCCCGGAGAAGGTGAAATATTTTACGATTTTCTTTTTGAAGGCTACGGTCCGGGCAACGCGGCTCTCTTAATTGAAGGTATCACTGACAATAAAAATCGCGCCGTCAATGACGTTAAAACCATTTTAAACCAAAACGGAGGCAAAATGGTGGGTGAAGGCGCGATCCGCTGGATGTTTGAACGCAAAGGAATGGTGATGATCAAATTATCCGAACAAGAATCGGATAAGCAAGACAAGGAAACGCTGGAAATGGAAGCCATTGAAGCCGGCGCCGAGGATATTTATTGGTTTGAAGATGTTTTGGAGATCCACGCCCTGCCCGAGAACACCGAAGCGGTCAAAAAAACACTTGAAGAAAAAGGCTTTAAAGTGAACTCTTTTTCATTGGGATGGCTGCCCAAGGAGGAAATTGAAGGCGATGAAAAAATCAAAGAACAAAACGAAAAGCTGATCGAAAAACTCACCGACAACGATTCGGTGCAGGAAGTTTATTCCAATTTAAAAGATTAAATTGGAAATGACAAATTCCCAATTTCTAATTTCAAAATAAATTTAACAATTCCAAAATTTTAAAAATAAAAGCTCCGCCGGCGCGGAGCTTTTTTGCGTTCGCATTCCGCATTCGTAGGGGCGTGGCTTTATGCCCGCCCGCATTCCCGCAACTTCATATTCCGCGGGGAAGGCCTTTATAACTTCCCCGCAAAAACGCAAAATAGTATTACTTTTTATATTGCCGGGCAACCATTTAGTAATACTTTTTGCCAACCCCGCCGTCGCCAATCGCCCGCAAAAGCGTGTTGAAGCCAAACTTCAACACAAGGATTAAGCTGTTGAAGTTTGACTTCAACACAAATTTTGAGGGCTTAAATGATAAAGTCAAAATAATTTGTTGAATTAACATTTTCCAGCGATGCCTCCGAATAGGTTGCCAACCATTCATCTCGGTTAGATTTATTCGCGAGTTTATCTCCCCATTTAAACTCATAGCCAAAAAGTTTTCCCTCCCTCTCTTCCACAAAATCAACTTCTTTTTGGTCCCAAGTGCGCCAAAAATAATTATTGGAAAAAATTTCGCGGTAAGAATTTCTTTTAAGCCGCTCGATTACCAAAAAGTTTTTCCACAACGCGCCGATGTCGTCGCGCAGATTCAAGCCGTTGAAATTTGAAATCACCGCGTTGCGCACGCCGTTGTCATAAAAATAATATTTGCTTTTTTTGGTGATCTCTTTGCGCAAATTGCGGGAAAACCCTCGCAGATTGTAAAGCACGAAAGATTTTTCAAACAAATCCAAATAGCGCCCCACGGTTTTATAATCAATCTGCAACCGATCGGCCAACTCCGAAAGCGAGACCTCGCCGCCAACCTGAAACGCCACCAAGCGCAAAAGATCCAAAAGCAATTTTGAACCCTTAACCTGTTCAATTTCCAAAATATCTTTTAGCAAATAAGAATTCACAATCTCCTGCAAAATTTTGGTGCGCTCCTTGTCGCTTGATGCCGCGACAACCTCTGGATAACCCCCAAAGACCAAATAGCGCGTCAATTCGCTTTTTAAATCAAAACGGGATTTGGCTTTTTCCAATTCCAATTGCGCCACCGGATAAAGGACAAGAGTGTTTTTTCGGCCGGTGAGCGGTTCGCCCACTTGGCCGGAAAGTTCAAAAGACGACGAGCCGGTGGCGATAATTTTTATGCCGGGGATTTGATCAACCAAAATTTTCAAGCCATAGCCGACATTGGGGATTCTCTGCGCTTCATCAATGGCAATCAATTCATAATCCGCGGCATAATTTTTTAAAATATCAAAATCTTGCGACGATAAAATTTCGCGAACTTTAATGTCATCGCCCGAATCCAGCCGGTATTTCATTTCGCAACCGGCCAAAAAATTATTCAGCAAAGTGGTCTTGCCCACGCGCCGCGGACCATAAACCACCAACGCTTTGTTGGGTTTTATATATTCGCCTAAATTATCATAGAAACGGGGAATTTTCATAGGTTTATCTGGCGATGCTTTAAGCATTGTGTTAATGTGTTTCCCGCTTAATTATAGCAAAATCCTCAAAATTGGCAAATTTCAAGGATTCCCCCTCCTCAAAATCCCCGCATTTCAAGGATTTTGTATAAGGATTTTATATAAAAAAAGAGGGGCATTATTAGAGCGCCGCCTCAAGCTCGACAAGGGCACTTATCGCCCTCGAATCGCGTACCAACTTATCTATCTCGTCATTGAACTCGTTTGGAAGTTGGAAAAGTATATCTCCCTGACGAATAGGGCTACTACCATCATAGATGCCAATAGTCAAAATATCTTCACCCGTGAAGGAACAGGCACTCCTTGATATTAACACCAGTTCAATTCGTACTCCTTCGGCATATTCATCGAAGGGTACCACACTGGAAACTTCCACCCAAAAAACCTCTCCATAGGACACCTTACTAAGTTCGGGAAAATGATCCCCGATAATTTCCCTAACCCCATACTTCTCAACAAGATCGTTAATCTCGTTGCCAGAAAGTACAACCTTCTTATTCATATAACAAAGATAACATAATAATAGTTTGTCAAGGTGGCGGGGCGGGAGAGATGAGAGTATAATGGAAATACCGCCAAAAATCCTAAATCCTAATACCTAAATCCCAAACAAATCCAAATATCAAAATTCAAAATTCAAAATCAAATCCGCGGTTTTTTGTTTTGAATTCGGATATTTGGGTTTTGAATTTGTTTAGGATTTAGGATTTAGTGCTTAGAGTTTCGCTTTTCGCTTTAACCTTCACGCTTTTATGATTATATTAGGAATTGATCCCGGTCTTGCCACCACCGGATTTGGCGTGGTGGCGCCGGTTAAAAATCGCGCCTCAAAGCTTCGGTGCATCGGCTACGGCACCATTGACACGGTGCCCGATATGATCCTCCCCCAGCGCCTCAACAAAATCCACTTGGATTTAAATCGCGTGATCACGCAATACCAGCCCAAAGCGCTGGTGATGGAAAATGTTTTCTTTTTCAAAAACGCCAAAACCATCGTGCCGGTGTCGCAAGCGCAGGGAGTAATTCTTTTGGCCGCGGCAAAAAAGCGCCTGCCGGTTTACCGCTACACGCCCATTGAAGTGAAAAAAACGATCACCGGATTTGTGAAAAGCGACAAAAAAGACATCCAGCGCGAAATCCAAAAAATTCTGCGGCTGGAAGAAATTCCCAAGCCCGACGATGCCGCCGACGCGCTGTCCATCGCGGCCACATACCTCATCCGCAGTTTGAATTTGTGAATTTGATTCCGTAGGGGCGGCCTTTATGGCCGCCCTGTTTTTTTGCAGGGGCAATGTTTACAGTTGTCCTTTTTGGGCGGCCATAAAGACCGCCCCTACGGAGTGGATGGTTGATTTTTGGGCGGCCATAAAGACCGCCCCCACGGAGTGGATGGTTGATTTTTGGGCGGCCATAAAGACCGCCCCCACGGAGTGGATGGTTGAGTGAGTGCAAAGACCGCCAAAAGGATGGTTGGGCGGGCATAAAGGCCGCGCCCATACGAAAGCAAGAACAAAAAATGCAAAACCTACGGAAATATCCACAGGTTTTTAATATTATTTCAACAGGGTTTTGCGCGGTTTTTCAATGGGTTTTCAACAATTATTGACGATTTATCCACAAGGTTATCAACAACTATTTAGTACATGGGGGCGCACCTCGGCGAGTACGCCGAGGAACGCCCCCGGCAGAGGATTTTAGTACGCCGAGGCACGAACCCGGCAGAGGATTTTAGTACGCCGAGGCACGAACCCGATAGAAGGGTTTAGCACGCCGAAGGCGCGATCCCAAATAAGGAGACTCATTTGATTTTGAAAAATTTGCTTTTGCCGATTTGCACGATCGTCCCGGATTTTATTTCCACCGCTTCTTGCCAATTATTTTTAACCGCGCCGCCAATTTTTACGCCGCCCTGATCACACAATCTCCTTGCCTCTCCTTTTGACTTGACCGCGCCCAAAGCGATCAGCAAATCGGGAATATTAAGCGATTTATCTTTTATTTCAACGGCGGGAATGTCCGACGGCAAACTGCCTTCTTGCGCCACGCGGACAAATTCTTCTTGGGCAAAATCCACTTCCTTTTTATTGTAAAAAATAGAAACGATTTTATGCGCCAATTTTATTTTCACGTCGCGAGGATTAACTCTTTTTTTATTAACATCCACTTTTAAATTATCGACTTCGGCCTGTGGAATATCTGTTAACAACTCAAAATAATCCCACATTGAATCGTCGGAAATCTTCATTGTTTTGGCAAACATTTTTGCGGGTTTTTCATCCAAGCCGACATAATTTCCCACGGATTTGGACATTTTCTTTTCACCGTCAATACCAATCAACAGCGGCACCATCAGCACATTCTGTTCGGGCTTGCCAAGAGCGCGCTGAACCTTTCGGCCAAATAAAAGGTTTAAACACTGGTCATAACCGCCCAGCTCCACATCGGCATCAATCGCCACCGAATCATACCCTTGTAAAAGCGGATACAAAAGCTCTAACATACTCACATCCAGCCCCGCCTTCAAGCGCTTTTGAAAGTCCTCTCTTTCGATTAAGCGCGCCACGGTGAACCTGCCGGCCAAATCCATTAAAAATGACATCGGCTTTTGCCCAAACCACTCGCTATTATAATGAATTTCGGCTTTTTCAATATCAATCACTTTTGCCGCTTGATTGATGTAATCTTTCATGTTATCCCGAATTTGTTGCTGGGTGAGCTGCGGACGCGAAGCGGTTCTTCCCGAAGGATCGCCGATTAGGGTGGTAAAATCACCGATAATCAGCACCGCCTTATGCCCCAAATCTTGAAATTGGCGCAGCTTGCGCAGAACCACCGCGTGCCCCAAATGCAAATCCGCCGCGGTGGGATCAATCCCCAGCTTTATCCGCAGTTGTTTGCCCGATTTTATTTTTTTCTTCAAATCGGTTTCTTCAAAAAACATTTTTACCCCGCGGCAAAGCAATTCGCTTATTTTTTCCGGATCAGCATTTATCTTCATATGATTTCATCTTACAATAATAAATAAAACCCATAAAGCATTTTTAATTAAAATACCCAAAATGTCAAAGTTTAAACCAATTCTCAACAAAAAAAACAGCAAGCCGTTAAAAATTTTTCGCCGGATTTTGGCAATAGTCGCCGTTTTAACGCTTGTCGGCGCCGCCGCCGCGGGAGCGGTGTTTGTTTACTATACGCGCGACTTGCCGCGGCCGGAAAAATTCTCAGAAAAAAACACTATTCAGTCAACCAAAATTTATGACCGCACCGGCACGATATTGCTTTATGAAATCTACGGCGAAGAAAAGCGCGACTGGGTTGATTTTGACCAAATTCCCGAATCGTTAAAAAAGATGGCGATCGCCGCCGAAGATAAAAATTTTTATGAAAATCATATCGGAATCGATATTGAGGGAATCACCCGCTCCTTTTTAACCTATTTCAAAACCGGCAAAATCACCGGCGGATCAACTATCCCCCAGCAACTCACTCGCTCAACATTTTTAACCAATGAAAAAACCGCGCAAAGAAAAATCCGGGAAATTGTTATGGCAATCGAGCTCACGCGGCGCTATTCCAAAGATGATGTTTTGGAATGGTATTTAAACCAGGTTCCCTTCGGTCAAAACACCTACGGTATCGGCGCAGCCAGTATCAATTATTTCAAAAAACATGTCAGCGAGCTTGATTTGGCGCAACAAGCAACCTTAATTTCTTTAATTCAAGCCCCGTCGTACTACCCAAACCATTTTGACGAATTAATGGACAGAAAGAATTATGTTTTAAACCGCGCGATTGAGGACGGCTATTTAAGCGGCGAAGAAGTTGAAAGCGCCAAAAATATCGAGGTTGTTTTCACAAAAAAAACAACTGAAATAAAAGCACCCTATTTCACTTTATGGGTAAAGCAAATTTTAGAGCAAGAATACGGCAAAAAATACTTAGAAGAAAGTGGATTAACGGTGATAACGTCGCTTGATTGGAACATGCAGCAAACCGCCGAAACAGCGTTAAGCGAAGGTGTTAACGCAAACCGCGCCTATTACGCCCATAATGGCGCGCTCACGGCAATTGACCCAAAAACAGGGCAAGTACTGGCAATGACCGTGGGTAGCGGCAATTACTATGACGAGCCATACCCGAAAGACTGCCGCCCGGGAATCGATTGTTTGTTTGATCCGCAATATAATGTCGCCATAATGGCTCCGGGGCGCCAGCCGGGATCCTCTTTTAAACCCTTCGTTTACGCGGCCGCCTTTGAAAAAGGATACGCCGATACCACAATCGTCAATGACGTGCCGACTTGTTTCGGCAAATGGGGCGGCGAAGAATATTGCCCACAAAATTACACCGGCACATTTCAAGGGCAAGTTACATTGCGGCGCGCGCTGGCAGGATCATTAAATATCCCGGCGGTTATCGTGCTAAACTCGCTCGCCGGATTATCCGACAGTATCGCGAAAGCAAAAGAAATGGGCATCACCACACTAAACAATCCTTCATCGTTTTACGGCCTTGCATTGGTTTTGGGAGGGGGTGAAGTAACTCTTCTTGATATGACATCAGCCTATGGAGTTTTTGCCAATCAAGGCTATCGCGTTCCGGCCTCTCCGATCATAAAAATTACCGACACAAAAGGATTTTCGGTTTATAAAAATAATAAAACCCCTCAAAAAGTTATAAGCGCGCGAAGCGCCAATTTAATCAGCAGCATACTTTCCGATAACAACGCGCGCGCGTATATGTTTGGCGTTAATTCACCGCTTCATTTCGCCGATTATAATGTCGCGGTAAAAACAGGCACCACAAGCGATTATAAAGATGGCTGGATTATCGGCTATACGCCATCAATAGCGGCCGGCGTATGGGTGGGAAACAGCAACAACGAAGCAATTAAAAAAGAACCCGGCTCGGTGGTCGCCGGTCCGATATTTCACAATTTTATGGAAAAAATATTACCCAACTACCCAAAAGAAAAATTTCCATCCCCGTAAAACATTTAATCATTTAAACATTTAATCAATCATATAATTAAAAAATCACGCTTTGCGTGATTTTTTAATTATATGATTATATGATTTTTTGATTAAATGTTTAAATGTTTATATGATTATATATTTTCAATATTTTTTAATCGGCATCAAAATATAAATAAAATCAGAATCTTTGGTTGATTTTAAAACACTCGGGCTATCTTCTCCTGAAAAATCAAAAACACAATCATCTTCTTTAATAACAGACAACCCATCCGCCAAGAAGCGATTATTAAACACAATGGAAATATCTTTTCCCGACGCATTTTTTAACTTCAATTCACTCTCATAAGCACCCATATCTGTTGTTTGGCTATAAATACCCATAATTAATTTTTGAGGAGATACTTTAATATTAATTTCATTGTTTTTTCCGGAAAAAATTCCCGCAGGTTTTAATTGGCTTAACATTTCTTTTTTCGAAAAAACCGCGTTCGCCGAATACGAAACGGGAATTATTGTTTGGTAATCCGGAAAATCACCTTCTATTAACCGTGTGGTAAATTGTATTTTTGGCGAATCCGCGTCCCCCTCATCGGTTAAATCAAGGGTAATTTGATTATTGGTTATATATATTTTTATATTTTTTTGCTTATCGCCAAAAACGGAAACAATTTCCCGCGCCGCTTTAACCGGAACAATAACCGAATTATTATCAAATTGCTTGCCGTTTCGCGAGACTTGAATTATTTTTTCACCCAAACGAAAACTATCCGTGGCAACAACCTTAATAACATCCCCCAAAAACGAAACATATACCCCCGTAATCTCGGGTTTTATCGACGAACTACCGGCAAATCCCGCCACACAAGATATCGCTTGGCAAAATAAATCCGCGCGGACGGTTAAAAAATCACTATCAGTATTAACCGGAAGAACGGGGAATTCATCCGCCGGCAAGCTGTTTAAATTCGACTTTCGCCGATCATTTAAAATAAAAATTGAATTGTCTTTTGTTTGAATATCAACTGTACCGCCGGGTAATGAGTTTATTAATCCCGAAAACATTTGCGCCGGAACCGCCGCGCTTCCGTCTTCCTCCACCTTTGAAAGCATTTTCCATGATATTCCCGTTTCCAAATTAGACGCAATAAGCGTGAGTGAATTTTTTTCCGCCTTCAATAAAACATTGCTTAATATTGGCAGAGTGGTGTCTTTTCCCGATATTTTTTCAACTTGGCTGATTGCTTGTTGAAGTTTTTCCTGTAAAATTTTTATTTTCATTTATATTATATTATTATTTTATTTTTAAAATTTATTAATTAGTATCATTAATAATTGTTGTGGATAAAATAGGTCGTAAGCTTATTTTATACTTAATTATTTGTGGAAAAAATATGTTGATAATAGGTGGTTTTTTTGTTTATTTTTTTAAAATATTTTTATGATAATTTTTTTAATATTTTAATCCATTTTTATTAACATATTTTTTAATTAATTAATTAACATTTTATACACAAGGTATTTTTGTTTTTATGAGTTGTAAATTTTTTGTTTTAGAATGTTTATTTCTTGTTGCAGGGATTCATCTTCTTTGATTTGGGAAGATATTTTTTTATAGGCGTGCATCACGGTTGTGTGGTCTTTGTTGCCTATTTTTCTGCCAATAAAAGGAAAAGACGCATTTAACTCGTTTCGTAAAAGATACATTATTATTTGTCTTGGTTTGACAATTTCTTTTTTGCGCGACTCTGATAAAACATCTTTTTCTTTTAAGTCGTAAAAATTAACGGTTTCCCGTATAATTCTTTTTGGGTTTATAATTCTTTTTGGGTTAAAAGACGATAAAATTTCCTTGCATGTTTCGGTTGTTGGGGCTAGGTTTTTTAATTTGGTATGGGCGATAAATTTTGTGAGTACACCTTCAAGTTCTCTGATATTGCTTTGAACCGTTGAGGCGATAAAAGAAATAATGTCATCGGGAAAGGATATTTTTAATTGTTGGCATTTAATTTTTAAAATCGCGACTCTTGTCTCGAAGTCGGGCAAACTCACGTCGGCAATCATTCCCCCTTCAAAGCGGGATCTAAGCCGGTCGGAAATTTCAGGTATAGCTTTCGGCGCTTTATCGGATGATAAAACAATTTGCAAATTTTTATTGTAAAGGGTGTTAAAAATATAAAAAAACTCATCTTGCGTCCTTTCTTTTCCGGAAATAAATTGTATGTCATCAACAATAAAGAGCGCGGTATCCAAATATTTTGTTCTCAAGTTTTCTATTTTTCCTTCACGAATCGCGGCGATAATTTCAGAAGTGAGTTTTTCCATTGGAATATAGCGCACTTTTTTATTTTTGAAATTATCGGACACTTCGTTGCCGATGGCTTGCAGCAGGTGGGTTTTCCCCAAACCTACCCCGCCGTATATAAAAAGCGGATTATAATTATCTCCGGGTTTTTCAGCCACGGCTTTGGCGGCGGCATGCGCCAGTTCATTGTGTAGGCCGACAATAAAGCCGTCAAATTTGTATTTTGGATTAAGGTTGGTTTCTTTGTTGAATTTAAATTCTTCAAAATCAAGCTGGCCGGTTGTTGCACTTGGCGCCAATCTTTTGTTTTTATTGTGTTGGGTGTTTATCGGGGCTTGTATTACTTGAAAAAAAACCTCTCTTATGGATTCATCAAATTCTCTTAAAAAGCCGATCATTTGTTTGCGGTACTTTTGTTCGAGCCATTCCTTTGAAAGGTAGTTAGGTACGGCAACAACCGCCTCTCCGTTTTTGATGGAGATGATGTTGGTTGATTTAAACCATGTGGCGAATATCGCCGGAGAAACGCTTAATTGTACTTGCGCCAATATTGACTGCCAGATTTCTTTATTATCCATTTTACCTTTTTTGTTTTATTATAACCGCAAGTTATTCAAATGAAAGGATTTTAAAAAACCCGCGAAAATAATTTTTTGAATGTCATATTTTGTCCAGCAGGCTATTTTTTGTTGAACATATTAATCATCGCTGTTTAAAATTTGCCAACACAAAACAAAAAAACAAAAATGGCAAATATTTTATAGGTTGAAAACTTGTGGAAAAGTGTGGGTAAAATGTGGATAAAACTCGAATTTTCGGTTCTATTGACACAATATCATTATTTGGCCTTTTTTGGCAAGAAAGGCGGTTAAACCGATTTTATTGTCGATGTTTTGTCTTTACTTTTGGCGATTTTGGTGTAAGATGTTAAGCGGATACGCAATTAAGCGGGGTTAATAAAAAAATATGAGTGTTACATATCAACCAAAAAAGAGGAAAAGAAGCCGCACGCACGGCTTTTTGAAACGATCTCAAAAACCGGGAGGAAAGCGCGTTTTGAGAGCGCGCCGCGCCAAGGGCAGAAAAAAAATTTCGGTCTAATTTCACTTAATTATGCTGCCGCGCAAAAATCGCTTAAAAAAAGAAAAAGAGATTAAACGCGCGCTTGCCGGAAAAATTTTTAGCAAAAGCGCTTTATTGATTTGCAAAGCGGCGGCAAACGAACTGGGGTCCGCCCGTTTTTGTTTTGTTGTTTCAAAAAAAATATCCAACAAAGCGGTTGTCCGCAATAAGGTTAAGCGCCGATTGCGCGAGGCGATAAAAGCGCTTTTGCCGCGGATCAAGCACGGATTTGATTGCGTCCTGATCGCTTTGCCGGGGATAGAGGCGAGAACTTATCGGGAAATTTGGGAATATGTTTATCGCGTGCTGGCAAAAAGCGGAATTCTTAAACTCAAACGAAACTCAAATCAAAATTCAATTTCAAATGATAAATAAAATCAAAATTATAAATCACAAATCAAAACAAAATAACGATTTTTGTTTTAGAATTTGATTTTGAATTTAAAATTTTGTTTATAATTTATCATTTGTAGTTTGATTTTATTGCCTGTTTACCATTGAATTTTAGATTTTGATTTTAATTTTCTATTGATATGAATCTTTTTGATGCTTTGATTTATCAGCCTTTATTTAACGCTCTCGTCGCTTTTTATCAGTGGCTGGGAGATTTTGGGTTGGCGGTGATCGCGCTCACTCTTCTGATTCGATTTTTGCTCTATCCCCTGGCGGCCGAATCCATTCGCGTGCAAAAAATTACCGCGGCGATTCAGCCGAAAATGAAAGAGATTCAAGAAAAACACAAAAACGACAAAGAAAAGCAGGCAATGCTGGTTATGGAGCTGTGGAAGAAAAACAAAGTTAATCCTTTGAGCGGCTTTTTGTTTTTGTTGATTCAGCTGCCGATTTTGTGGGGTTTGTATCGCGTGTTTTGGAACGGGTTTAAAGACGAATCCCTTTCAATGCTTTATGGATTTATTCCCAATCCGGGCGCGATTGACCCGATGTTTTTTAACGCGGTTGATTTGGGGGCGGCGTTTCCGGCTTTCGCGGTCGCCGCGGCTATTTTGCAATTTATACAAACCAAAATGATGATGCCGGTAATTTCCGCTCCAAAAGAAAAAAAATCGCAAAAAAGCCAAAGCGAGCAATTTGCCGCGATGATACAAACCCAATCATTGTATGTTTTTCCGGTGATTACGGTTCTGATATTTTGGGGACTGCCTTCGGCGCTGGGGCTTTATTGGATTGTTTCCAGCGCTTTTTCGATAATTCAACAACAATTTATTTTGAAAAAACAATATGAAACAAGCTCAAATTAATCCAAAAGAAATCAAGCAGATTACCAGCGATTTAATCAAAAAAATAGACGCCGAAGCGGCGGTTTCGGTCGCGTGCGAAAAAGACGGCGTAGTTAATGTTGACGTTAAGACTCGCGATCCGCAGATTTTGATCGGCCGCAATAATGAAACATTACAGGCGATACAGCATCTTTTGCGCGTGATGGCGCGCCGGATATCCGGCGGCCAATGCTTTATTGATTTGGACGTTAACGAATATCGAAAAAAACGCAATAGCTATCTTAAGGATTTGGCGGTGTCTTCGGCCAATGACGCTTCTCTTTCAAAAAAAGAGGTTTCGCTCCCCTCGATGAACGCTTATGAGCGCCGGATAATTCATATGGCGCTGGCGGAAAGAAAGGATGTTGCCACGGAAAGCCGCGGCTATGAAGAAGATCGTCATATTGTTATCAAGCCGACATCGTGATTTAATCATTTAATCATATAAACATATAAACATTTAATCATATAATCATTTAATTATATTGGTTGTCCGAAAGCCAAAAGTAAAATTTTTACAGATGTAAAGTTGGGAAAATGATTTTAAAAGGCGTGCCTTACGGCACGCCTTTTACTTCCGGTTCGGATGGAATATCCGGCGGCGGTTTTATTTGTTGTTTATCTCCCATTTTGCTTATTTCTGAAAGCGGCGTATCCGCGGGCAGTTCGCTTTTTTCTTGTTTCAAACCGTGGATATCTTCCGGCGGCGCGTCTTTGGGTTTGATTGCCGGCGGATTTTTGTCTGCGGCGTTCCCCCCAATTTCCTCTTTGGCCTTCTTTATTTTTGTCAATTCCTCGGGGTTCGTGGTGATGATTTGGTCTTCAATATATGAAGCCACCACTTTCATCGCCACATGTTTTTGTCCGGCAAAAAACAATCCCTCCCCGATTTCGGCCTCTAAGAGCAATCCCTTTTCCCGTTCGGTGAGGTTAAACGTTTTTTGCACCACGTCAATGGTCGCCGGTGATTGTTTGAGCATGACCTGGATGGAAGAATTGGTGATTATCGGCTGACCGTATGTGGAGCGCATAAAATCGGCCACGTCTTGAGTGATGGTGCTCACTCCCAGCCAATATTTGCGCGCGCGCTTGCATAATCCGTATAAAAACGACGCGCCTTCCTCGCTTTGCATTAAAACCCACGCTTCATCCACCACCAGGATGCGTTTGCGCAGTTTGGAGCGCACCTTGTTCCAAATGTAGTGCATAATAATATACATTGCCGAAGTGCGGAATTCGTTTTCCATGTCGCGAATGCCAAAAACAACCAAGGGTTTGTCCATGGAAATATTCGTGGGCTGATTAAAGAAGTCGGCATATGTTCCCTGGGTGAATTTGCGGATGCGCCGCACCAAAGAATCCGCGCCCTCCATTCCTTCCAGGACCGCTTCCAGATCGTGCATCAGCGGGACGCGTTCGGCCCATAATTTTGGATCGGTTTGGGGAGAGATATCTTTGGCGGCGTATGTTTCGGTAAGAGCACGGTCAATAATGGCATCTTCTTCGGGAGTCATTCCTCCCAAAAGGATGCGCACCAGACCTACGATGTTGATGATGTTGGATCGGATAACATCGGCGGGGTTTTCATCTTCGCGCGGTTCGGGCAGATCGAATGGATTGATATGATACGGCGAAGATAAAGAAACGTTCAAAAACGATCCTCCGGTGGCTTCCGCCAAAGTTTTAAATTCATTCTCGGGATCGACGACGATAGCGTCCACCCCCATCATCATTGAGCGCAAAATTTCCAGCTTAACAGTGTAGCTTTTGCCGGAGCCCGACTTGGCAAAAATTACGCTGTTGGCGTTTTCCATTGAAAATCGGTCAAAAAGTATGAGCGAGTTATTGTGCAAATTGGTGCCGTAAAGAATGCCTTCGTTGGCGGAAAGATCAAATGAAACAAAAGGAAAGGTTGATGATAGCGGGCTGGTGTTCATCGGCGTGTGGGTTTGGACTTGGTCCATGCCGTAGGGAGAAGTGGAAATAAACCCCTCTTTTTGCTGGTAGGTCAAAGGTTTTATGTAAACCAATTTTGATTCAAGGATTGATCGCAAGCTTGTTTCAATGTCGCGCAGTTTTTCCGGTGCTTCCGTGTAGGCGGTTAAATAGATTCCCAAGCGAAACATTCTTTCGGTGGATGTCTGCAGTTTGTCGCGCAAGCCTTCCAAGTCTTGATAGGCGATTTCCAGCGCAGGATCGCGCACCAGCCCCTTTTCTTCGCGATCCATAATCTCGGCCTGCACTTCGGTGAGCTTTTTACGCAGCTGTTTTAACGTTGTTCCGGTGTCGATCGGATGGATATGAAACGTCGCGTCCATGGGAATATCCAGGTTGATTACCGGGGTAAACCAGCTGGAATTCAGATAGCGCGGATAGGAAAAGATAAAAAATGACTTTCCGCATCGCTCCCCGATTTTGAAGTGATCTGACGCCAAAACAATCGACGAAGGCGCGATAACGTCGCGAATGTTGATGGTTTTCATCTGCAGTTCCTGCCCGGGGAGGGCACCCTTTTTTTGTTTTTTGGAAGAAGAAAATAATGACATAAATTAAAATCAAATTATAAATGATAAATTATAAACAAAATTCTAAATTCAAAATCAAATTTTAAAATGAAATCCGCAAGTTTATTTTGATTTATAATTTAATATTTTGATTTTGTTTATCATTGAATTTAATATTTTGATTTTTATTGTATGAGTTCCGGGGGGATTTCCGGATAATATCCTCTTTCGGAATCTTCGAGGTGGTGGCTGCTCCACAGAAATTCGGCGATTTCCATGCTGTTTAGCGGCACGCACTGCAAGCCGCATCGCCGCAGACCCAAGGCGACGAATTCCATTCTTTGCAGAAGTTGGGTTTTGTTTTGTTCAAATTGTTCCTGCGCGGCGCGCGCGATATTCTCGCGGCTTGATTTTTGTTTTTTGCCGCTTGCCGCGGACAAGCTTGGAAGCATCATTGGCTGAAAGGGAACGATCACGTAAAAGGCTTTGTTCATAATCGTGCCGCCGGAGACTATTTCGTTGATAAAATTGCGGTATTCGATGATTTGCGTGCGCATTAAATCGTTGCTTTGTCGCGTTTCCAGATCGCGCAGCTTGTCCAAATAGCTGGTGATGTTTAATTTGCGGCTTTGCACCAAAATTTGCAGCGAAAAATCCAAAGAATTCAAAAAATTCTGATATTGGCCGATAACCGCGTTTTGCTCTTCTTCGGCCATCAGCGCGAAATTGATGGAATTAACCATAATAATCCCTCGCAAGGATTTGTTTTTCAAAACTAAAATTCCGTCTTTGATTTGGTCGATTTCCAAAAATTGCTGGGTGGAGAGAATTGCCATGTTTCAAACTTAAATCAAAATCTAAAATTCAATGATAAACAAAACTAAAATCTTAAACCATAAACCAAAACAAAATACCGGATTTCGTTTTAAAATTTGATTTTGAATTTAGAATTTTGTTTATAATTTATAATTTATCATTTATAATTTGATTTTATCATTAGGCGGTTTCCATATAGTCGCGCACGCGGCACCAGTTGTTTTTTTTGGGCGTTGACGCGATCTTTACGGTCGTGGGCGCTTTTTGCAAAGTTATTTTTTCTCGAGAGATCGCGTGTTGGATCGGGGCGTGGAAACTTTGCCACAAAAATACTTGCGGCGCTATGGCAAAGGCGATGGAGTGTTGGATTACTTTGATAATGTCGATGCCGTCGATTTTAACAAATGCCAGCGCTCCGGCACCGCCCTCGATAATTGCGATTAACGCCAGCGCCAAAGGCATGCTCGCCTTCCCCACCGAAAAATAAATCACAAAAGATAGCGTGGTGCCGATGGCGACAAACACGAACTGCTTGAAGGTGAGCGGCCCCACGATCTTTGACTCCATTTCAATAAATTGCGGAATGGTGAAATTCATAAGCCAAAATTTAAAGTTTTAAATTTTGCAAATCCTAAATCCCAAACTCTAAATTCTAAACAAGCTCAAGATTAAAGCTCTAAAAGGCCGAATAAAAACGCGGAATTTATCTTGTTTTGAATTTTAATATTTGAATTTTAGATTTGTTTAGGGTTTGTAAATTAGAATTTAGGATTTACCACCATTATATCACATTTTCCCGTTTTCCCGCAAAATTTCGCGCGTCGAAAAAACTAATTTTTGCGGGATTGACGGAATGTTGGATTTTGGTAGGATGGGTTTTTGCTCAAAATCTGAAAATTTTGCTCTGAGTCCAATTTGGCAACAGGCCATTAATAGTGCGCAATGCCGTTATACGCTCTCACGAATGTGTTTCTTGACAGAAGTTTTGGGTTTGGTAAGGTGAAAACATGAAAAGCAAAAACACATTGAAAAACGGATCGGTGCGGCATATTATTTTTAAACAAAACGGCGTTTGGTACGGCGTGGCTTTGGAATTCAATATCGTCGAAGAGGGCGATAATCCGGTGGAAGTGATGGCGTCTTTGTTTGAAGCGATACAGGGCTATGTGGAGACCGCGCAGAAATGCAAAATGAGCGTCGCGCCGTTAAATCAAGCCCCGGATAAAGAATATCAAAAACTTTGGGAGAAGCTGGCTAAATTCCAAGTCGCGGGGAATAAAAAAGAAAAATCATTGCAGGTCTATAATTTTGGTTATACCCCTTTCGCTTCTTATGCCCTGTGCCACTAGCTTTAGAGCGTTGAATAATTGTTGGATTTTGCCAATTTAAGAATTACTTGAGATTAAATTTTTCCAAATTTGATAATTTTGTCAATTATTCAACGCTCTCATCTTATGGCCAAAAATATTTTCAATTGGACATTTTCGGACATAGTTGGGTTTTTACGAAGGCGCGGATTTGTGTATTCTCACGCCAAAGGCAGTCATCATTTTTACACAGGGAATTTTGACAACCAAGAAAGAATCGTTTGCGTCCCTTTTCACGGCTCAAAGACGCTGAAGCCAAACACATTTAAGGCAATAGTTGTCCAATCGGGGATCTCTCTCAGGGGTTGGTTGAATTAAGTTGTTTTTCCAAATTAAAGCCGCCGGATTTTCGGCGGTTTTTTGATTACTTCACCTTGACTCCGAAGTTTTTGATTTGCGCGGGCAGAGAAAGCCATAATTGCAATATATTATATAAAACCTTGCAATGGCATTGCACGGTTTGGCGGGTGCAAGTATCAATTTTTGCCAAAAACATCAATCTCCGAATTACAAAATACACGCTTCAACAAATTATACCCCCCCCTTCTTTGCCCGTTGTCCCCGCTTCATTTAGCCGGCGGTTGTTTTTATTGCGAACCAAACCTTGACAAATTCCCCAAAATATGCCATACAATACCCAGTTGTTATACAATTTGGAGGTTATTATGAGTAAAACATTTGTCAAGGCGGAGATGAAGCATATGACAGCATGGTTTGCTGTGATTATGGTGGTGATAATTTATTCTATTGGATGGTATCTTTATCTCTGGCCAACAATTCCCTTGCCGGGGATTAAAGATGGTTGGATTAATTTTTTCGAATGGGTTATTTGGACAATGTTTTGGTGGTATGTGTTTTGGTATCTGATCTCGTTGGAAGAGTCCTATCGGATTGAATCATTGGCAGCAAGGAATGCCATGAAGAAATCTGCAGGGCTTTTTGAAAAGCCCAAAGAGGAAAAGAAAAAAACTCTTGACGAGCTTGTCGCGGAGGCCGTGAAAGCAAAAGCTGAAGAAGGCGGAGGTGAAAAGTAATGCCGTTTCCAATGCCCGATGTTGGCGAAATCCCCTTATGGACTTTTTTACTGATTGCGTTGCCAATCGTTTCTTATCTTATTTTCTATTTTTTTTGGGATTATTGTCCTGGCAGGTGGCTATTTTTTATCAAGGGCAGAGATGGATTTTGTTATGCCATTTGGGATGGATCTGAAGAAGATGACGAATCCACAAGAGGCGCCGAAGGCGATGCCGCGGGGAGAAAAAGTACGGGTGGTTTCAGATACTGGTTGCTGATTTTTGATGACCATTACATCGACGAAGATGGCAACATTGATAGGGGGAAAAATTACCGAGGCATTTTTGGCAAGGGCCTTTATTTTATAGGTATCTTGCGCGTCGTAGAGATAATGCGGAATAGATGGGCGGAAATAAAGGGAGGAGAGTATAGAGAGCGCATGGTTGTTGAGCGTGGATTTAGCGTTAAACAAAACCCCATGGCTTTTAAAGCGGATATATTGGATGCGGATAACTTCCTTTTCCATCTGCTTGGGACATTAGTTTGGGCAATCATAAATCCTGATAAAGCGAAAAGATTAACTCAGGACGTTTATGACATCGTGATAGATCTTTTACGCGGAGAATTGATTGCATGGGGGAAAAAGCAGCCCATTTATCGTCCGACGTTTTCATTTAAAGAAGATTCCGATGGCGATGTTGGATTTGATGATGTCGATGATTTTGTAGGTGGACAAGATGCGGATACCATGGTACCGGCATCTCTGGTTTCTGAAAAAGAACAATTCGGCCAGTCGCCGATTGACATTAATCAAATCAAAGATCGGTTCATAGAACACTTGAATCGGAAAGATGGTTACAGATACCATGAGTATAAGATCGAGAAAAAAGAAGGAGGGAAAGGGCGGGGTGTCTTTAAAAAAAAGAAAAAGACTTTTTACGTAGTAGATGAGAAAGAAACAGAGGGAACATTTTTTGATATGGTGAAAAATGTTTATGGCATTGACATCAGTAGGTTAGCTATTCACTCTGTTGAAGCTGATGCATACTTTGCCGAGGCTTTGTCTGCTTCAGTCAAGGCACAGCTGGACGGAATCGCTGTGCTTATAGAGGCATACTATCGCAGGAGGTCTGAGCTTCAAGATATGCGGGCGGCAAAAAAGTGGGGATCTACTATTGATGAAATTAAGGGCACTTTCTTAGGCCAAGTGGCACAATCTTTTAGAAAACACGGAGTGCCGTCGTTCTTTAATCCGAGTTTCTTGTATCCTTGGGCGAGTACGGTTCTTCCAGAGGGCGCTTCGCAGGAGGATGTAAGTGAATTAGTGAAAGAGCTTGGGCGCTTGGCAAAAGAAGTGCGTGAAGCTGCGGACGCAACAAAAAAAGGAGAGCAAATATCTTCCAAACCAGAATAATGGTCGCAAAATTAAGCGGCCTCTTTTTTTAATAAAGAATCAACCATAAGCAGGATCATATGGATCTTTTGCGGACGATGGCTTTGCCGCTGGCTCAGAAGAGGGATTTCCCCATCTTGAACTTGCGCTACCTCCGATTCTACCGGTTATATTTGAGTAATTGCTTTTCTTTCCTCCAGATGTTAATCCCCCGCCGATTGCTTTACCGGCTCCACCCATTCCTCCAGATACTGCGCCGCTGATTTTTTTACTCATGTCTGGGATTGTTGCCGCGCAAAGTGTCTCCACGGTTAGCATATAAATTGCCAGCGCAATCCAATAAATATAAGATGTTATTGAAAGGAAACTAAAACTGATACCGCTGATTGAAATTCCTTCCGCATTAAAGTTTGCGTCGTCGGGGATAAATCCGCTAGATGTGTTTATTCCCAAGGTTAGTAAAAACAACAGCAATATTCCTCCAAACGACCAGCCGATAAGCCAGCTTAGCCATGTATCAAAATACGATTTTGTTTGCGGTAAAATACTGGCTAATATTGCCAACGGCGCGAGCACGGCCAGAATTTGAATCATAAAAATCCGCGTTAAAAAGAAAAATGCAAAAGAAAATAACAAGCCGGTTAAAGTACTCATTACCAATAATTGAATCAATACTTTGGGCAAGAAAGCTATCATTACCAAAAAGCCGCTAACCATGGCAATGTTGGCAACCGTTCCCACTCCGTTCAATCCCGACACAACAGCACCGGCGATATAAGTTAAAAGAATAGCGGCGGTGCTGCCGGTGACGCTTAACGTGAATTTTTTTAAAATAAAAGAAAACATATCCCCGCTACCGACTACAATACTAGACATTGTAATGTTGGCGATGTCGATAACCATATACACGAATAAAGGGGCAAAATGGATTAAAAGCGCGGCGATGAAGAACTTTATTAAATGCTTTTTTGCGTTAATTGTTTCAATGTTGAAAATTGTCCCGAGAGCAACAGCGATAAATACCGCAATCAATAAAATATCAGCCAGCGAAGTTGTGATATTCAAACCGGTTTGAACAAAGTTGCTTTCGTTTAAATCAAGCAGTTTGGGACTGTTATTTACCGAGAAATTGAACAAAGTGCTGGCAATCATAAGATATATCAGTCCGGTGATTAGCTGTTTGATAATATCAAAAAGGTATTGCGTCACCGGCTTGACGAAATTGGAAACGTTGACTTCCGGCACCAAAAATGCCGAAGCTTTGTCGGGTAGTGCAATAATTAAAAGAGTCGTAAGTAATCCCAAGCATAGAATTAACGAATAGCGTTTTTTCATTGTTGATTCAAATAATTTTAATTACCAAGGAGTTTGTTATAAAGGTTGCCCCACCATGATTTGTGTTCGTCCCCCGAAACACCGGTTGCTTGTGTCGGATCTTTAATTCTTACACCGCTGATAGTTTCGAAATTAGATTCACTGTAAACATATTCGGTAAAATTGCCGCTTTCATCGTCGGCGGTGTCGGTGACGCATTGACTGCCGCCGGCATTTTGTCCGGTGTCCTTGCAACGATTTATTTGACAGCCGCAGGCGAGATAACCGCAAGGCAACATTATTTCGTTGCCGTCATCGTCTTTTCCTTTGTAAAAAGCTTGATAAGATTTCGGTTCAAAGCTGGAATCAAACCAAGCCCATCCTCCGTTTATTTCCCCTCCTATGTCTTCTAGATCTATCGGAGTACCGCCAAAATCAACTTGACTATAAAAAGTAATTTTATCACATCCCAATTCTTCTGCTTCCGGATTTTCAATGCAAACTGTGGGATTTGGCAGACAAACACTTTCCCAATTTGTTTTTTCATATGACTGCGGATTAATGCCGTAATTACATCCGCACAATCTGCTATCGCACTGGTCGTCTATTGAACATTCTTCTCCTATAGTCAATGTTCCTTTTGGATTACTTTTCTCGCCGGTTTCTATACAATATTTGTCATTTGACTGGCAACATCGCCAGTCTTTGGGGATACATCCCTGATTGCTTGGATCGCAACATTCCGAAGCGGTGGTGCAGGATTCCGATGCCAATCCGGTAAGCGCAATATCAAAATCGGTTTTCATTTCGGTGAGATTGGGATTGATTAAGCTGAATATTGCCCAACTGGAAAGTAAAAGAGCTAAGCCGATTACCGATGATTTAATTCTTCCTTTGGCTTCATTCATTTTTCCCGGATCGGCAATGGAAGTGATCAGCTGAACACCGGCGATGATAAGCGTAATAAAAACCGCCAATCCGCCAAGCCCTATTCCCCAACCAAAAAAGTACCCAACAAGATCTGCCAGCGTTGAGTCTTTGTTCAATTCATACCCTCCAAAAGGCGAAGCTGGCCAATCAACTTGTGGTTCAGCAGCCATCATAGGATCGCCACAACCCAAAGCAAGTATTATTTTTGGCAACACAAAAGAAAAAATAGTCGCGCCTATTATAATTGCAATATATTTATTGCTTGTTTGCATCTTCTTGGTTTTTATTTGTAATTAGTATTGATTCTATCATTTTATCAGTTTCTTGCGTAATTGCTGTTCCCGGATTTTGTAGAATTATTGACATAATGTAAATTTTTTGGTTTTTATCGACGACAAACGCGTTAATAATTCTAAAATTTATGTTGGCATTGAGAATTTCTTCAGAAACTGAATAACCAACTTCCATAACGGGAATGGTCTGGCTTCCCTTGACGATCTCCGAGCGGGTGATTTTGGCGGAGATGTTTTTGGCGCGCAGGTCGGTTTCAATTTTTTCCATCAGTTCTTCGGGGGTTTGGGCGTTTGATTCTTCCACGGTAAGGGAATTGATTGAGGGCATCATTGATTGATTGGCGGTTTTGTAGGCGGAAAACAAAATTTTTCCATCGGCGCTTTCCACGGCTTGGCCGCCCAAATCCATTTTAATCCAGTCGGCGGGGTATTCAAAGGAAAAAGATTTGTCGGGGGCGGTGTAGGTTTTGGTTTCGGCGGGTGTTGCGGCATTATCCCCCGCCGTGTCGGTTGGCGCGGGGTTTTGCATTTGGGTTTGCATTTGGCTCATCAATTCGTTTATTTGCTGGTTGGCGTCGGGCATTCCTTGCGCCAATTCTTGGGGCAGGCCGAACTGCAAGTTTTGAATGTTGCTTTGAAATTGGTTGTATTGCCACATCGTGGAACCAACAAGAAAAGCAATCATTATAAACACACCGATTAAGTATAAATTCAATAACTTCATAGTAAGAAAATCAAAATCTAAAATTCAATGATAAACAAAATTATAAATTCAAAATCAAAATTCTAAACGGAATGCGATAATGTGTCAAGAAATAAAATGTGGCGTAAGAAAATCAAAATCTAAAATTCAAAATTCAATGATAAATGATAAACAAAAATTTAAACTTTAAATCAAAATTTAAAACAAGATACGAGAATCAATTGCCGCCTCTTTTCTGTAATATGGATGAAAATATCAGTACCAATTCATGGGCTTCTTGTTTTAATTTTTGGCAGGCATTTTCTTTTTCGGGGGTTATTTGAATCATCATTCGCAACCAATAAGTTGTCTCTTTGGCTTCCTTTTTGCAAATGCTCAGTTTGTGGCGAAAATCCTTTTTTGATTCGGCGCAGTTTGCTTCCATATAATTATCGCCGACGCTTGTTGCCGACCTTATCAATTGGCTGATTATCGGTAAATTAAACTGATCTCTTGCGATGGGTTTTAAAAAATTGATCACATCTTCTCCGAATAAAGAAACTCTTTCTTCAAGGTCATATTTTTTTTCGTTTTGATTTAGCATTATTGGGCTTAATTTTGGATTTATAATTTCAAATTTTGATTTTGTTTATCATTTATAATTTATAATTTGATTTTGCATTTTATATGCTCCACCACACTCCGCTATATCCAAAGAGGCTGGTGAATATCCCCACAATGGTCCAGGCGAAGAACAGCAGAGCATAGCCGATGCCGATTATTTTCCACCAGGAGATCACTTTTTGCTTGATTTCGGGGGTGCCAAAGCTGGTGTAGAATAGCCCTCCGGTGGCCAAAACCAGCAGGGGCAGGAGGATGAAGGCCGCGCGGAAAAGCAAGAGGTTTAGGATTTGCATAATGCCCAGCAGGAAGTGCTTGATGCCGCATTGCTCCCGATCGTCCCATTCGGTGTTGGGATTGTCGTTGGTGAGGCCGCAAACCGCCAAAATCGCTTCGCCTTTTTTGATTTCCTTTCCGCCGGCGATAAAGTCAAACGACCAAGTCGCGGGCGCGGCGCCGGCATCTTGGCATTGCTGGTCCAAACAGGCCAAAACGCTCCACTCGTATTTGCCCAAGCAGTAGAGCTGATCGAGGTTATTGTTGACGGCGGCCGAGCTTTCTTTGACGGTTTTTTCAACTTTCGCGCCTGTTTCGCATTTTTTATTGGTTTCTTTATCTGATTTTTCGGTGTAATTTAACGCGAACTTATAGTAATGCGCGCCGGCGACCGGCTCCCACGAGAAGTTATAAATCAGCTGGCTGTTGTCAATGGCGTCAACCGGATATGTCGGAGCGGCGGATGTCTTTAATTCGGCGGTGGAAAAAGTAAATTCCGGCGAGGCAACGCCGCAAAGCTGGCCGTTGGTATCGGCGCAGGTTTGCACGCTCCACTTGTATGCTTGATTTTGGTTAATTTTGGGGTAGTCGGCGGCGTATTGGTTGTTTTGAACAACAATTTTTTCGCCGTTAAAATCCAAGAGATATGATTTGGCGCCGGGCACGGTTTCCCATCGCAAGTCAACCGGCATTGCCAATTCTTGGGAATTGTCGGCGGGAAACATTGTTTCGTCTTTGGGGGCGCGGCCGGTGGTGCGAAAATACCACCATTGCGACCATGGCTCGTTGCACACGCTCCCCACCGGAATGGCCGGCCAGCAAGATTTTACCCGCCATTGATAAGCGGTATCCAATTCCAGCTCAATTCCCTGCGCGTCGCTGTTGGGATTGGCGGCGTTGGTTTGGGAGAACACGATTTGCGACTTTGTGGTGCGCCGCTCCCCGCCAACCAGCGAGGAGGCGCCGATTTTTTGAATGTCATAGGCAAACGAATTGGCGCCGTTGGGGGCTTGCCACAAAAGTTTCCCGGGCAGTTCGGCGAGTGCGGCAACGCGCGAGTTGTTATAATCGGGATCGTTTGGCGGCGACAAAAGCGCGGGGGCGTCAATGGTTTCGTTTTTGGCGGTAAATTTCCAAATTTGCCCCCAATATTTGTCTGACAAAGAGTTGCAATGTTCGTCGCCGGCCGAAGAATTGTTAAAACAGCGGCGCAGCTGCCAGCTGTAAGTGATGTTTTTGGTGAACAGCGCCCGGTCCTGGCTGGGCATATCTTTGTGCGACCACCAATTACGCGGCTCCATCTGATTGGGCGAGTTGATCACATCAGGCTTGCAGGTGCTGTTGGTTTGTTTTTCCAAATAATGGCAGGCCAGCGGATTGGTTAGATTCGGCACATCGGTTTTTAGCCACGCGGCCAAGTCCGAAAACCGCGCCGGAATTTGCGCGCCGGTCAAAACCAGCTCGTTTTCGTTGGTGTAGACGCGCAATTGGTATGATGTTGCCGCGCCCAAATTATTGTTGTAGGGCTGTTTTTCGGGCGAGACCTTGGCGTGGCACCAGTCCAATTTCAGTCCGTTGAAAGAAACGCCGGTTTTCCCGTCCGGACCGTTCCAATCCGGATCGCCGATATTGATCGGTTCGGGCGCGGGCGAGGTTTTAAACGTCCACCATTCGGCTTTGTCCTCGGGGAGGCAATTGGAGCCATCCTCATTGCAACAAGGGCGCACGCGCCACTTGATTGTGGTGTCGGAATTATAAAAGCAGGGATAAAACTTTTCGGTGGCGTTGAATTCATTGGTCGTCAAAATTTGGCGAAAAATATCGCCGGTGCTTTGTGAGTCGTTTATCTCGCCGTTTTTGTTTTCAATTTCCAAAAGATAGGATCGGGCGCCAAAAAGCTTTGAAGTGATGTCCTTTTTGTTGCCCAAGGTGGCAAAATGCCAAATATAAGCGCCGTCTTCGTTTTGCCAGCCGTCAATATTATCCCAAGCCAAAACCACGGGCAGAGTGATTTCGTTTTCATCGGCTTGCTTGGTCTTATTGATTGGATCGTTATAGTAATAATGGTTTTTGGGAACAGTCAAGCATTCGTTGGCGCAAATGCAAGTGCCCACATCAATTGTTTCCACCTTCACCTGCGATCCCCTTTCCCACGCCTTGCAGGATATTTCGTGTTCGCCTTCTTTAAAAGAAATGCCGCATTCTTTGGGAATGTCAAAATAAGTTGTTTCGCCGATGTCGGCGGAAAAACAAAACATCGGTATGCTTGCCGCGGCCAGAAAAATCGCGCCAAAAAATTTTAAAAAATTATTTTCCATTCCTTTATTGTATAACGCTTTACGAAATTTATAAAATTTTATACCAATCGGGATATCCCACAATTCCGGTCAATACCGAAACGATTATCCACGAAAAGAACAAAATGCCGTAGCCGATGCCGATTTTTTTCCAAACATCCTTGATGTGCGGGATAAGGTTGGCTTTGTCTTGCGACAAGTAAAACAATCCGCCGGTGATTAAAACCATCACCGGCAAAAGCATAAACGCCAGCTTAAACACCACAAAATCAATAATGATTTTTAATGTTAAAACCAGATGGCTGGGCCGGCAAGGTTCCTTTTCATTGTATTTGGTATTTGGATCATTTGTTGATTGCCCGCAGACCATAAACCCGGAGCTTTGTTCTTTCTTGGCAATGGAAAAAATCGCGGTTGTTTTTTGATAACTTAGCGATGTGCATTTTTCATCAAAACAGGGCTGAACCGTGAATTCATAATCCCCGAAACAATAAGGGGAAGGATTTTTCTCCGCTCCCCTGATTGCCAAAGTTGTGCCGGAAATTATTTTTTCTTTATATTCGCCATTGAACCAATTGGCATCACAAGTTGTTTTGTCCGTGCTCGTCTCTCCGTCTGTTACGCTCGCGGTGACCAAAAAATATTTGGCATTACTTGTCCATCTCAAGGGTTCTAATTGCAGAATATCGCCTGATGGGGAAAGGTTGCTTGGCTTGTCAAAATCTTTGGATATAAATGATGATGTTGCTCGTCCGGTGCCGCAAATATTGCCCGCTGTATCGGCGCAAGTTCTCACATACCAAGAATATGTTTTTTTAGGTCCGGGATAAGTGAATGCATATTGGTTTGTATCAACCACTATTTCATCCTTTGGCGCGCCCTCGCCCACAATTTTAAGACGATAAGATTTTGCGCCGGAAACCGGATCCCATTGTAAAAAAGCGTCGGGCGGGTTTTCGATTGTTTTTAAAGAATTATTTTTGGGTGCTTGTCCGGTGGTGCGGAAGTCAGCGGTGTTCCATAAATTACTGCAAATTTCCGCGGCACTCATTTCAGGTATGGGGATTGACGGCCAGCAAGATTTCACTTTCCATTGATAGCAGGTGTCGATTTTTAATTGGACTTTTTTTGGATCGTTTTCTTGGACGGGGTCTTTGTCGGTAATGTCAATTGACGCTTGCGACACGGTTATCCGCCGGCCGAAATCGTTTGCGTAGGTATCATCGTCTTTAAAAATGCTGTTTCCGTTCTTTTCTAACACATCATATATGAAAGAATTTGCGCCGCAGGGAGCGGTCCAAAGCAATTTGTCATCCAGCCCGACCAATTTTTTTTCGTCGGCGCAATTTGTGTTGTTTCCCGGGCTCAATAATTCCGGCGCTTCAAAATGGGAGAAATCAATTTGTTTGCCGATAAACTGCCATTTTTGGCCATAGTCTTCGTCGTTATATCCGCCGCAATGCGGAAAATTGTCATCATCAACGCCGGCGCTGGTATCAAAGCAAGTTTTTATTTGCCACGAATATTCCAGCTTGCCGGTGGTGTCGCCGGTGAAAAGATTGCGATCACTGCTGGCCTTTTCCGCGGCGGAGAAAAACGGCTTAAAACTGGCGTTATGCATCAATTCGTTGACATAATGCGAAGAGGTAAAGGCGAGATGCTCCGGCTTGCAGCTGCCATCATCCTGTTTTTGCAAATAATGGCACGATTCTTGGCTGGCAAAATCAATATCTCCCAAAAGTGCTTGGCGCACAGCATCGCTTAATGATTGGTAAAGGGTTTTGCTTTTAAATGAGTTTATTGTTGATTGAACAAAAGCGCTCCAAGACGATGTGCTCGATGATGTCGATGGAATAAGTTTTAACGACCAATTTTCGCTAAATTTCACCCGCATTTGGTAATTGGCGGCGTAGGGAATTTGATTGTTGTTATACACTTTGTCAAAGCGGTTGTAGCCGGTTGGCGGATCCATGAGTTTGGCTTTGCACCAGAGGAGTTTGGCGCTGCAAAAATCCACGCCTTCCAGCGCTTGGGGGCCGTTCCAGTCGGGGTCTTGGGCAATAGGGTCGGTGGTGCCGTTTTGGTATTTATCGTTATCTTGTATTCCCAAAAGCTCGGGCGCGGGACTGGTGGAAAATTTCCACCATCCTTCATCCGGCCTGTAGGTTTTGCATAGTTTGCCTTCTTCATCGCAACATGGGCGCACGCGCCATTCGTATGTGGAATTGGTTTGGAAAAAACATTCTCCTCCATCATCGCGGGAATTAAAGCCATCTGGTCCGTTTTTGGTGATAATTTTGTAGAAAATTTTTTGTCCATTGCTCAAAGTTTCAGTATCTTGCGGGTTTTTGTTTTTATCAATATGCAAGTTGCTGTCGCCATCAGAATATTCTTCATATTTTATTTCTACTCGGTAGCTGTTCGGCCCATAGTCAACATTATTTGGTTCTGGCGCGGTGTTTTCGTAAATGGAGGTTGTGTATTGACCTTCATTTTTCCATTCAGATATATCATTCCACGCTAAAACTACCGGCAAATTGATGCGGCTGATATTTGTTTGCGTGGTTTTGTTGGTTGGGTCGTCGTAGTATTTTGGGTTTTGCGGCGAATTCAAACATTCTTTTTCGCATTTACAAAGTCCGTAATCATTGCCCGTTTGCGCGATTTGCCATGCTTCACAAGTTTTATTGGGTATCGTATAGCTTGGGCAAGAACAACAGCTTCCCGTCTCGCACGATGAGCAATGGTTTCTTGTTTCTCTAATTTTTGCGTAGCCGACCGGGTAATTGATATTTTGCGGGTTACATATTTTGGATGAAGTCAAATCTTTATAGTAATTTATATGATCGTTGCAGGCGGTTAATTCTTGAAGCGGTACTAAAAAGATTGCAAAAAGGCAAATAATTTTAAGGATATCTAAACGTTTTTGTGAGCTAAAAATTGCTTTCATTACATTATTATAAATCAAAAGCGCGCGCGAGGGAAACCCAGTTTTGCACCGATAAATTCTCGGCGCGCGCGTTGGGGGAGATATTGTTTCTTTCCAATTGTTTGATAATTTCTTGGCGGGGCAAATTGAGTTCTTGGGCGAGGTTGCCGGCCAAGATTTTTCGCGGGTGGGAAAATCCGGCGCGCGCGATTTTGAAAAAATTTTCAACAAATTGTTTGTCGGCGCGCTCCCCTTCTTTGGGCAGGGGGGCTAAAAGCAAAATCGCGGCGTCCACTTTTGGCGCGGGCCAAAAGCATCCTTTGGAAACATAGGCGATAATTTTGGGAGCGGCGTAAAATTGCACGGCGGTTGCGAGGATGTTTGATTTTGGCGGCGCGGCGGCAATTCTTTGCGCCACTTCTTTTTGCGTGATTACCGACATTGCCCGCGGCGGATTGCCGCTTTCCAAAAATTTGCGAATGATAGGAGAAGCGGCATAGAACGGCAAGTTGGCGATAACTTTATAGGGCGCGCTTATTTTTGTTTCGTCAAATTCCAAAACATTTTGCAAAACTAAAGAAAAGTTTTTCGCGCCGGCAAATTTTTGGCGCAGAATTTCGGCCATGTCGCCGTCTTTTTCGATGGCGATCACAGGGTTGCCGGTTTTGATCAACTCCGCGGTTAAATTGCCGGTACCCGGGCCGATTTCCAAAATCGTTTCATTCGGCACAATTCGCGCCGCGCCGATCATTTTTTTTACCACTCCGATTTGCGACAAAAAATTTTGCCCCAGCCGTTTTTTCGGTTTTACTTTAATTTCTCTATTCATATTATTTACCTTATCACTTAAAAGGTATTTTTACATAACCTTCATAATACTATTGGAGGGTCTAACCGCCCGCGAGTATCCCTCGCAAAAGCCTCGGGACAGGGGCGGGGGTAAGACCCCAAAATACAGAATGCGCTACTATGGCAAATTACGCGTCGAAGGGTTGACAATATTTGGGGTTCTTATACACTTAAAAGTGGATTATGAGTACTAATATTCAATTTAAAAATTTCGCCAAGCTTCTCCTTATCGGAGCAGTTTTGTTTGTGGTTTGCTCCACTGCTTCCCGCCAGGCGGATAAGCTCGCCCTTGCCGATGCCGACAATTCTTGCACCGCCGGCAATTTTCAAAATATGATTGCTTGCGCCGACGAGCAGGTTGTTCCCGAGTCGCCGGGATATGTTTTTGTTGATGCCGCTTGTGTTAATGCCGCAATGCCGCCAACGGCGATCACGCCGCAAATTTTGGGCGCGATTGTCGGCGGCGCGCGGGGCATTGCCGAGGCAAGCGAAGCGCGCCGGGCGATTGTTGAATATGAAGTTGAAGAAAACGATACTTTGTCGCAAGTGGCGCGAGAATTTGGCGTAAAAGTTGATACTATTGTTTGGGCGAACGGCTTGAACAAAGACGCGCCGTTAAAACCCGGCCAAAAACTGATTATCTCCCCGGTTGACGGCACAATTCATTACGTGGTTTCCGGAGATACGATTGATAAAATTGCTCAAACCTATCAAGCCGAAAGCCAAGAGATTATCGCGTTCAACGAGCTTGCCGGCGAAAATGATGTGTTTATCGGCGATGTGATTATCGTGCCCAATGGCAAAGTGGTTGCCAAAACCGCTTCCAAAGTTGCGGCCGCGCAAGTATCTTCATCCGCTGCTTCTTCGTCGGCAATGCCGGATAACTACTTTTTGTGTCCGGTGGGATCGGCCTGCAAAAGAACACAGGGGTTGCATTTTCGCAACGCGGTTGATTTAACGGGCGGATATTGCGGGGCGCCGATATACGCAGCTGCGTCGGGGATTATAATTAAGGCCAAAACGGGATGGAACGGCGGGGCGGGAATTCATGTGGTGATTTCTCATATGGACGGCGCGTTAAGTACTCGATATTACCATTTAAAATCTTACATTGTTTCCCAGGGGCAGGAAGTGAAAAAAGGAGATATTATCGGCTATATGGGAGACACTGGAAATTCAACCGGATGTCATTTGCACTTTGAAGTGATCGGCGCAGCCAACCCCTTCTAAATTGAAATTCCAAATAACAAATTCCAAATCCCAAATAAATCCAAAATTCAAATATTAAAATTTAAAACAAAAATACAAGATAAAAACATAAATGGTGCTTTATTTAAAATTTTGAATTTTGAATTTGTTTAGGATTTGGGGTTTCCGAACTAATTTAAAAAACCGCTAAGCGGTTTTTTAAATTAGTTCGGCGGGTCGATAGGCCAAGGCTTCGGAAACGTGGTTGATTTTGATATTTTCCGATCCGTCAAGATCGGCGATGGTGCGGCTCACGCGCAAGACGCGGTGGTATCCTCGCGCCGAGATCTTGGATGAATTAACCGCAGATTGCAAGAGATTTTCCGAATTTTTATCCAATTGGCAATATTGCTTGATTTGAAGGATGTTCATTTGGGCGTTAACGGTGTTGCTGTCAAATCTTAATTGTTGCACGGCGCGGCAACGCAAAACCTTATCTTTGATTTTGGCGCTTGATTTTTCTTGATCAAACTCGGATTTGGCAAGCTTTTCATATTTAACCGCGGGGACATTGATAAAAAGATCAATTCTGTCCATCAATGGGCCGGAAAGTTTTTTGCGATAGGCCTTGATTTGGGAAGGAGAGCAAACGCATCTTTTTTCCGGATTGCCGAAATTGCCGCAAGGGCAGGGATTGGACGCGATCACCAAAGTAAAGCGCGCCGGCAACGACAATGATTGCCTGGCGCGCAAAACATTTATCATCCCCTCTTCTATCGGCTGGCGCAGAGATTCTAACGCGTCGCGGTGAAACTCGGGGAATTCATCCAAAAAAAGAATTCCCTTGTGCGCCAAAGTTATTTCTCCGGGGCGGGGCGGGTTGCCGCCGCCGATTAACGCGGCGTCCGAGGCGGTGTGGTGCGGCGCGCGAAAGGGTCTTTGCAAGATTAAGTTATTATTTTCCAACAAGCCGCAAACGCTGTAAATTTTGGTTACTTCAAGAGATTCTTCAAACGAAAGGGGTGGAAGAATTGTCGGCAAGGTTTTTGCCAGCAAGGTTTTTCCGGTGCCCGGAGGTCCCCACATGGAAAGGTTGTGCCCCCCGGCGGCAACGATTTCCATTGCGCGCTTGGCGGACTCTTGTCCGGAGATCATTCCCATATCGTTTTCTTGCCGCTCGAATGAATACGGCGCGCTTATTGCCGGTTCGGCGGGCGCGATTGGCGCCGTGTCTTCAAGGTAATCCACCGCTTCCCGCAAGCTTTTAACTCCGATAACCCGCAATCCTTGGATCACGCTTGCTTCTTGGGCGTTTTCTTCGGGCAGGATAATTTCCTTGATGCCTTTTTGGCGGCAGGCAATGGCAAAGCAAATCGCGCCTTTGGCGCGCCGCAATTTGCCGTCAAGCGCCAGTTCTCCCAAAAAAACTCTGTCTCGCGGGTCAAATTTTATTTTTTCGCTGGCGCAAAGATAGCCCAAAGCGATGGGCAGATCATAGAGAGTCCCCTCTTTTTTTAAATCGGCGGGAGCAAGCGACACCAAAATTTTGGCCGGTTCGTGATGCGGCGGCTTGAAACCCGAGCTTTCAATGGCGGTGTTCACTCTTTCGCGAGCTTCTTGCACCGGTTTATCGGGGAGGCCGACAATATCAAATTTTCTCAGGCCGTAAGAAGTATCGGTTTCAACTTCAATGATTTGCGCTTCCAGACCGACGATTGCCGCGGAAAATATTTTGGAAAGCACGGTAAAAATTAAAAATTCAAATATCAAAAATCAAAATGACAGTTAAAAATGTAAAATATCCGTATTCTTAAATTTTTAATTTTACATTGTCATTTTCAATTTTGATTTTTCAATTTTCAAATAAAAATTACTCTTGGCAGTCAACGCAAAAACGGGCCTCAGGGAAAATTTCCAGGCGCTTGAGGGGAATTTTCTTGCCGCATTTTTCGCATTTGCCGTAATCGCCTTTTTCAATTTTATCAATGGCTGCGTTTATTGATGTTAGTTTGGTTTGCAAGTTTTTTTCCAATGGCAAGCGAGTGGCGTATTCCTCCACTTCGTCGGCCTGCCGTTCCAGCGACGAGGTGCCGCTGTCACCGCTTCCATAGGGAAACTTGCTTTGCCAATTGCCGGGAACGTTTTTATCCGGAATCGCGATTTTAGAGAGTTCTTTTTCGATCCGGTTTTTCTCTTCAAGCAAGATTTTTTTTATTCGTTCTATTTTGCCTCTTTCTTGTTTTGAATTTTTTGTTTTCATCGTGGTTTAATTAAAGAAAAAACCGCCTTGCATGGCTAATGATTTTATTTTATATCTTTTGGATTATTTTGGCAATTGGTCGAAAATTTTTGTGATTGAATTGTCAGAAGTGGAAAATATAAAATATTTTTGTTTATAATTAGCCCATGCCAAAGCGAAATTATCTTGGATGGGAGTAAATTCCATCAAGCGATAAGATGTGCCGCTGGTTGCCGCTATATCGTTAAATTCAGGCGTGCTTGCGGTTTGCGTTTTTCTACCCAGAAGTTTGAAAAAATTATCAGTATCTTGGGCGACGCTCTGTTCCCATCCGCTTAGTGCCGTTTCCAGCAGATTGGAATTGATAATTTCAGTCAAAAATCCGATGCGATTTTGTCCGTTGTTTGAGTAAAGAAACACAGTAAAATCATTACTTAGTGCTGCATAAAAAATCGATGGTGCATTTATTTTATAAATGTCAAAAAATTGCTTCAACCCGATTTTGGTATTGGTTTGTCGGTTTTGTAACGACAATTCATAATAGCCATTTGTTCCAAAATCTTTTTTTAAATAAGGATAAATTGAATTTGGTACATTATTGCTATCTTCGGTGTAAATTGTGATGGTTGATATAAAAGACAGAGGCGAGGCCTTTTCCGTATCTTTTTTTGGTTGTTCTTCTTTGGTCCGGTCCGATGGCTTGGTTTCTTCGGATTTGTCTGTTTTTTTAACGACGATTGATTCGTTATTTTTGCTTAGAATTACCACCATAATAATTCCCAATATTCCTGCCAGAATTAAGATAACTATTATTCGCGCCAAAAATTTATTGCCGCCGGCTTTGGGTTTAATTTTAACGGATGATTCTTCGGTATTTTGATTAACGGGCGGCTTGACGGGAATGGTTTCTTTTTTGACCTGGTTCCATCGATTTTGCCAATTTTGGTTTTTTGGATTTTCTCTCGGCTCGAGATTATTTTGCGGTATTTTTTCGTTTGCCTTTATTTTGTCGGTAACGGGGACTTTTGGGGTTGCAACCGCTTCTTTCGCTTTTGTTTGGTTGTCAATTGGTGCCGCGGGGATGTTTTCCCGGGAGAATGTGCGAATATGAGTCGCCGGAGCGCCGTCGATTTTTTCGCGATAGAATGTTGCGACAGGATTTCGTGTTTTTTCTTCTTTAGGCTCTGTTTTGTTTTCTTCCTGAGCTTCTTTTGCCGCCGGCGATATATTGTTTTGCGAGTCCCGTTTTTTCATTTCTGTATCGGCTTTCTCTTGGGGAGGCTTGATTTGTATGTCGGATTTATCTTCGGATTTTTGGGCCGCCGGTTTGCCGGCGGTTTCTTTGTTCGGCGCTTCCTGTGTTTTCTCTGTCGCGTTTTCTTGATTGGCCGCAGTCGGCACTTCGGTTGATTTTTGATCTTCCGTTTTTCCCGTTGTGATTTCCTTTTTGGCGATCGGATGAGGCGAATCGTTTGTCTCTTTTTCTTCGTCTTTTTTTTGGCTTTGACCGTCAAGAGTTTTGCCTGCTTTGTTTGCCGAAGACCCTTGTTCTTCTTTGGGATTTATTGTTTTATTTTGGATGGATGGTTTTGCCGCGGGAGAGATTTCTTCCGAATTTTGTATGATATCGTTTAGCACGTCTTGATTGATTCTGACATTGTTTTCTTCAAAAAGCTTGCGAATTGCGTCGCGTATTTTGATAATTGGCATCCCTTCTTTTCTTAGGGGGGTCTCTTTAGCGGTGATGTTGTTTTGTATTTTTTCTATTTTTGCGTCAAAAATTTTGAATTTTTCATTTAGAATTTCTGTTTGACGATTAACATTTTTTAATTTTTCCTGGTTTTCCCACTTCAATTGGACAATTGATTTTAATTCTTCGCTGGCTTGCCATCGAGATTGTTCAATATCTCTTTTTTGTGCGGGATTTGTTGCCTCTCTTTCTTTCTCTTCGATGGCGTTAATCGCGGTTCCAGCAGAAGATTCTTTTCTTGCTATTTCACTCAATTTTGCTTGGAGCTCATTTTTTTTACCCAATATTTTACTTAGATCGGGTTTTATTTTTTCCTTTTCTTCAATAACTTTCAAAATATCTTCCTCTAATTTGGTTTTTTCAAGCACAAATTCTACCAGTTTTTCTTGTTGACTGATTTTTTTAACAACTTGCTTGATGGAATTAAGTTGGGCGTTTTTTTCCGCAATTTCCTTTTTTATATTTTCGGCATCCGCTTCAATTTCGTTGATGCGGTCTTCAATTGCCCATCTTTGTTTTTCGATTTGCTTGCGCTTGTCCTCTATTTGCCAAATGTTTTGCTTTATAATTTTTTCCTGCTCTAAATCAATGTTTTGAGTTAATTTATTTTTTTCATTCAGTACATGGGTTTCTATTTTTTTTTCCTGCCCGACGACCGTAGCCAATTCGCTGTTTTTGACCATGGCAACTTTGCTCTCTAAAGTGAGCAGTTTCTGTTCCAGCGGCGTAATCGCGTTTGGTAATGGTGATATTTTTTTTGTGAACTCTTCTTTTTTGGCGCGCAGTTTCGATAAAAGTATTTTTAAATCCAGTGATAGGTTTTCGTCGTTTTCTTGTTGGCTGGTATTTTTCAAAATCGGATCTGTTTTAATCGCTTCTTGTTTAGTGGTGGAACTGGATGTTTCTTGATTCGACCCGTCTTTTATTTTTTTTTGCCTTTCTTTTTCCAGAAAAACTAATAGTGCTTGATTTTCTTTGCGGATTTTACGCAGCCTTTCTTTTTCCTCCTTTTCCCGGCGCGCTTGCTCTTCAGCGGCCTTCCTCTGTGCCTCCTCCTTTTCCCGGCGCGCTTGCTCTTCAGCGGTCTTTCTCTGTGCCTCCTCCTTTTCCCTGCGCGCTTGCTCTTCAGCGGCCTTCCTCTGTGCCTCCTCCTTTTCCCAGCGCGCGTCGGCTATTGCCTTATTTTTTTCCAACGCGATTGCCGCTTTTTTAGCTTCTTCCGCGCGAGCTTTAACCGATTCTCGGGTTTTTTTAATTGCCGAAGAAGGAGAAGTGTCCCCGCTTATTTTGGAAGTTTTGGGCTGTGGCGCCGGGGCATTTTGCGGCTTAGGCAAAACACCGAAAGCATCGCGCAATGCTCGGTTAAATCGAATAAGCTCAGCAGAATTCACGGGTGGCGGTTGCTTGACCGTCTTTTTGTTTTTGGCCGCGTCAATTGCCTGTGCCAATGTTTTAATCGCGCCGTTTTGTATTTTAAGCATATGAGTTATATTAATTTTAACATATGCAAGTCCGCAAGAAAAGATATGAGCGGGCGGAAAAACAAAAAACGGGCATTCGCGCCCGTTTTTTGTTTTTCCGTTTTATTTTTCAGTTTCTTTCATTGATAAATTGATTCTTCCCTGATCGTCAATTTCAACAACTTTGACTGTAACCGTATCGCCGATATGCACTACGTCTTCAACTTTATTGACGCGCCGATTTGCCAGTTTGGAAATATGGACCATCCCTTCTTGTCCCGGCAAAATTTCCACAAACGCGCCAAAGTTCATAATTCGCTTTACCTTTCCCGTGAAAATCTCGCCCACTTTCACTTCTCGCGTAATATTTTCGATCCATTCGGCGGCTTTTTGGCCGGCCTCCGGTTTTTCGGCGGTAATAAAGATGGTGCCGTCTTCTTCAATGTCAATTAAAACGCCGGTATTTTCAATGATTTCGTTGATTATTTTGCCGCCCGGGCCGATAACTTCACGAATTTTATCGGGATTGATGCGGATAATAATAATCCGCGGGGCGTATGGCGAAAGTTCCGGCCGCGGGGAAGCGATGGCTTTCTCCATGGCGTCCAAAATCTGATACCGCGCCTGCTTGCCTTGTTCCAAGACTTTCATCATTATTTCCTGTGTAATGCCCTCGATCTTTACGTCCATTTGAACCGCGTTAATGCCTTGCCGCGTGCCGGCGATCTTAAAGTCCATATCTCCATGATGGTCTTCCGGACCTTGAATATCGGTAAGCACTTTGTAGTTTTTGGCGTTTTCGGCGATTAATCCCATAGAAATGCCGGTGGCATGTTTTTTAATCGGCACGCCCGCGTCCATCAGCGCCAATGAAGCTCCCGACAGGGCGGCCATCGAAGTGGATCCGTTTGAAGAAACGATCTCGGAAGTTGCTCTGATAGTATAAGGGAAATCTTCTACGGACGGAATAAGCGGCAAAAGCGTTTTTTCGGCCAGCATGCCGTGGCCGATTTCGCGGCGTCCGGGGGCGCGCAAGAAACGCACTTCTCCGCAGGAATAAGGCGGAAAGTTGTAATGATGCAAAAATCGCTTTTTGCCGGTGACCTCCATGCCGTCCAGCAGCTGCTGGTCTCCGGGAGCGCCCAAAGTAACCGTGGAAAGAGACTTGGTTTCTCCTCGGGTGAATAACGCCGAGCCGTGCGTTCGGGGAATTACCGCGACATCGGCTTTTAAGTTGCGCAATTCATCGGGCTTTCGTCCATCGGGACGGATGCCGGTTTCAAGAACGGTTTCGTGCAATATTCTATCAATTTCTTTTTCAAAAAATTTTTTGGAAAAATTCAATCTTTCGATGTCGTTTTCATAGTTTTGCGCGATATGTTCCTCAAGTTGGTTTTTGACGTTTTCCATCGCGCTTTGGCGTTCGGTTTTATCTTTTTGGTAAAGCGCGTTTTTGAGATTTTGGCCGATTTGCGCCCGCAATTCGCTTTCAAAACTGTCGTCGAACGGATACGGCTTTAATTCCATTTTTTCTTTTCCGATTTCTTTGGCAATTTTATTTTGGAAATCTAACAATTGCTTGATGTAGGGCTTGGCAAATTTAAAAGCATCCACAACTTCGCTTTCCTGCGATTCATTCAGTCTTCCTTCGATCATGTTGGCAATGATTTCGCTGTCCTTTTCGAGTCCGGCAAACACCACATCCATGGAGCTTGCTTCGCGTTCTTCATAGGTTGGATTGAGAATAAAACTGCCGTTAATTTTTCCGACGCGCACCGAGGCCACCGGTCCTTGCCAGGGGATGTCGGAAATTGCCAGCGCGCAAGAAATTCCCAATAAACTGATAATATCGGGCTCGTTTTGCGCGTCCCATGAAAGCACCGTGGCAATGGTTTGAACTTCGTTTTTTAATCGATCGTCAAAAAGGGGCCTGATGGAGCGATCAATTTGCCGCGCGTTGCAGATTGCTTCATCGGACGGCCGCGTTTCCCGTTTGATGTAACGGGGTCCTTTGATTTTGCCGGCGGCATAATATTTTTCTTCATAATCAACCATCAACGGGAAAAATCCCATATCCGGCTTTTCCTTCTTGGACATCACGGCGGTGGTCAAAACCATGGTGTCGCCGTAGCGCACAACCGCCGAGCCGTTCGCTTGCGAAGCCAGTTTGTTTGCCTCGATTGTGATTTCCTTATCTCCCAGCGTCAGGGAATATTTAAAACTTTCTTCTGCCATAAAATTTTAATCTCGAATATCGAATCTCGAATATCGAAACAAATTCGAATTTTCAAATACTCAAATAACCAAAACGAATTTTTCAGTCTTTTGTTTTGAGCATTTGAACTTTGAAAATTTGAGAATTGTTTCGAATTTCGAATTTCGTGCTTCGGATTTTTTTACTTTTATTTTTTGATTAGATATTTTTCGGGGGCTTTTTCCATATCAATAAATTCATCGGCGCTTTCTTTCAGTTTTGCCGATGCCGAACGGCCGAAAGCGATGATCTCCACCCGCTTGCCCTGGTTTTCCAAATATTCCACCAATTGCTGAAAATCGCCGTCTCCGGAAGCGATAACGATTGTGTCTACCGAAGGCGAAATGCGAATCGCGTCCACGGTAATTCCCACGTCCCAGTCCGCTTTTTTGAGTCCGTCATAATATTCCTGCAAATCGCGGATGCGCGTTTCAATGCCCAATTTTACCAGCGCGTCAAAAAAAGGCTTTTCTTCGCCGGTTTTGGTGCGCACCACATAGGCGAACGCGCGGATGAGCTTGCGCCGTCCGACCGCGGTTTTTAAAACCTCCCGAAAATTGACCCGTGCCTGGTATAAGCTTCTTGCCGAATGATAGAGATTTTGCACGTCAATTAAAACTGCAATTCTTTGGTCGTTTAATTGGATTGTCATAGCGACAAACCCCGCCGCGGCGGGGTGAAGATTATTTTTTTAATCCCAATTTTTTTAGCATTTGGGCATATTGGTGGACATTTGTATCGCGCAGATAGTTTAGAAGCTTTCGCCGCTTGGAAACCATCTTTAGTAATCCCCTCTTGGAGTGAACATCTTTGGTGTGTTTTTTTAAATGTTTTTGCAAGCGGTCGATTTCTTCACTTAATAAAGCGATTTGCACCGCGGGCGATCCGGTGTCTGTTTCATGGACTTTGTGTTTTTCAATCAGTTTTGTTTTTTCTTTTTGTGTTAGCATATTTGTTTTAATTATTTTCTGCGGAAAATAAAATTAAATTTTTTGTAATTCGCGTCTTTCTTTGACGAGGGCTGTTTTAACGCGCCGTGTAGCCTTGGCGAGATTAGCCCTACTCCGTTAAAACTTCGCAGGACACTGCTTCTATCAGCGACCCAAAGTATTTTTGTCTATATATAAACTTCTACCTTATCAGTGCTTGCACTGCGCAGCCTTGGCGAGATTAGCCCTGCTTCGTTAAAACTTCGCAGGACACTGCTTCTATCAGCGACCCAAAGTATTTTTGTCTATATAAACTTCTACCTTATCAGTGCTTGCACTGCGCAGCCTTGGCGAGATTAGCCCTGCTCCGTTAAAACTTCGCAGGACACTGCTTCTATCAGCGACCCAAAGTATTTTTGTCTATATATAAACTTCTACCTTATCAGTGCTTGCACTGCGCAGCCTTGGCGAAGCAGTGCCCCCAGCAGGACTCGAACCTGCAACAAACTGCTTAAGAGGCAGCTACTCTGCCAAATTGAGTTATGGGGGCGTTTGTCAATTGCAGTCGAGACTGTTAAATTCCAAAGGATTGCCGTCGATATAACCCATTCCGTCCATTACCGCGGTGACAATCGCGAAACTTCCGTATATTAATAATAAGCCGATAATCACCATCAAAATAATTTTTTTCGATTCTGCCATCACTTCGGCGTTATTTTGGTTGATCAACATTTTGAATCCAGCGACCGCGATTACCAGTCCGGCAATAACGGGTATCAAATCTATAATTACGAATTTGATAATATTATCAATCAGTTCAAACAGATTGCAAATCTTACAAGCATCTTGCCCTGCACCGCCGCAAGGAGGCAAAATTGAACCGCTTTGCGCGACAGCCCAAAATGGAGTTCCCATTAAAACAGTGATAAAAATGGCGGCGATTTTTTTCATTTTGTTTGTGTATCGATTCCCCTGCTCTAGCGCCTCTGGAGGGAATCGAACCCCCGTCACCGGTTCCGAAGACCGGTACTTTATCCGTTAAGCTACAGAGGCTCGTCCTGCGTAGCCTTGGCGAAGCAGGGCTCATCACTTTGTTTTATACCAGATAATTGAAAAAAAGCAAATAGTGCGATAAAGTGGGCTTATTATGAATTTTTGCGAACAAATACCAAAACAAGTGAAAACCGCCATCGTGCGATTGCGGCAGTCCGGATTTGAAGCCTATATCGTTGGCGGTTGCGTGCGCGATCTTTTGGCGGGGGTTGAACCGGCCGATTGGGACGCGGCCACCAATGCGTTGCCCGAAAAGATTCAGGAAGTTTTTCCGGACAATTTTTGCGATAATAAATTCGGCACCGTAACTGTCAGAGTTGACGGTGGTTTTGAGATTGAAATCACCCCCTATCGCGTTGAATCAAAATATACGGATAAACGACATCCCGATAAAGTTGAATGGGCAGACACCATAAAAGACGATTTGTCGCGGCGCGATTTTACCGTAAACGCGATCGCGTTGAGCTATATAAAGGAAGGGGAAAACGAAAAAGTTGAAATCATTGATTTGTTTGGCGGCAAGACCGATTTGGAAAATAAAATTATTCGCGCGGTGCGCGACCCGAATGAAAGGTTTGCCGAAGACGCGTTGCGGATGATGCGCGCGGCGCGTTTTACGGTTTGCTTGGGGCAAGAATGGCGTATTGAAGAAAAAACAAAACAAGCGATTGTCAAAAGCGCGAGTTGGCTAAAAATGGTTTCGCAAGAGCGGATCCGCGATGAATTTTTAAAAATCATAATGTCTTGCCGCGCCGCCCAAGGGGTGGATCTTTTGCGCGAATTGGGTTTGTTGAAATATATCATTCCCGAACTTTTGGAGGGTTATGGTTGCGGACAGAACAAACATCATATATATGACTGCTACACTCACCTTTTGAAATCTTTGGAGTTTTCCGCCAAGAAAAATTTCGGTATGCATGTGCGTATGGCTTCCCTGCTCCACGATGTCGGCAAGCCGCGCGCCAAAGCCGGCGACGGGCAGAATTCCACATTTTACAACCACGAAATTATTGGGGCGCGCATGGCGAAAAAAATTTTGCAGAGGATGAAATTTTCAAAAAAAGACTGCGACAAAATTGTTCTGCTGGTGCGCTATCATTTGTTCTATTATAATGTCGGCGAAGTCACCGAATCTTCGGTGCGCCGCTTGGTGCGCAATGTCGGACGCGAAAATTTGGAAGAGTTATTGCAAGTGCGCATGGCTGATCGCATCGGCTCCGGTTGCCCCAAAGCCGAACCCTATAAACTGCGCCACTTGCGCTACTTAATGGAAAGAGTGGCTCTTGATCCAATCTCTCCCAAGATGATTAAAATTGACGGCAAAGACATAATGGAAATTTTGGATATCGGACCCGGACCCAAAATCGGATGGGTGCTTGATGTTCTGCTGGGGAAAGTTCTAAACGATCCCAAATTAAACACGAGAGATTATCTGGCAAACGAAGTTAGCCGTTTGGGCGCGATGAATGAAAAGGCTTTGGCGGGTCTTGCCGCGCAAGCGAAAAAAGAAAGAGAAGTGGTGGAGGTGAAAAGAGATGAAATGACCAAAAAAAAATATTGGATAGTGTAGTTTTAATATCTCCGTTATCATTTCTTGCAAAGCGCATAATTTTCTGCTGAAAATTTGCTTTCGCGCGGCCGTCGCCTGTGCGGCATTGCAAGAAATGATAACGGGGATATTTTGTTGTTTAGTAGAGTTTGCTTTCGCGCGGCCGGCTATTAAAATTTATATCTTGATTGTTTGGGCGTTATAAGGTAAAATATCAAAGCGCCGGGGAGGAGTATGACGGTAGTACGTACGATTCGGGTTCGTGCAGACAGGGTTCGACTCCCTGCTCCCCGACAAATTATTTTGTCTTGCCAAAACAAAAACCTCATTGAGGTTTTTGTTTTTTCGCGCCGCGACTTTTGCAAAAAAAACCAATATTATCTAAAATGAAGAAAATTTAAAAAATGTTATGACACCACAAACAAATCAACCGACAGACGGCGCGGATAATGATTTCACTCTCACCCTTTTTGAGGTTTGTGAAATGCTCAATAAAAGCACCCGCACCATCACGCGCTACATTCAAAGAAACATATTGCATCCGCGCCATTCAAGGAGTCGCAAGGGAACGCTTGAGTATCGTTTCAGTTACGCGGAAGTTGAAAGAGTGCGCGAGGCGAACAGGGCGAATCAGTCATACCTTTACGGAAGGCCTGTTTATCGCACAACCTATAATGCGAGCTTCGCCGATTATAACGCGTTGGCGCAACCGCCAGCCGCGCCGTTTCTTGCCCCGGGGATGTCTTATCCCGCGATGCCGAATTATGCCTATCAGGATCCGCCGGTGCAATATCCGCAAAGTATGCCGCAAGGCGCGCCGCAGGGTCGAATAAATTCGACACAAGATTTTAACGCGCCGCGCCAAGATTTGCCGCCGCTAAAAAAACAGGATGCCCCGCAAAAAAATATTCAAAAAGAAGATTTGCCTCCGGCGGAGAAAAAGGAAATGCCCGGCCGCGCCAGCGAAGAAATTATTTCTTTACTGAAAGAGACCACGGAAATGCTGCGCGGACAGTTAAAAATCAAAGACGATCAGATAAAAAATTTGGATGACAAGATCGGGCAAATGATTGAAAGAAATCGCGAAACCAATATTTTGTTAAAAGGATTGCAGGACAAGATTATGCTTTTGGAAAAACCAAAAGCCAAGCGCGAAAAAGATAAGCTTGGCGGCGGTGCCAAAAAAATCGCGGAGGCGAAAACAAAATCGCCTCTTGCCGATATGTCGCCGATTGAAATTGTTGCCGATGCGCCGAGAGACAGCATCGCGCCATCGGACAGCGCCCGCCAACCCGCCGAATATAATTTGCCGCTGCCCCCGTTGCCGGCCGCGGCTGCCGATGTTGCCGAAGATGAGTCCGATTTGCCGGAAAAGAAAGGGTTGTTCGGAAAAATATTTGGATAAACAATTAAACAATAGAATAACCGAATCGGTTATTCTATTGTTATGGAATAATCAAACATACTTATTCTAGCGTGATAGAATAGTCAAAATGTTATTCTACGCCTTCGCTAGCAAATACATAATGGAAACTTTTAATTTAAAAACATTGCCTCCAAAAATTGATTACGAATCCTTGATTCGTATTATCGGCGAAGCGCACGGCGCCATCGGCGAACTCAACGGGTTGTTGCGGAAAAATATTTTGAGCCCTGAATTATTGTCCCAGCCTTTACTTACCAAAGAAGCGGTTTTGAGTTCTCGTATTGAAGGGACGCAAGCCACATTGGAGGACGTTTTTGAATATGAGGCGCGCCTTGAAAGCAAAAATAAGGAAAGCCATCAAGACATTACCGAAATTATCAATTACCGCCGGGCGATGAATTTTGCCGTTGAAGAATTGAAGAATAAACCGATCAATCAAAATTTTTTAAAAAAACTGCATTACTTGCTGCTTGATTCTTCACGGGGAGCAAGCAAGGATCGCGGCGAATTTCGCGCCGGGCAAGTATATATCGGAATGCCCGGCGCGGGAATTGAAGATGCCAGTTATGTGCCGCCGCCGCCCGAAGACTTGGCGGCGCTTTTGGGCGATTGGGAAAAATATATTAATTCCAATTTGGAAAAAGACACGCTGATACAAATTGCGGTGGCGCACTATCAATTGGAAGCGATCCATCCTTTCCGCGACGGCAACGGCCGAGTGGGGCGCCTGCTAATTCCGCTGTTTTTATATCAGCGCGATTTGCTTTCTTCGCCGCTGTTGTATATCAGCGAGTATTTTGAAAAAAACCGCCATGATTACTATGCCTATTTGCGCGGCGTTACCGAAAAAGGGGAGTGGAGCCAATGGCTGAAATTTTTTCTGTTGGCGCTGATCACCCAATCGCTAAAAACCCAAAACTCCATTCTCAAAATTTTGGCGTTAAACGATCGTCTGAAAAAAGAAATCGCCGCCGCCAATTCCGTGCACGCGGTTGACCTTTTGGATTTGCTGTTTTTCTCGCCGATGATCACTTTCGCCAAAATCAAAGACAAATTAAAAACAAAAAACCCCCAAACGATTTACAATCTTTTGGAAAAATTTATCAAGATGGGCATCCTTTTCGAAGAGCCCGGCCGCCAGCGCAACCGCGTCTTTGTCTTCAAAGAACTGCTGGAAATTTTAAAGTAATTCTCAATATGGTTTTTATTGTTTCTGTTGTTGTAATTAAAAACTTTGGCAGAATGCCAAAGTTTTTAATTGGCGGCCCCAACGAGAATCGAACTCGTATTTCCGCCTTGAAAGGGCAGCGTCCTGACCATTAGACGATGGGGCCGAATACGCGAATTATACTATCACAAAAGTTGTCAAAAGTAAATCTTGGGAGTATGTTAAAAATGGAATTAATGAAACGAAGCGAGATTTGTTATGGCGGAGATTGATTATATCAATTTGGCGCGTGCGAACGACTTGGCGGGCGGCAAAAGAATAATTTATCGGGGATTGGAAATTTTGCCCGGACTTTTGGCGTGGGCGACTTTGGCGTTCGGGTTTATTTTTTCGTGGCTTTGGCCGATCGGAGTGGCGGTTTTTATCATTGCGTTTGATTTGTATTGGTTATTTCGGGTTTTGTATTTGGCGGCGCATCAGATTGCCAGTTATAAAAAAATGAAAAAAGCGATCGCCGCCAATTGGAAAAATTTGTTGGAAAAAGATTTTAAAAACGAATGGCAAAACATTTATCATTTGGTAATTTTGCCGTTTGCCAATGAGGGCGGGGAAGTGGTGCGCGCGACGCTGGATTCGCTTCTTGAGGTTGCTTATCCCAAAGACAAAATCATTGTTTTGCTTGCCGCCGAAGACACTCCTCTAGCAAAAGAAACTCTCAAAGAAATGCAAAATAATTACGGCGGCGTTTTTTTTGCCTTGTGGCAATCCATCCATCCAAAAAATGTGTCCGGAGAATTGGCGGGCAAAGGCGCCAATGTGAATTGGGCGTTGCAAGCCGCCAAAGAAAAATTTTTACCGGAGCTGGATGTCGCGCCGGAAAACATTATCGTTTCGCTTTTTGATATTGATACCAAGCCCTACCCGCAATATTTTTCATGCTTGGCGTGGCATTATTTGGGCGAGTCAAATCGTTTGGCAAAAAGCTATCAGCCCATTCCGGTCTATAACAACAATATTTGGGACGCATCGCTGTTCAGCCGAATTATTGCCACTTCATCAACTTTTTGGGAGATGATGCAACAGGAGCGCCCGGAGCAATTGGTGACATTTTCGAGCCATTCAATGCCGCTGGCCACGCTTTTGGAAGCCGGCTATCCCCATAATATAGTTTCCGATGATTCGCGCATTTTCTGGCGCGCCTATTTTTGCCGAAAAGGGGATTATAAAGCGGTGCCGATGTATTATCCGGTGTCGATGGACGCGGTAATCGGCAAAAACGCCTGGCGCACGATGGCCAACCAATATAAGCAGCAGCGCCGCTGGTCGTGGGGCGCAGAAAATTTGCCCTATGTGTTTTTTAATCTGTTTTTCAATCCGATGGCGAAAAATATCAAACTGCGCGAAAAATTTTTTCATGTCGCGGTGATGATTGAAGGGTTTTGGTCGTGGGCGGTGTGCTCGCTTTTGATTTTCGGCTTGGGATGGCTGCCGCTGTTTTTTGGCGGACAGAGGTTTAACACCACTTTGCTTTCCTATAATTTACCGCACTTCACTTCCAATATTATGGCTTTGACAATGGTGGGTATGGTGGTATCGGCGATTATCAGCATGCTTTTGCTCCCGCCGCGTCCGAAAGCGCGCGGCAAATGGAGCCATCTTTCAATGATCTTGCAGTGGGTGTTTTTGCCCATAACTTTGATATTTTTCGGTTCGGTGCCGGCGCTGGAATCCCAAACCCGCCTGATGATAAACAAGCCCCTCGGCTTTTGGGTGACCGAAAAAAAAGCCAAGTCCGATTTTTCTGACTAACGGGCATTCTCACATTCTCAAGAATGTGAGAATGTTGTTTATTTAATTCCTTTGAATTAAGAGACGCTTTATATCTTGAGGGCTTGCCCCGCGTACTCGCGGGCGGTTAGCAGTGCCGGTGGAAGTGAAATATATTGATTTAAAATCTCCAACCCCGGGCAAATCATTATTGTCTTTCATCGAAAAATACCAGCCCAAAGAAGCATGGGTGGTGAATCTATCTCTGGAAGCGGAACAAAAAATAAAGAATACCACCATAAAATACATCCCTTACTGGAAACTTTAAAAATAATTGTTTTTTGCATTTGCGGCCTCTGCGGTCATTCGTTTTTGATTTATATTTTGCGTAGGGGCAACCCTTGTGGTTGCCCTTTTTGGATATGGATGCGGGCAACCACAAGGGTTGCCCCTACGGAATGTGGTATTGACTTTTGGCGTCCGGGAGAGGGTATTATGGTGAAAGGTCAAAAGTCAAAATTCAAAAGTCAAATTCGGATTTTATTCCAAATGGGTGCGGGCGGAGAAGCGGGCGATGCGTTTTGCGAGTTCGGGGTGGCGCGAGAGGTCGGGATCGGCTTGCAGAATGCTTTTGGCCGCGGATCGGGATTTTTCCACCAAAAACACATCGGCAAGCGATGACATGGCCAAATCCGGCGCGCCCCATTGCTGGGAGCCGAATACTTCGCCCGGGCCGCGGATTTCCAAATCTTTTTCGGCCAGCAAAAAGCCGCTGTCGAATTTGAGCATCGCGCTCAAGCGTCGGGTGGGATAGTCGCAAAACAGCAGGCAGTATGACTGGTGCTCGCCGCGCCCCACGCGCCCGCGAAACTGGTGCAGTTGCGCCAAGCCGAATTTATGACTGCCTTCCACGGCCATAATCGTGGCGTTGGGAATGTCAATGCCCACTTCAATCACCGAGGTGGAAACCAAAATATCAATTTCGGCGTTTTTCATTCTGTTCATTATTTCCTGTTTTTCGGCGGCTTTCATTTTGCCGTGGAGCATTTCAATTTTCAGTTCCGGGAAAATCTCTTTGGATAATTTTTCATATTCAACTTTCACGGCTTTCACGGCGGTGGCAGATGACCAATCGGTTTTTGGGTCAAACAAAATGCCGTCGCGCTTAACTTCTTCTTGACCTTCTTCGGGATCAATGCGCGGGCAGATAACAAATGCTTGCCGGCCGCGGTTGATTTCTTGGCGGATAAATTCATAGGCGTTGGCGCGATTGTCGGGCAAAATAATTTTTGTTTCAATTTTTTTCCTTCCCGGCGGCATTTGATCAATTAACGATAAATCCAAATCGCCGTAAACGGTAAGCGACAAGGTGCGGGGGATGGGGGTGGCGGTCATTGAAAGCAAATGGGGAAGGGCTTGATTTTTATTTTTTGTTTGCCGATTTTTTGCCAAAGTCGCGCGCTGATCAATGCCGAAGCGGTGCTGTTCGTCCAATATTACCAAATTAAGATTTTTGAATTCCACGCCCTTTTGGATCAGCGCGTTGGTGCCGATTAGAATTTGCGTTTCGCCGGTCTTTGCCAAATCAAGCACTGCTTTTTTTGACGCTTTGCCGTAGGCTGAAGCAAAACAGCTTTTGGCGCATAAGAGGCCGATTTCAATGCCGAAAGCGGACAATAATTTGGAAAAGCTTTCATAGTGCTGATTGGCCAAAATTTCGGTGGGCACCATTATCGCGGTTTGCCCGCCGGCTTTGGCGCACGAAAGCGCGGCCATCATTGCCACGATGGTTTTTCCCGACCCCACGTCTCCCTGCAAGAGCCGATTTGCCGGCCGCGGCTTTTCCATATCTTTTAAAATTTGCCATGCGGTTTTTCTTTGGGCGTCGGTGAGCTTAAACGGCAGGGAGCTCACGAATTTTTTTATCAATTTTTCGTCAAAAGGAATGGCGCGCGCGGTTTCTTGATTGAGGCGAATGCGCTGGCGCAAAACGGCTAATTGGATAAAAAACAGCTCTTCAAAAGCGAATCTTTTCCGCGCGGCCGCGGCCAAAGTTTCGGAATCGGGAAAATGAATTTGCCCGATCGCTTCCGCGAACGGCATAAAATCATATTTTTCCAAAATGGCTTTTGGCAGGGGGTCGCCGATTTCGGCGGCACCGGGCAAAAGGGGTTTGATTATGTATCTAAGCCAGCGGCTGGTAACGCCCGCGGTTTCCGGATACACCGGCACCAGCCGTCCGGTGTGGGTGTAATTTTCTTCGCGTTCATTTTGGTCGCGCAATTTTTCATACATTGGGCTGGAAAGGTATCGGGCGCCTTTCTTTTCTGCCAATTTTCCTGCCAGGCAGACAACCGCGCCCTTTTTGAACGTGGAAATCAGATAGGGCTGGTTAAACCACACCGCTTTCACTTGGCCGGTGGCGTCTTTGATGATCGCTTCAACAATAGTCATATGGCGCTTCCAAATCCTTATCATTTTGGCGCTTTGGACTTCGCCCTGAACACAAGCGGCTTTGCCAATCTCCAAATCCGCGATATTGATCCGCGCTGAAAAATCCTGATATCGGCTGGGAAAATGATAAAGCAAATCGCGCATATTCAAAATCCCCAAATTTTTCAATCGGGTTTTGTATGCTGGAGATATCCTTGTGAATTTTTCAATGGAAACATCCAAATCCACGGATTCAAAATTTTCAATTTTCAACTTACATTGAATTTTCAATGTTTCAATTCGCAAAAAGTGCCGCGTTTTTGTTTGGCCATTGATAATTGGTACTTTATTGAAAACTGAAAACTGAAAACTGAAAATTATTTTGGTTTTATTTCATCAATCCTATGTTATAATAAATAACACAAAAAGAGGCTAACTTAAATAATCAACGATAAAAGGTGAAAGCGAAAGCCGTTTTTCGTTTTTCGCTTTAAACTTTTAGTTTTAATCGTATGGCGCAAAATACTCAAGAAATCAATTCTTTATCAATAATCATCGCGTTGATCATCGGCGCGATCGCGCTGGTTGGTCCGGCAACGGCGATATTCGGACCCTTGGCGCCGCTGGCGATTTTTGCCGGACTTGTTTTGATGATTCTTTTGGTGGGATTGCGGGTGATTGACCAATATGATCGGGGGATTGTGCTCACTTTGGGAAAATATTCGGGAACGCGCCGACCGGGGCTGACTTGGATTTTGGCGGGTATCCAAAGAATGATTAAAATTGATATGCGCATTACCACCGTGGATATTCCGTCGCAGGAGGTGATTACTCGCGATAATGTGCCGGTGGGAATCAACGCGGTGGTTTATTTTCAAGTGGGGTCGGCCGAAAAAGCGATTTTAAACATAAAAGATTACACTCTCGCGGTGGCGCAATACGCGCAAGCGGCCTTGCGCGACGTGATCGGCGGCATTGAACTCGATTCTCTTTTGAGCGAGCGGGAAAAAACCGCCGATGAAATCAAAAAAATTGTTGACACGGCCACCGACAGCTGGGGGATTAATGTTACCGATATCAAAATTCAAGATATTGAATTGCCCGCGGATATGAAGCGGGTAATGGCAAAACAGGCCGAATCCGAACGCGAACGGCGCGCGATTATCATCCGCGCCGAGGGAGAATTTCAGGCATCGGCTCGCCTGGCCGAAGCGGCCAAGGTTTTAAATGAAACCGCGGGCGGTCTTTCAATGCGCACATTGCAAACGATTGAAAAAATAAATCCCGATCCTTCCAAAACAGTGATATTCGCTTTGCCGGTGGAAATTATGGAGGGCTTCAAAAAACTCGCCGGCAAACAATAAAAATATGACAAATATCAAAAAAATTTTTGCGGCGGCGATGTTATCGGCAATTATTTGTTTTTCCGTTTTGCCCGATAACAATTGCAACGCTTTAACTCAACAAGAATTGCTGGCGCGGATACACTCAATTCAGCAACAAATTTTGATTTTAAAAATAGAATTGGTGAAAGTGCGAATTGCCGATTTGCAGACGCAATTGGATGAAATCAATCGGCGGGAAGCGAACGCTTTCATCGATGTTATTTATCCCAACGGCGGCGAAGAATTGGAAAATCGAAACAGCTATTATATTCGTTGGGAATCCGACGGGATTGACCGCGTGTCAATCGCGTTGGAGTCGCCGGAGAATTCAAAAATCATCGCCAGCAATATCTCCGCCGAGGCCGGCAGGTATTATTGGTATGCCGACGATATTTCCGGCAATGACTATCGCATTAAGATATTCGGTTATGACCGCCCGGAAATAAGCGGCCAGAGTGCCGGCGATTTTTTGGTGTTTGATAATTCCGCGGGCGACCGGTGTTCGGACGGCACGCTTTTGGGCAGATGTTCCGACGATAAGCCGTTTCTTTGCATGGATACCGAAATTGATTTGGTATCCGCCTGCCACTCCTGCGGCTGCCCCGCGGGCCAATATTGCGCCGCCGACTCCAAATGCCACTGATTTGTCTGCCAATGGTTTGTGTTTTGAGGTCGTTCCCCTGTAAAAAAGCGCAGCTTCTACGGGGGTGCGGCCTCGCCAAACTTGCATTTTAGTTTTATCTTTAATCTCAGCAGGAGTTACGTCCGCGATCCCGATGACGAAGAATGAACAATCCGGCGTGGATTTTTGGGTTAAAATGTGATAGAATCAGGCTATGTATAATTGGTCGGTAGATATCGAAGAGTTAAAGAAGGACAAGGAAAAATATGCCATTTGGCGTTTGGAACAAGTGGTTAATTTTGGGTCGGATGGGCAAAGATTGAGCAGTCGCGAATTGAAAAAATACTGGTCCAAATTGCGGCTTGATCCGCGCAAAAAAAGATATTTGGCGATGATATTAGAAATTAAAAATTAATAAATTAATGGCGATTAACCATGTCAAGAACAATTTTGAGTCCAAATCAAACAAAACTGCTTTTCGCAATCAATGATGACAAAGAAATTTGCCGCTGTTTTTACCTTACCGGCGGCACGGCGTTGGCGGAATTTTATCTGCATCATCGCTTGTCCGAAGATTTGGATTTTTTTTCCGAAAATGAATTTGATGCGCAGGCAATCAATGTTTTTTTTAAAAAAAATCAAGCCGATCTCGGGTTTACAAGAATAGACTATCAGCAAAGTTTCAACCGCAATTTGTTTTTCGTTCATTTCGCCGGTGAAGTTGTCAAAACCGAATTTACTTATTTCCCATTTTCCGAAATCCAGCCAAAAACCAAAATTGATAATTTGCAAATTGACGGCGCTCTTGACATCGCGGTCAATAAAATTTTTACAATTTATCAAAACCCGCGCGCGAGGGACTTTATAGATGTTTATTGCCTGCGTAATGAATTTGGATTTGTTGCCGGAGATTTAATTAAAAAAGCCAGAATTAAATTTGATACCCATATTGATCTATTGCAATTGGGCAGTCAATTTTTGCGGGCAGCCGAAGTGAAAGATTATCCGATTATGAGAAAAAAGATTGCCGTCAAGGATTGGCAAAATTATTTCGTTAATGAAGCCAAGAAATTTAAAGATAATATTATAAAATGAAATTATTTTTAACTTTCGCGGGGATTGCGTCTGGGATTACCGATGAATTTTAAAAATTACTGGGCAAAGAGCCGCAAGATTGCTGGACGGTTTACACACAAATGGATAGAGATCGTTGAATAATTATCCAACTGCAATTTCCATATTTCGGCTACGAAAAATTCGTCAGTCGGCGGCTCCAATTTTTGGCAAATCATATCGGATTATCAAAATTCTTTTTAATATTTTAATTTGTTTTTTTATAAATACGGACATTCCAACATTCTTGGGAATATGAGAATGTCCGCTAATTGTTTAAGCGGGAATCGAGCTATGGAAATTGAAGTTATAAAAGGGGGTATAACAAAATTGGAAGTGGACGCGGTTGTTAATGCTACCGAATTTATAAAATATTAATTTGTAATTATTTATTGGAAGTTTTTTTGTTGTATACAAACAAAATCTATGGTTTTTATTTGGATGCAATCACAGGATTTGAAAGATTCAGAAAATATCTGGTTGATTGTCAAAAATATGCGGCTGAAAGGTTTCCAAATCTCTCAACATAAAAGATGGATAAAATGTCATCTGGTTATGCGGATGATAAAGATACTGGCGATCAAGGAATTTATGAATATAGTTGTTCGCAAGGGCAGTTGATTTTCTAACCAAATGAAGAGGAAAATTACAGTGAATGACAAAATGCAAAAGGGGTATGTTTATTATTTAACAAATCCGGCGGGGGAGAATTTCGCGCCGGATTTTTTGCCGGAGTTGACGCCAAAGCAAATGCTGGCGATGGGGGTGTTTGGCGGCAAGTATATGACC
>Ga0265293_10001236_pt1 | contig 56575 bp, 50 predicted proteins | sample Munlanlewell138R_FD_192505 | JGI IMG/M metagenome (GOLD analysis project Ga0265293, IMG submission 192505) | Leachate microbial communities from a municipal landfill in Southern Ontario, Canada - Leachate well 138R | ecosystem: Engineered > Solid waste > Landfill > Unclassified | place: Canada... | reverse complement strand
TTGTAACCATAGACACCATAACCTGGCAGTGAGTTAGTTCCTTGGTTGTTAAACTCTGTATTACTATGAATAATACCTGGGAGATAGGCTAGATTTTTTGCAAACCAACACTGATCTCCTATTTGAATTGTTGGATAGATATTACTATCTCTTGTATCTGTAAAATCATCTCCACATGCCCACGCTGGAGCTCCTCCTCCACCTTCTCCTCCACCAATATTTCCACTACTACCTATTATTACTCCTCCTGGAGTCATTTGTTTAACTCCTTCTGGAAGATCTGATACTTGTTTGCCAGTACAGAAATCAATAGTGTAAGTAGCTCCATTGTCTTGAGGAATATAAATATAAGTATTAGAAGCTTCTAGACAATTACCATCAGCTGGAGTAGGGGCATTTGGAATATTCTGCATAAAAATTATATTTTCAGTAGAAGAACCAATAAAACCTTGATTCCATTCTTCTGTCGTGGGATATCTCCCATACTTATTAGCAAATAATTCCAGAGCTGTATGTAATTGTTTTATATCAGCCATTCTTTTAGAGTCTCTAGCGTTTTGTCTAGCTTGTTGTAAGGCTACAACCGCTAAAGTAGCTAGTATGCCAATAATGGCTATAACTACTAGGAGTTCGATGAGGGTGAAGGCTTTTTGTTTTTGTTTGAACATATTTTTTTTAATTATTTTATTATAATTATCTTAATAATCCTAATAGTCCTCTTCTATGGCTATTATAGCAAAAAAAATTAAAGACAAAACTATTTTTTTAATACTACGTGATGATTAAATTCATCCTCCAAGAGATTTCTACTTTAAATTTTTATTTTTTAAAATTTAAACAATTTTATCAATAATCAACCCCTGTATTCTCATCAATAAAATGTATCCAAGTTTGACCAGCATTAAGAATCACCTCTTCTTTACTATCATAAAAATACCTTGTTCTGTTATCGTCTTCATTTTTCTCCCAATAAGACTCCTTGCAGATTCCATCCAAACAAACAACTGCCATACCACCACTAGAAAGATCAATCTTTAATCTTAAAGCCGAGTCTAAAATCTCCGTTTCTACAAATTGAAAAATTAAATTATCAGCCTTTATTTGTTCGCCACTACTATCTGTTTGTTTTTTACCGGCCAAACTCCTTAAATAAATATTTTGATTAATGTCATAAGACCAATCAACTTCGTATTGCTTTTGACCATTGCTAATATTTATATCCAAACTAGCTAAAAATAAATCTAAATCACTAATAACTTCTTTGTCCTTAAAGGTCCAAGAACTAAAATCGGATTTAGTATAATTTCTTTCTTTTAAATACTCTTTAATATCATCGAGATTAGCAACCACATTGTGTGGGGCTAGATAATTATTATCTCTTTCAAAATAAGAACCGTTATAAAATTCATTTAAGGCTATAATTTTTTCTTTTGATATCCTAGCTAAGGCTTCCGGGCTACCACCGCAATGAATAAGCATTGCTTCATATTCTTGAGTAATGTCTAAAAAATAAGGACGAGCACTGCGAATAGGCCCTACCTGCAAACTATTTTTATTTTCAATATTAAAAAAAGCCAAATATCTATTTATTCCTCCTTCGGCTGGAATATCATAAACCACCTCAGCTTGAGACAAACCAATAGCTGGGCGAGCATCAGGATGATTATCAATAACGGTTGCAAGCACAAATGAATTAACACTATCTTCATTTATTAATTCACCATCAAGCAAGCGACGCTGACAATTCTCACAAATAACATTTTCTTGACTCTCAATATTTTCTTCGCCAAGAGAAGCATTATTAATTATTTGTTTTTCTTTTAAAATAAAAACAAAAAACAATGTCAAAGCCACAATAAATAAAAATCCACTTAAAATATAAAAAAGTCTGGATGACTTTTGTTTTTCTTTTTTATTAATTTCAGATTTTTTTTCGGTAATTTTTCTTTTAATAAATTTTATCATAAAAATTAAAGAGATTTTATTTCTTTTAAAGTTTCCTCGGCACATTTTTTCCAAGAAAAATTTTTAGCTCTTAAAAATCCAGACTCAATCATTTCTGCAACTTTTTTCTCATCATCAACCAGTAACTCCATTTTAGAACATAAATCATTTTCATCTTTTGAATTAAAAAATAAAGGTGAATCTCCCCCAACTTCTCTTAGAACGTCAATATCAGAAGCAATAATCGGAACACCGCAAGCCATAGCCTGCAAAATTGGAATACCAAAGCCCTCATGAAGAGACGGAAAAACAAAAGCCTTGGATCCATTAAAGATATAAGGCATATCCTTTTCCTCGACCCAACCCAACATAATAATATCTCTAAATAAATCAAATTCAGATATCATATATTTGATTTCATCATAACCAAAGCCAATATTTCCAACTAAAACTAATTTTTCCCTAGACTCTTTATTGTTTTCTTTATAAAGGTTAAAAGCACTAATCAACAAAGAGATATTCTTTTTCTTTTCAATTCGACCAACATATAAAAAATAAGGATTGTCCAGTCCATAATCAAACAAAGTCCTAGAAAGAATATTTTTATCTTCAATTTTTTTATACAAATCACTATTGAACCCATTATAAACAACAGCTATCTTATCAGGGTTTATCTTGTAATTACTTAAAATTTCTTTCTTAGTAAAATTAGAAACAGAAATAACTTTTTTAACTCTTTTTAGAGCAAATCTAGTTGACCAATTAAGATAATCGGATGCTCTTAATTCACACTTACCTCTAGTCAAAATAGAAATAAAAAATTTAACAATTTTTTTTAACAAATTTGATTCGAAATCAACAACCTCCTTTTCATAAAGGCACTCATTACCAACAAAGGCAACGTCATGAATGGTGGTTATGCTTTTTCTGGGAAAAAACAAAGGCATAACGTGAGCCGGAACGAACAAAATATCAGGACGAGAAAATATCATTTCCAAGCTCAATCTTCCCAGTGTCCAAAAAAATTTGAAAGGCCATCTTAAAATTTTGACTTTAACATGTTTATTGTCTTTCAAATTCAAATCCTGCAAAAAATTTTCTGATAAAACTTTATCGGAATACAAAACATATTTATTTTCCTTGTCAATTTCAATTAAATTTTTTATCAAATAATAAGAATACCACTCAGTACCGGTTTTAAATTCTCTATTGGCTCTTGATGCATCTATTCCTATTTTCATATTTTTTCCAAAAACAATAAACCTCGTTCAGACGAGGTTTATCAACAAGCTATTTAGTTGCTAGAATGCTTCTCTTGTAAGAATCTAGATTATCCAAAGCGATTCCCGTTCCCTTGGCCACACAAAGCATGGGATCATCAGCTACATAAGCTGAAACTCCTAAAGCCCTAGAAAAAAGTTGATCAATATTTCTAAGGAGCGCAGTTCCACCAGTTAAAACAATTCCTTTGTCAATTATATCAGCCACCAATTCAGGCGGAGTTTGTTGTAATATTTTTTTAGCAGTGTTTAAAATTGTTTCCATCTCCCCCGAAATGGCAGATGTAACATCATTGCTATTAACTTCAATAGTTTTAGGTAGTCCACTTACTCCGTCTCGACCATTAATTTCCATTACTAATTTATTATCATCATCTAAAAACAAAGCTGATCCAACTTTCATTTTCATTTCTTCAGCAGTTCTCTCTCCAATAACTAAATTATATTTTTTTCTAACATATTCTAAAATGGCTAAATCTAATTTGTTACCGCCAACTCGAACTGAAGTAGAAGAAACTACACCGCCCAAAGAAATAACGGCCATTTCTGATGTTCCTCCGCCAATATCAACCACCATATGACCAGTAGCTGAACTAATTGGTATATTAGCTCCAATAGCAGCTGCTACTGGCTCTTTAATGATATAAGCAGCTTTGGCTCCAGCGGCAATAGTAGCTTCAATAACAGCCCTTCTTTCAGTAGACGAAATTCCAGCCGGTACAGCCACCATAACCTCTGGTCTAAATATTCTAACCTTGCCTAAAGTTTTGTTAATAAAATAACGAATCATAGCTTCCGTTGTTCGATAATCAGCAATAACTCCCTCTTTTAAAGGTTTTAAAGCAACAATAGTGTCGGGTGTCCTACCCAACATATCCTTAGCATCATTTCCAACGGCCAATATTTTATTATCATCAATAGAAACAGCTACAACGCTCGGTTCGTTAATAACAACACCCCTTTTTGGTAAATAAACCAAAGTATAAGTTGTCCCTAAATCAATTCCGATTCTTTTGACTAACATAAAGATTATAAGCTTTAAATATAGGTATATATTAACCCTGATTGAGTTTTTAGTCAATAGATTTAAACAAAAAAGACCTATGATTTCTTAATTTTTACCAATTTTTATTATTTATAAGTTTTAATATTTCTAGTTTCAACTTACAAGCATTGCCATGTTTAATCAAGCCCAAATAAGAATTCAAAGAACTTTCTTTATTGCTCTCTTTTAACTTGCAAATCATTCTTCTTTTTGTCGATTTCCTTAAAACTTTATGTTCGGGAAAATTAATCCACCCTAGAAAATCAAGACCGGAAGAAACTGTTTTAATAAATATTTTTTGAGGATGAATTTCTAATTTTAAATTCAAAAATAAAAATTCTTTAATCAAACCAATCTGATTTTCTAAGCATTCTTTATTGTCTGACATTATTACAAAATCGTCAGCATAGCGAATATAAAATTTAGCTTTAATTTTATGTTTTATAAATTGATCAAACACATTGAGATAAATATTGGCAAAAAGTTGAGAAGTAAGATTTCCCAATGGCAAACCCTTGCCTTCTTTTATTTGGAAGCTATAAATAATATTTTGTAAAAGACAAACAATATTTTTATCAGTAATATATTCATTTAAAATACCAAGCAATATTTGATGATTAATGCTGGCAAAAAATTTTCTGATATCTCCTTTTAGCACCCAACAATTTTTGGTATTATTTTTACTAATTTTCAAAAAAAATTTATTAAATCTTAATACAGCTTTATGTGCACCCTTGTTCAGACGACAAGAATAACTATCAAATATAAAAATTTTATCAAAAAATGGATATAATTTACGATAAATAGCATGATGAAGTAATCGGTCGCAGACACTAGCTTTGTGAATGTCTCTAATTTTTGGATCAAAAACTTTAAATGCTTTATAGCCACCATGATTGTATTTATGATATAATAAATCGTGATGTAAACTTAAAAGATTATCCATTAAATTCAGTCCAAATAATTGAACATCACGACGTCCACGCTTACCATTTAAAAATTCACCCCAAGCACTTAATAAATTATCTAAATTTATAATATCTTCAAATTTATGAGTCAATTTAATTTTCATATCTCTAATTCTACCTCCCCCCGCAAATTTGCAACTAGCGCCACTTCTTCAAAAGAGTAAAGATACATATCTTCTGTGGTATTCTTATTTCAAAATTTTGCCGAAAGAACATCGTTTTAGTCTTGGCATTAAAATAGATAATCTTTTTATAGAAATAATAGAGTTTATTTCTGGTGCGTTATACACAAATAAAGATGAAAAAATATTTTATATAAAAACTGCTATTAGAAAAAATGATACCTTAAAATTATTACTTTTGATTCTCTGGGAAACCAAATCATTAGACAATAAAAAGTATTTAATACTCTCCGAAAAAATTGATGAGATGGGGCGTATGTTGGGAGGTTGGAATGGACAAATTGTAAAACAAAACTCCTCTATAAAAAAATAGAGGAGTTTTTGAGAGACTTGCGAAACGACGAACGCGAACCCATTGTCGCGATTCCACTTGTTGTCAGACTTGTCATAGTTCGTGTTCAACCAGGAACCATTGTCATTGCGATTCACATTGAGTAGTTTTGGATCGCCGTCAGAATTATGCAAAATATCATCAGTATCACCACCATTCAAATACTTGAATAGGCTGAATATTATTCGGCATTATAATGCCATAACATTTTGCACCAAGTTTCGTTATATAGCATTATTATTTTACTCTACCTACAGCCTTAGCCAAAAATATTCTCAAAATAATAATACTCATCATTGTGGTCATAAACCTTAATTGATGACATATTCACTTTGACTAATTATATTTTAACATATTCACAAAATTTACAAAAAAAATAGCCTCAAATTGTTTACACAATTCAAGGCTAAAAATTCAAAGGGCTAAAAGCTAAGACCCAAAGAAATCAAGGGTCAAAGGACTAAGAGCCCGAAACTTGCGAAACGACGAACGCGAACCCATTGCCGCGACTCCACTCGCTGCCAGACTTGCCATAGTCCGAGTCAACCAGGAACCATTGCCATTGCGAAACACACGGAGCAGTACTGGACCGCCGACAGAATCTTTAATTGGTTCGTACATAGCAACGATCCAATAAAGTCCCATGGCTTCAATGTCCTTATCGGAAAAATTTTCCCGAATAAGGCAGGCGATTTCGGCATTTGGCTTAGTCAATTTACGATTTTCAGCTTCAATGCGGATTTTATTAGTAACGCGATTGCTGTCTTCAAACAACATTCCTTTGAGAATGACGATCTCAGTAGTGACACCAGAGGTCGGTTTGAAGTCCTTCGAGCAGAGCACGCTTTTAGCATAATCGCCTACACGGAAATCTTTCTTTTCCAGGCGAGCGATCCATTCTGGACCAGTTGTACCGTCGGAAGTGACAGATAAGTAGATTGCTCCATCTTGCTCACGCCATTTCCTTTCGGGTTCAACAACTGAAGTTTCGCCTCGAAGAAAACGAAGAGCGCCTTCATAGCCGCCAAGTTTTTTAACAATAGCGTTAATTTGGCCAACAGTTAAGTCGGCTGAAGCAAATTCTGATATTTTTGTCATTATAACCTCCTTGCGCTTGCTTGCGCTTTTTTAGCTTTGCTCTTATCCGAGACAGGAACTATAACTACTATTAGTTACAGCTAAAAAATAATTATTTTAAATATTTTTAACTATCTTTTAGCTGTAACTAAGTTTTACAGATTATCAAGGTACTAATGTCGTATTATATCATATTTGAATTATTTTGTCAATAGCAATAAAAAAACCAAGCCTTAAGCTTGGTTGAGAATATGTTCCTTAATTTTAATATCAATGACAATTAAGCAAAAGCAAAATAATTCCAATCACTTTATCTTTATCCTTAGGATTTGATTCGGCCACAAGAATGGTTAACGTTGCTAAAGTTTCAGGATTAATTTTATTTTTAAAATCAAAACCCACTCTATTTAAAAACCAAATAAAAACAAACGCTCCGCTTCTCTTGTTTCCATCATTAAAGGGGTGATTTTTAATAACAAAATAAAGAAGATAGGCTGCTTTTTCTTCTATTGTTTTATAAACATCTGCTCCAAAGACAGCTTGAAAAACGTTACCAACAATACCCTCTAAACTACCTGATTGTTTTTCTTGAGCAAACATTTTGCTGGCCTCCCCTTTTTCAATCAATTCTTCTTTAAGTTTTTGCAAATCACCATAAATTTCTTTAGCCGTAACATTTATTTTCTTTTTTGTTCCTATTTTTGGAAATGAGTTTTTATCATATTTATCAAGTGAAAACCAGGTATAAGAAAAAGATTTAATTAGTTCCAAAATATCGCTTGTTTTAATCTTTTTACTATCTTGTGATAAAACTTTTATATCTTCTATAGTTTTTAAAAAATCATCGTAATTCTGTTTTATTCTATTTTTATTAATAGTGAACCCTTTGGTTATATGTTGTTTTAAAACTTTTGTGGCCCATTTACGAAATTCAATTGCCCTAGACGAATTAGTTCTATAACCAACAGCTAAAATAACGTCCAAAGAATAAAAGTCAACCGGTTTATCTGAATTTGGAATATGCATTTTTTGCATATTGCTCTTTTTATTTACTTCGCTATCTTTAAAAATATTTCTAATATGACGAGAAATAACCGATTGATCTTTCTCATAAATAAAAGAAAGATCTTTTTGCGTAGCCCAGATAGTATCCTTTTTATAGTCTTTAGATAATTCTATTGCCCCACTTTTAGACTGATATATAGCTAGAGAATTTTTATTAATTTTATTTTCTTTTTTCATATCCATATTATAACAAATCTATCTGTAAAATTACCGTAAATTAATTATAAAATTTTTATAACTTATTATTCTTTCCTCAAAGCCTCAACTGGATTAAGCTTTCCCGCTTTTCTAGCTGGAAAAATACCAAAAACAACTCCAAAAAATATAGCAAACAATATTGAGACCACAAAAGACTTTAATGGCACTACAAATTTCCATTCCAAGCCAAAATAATTAGCCCCCACACAAATTAAAAAAGAAAAAAATATTCCTAAAATTATTCCAAAAAAAGCTCCAATTAAGGTTATTAAAACCGATTCCACTAAAAATTGAGTCATTATATCTTTAAATTTAGCACCAACTGCTTTTCTCAACCCAATTTCTGGCGTTCTCTCAGAAACAATAACATACATAACATTTAAAATACCGACACCACCAACTATTAAAGAAACAGCTACAATCAAAAGAAGTAAAATTGTTATCCCATTGGTTATCGTGCTAGTAGTCTCTAGCATTTCTTTCATGGTAGTAACCCTAAAATCATCTCTATCCGGATCAGAAATATTATGATTTATTCTCAAAATATCTCTAGCAATTTCAGCTGTCTCTTCAGCCTGACTGGCATCATAAAGTTCGTGCGTCATATACATATAATAATCAGTGCCAAGTATTTTTTTCTGTAAAGTTCGAACTGGCAAATAAATCATTTGATCAAAATCTAAACCAAAAGTAGCGCCTCTTTCTTCTAAAATGCCTATCACCTTATACTTTGATTTTCCGAGACTTATACCCTTATTTAAAGCTTCTCCCCCCTTAAATATATCTTCAGCAACCTTAGATCCTAAGACAACAACTTGAGCAAGAGATTTATCTTCTTCTTCCGTAAAAAAACTACCAAACTCAACCTCTGTACTATCAATATCGATATAACTAGCACTAACACCAAAAACAAATCTTCTTTTTGATTCATTAAGATAAGAAACCGTCTCTTGACCCAAAACAGCCCCATAACCATTTTTAACATTTTGAATTTTTTTTAAATCTTCTAAATCTCTTTCTTTCAGGCTAGTTATTTGAGTTCCACCAGCTATAGCTTGAGCGCTATCCATTTCTGAGTCCATGCCAGATTTAGTACTTGGCACTCTAATTTCTGTTTGAATAATATTTGTTCCAAAAGATTCTACTTGACCAATAATTAAACTTCTAATACCCTCACCAGTTGAAAAAACAATCATAATACTAGCGATACCAATTAGCATACCCAAAACAGTGAGGCCAGTCCTCATTTTATTTTTCAACATTAATTTCAAAGATAATTTAACACTTTCTAATACTTTCATAAATTATTCATAGCTTAATGCCTCTACTGGCTCTAATTTACTAGCCTTTTTAGCTGGATAAAGACCAAAAACTAAACCAACTAAAGCCGAAACCGAAACAGCTAAAATTATTGAGAATAAACTGACTTTAAAAGCCCAATCATATCCAAGATAAACAACAACTACATATATTAACCAAGAAAAAATAAAGCCTAAAATTATACCAATAACTCCCCCAATTATAGTTAAAAAAATAGATTCTAGCAGAAACTGAACTATTATATTATTATTAGAGGCACCGATAGCTTTTCGAAGTCCGACCTCTCTAGTCCTCTCATTAACACTGATAAGCATTATATTCATAATACCAATACCTCCAACAATTAAAGATAAACTAGCCATAAGAGCTAAAAAATAACGCAAAGCATCAGTAATAGTTCTAACCAAATCAAGTAACTCTGAAGCTGTTCTAATAGTAAAATCATCACTATCACCACTCTGATCCTTAACTCCATGATTATCTCTCAAGATATTTGAAATTTCTTCAACAACCTGTTCTATCTCAACTGACTCAACTGTTTTTAAAGAGATATTATTAAAATAATTTATACCTAATATATTTTTTTGCATAGTTTTAACTGGTACAAATATATTAGAATCTACATCTTGAAAAAAAACCTTACCCATTTCATCTAAAACTCCAACCACTTCAAATATCTGATTCTTTATTTTTATCTTCTCCCCAATGGCATTGTTATCACCAAACAACTCTTCTTTAGCGGAAAAACCCAAAACAGCTACTTTTGACACTGAACCATTTTCTTCATCGCTAAAAAAACGACCACCTGTTAATTTAGAGTCGTTCATTTCTAGATAAGAACTACTAACACCTTCAACACTAGCACTATAAGAATTACCCCTCCAAGAAGTAATTGCCGAACCACTGACTTCGGCTGAAACATAAGAAATGCCAATCGAAGATTTGTTGTCCTCAAAAGATTTTAGATCACGATCATCTAAGGTAGTAACAATTATTCCCAACACAGAGGTCGGTGGTCCTTTATCATCTGATTTTCCAGGAGTAATAGCTATTAAATTCGTACCAATACCTTCAATTTGTCCTAAAACCAAACTTTGAGCTCCAGCTCCAACAGCAATAATAATTATAACCGAAGCCACACCAATAATAATACCTAGCATGGTTAAAAAACTACGAGCCTTATTGCTTAATAAAGATCGAAAAGAGGTTTTTAATACTTGTTTTAAAGATAAAAAAATCATTATTTTTGTAATTAACAAGAAGGTAAAGTTTAATACAACTATTAATAAAATTATTTCACTAAAATACCGTTTTCAATAAAACGACGCTTTAATACTTGTTCATCACTGACAATTATTCCATCTCTAATTTTAATAATTCTTTTAGCATGCTCGGCTGTAGCCGTTTCGTGAGTAACTAAAATAATAGTATTGCCAGCATCATTTAATTTCTGCAAAATTTCCATAACTTGAGCACCTGATTTTGAATCAAGATTCCCAGTCGGCTCATCAGCAAAAATAACTGATGGTTTATTAACCAGAGCTCTGGCAATGGCCACTCTCTGTTTTTCTCCGCCAGATATTTGATTAGTATAATAATTTAAACGATGACCTAGGCCGACACTTTCTAAAACTTTAGCCGCCCGTTCCCTCATATTATTTTTATTATTGGAATAAGTAAGGGGCAACATTACATTTTCTAAAACAGTTGTCTTGGGCAATAAATTAAAAGCCTGAAAAACAAAACCTATTTTTTCATTACGCAAATTAGCCAACTGATCATCATCTAAAGAAGCTACGCTCTTACCATCTAATTCATAAATTCCCGAACTCAATCTATCAAGCAAGCCTAAAATATGCATCAAAGTTGACTTGCCAGAACCAGATGGTCCCATTATAGAAACAAATTCACCAAAATCAACATTAAAGGAAACACCGTGCAAAACTTTAGTAACTAAATCACCAGAAACATATTCTTTCTTTAAATTTTCAATTTTAATCAACATATATTATTTAACATTTCTAATAGTAGTTATTATTTTATCCCCTTCTTTCAACTGATCAGAGGCAATCTCTACCATGGCCTGATCACCACTTATTCCAATTTCAACATCAACTTCTTTAATTTTTTCATTATTATCAAGGACTCGCACAAAACGTCTCTCATCATCGTTAATAATAGCCCTAAAAGGAACAACTAAAACATTTTCTTTTTTATTGCTAATAATATCAACATTAGCTGTCATTCCAGATTTAACAGTTAAGTTATCTCTAAGCAATTGTTCGCCAGAAAAAATTATTTTTGTTTTATAATAAATAATACCCGAGATAGAAGTGGCCGCTGGTTCAATAAAGTAAAGCTCTCCATAAATTTTATAATCAGGATCAAAAGCATCAAAACTTATTTCGGCCTGATTACCAATTTTTAATTTAGAAATATCTGACTCAGAAACAAGAAGTTCAATTTCAAAATCATTCTCGGTTAAAAGAACTATCATTGGAGTTCCACCAGTGACTTGCTCTCCAATTTCATAATTTATTTTTACAACCTTGCCTTTTATTGGAGCTTTTAATTTATGATCTTCAATTTGTCTATCAATTGATTCCAAGGAAGAATTAGCTTGATCAATTTGAGCTTGAGCCAGGCGAATATCTTCACTTCTAGCTGGTGACTTTAATTTATCTAATTGCAACTTATAAAGTTCATAAGATTTATAAGCTGAATCAAACCTAGCTTTTGCCGAATTTATTTGTTGTTCGCTATTAATTCTTAATAAAGAAAGACTATTTTCAGCATTTAAAATAGTATCCGATAAAGCAATTTCAGCCTTAGATACAGCATCTTGAGCATTAGAGACATTAGTATTGTAAGAAAGTATAGCATTATTTAAAGCTGAAAAAGAAGCTGCGTTAGAAGATATGGCTGAATTAACAAAACCAGTGTTAGAACTAATGGAAGATTTAAAAGAATCAAGAGCCGTCTGAGAAAAAGAAGAAGAAGTAATGGTGTTCTCTAAAGCATTAAAACAATTATTTAGGACATCAAAAACTTCGTCCAAAAAAGACGATAAACTATCAGACGCCTTACTGGCCGATTCCTTAGTGTAAGATTGTTTAAAATATTCAATATCGGTTTCAACCGTATCTATCATTTTAACAGCCTTGTCATAAGAATTTTCTGTTTCAGATTTATAAAAAGAATTTTTAACACTAAATACATTTTCTATATTTTCGTCATCAACAATTCTTTTAACAGCATCCAAAGCTGATCGACCAACCGATAAATTATAATCCAAAGAACTAGACAAAGAATTATAAGAGTTATCAATAGTTTGCTGTGATGTTCTTTTGGTGTTTTCTAAATTTAATTTAGCTGACTCTACTGACTGCTTAATAGACATGGGAGCTTCACTATTACTCAATTTTAAATCTCGCAAATTTTTTTCAGCCTGAGAAATATTTTCAGCTACAATTTTTTCGGCCTGATTAAGATCCTGTTGAGCAGATTCATAACTAATTTTTGCTTGAGATACTTGATTTTCAGCAATTCTAAGTTCATCATTAGTGGCACCTCTAACTATCTTGTCCATATTAGCCTTGGCAATGTTAAAAGAAGCAACAACCTCATCTCTTCTAATAAGCAAAGATGAATAATCAAGTTCAGCTAAAATTTGTTCGCTTTCTACTCGGTCTCCAACTGCAATATTAAGACTGTTGAGTCTTCCCACTTGCAAAAAATTAAGATTTAATTCCTTGCTGGCTTTAACCGCACCAATTTCACTAACAGTTTGGAGTAAATCCTGTTTCTTTAAATCAATTGTCACATATTCTGTTTTATCTTTTTTAGAAAAAACAAAAAACAGAATTATTATCAAAACTGCAATTGAAGAAAATATAATAATCTTCTTTTTCTTCTTTTTAGTCATATTTTATTTTTAGATAATTATAATTTAAAAAATATTTTAATTTTGTTATTCCAATAAAAATCGAGATTAGAACTTTGTTAATCTCAGAGATTTTTTTCAATATAGAATATATTTTACTAAAACAACAAAAACAAAATTAATCCATAACCAACAAATCATCAGCATCCTCCTCTTCTCTTTCATCATCTGAAGACAAAGAATCTTTTCTCATAATACGCATCACTTTATTAGAAAAAGTATGAACATCAAATTCGCCCTTCATAAAATAATAATTAGCCCCCAAACCAACACTTCTTGATTGACCGTCAGCTTCACTTAAATCAGTAAAAATAAAAATTTCAGCTTCATTAGAAGAATCAGCTTTTATTTTTCTTATTAATTCTTGACCATCAAGCTCTGGCAAAACCATATCCAAAATAACTGAATCTGGTTTAAATTTTTTAATTTTAGAGAGCAAATCATCAACATCTTCTCGCGAATCACTAATTTCAACTTCAAAATCATTAGAAGTAAAAATATCTCTTAAGCCATAAAGAATATTCAGATCATCTTCGATTATAAATATTTTATTTAATTCTCTCATATTTTTTACTTTGCCTTATTAATAAGAATAATAGAAATAAGGAAAAAATTAATATTTATTATTATTTTAATAAAGATTTTAAATTAACCAGGCCATTTTGAGCTCCATAATGAGAAACCAAAGAACTTGCATTCCTGCTAGCTAATTTTAATGATTTTTTATAATCACCTTTCAACTTAACAAAAAAAGCAGAAAAAGTTGAATTAAAAGCATCACCCACGCCAGTTGTATCTATCGGCTTTTTTCGTGAATCAACTTTCTGATGATAAAAATTATCACCATTGGAAAAATAAGATCCTTTCAAGCCATCTGTTATCAACAAATTTCTTGGTCCATAACTTTTTATTATCTTCAATAAATTTTTAACATTATTTAAATAAGAATTTGATAAGTGATTAAACTTTTTAGTTTTTTTTACTAACTCCAAGGCCTCGTCTTTATTAAGCATAAAAACCTCAGTCTTAGACAAAAAAATAGATATTTTATCCAAGCCACCAGAAATTTCTCTAAGTCCAGGATTCCAATAAACTTTTTTATTTTTTGCAAAAATACTTTTTAAAATTTTTAACCAATCATCAGATAAAGATGTTATATAAACTCTCTCAGTTTTTTTAATTTTTTCAATATTTTTTAATTCTAGCTTGTCGTTGGAACCACGATATGTGAAAATTATTCTATCTTTACCGTTGTTTAATATAAAAGAAAAACCGGAATCATTTTTTTTATCAATTGAAACCAAGGAAATGTCAACTCCTTTATTTTTTAGGTTATTTAAAATTCTCCATCCCCTATTACCGTCGCCCACATTAATTATAACAGATGTTTTAAAACCCAAGCCAGTCAAATTTATAGCTGAATTAGCGGCACCACCACCAAAAAAGGAAGATGACTTTTGAATCTTAACTTTAGCCCCTTGTTCAAAAGCTAAAAGCTCCTGACGCAAAATATCAGATTTGTTTTTTATCAAAACACCTTCCTTTGTATAAAAGACGACATCTTCAGTAGCTCCACCTATTGTAATAAAATCAAATTTATTCATAAACCTATAAATTATAGCATAAAAAATCACTTTGACCAAACAATTTTCTTCCCTTTTTCACTATCAATGCCCAAAAAATAAAAAGAAAATAAAATAGCCAAAGAAATGAAAAAAAGTTCTTTAAAAAAGTTTAAAAAGAAAACCGAATTAAACCAAACATAAGAATCTTGACCCCAATAATTAAGATAAATTAAAAAGCTGGATATAAAATAATAAAAAAAACAAAAAAACAAACCCAAGGCCAAAAAGGAATATATTGATTTATTTGTAAAAAAATTTAACAACAAGAAATTAACTATAAAAATAGTTATAATAATCGAAAAAGAATAAACACCAAAAAAATGAAAAGAAAAAAGATCTAAAAGAAAGCCGGATAGCAGACCAAATATTAAAGATGTCTTTAAATCATAAAATATGAAGACGTAAACCAAATAAAAAAGGATAAAATTAATACCAGAAAAAAAACCATCCAAACTATTAGCAACCGAAAGCTGGATGATAAAAAAAATAAAAGATAAAAATAATAATTTAAAAAATTTAAAAAAATTGGACATAACTATTCTGGTATTATTATGGCCACACGATTAAGATTCTTAGAGTTAAAAAATGATTCAACCACAATATCTTGCCAAATATCATTTTCTTTTTTTTCAACATTAACAACCTCGCCCAAATAAAGTCCTTTAGGAATGTCCTTTTCTAAACCGGAACTAAAAACTATATTACCAATACTAACATTTTCATTTTGAGGAATAAAATTAATTTTTACTGACAAACCTAAATTTCCCTCAGCCAAACCGGAGCTTTTTTCTTCATTATTTAAAGAAACAGCCAGGCGACAAAAACTATTATTAGACAAACAAACTTGAGAATAATTTTCTTCAGTTTCAATAATTTTTCCAACTAACACACCAGATTCACTAATTACCGCCAAGCCAGGATACAAACCATCTTTTTTTCCTTTATTAATAACCAAATTTTGATTTGTACTAGAGAAATTAAGCAAACCATTCTCCCAAACAACATCGGCCAAAAGATAATTATAATTACTAGTTTCAAAAAAATTAAAAAAATTTCTAAATTGTTCATTTTCAATTTGTAAAGAATTCAGTAGTGATAAAGAGGCTTTTTCCTCAGCTAATTCAAATTCTAAATTTTCTATCCTTTTCAATAAATCATCTCGACTTTCCCTAACTACTGACTCATTAACTTCTTGCCTAAGCTTAGAAGAGAAAAAATTAACAACTGATCCCAACATTCTATTTACTGGTTTTAAAAATCCAAAAATATTAAAAAAAATAAGCAGTCCAAGAACTGCTAGGATTATTTTATAAATTTTTTTATTTTGCTTAATCATAAACTAAAAAATAGAACTAACTTTTTTCAACAAGTCTTCCTTGGCAAATAAACTACCAGCACCTCTAACCATAGCTGTTAAAGGATCGTCGACTATCATAACTGGAATTTTAGTAGCTTTAGCAACTAGAGTATCAAGTCCATAAAGCAAGGCGCCTCCGCCGCTCAAATACAAACCGTGTTCGTAAATATCAGCCACTAATTCTGGTGGGGTTTCTTCTAATGTCAATTTAATATTTTCAACTATTTTAATTATTGTTTTTTTAATAGCCTCTCTAACTTGAGAATCAGAAATAACAATAGCTGTCGGCAAACCAGTAGTTAAATCCTTTCCCCTTATTTCCATTTCTCTCTCTTCGTTAAAAGGAATGACCGATGCTAAATTTACTTTTATTCTTTCAGCTAGTTGCTCCCCAATTAAAACATTAAAATTATCTCTAATATAGTCAATGATATTATTATCAAGCTCATTACCAGCAAAGCGAAGAGATTTCCAAGAAACAACTCCAGATAAAGAAATAACGGAAATATCAGTTGTTCCGCCACCAATATCAACCACCATATTAGCCCTTGGACTATCAACTGGCAATCCAGCGCCCAAAGCCGAAGCCATAACTTCCTCAACTAAGTAAACTTTTCTAGCCCCAGCCGATTTAGCTGCGTCTTCAACCGCCTTTTTTTCTACCTCAGTTATATCAAGTGGAATACCAATTATAACTCGAGGACGAGGCATGAAAGAAAAATTATCTCCATGAACTTTATTAATAAAATGTTTTAACATTTTTTCAGTTATTTCAAAATCAGAAATAACACCATCAACCAATGGCTTTATAACTTGGATATGAGCCGGCGTTTTACCTAACATCTTTTTAGCATCATGACCAATCTCTAAAATTTCAGTAGTTTTATTATTTATAGCCACCACACTTGGCTCATTAATAATAAGCCCTTTATTGTTAACAAAAACAAGAGTATTTTTTGTACCCAAATCAATGGCTATATCATAACCTAAACGTCCAAAGCCTTTAAATTTTCTAAATATTTTAGCTAACATATTCTTTTAAAAATTGTAATAAATCACTTCTTTTAATCATTTCTGAATTATCTTTTGATCTTTCTTTAAACTCAACTTGATTCAAATCAACATTCTTTTGACTAACAATTAAGCGATAAGTACAACCAATCAAGTCGGCATCATTTAATTTTTCTCCTAAACTAGCTTCATCTCGATCATCATATAAAACCTCAAAGCCAGCAGAAATTAATTCTTTATAAATTTTTTCAGCCTCTTCATTTTGTTTAAAGGATATTAAGTGAATATTAAAAGGAGCAACATCTTTAGGCCAAATTATACCTTTTTGATCGTTATAGACTTCAACAATTGTTCCTAAAATTCTGCTAGGACCAATGCCGTAACAACCCATAATAATATCTTGAGTTTTACCGTCTTTATCTAAATAATTAAAGTTAAAAGGCTTAGAAAATTTAGTTCCTAATTTAAAAATATTGCCAACTTCAACTGCCCTTTTTTCCTCTAATTCATTACATCCGCATTCTGGACAATTTTTTTGCTCTTCAATTATCTCTTTGTTGATAGCCACCTTGCATTTTTTGCAAACATAAATTAAATCTTCACCAGCATCTGTCACAGTCTGAAACTCATGAGAATATTTAGAAAAAGCCCCACCAGAAGCATAAGTAATATGAGTAATGTCACCCAAGCCAAGTCGAGAATATATTTTAAAATAAGCTTCTTTTACTTTTTCATAATAAGAATCCAAATCTTCTTGAGAAACATGAAAAGAATATAGATCTTTCATCAAAAATTCTCTACCCCTAATAAGTCCAGCCTTAGCTCTTTTTTCATTTCTAAATTTAGTTTGAATTTGATAAACAGCAAAAGGTAAATTTTTATAGGAAGTACAAAATCTTTGAGCCAGTGGTGTAACAATCTCTTCGTGAGTTGCACCTAGTGCATATTCTTTTGAATCAGAACCGGTTAATTTAAATAAAGCATCGAAATTAGCCCAACGATCAGTAGCCTCCCAGACACTTTTAGGAGTAAGGGCTGGCATTAAAACTTCTTGTCCGCCAACAGCATTCATTTCTTCTCTAATAATATTACTTATTTTATTTAAAACTTTTAGGCCTAAAGGTAAAAAAGTATAAATTCCAGCACCGACTTTATCAATAAAACCAGCCCTAATTAAGGTTTGAGCATTAAAAGAGGTTTCATCCTTGGGTGTGGTTTTGCTAGTTTTTGTAAACAATATAGATCGTTTCATAAATACATCAAAAATACCAAAAAATAAGCTATTTTGGCTGATTTAATAATAGCTTAAAAATACGATGTTGTAAATACTTATTTTCTTGTCATTGCAGTAAAGGCTAGCGCTCAACTTTCGCTACGCAGAACATGACTCGCTGGAATGACAAGAATAAAAAAACACCTTTCATTAATTATATTTTAATATATTCATGAAAATATAATAAAAATAGGGATTTTATTCCCTGTTTTTGAAAAAAAATCTTTTACTAACTTTAATCAACTAAACGCTAATTAGACATTTTCTTCAAAGCTTCTTTAATGCGAAGTTTAACATCAGAAATACTGGGATCAACTTGATTTAAGGCTTCTCGAGCCTCTGAGATTGAATAGCCAAGAGCAAGTAAGGCATCAATATCATCACCACTAAATGAACTAGAGCTATTTAAGTCATAAGAGCCTTTTTTAAATAACTTATCCTTTAGTTCTAAAACTAATCTTTCAGCTGTCTTTTTGCCAATACCAGAAACTTTTACTAACAAAGCCGAATCTCCCCTAACAATAGACTCTTTAACATCGGAAATACTAGCAATTGATAAAATATTCATAGCTGATTTCGGTCCAACGCCAGAAACAGATAAAAGCATTTCATAAAAATCTAATTCTTCTAAGGTTTTAAAACCATATAAATCAGAAGCATCTTCTCGAACAACATGATAAATATAAATTTCAACTTCACTGTCATTTTTCAAATTATCATAAAAATTACTACCTACATAAATTTTATAACCAATATTATTTACTAACAAAATAACACTATTAGACAATTTGTTTAAAACTTTTCCCTTTAGATAACTAATCATAATTTTTATTTTATTTTCCTTCTTAAAACCGCTAACTCTGGTATATTAATTTTACTTTTTACCTCCAAAAAAATTTCCTGTCCTCCTCCGCCGCCATGAGCCTCTAATAATTCTTGTTTAGTTTTACAATCCAATATTTTATTGGCCTTAAAACTAACAATGTTATATTCGGACAAAACTATTTCCACTAAATCGCCCTTGTTTATGGTGTTATGCACTTTTATTTTTAAAATAAAAATATCTTTTTTCTTCTCGCTAGAAATAACCTGACCACAAAACTCCCAGTTAGAAGAAAAATGAGAATTGTCAACGTTTTGATCGGCTTTTTCACCCAATAAAAATCCCTTGGTATACCCACGATGAGTCATTTTTTCTAATAGTTCTTTATGCAAAAAAGAAATCATCTTTTTATCTAATATAGCTCTTTTATAAATAGCAATAACATTAGCTAAGTAATAAACACTTTTAGCTCTCCCTTCAATTTTAAAACTACTTATTCCAGCTTTAATTAAATCATGAACATATTCAATTAAACATAAGTCTTTAGAATTCAGTAAATAAGAACCATGCTCTTCAGGAACCAACTCTAAAACCTCCTCATGACCCTTAGCCTTAATAAAAACATCGTACTCCCAACGACAAGGCTGAACACAATCCCCTAAATTAGCACTACGATTTAAAAAATCTTTAGACAAAAAACAACGACCAGAATAAGACATACACATCGCTCCGTGAACAAAATACTCTAACTCTATTTTTGGACAATTTTTTTTAATTTCTTTGATTTCTTGAAGCGTTACTTCTCTGCCTAAAATAATTCTTTTAACACCTTGTTTTTGCCAAAATTTAACAGCTTCATAATTAGTACAATTAGCTTGAGTTGATAAATGTATATCAATTTGAGGGCAATATTTTTTAATCAAAACAATAAGTCCTGGATCAGAAACAATAAGACCATCAGGTTTAATTTTGTTTATTTCTTTTAAATAAGGTTTAATTTTTTCTAAATGTTTGTTGTGAGCAAAAATATTAACAGTTACATAAACTTTTTTTCTGTCAGCATGAGCAATTTTGACAGCCTCCTTAATCGTTTTCAAATTAAAGTCATTAATCCTAACCCTTAAGGAGAAATCAGGAATGCCCAAATAAACAGCATCAGCACCATAGCTTAAGGCCGTCTTCATCTTTAATAAATTACCAGCCGGAGCTAGTAATTCTATTTTTTGTTTATTTTTACTTTTAGTCATAATCTTATTATATCATATTTTGTTTATATTTCCAGACACACCCAAAAAAAAAGAAAACAATTTCTAATATTGAAAAAAATCTATATTATTTGTATAATTTTAAAATATGAATAAAGATAAAAAAATAAACAACACAAAACAAAAAATAAATTCCCAAAAAGAAAGAGAGGTTTTTTTATCAGTTTCAGAATCATCTAAATTAATTGGGGTTGATCCGAAAACAATTAGAAGAGCAATTAAATCTAGAAAAATAAAATATAGAGTAAATAATAATCGTTACGCCATAAAGTTTCCTTCTCTCATAAATTTTGCCCGTAGTTCAGTTAAAATAAGAAATAAGTTTTATACTCAAGGAATAGGAAAATATATTAAAGAATAAAAAAAAGAGCCTATATGACTCTTTTTTTTAATTCTTCACAATTTATAGGATAGCATCTTTAGCAGCCTTAGCTACTTTGAATTTAACAACCTTTTTAGCTGGGATTTGAATTTGTTCTCCAGTGGCAGGATTTCTTCCCATTCTAGCCTTACGATCAATTTTAACTAATTTACCGAATCCAGGTAAAACAAATTGACTTTCTTTCTTAACTGTTGCGTAAGCCATGTCTGTTAACTTTTCCATTAAGTTAACAACATCCTTCTTACTCAAGCCTGTTTCCTCGGCTAAAGTTGTCATTAATTGAGCTTTTGTCATAATTTTTTAATTAGTTTTTAAATAAAATTATTTAAAACTAATTGTTAAAAATTAATTATAAAATTAAATATCTTAATAACTAATCAGTGAAGAATTAATTATTATATATATATTATAGCATTTTTAAAAAATATGGCAATATTTACTAATAAATTAAGCACTCTTGCTTTTTTTTGATTTTTATTATAATATGATATGAAAAAATAGTACATTCAAAAAAGACAAAAAATGAATGCAACAACAGAAAACAAACACAGAGAAATAATTCCTAAAAGCAGAATGGAAAACTTTTGGAAAGTAAGAAACAAAAACAAGGAGTTGTATTTTTTACCAGAAGATTTACCAGAAAGAGAAAACAATCAGTTTCTCATCTATCTAACCGGATTGTCACTTAAAGAACAAATAAAAGCGACGGGAGGATTGATACCATACCCCTTCGATGGAAAAGATTTAGGCCTTAGAAGAAACAGGTTCTGGCAAAACACTTCACAAGAGATTATTGATCAAATCATTAATCAACAATCAAAAGCAGGCTATTATTTAGTCGAAATTTGCGAAGATGTAAATCAAGATTTTGTACCACCCAGTGGCTGGAGATTAGCAAAAATTAATGAAGCCTCGGAAATTATTCAGAGCATCTATCAAATATCTGAACTAAGATATTTAAGAAACGCTTTGCACATAGCAAAGGAGGACAAAAAAATAATCACGGCCATTGGTAATTTCAAAGAAAAACAAGGACTCGAAATCTGGAGAGGTCATCTTGAGATATTCAAAAAATACCAGAAAAGAGCCGCAATCATTGTCTATGAGGGATAAAAAAAAGGATGCAAGAAAGAGCATCCTTTTTAATTTTTAATTATTTTTCCATTTTTCTTTCCAATTCGTAAATATGTAAAATAGTGGCCGCTAAAGCAATAATCATGGGGCCGATTACTACTCCCCAAAAACCAAAAAGAAGTATTCCTCCCATAATTGAAAAAATTATAAATATAGGATTAACCTCTGATCTCCCCTTTATTATATAAGCTCGGATAAGCTCATCAACATTACTAACCACCAACCAACACCAAGCAATAATAAAGACACCCTGCCAGACATTTCCACTAATTACTAAATAAACTGCCACAGGAACATAAAAAATAGAAGAACCAATATAAGGTATTAAAGATAAAAAGGCCATTATTATAAAAACAAAAATAAAAGGCCAGCCAATAATTAAAAATCCTAAAGAACCAATTAGGCCTTGAGCTAAAGCAGTAACAAAGATAGATATTAAAGTAACATAACTAACTCTTTTAAATTTTTTAATAATTTCAAAATCATAATTATCTGGAAGTGGCGACCAATCAACCATTTTTCTTATCATCTTATCTCCATCAACAAAAAAGAAAAACATTGTCAATAAAATAATTACCAAGGAAAAAATAAAACTAGTAGTTCCTTTAATAATAACAGTAGCCCCGCCAACAAACCAATCACTGATACCTTTAGTAACGCTAATAACAAAGTTTTTTATTTCTTCCTCATTAATACCAGAAGAAATAAATTTATTTAAAAAATCTCCTCGCAGAATCTCGGTCTGACTTAAAACACTATTTAAAGTTTCAAAAGCTAAAGGGGCTTTTTTGCCAGCATAAATAATTAAATTAGTGACCGGAATAATAACCAAAAGCAAAAGTAAAAAACACATTAAAAAAGCAGCTAAATGTTTTTTATTAAACAGAACCTTGGTTAAGCGAGCGTAAATTTTATAAAAAACAGACGATAAAACAGCTGAAATTATTATTTCCACTAAAAATGGTTTTAACAAAATAAAAACCAAGGACAAAGAAATAAAAACTAACAATACTAGAAAAAAATTATGATTTTTAACATTTAATTTAAAATTCGTAGGTTTGTCCATATTCAGGTATTATAAAATTAGTTTTTATTTTTTTGGAAGCATCCTCTTTAAATTTAAAATTAGACTCCTCTTCTCCATGAACAACAAAAACATGTTGTGGTTTAGGATTTTTGATTTTTTTAAGCCAAGAAAGAAGAGCACTGTGATCAGCATGAGCCGAATAAGAGTTTACTCGAGAAACCTTGGCTCTAACTGGTATGTTGGAATTATCGACAACAACACTTTTATGACCCGTCATCAATTTCCTGCCCAAAGATCCCCTAACCTGATAAGCTACTAACAAAACATGACTATTTTCATCATCTAAATTAAACTTTAAATGATATTGGATTCTACCACCCATACACATTCCACCGCCAGCTAAAATAACTTTGGGCGGTTTTAAACCGTTAATTGTTTTGGATTGTTGAGCGCTAAGAGTAAATTCTAAGCCAGGAAAATCAAATAAATCATCGCCAGAAACTATTAATTCTGTAGACTCCTTGTCATATAAATATTCATAATTCTTATAGATTTCAGTAGCTTTAATAGCCAATGGACTATCTAAAAACATTGGGACAAAGGGTATTTTCTTGTTTTCCACTAAATCATTTAACTCATAGAGTATTTCTTGCACTTTTTCTAAAGCAAAAATTGGAATCATTAAAGTTCCACCATTTTTAACACAATCAATAATAGCTTTTCTGATTTGTTTTTGTCCTTCTTCGCGAGACTCATGCTCTTGACCAGCATAAGTTGACTCTATAAAAACCAAATCAGCACCATCAGCAATGTCCAAATCTCTAATAATTCTAGCCGGAGAATTACCAAGGTCTCCAGAAAAAACCATTTTCTTCTCTTGACCACCTTCTTTTGCCCAAACTTCAAAAAAACTAGAACCTAAAATATGACCAGAATTTTTTAATCTAATTCTAATATCACCAGCTACTATAATTTCTTCATTATAAGGCATTTCTTTAAAAAGCTTAGAAACAAAGAAAACATCGTCTTCTGAATAAAAAGGATCTACCCCATGGCTCAAAGCTTCTGAGGCTATTATTTTAGCTGAATCAGTCAGCATTAAAGTGGTTAAGTCTCTAGTAGCAGCCGTACAATATATTTTCCCCCTAAAACCATCTTTAAATAACTTCGGCAAACGACCACAATGGTCAATGTGAGCATGAGTAAGCAAAACAAAATCAATTTCAGACGCCTTAAATTCAAAATCATCAAAATTACGGCTAGACACAAAATCTTCGCCCTGAAACATTCCACAATCAACTAAAAATTTAGTTTTTTTTGTTTCAACTAAGGTACATGAACCAGTTACTTCTCGACAAGCACCATGAAAAGATATCTTCATAAAAAAATAAGTTATTAATTTTACACTTATAATATAACATAAATAAAAGAAAAAACAAAAAAACCCTTCATTTGAAGGGCTTTAAGAAACTAAGAACAACACGCACCCGAGCCACAAGAACAAGAGTGAAGAGAATTATCTTTTTTAAAATCATTAGTCTGAGTACTAGAATATACTTCCTTATCATCAATTAGATCATTTTCTGCCCAATCTTTAACCCATTCTTCTATTTTATAAACTTTTATGGAACCATCGGCCCTACTCAACACTGCTTCACTAAGTCCAGCGTTTATTAACATTTTCTTGCAAATAAAACAAGGATAAGCATCCATTGGCACATAAGCATTTTCTTTATCAAATTTTTCAGAATAAAGATAAATAACTCCACCCAACAAACTTACTCCAGCTCGAGCAGAATTAATAATAGCATTTTGCTCAGCATGAACACTGCGACACATCTCATATCTTTGACCAGAAGGAATTCCCATTTCAGTCCTCAAGCAATTTCCTCTTTCAAAACAATCCTTGGTTTTTCGAGGAGCACCATTATAGCCAGTAGAAATAATTTGATCATCTTTAACAATTATAGCTCCGTGCCTAGCCCTAAAACAAGTTGCTCGACGAGAAACCTCCTTAGTTATATTCATGTAATACTCTAGCTTTGATATTCTACTCATATTTTTTAAATAATTATTTAAATTTAAAAAAAATTGAAGATTGCCCATCTTTCAACTCTTTAACATTTTTATTCTTTAATTTATCATTTCTATTATTTTCTTTCAAATTTTTTATCGGATCTTTGTGACGTTTATTTTTCTGATAACGAAGTTCCTTTTTATCATTTTCCTTTTCAATACCAGGTAATTTATGAATTTTTTTATAAAGATCATTAATTTCTTTAGATATCTTTGTTTCCTCTGCTTTTAAATTTTCAAGATCCTCAATTTCTGAAAAATTATCAGCGCTCAAAATTTCTCTAATTCTTTCCCTGTTCTCAATCATTTTATCAATATTCTTTAAATTTTCACGAAATTTAATTTCTACTATTTTTTCTCGAGTTTCTTTAATTACATTTTTAAAACAATAGGTCCAATCCTCACCATCAAGTTCTCCCACATTATTTTTAATAGAAAGTTTAACAGCAAAATCTAAATTATATTCATGTTTATAAACAAAAATCAAAACATCATCAACCATCTTTTTAATCTGACTTTTAGTTAAGTAAAAACCCTTGCTCATATTAATTTATATAAAATAATAAGAAAAAAACAGAACAAATTAAAAAATATTCCAAAAAACAATAATTTATGCTAAAATTTAATTATAATAAATTAAATTAACAATATGGAAAAGAAAAACAATTACGCTATAATAATTTTAACAATTGCCTTAATTATTCTAATTGGAGTCTTCTTTTACATCTATTCAACAAATAAACAAAACGAAGAGCAGAACAAGGAGGTGGTAAACAACACAAACGAAATAACCAATACAGAAAAAAACGAATTAAGTGAAGAAGAACAACAAATTGTTTTTAACTACTTACAAGACAACATCTCTGAAATATCCCCAGAAAAAGAAGTTCTAGGTGGTAGCTTTTATATAACTTCAATTGATTTTTTAAACGGACAGGAAGCTATCATTGAATATGAGGATGGTCACATAGCTTTTAAAGCCAATGTTCAATTTCAGTATACAAATCAAGACGACATCACAATTAATAAATTTGAAATAATCCAAACTTATTAAAAATCAGCATTCTTTGGTGTTCTAGGAAAAGGAATTACGTCTCTAATATTGGCCATACCCGATAAATACATAATAGCCCTCTCAAAACCCAAGCCAAACCCAGCATGTTTAACTGAGCCATATTTTCTTAAATCTAAATACCACCAATAATCCTCAACTTTTAAGCCCATTTCTTTAATTCTTTTTTCTAACAACTCATAACGTTCCTCTCTTTGACTACCTCCAATAATTTCTCCAATCCCAGGAACTAACAAGTCCATAGCGGCTACTGTTTTGCCATCATCGTTTTGACGCATATAAAAAGCCTTAATATCTTTAGGATAGTTAGTTATGAAAACCGGTCTCTGATAAACCTTTTCACTTAAATACCTTTCATGTTCAGTTTGCAAATCAATACCCCACTCAACTGGAAAGTTAAATTTTTCGCCACTTTTTTTCAACAACTCAACAGCTTCCGTGTAAGTAACACGTGCAAAATCAGAACTTAAAACATTGTTTAATCTTTCCAACAAAGAGGTATCTATAAATTTATTAAAAAATTCCATTTCTTCAGGTATTTCTTTTAAAACATAAGCAATTAAATACTTAATCATTTTTTCAGCCAAATCCATATCAGTATTAATATCAGCAAAAGCTATCTCTGGCTCAATCATCCAAAATTCACTCGCGTGACGAGTTGTATTGGAATTTTCTGCTCTAAAAGTTGGTCCAAAAGTATAGACTTTATTTAAACCAAAAATCATATTTTCAGCCTCCAATTGGCCACTAACAGTTAGGCCAGTTTTTTTTCCAAAAAAATCTTTGCTATAATCAACTTCTCCTTTTTCATTTTTAGAAAGTGGTTTTTCCAAATCAAGAGTAGTAATAGCAAACATCTCCCCCGCTCCTTCACAATCACTACTTGATATTATTGGAGTATGAACATAGGAAAATCCCTCCTCTTGAAAAAATTTATGAACAGCGTAACTTAAAACCGACCTTAAACGAAAAACAGCCGAAAAAGTATTACTACGACCACGAAGATGAGCTATTTCTCTCAAAAACTCGAAACTATGTCTTTTTTTCTGCAAAGGATAATCAACCGGAGCTAAGTTTAAAATATTAATAGATTCAGCTTTTAATTCAAATGACTGACCAGCAGCTGGTGATTCAACCAAAACACCCTCAACCTCTAAAGATGAACCGACACTAAGTTTTTCAATATCAGAAAAATTAGTCAAAGAATTATCAAAAACAACCTGCAAACTTTTAAAAAAAGAACCATCATTAATTTCGATGAAACCAAAGTCCTTAGAAGTTCGAACCGTTCTAACCCAAGCACCAATTTTAATCTTTTGACCAATATATTTATCGCTTTGACGATAAAGATTTTTAATATAATTGTAAGTCATAAAAACTTTAATAAATTTAATAACAATGCTTATAATATATAATATTTACACATTTTTAGCAATAAAATTAATTGTCGTCTATTTTTAAACTTATTCCCAAGATAAAAAACAAGAACAAGGTGCCAAAAGCTAAGCTCCAAAGCCAATGATCAAAAATCATAAAAATAAACAAACCCAAAAACAAAGAATAATTTATAAAATAATAACTACCTTTACTTGATTTAATAAAAATATAAATTAAAAACCACAAAAAAGATATTAAACCCCAAATTCCAATTTCAGATAAAACAAGCAAAAAAACGTTATGTACTGGCTGAGCTTGATAGGCTTTAATTTCTGGATTCAAATTAATTAATTTTTGATGATAAGCCCCATAACCGACACCTAACCATAAATTATTCCTAATAACACTGGACGATCCCTGAATTTGCTCAATTCTTTCATTTCTAGAAATATTTTCTAAACGAGAATTATTATCAAAACGAGAAATTATTAAATCCTTCAAAATAAAGAAAAAAACTAAAGAAAAAATTAAAGAAAAGAGCAATAATCCTAAATATTTTTTTAAACTATCTTTCTTTTTCTCAAATAACAACAAAAATAAGATTAAAATTAAAGAAGAAAATAAAGCCAACCAAGCACTACGAGAGAAGGAAACGAGCAATCCTAAAAACAAAACAAAATACGTAATATAAAATAAAATCTTCTCTTGCCAATTAAATTTATATTTCAAAAACAAAAACAAAGAAAAAATTAGAGCGAAAAAGGTCATAGCGCCAAAAATGTTTGGATGATCAAATCCACCATAAGCCCTTACAAATCGACCAAAATTTCCCTCCAAGACAGAAACACCCAAAATAGAAGGATCATGAATAGCTATCCCTAGATATTTATTAGCAAAAACTTCTTGACTAAAAAATTGAGCTAAAGCAAATAAAGAAGATAAAAAAATACTTAAAATAAAAAAAAGTAATGTTTTTTTAGTATTTATTTTAAGATTTAAAACTAGAAATAGTGAAGACACGGACAACAAAAAGAAAAAATAACGAACAAGTGATACATTAAAAACTGGAGACAAAAAAATAGAAATAAAAATAAATAAATCTAAGCCAATTAAAATTAAATAATGCTTCGGAATTTCAAAGTCATTTTTATTTTTAGATTGTTTAAAAAAGAAAAATAAAAAAATAATTAACAAAATTAATAAGATTAAATAATTTAAAAAAACAGCAATTTCATTATAGTTTGTTTCAGCTGTTTTAATAATATATTTCGTTTGAAATGGCAAAAAAAAGACAAAAAGATAAAACAAGTATTCTATTATTTTTTCTAATTTCACTTTCATAAATATTTTTTTAAATTAGACTCAAATCTTTCAATAAATTCTGGCCTCTTATCTTCCAGAAATAATTTTATAATATCATCTTTCAAAATAACTCCACCAAAATCACATTCTTTGGATTTCAATTCATTCGGCATTATTTTTAATTGAATTTTTTTAGAAAGATTCTCAAAAAAACCTTTGCTATCTTTATTTTTTTTATTTTTCCAATCCTGAACCTGCGGAAGCTTGGAGGGATTAATATCTAAATCAAGAAATAACTGAAAATCATCTTTTATTGGGACAATAGAAGAAAAAATTGTTTCACCTATATTTGGTAAATACTTTTTTATCCATTTATTTTCAAGTTCCAATCTATTAAATACGCCGCCTTTATTTACTAAAATCTGCAAACCAATAAGCCAATAAATAAAATATAAATCTTTTTGATTGTATAAATATTTTTCTAAATTTAAATTACCTTCACTAACATAAAAACTTAAACAAATTTTATCTTTTTTAGTTTTTCTATTAGGACGTAAATTCAAAAATTTAGCTAAACTAACACAAAAAAAACGAGTAAGCCAAATTTTATTTTTAGAGCTAATAATAAATAAATCAATATCACTCTCATCTCTTAAGTTATGATCAGCGATAATATTAGAAACAGCCACTCCCCTAACGGTAGGAAAAAAAGATATTAATTTAGAAAATAAAAAAGCTTTCTTTGTTTTTCTTTTAAAATAATTATATTTTTTAAATCTTTCTTTAACTAATTTCTCCCTACCTTGAAGATAATAAAAGCCATCTTTATTTTCAATTTTATCTTTTAAATTTTCTAAACAATCGAGGATTTCAAATAATTCAGCCTTAATATTTAAATATTTATAAATCTCAAATAAGGACAATGGTTGATTAAATAAATCAAAAAATACCAAAGTTTTGATTATAACTAATTTTAAATTTTTAATTTCAACATTTTTACTAACAACAGTATCTTGCATAAAAAAAGTAAAATTCAATTTATTAAAAAACGAATAATTTTCTGTTTTTTTAACTTCTACAAAACTAATTCTTTAAACACCGGACAGAATAACCTGTATATGCCAAATCATCATAAATGTCAACGGAATTATAATTAGAATAAATTCTATAATCTAAAGGATATCTACTCCATTCATTAGCTGGATAAGCATCCGTAGAAGACCAAAAATAAGCCCCCCATCCAATATCCATAAATATATAAGAAGATCCACTAACCAAACCAGCTGGAAGAATAGTTAATCCACTAGAATTATTAGACAATTGATCATTCCCAACATTACAAACAGTTGCATCAACATCCCAGCCAAAATTATTGGCCAATGATTTTGCTATATTAGAAGAAATACCATTACACCAATATTGAGAATTACTAGAAAGATAATTTATTAAATTGTCCCACTCAGTATTACTAGGTATGTGCCAACCATCAGGACATAATCCTTGACTTCCTTCAACTATAGACCCATTCATAGCAGCACTCCATTGATAAAGCAAGCCATATGTATCACAGTTACTAGAATTATTATCATAACAACCACACCAGCCTTCGTCAGAACTATTTACCCAAGTAACAGAAGAACAACCATTATCATAATTTAGATTCTCAGCCATCCATATTTGATCTCCTATTTTTACCCAAGCATATTCTTGACTATCTCTTGTATCTATAAAAGTACCAGAAGTGCCGGCAAAAGGATCTGTTGGCTCTTCTTCTCCTCCTGAACCACTACTACCAAATATTATTCCCCCCGGGGTCATTTGTTTAGCTCCTTCTGGTAGGTCTGATACTTGTTTGCCAGTACAAAAGTCTATGGTATAGCTAGCACCATCATTTTGAGGTACGTAAGTATAAGTATTAGAAGCTTCTAGACAATCTCCATCAGCAGGAGAGGGGGCAGTTGGGATAGAATACATAAATGTTTCTTGAGAGGTAGAAGAAACTATAGAGCCACTATTCCATTCTTCAGTAGTTGGATATCTACCATTTTCATTAAAGAATAGTTCCATAGCTGTTTGTAATTGTTTCATGTCAGCCATTCTTTTAGAGTCTCTAGCATTTTGTCTGGCTTGTTGTAAAGCTACAACAGCTAGAGTAGCAAGTATTCCGATGATAGCTATTACTACTAGAAGTTCAATGAGGGTGAAAGCTTTCTTTTTTTGATTTAACATATTTTTAATAGCTTAGTCGCGTGAACACGGAACCCAGCGCCAAAGGCTATACAGGGCGAATGTCTTTACGCAACATAATTTTAAAATTATTTTTTATTATATTTTTTTGTTTTTTTAATCTTGAGACTTTGGCTTTTCTATTTCCAAAATCTCGATTTCACTTTTACCGTCAGCAATTCTGGCAACATCTTTATCAATTTTTTTAAACTCTTTATAGGCTTGATTATAATGGCTAACCGACGAAGACATGCTAGCTCCCAATTTTTTCATAAAATCATCATAAGATAACAAATGTCTTCCCAAGCTTTCAACATTTTTTTTAATACTTTTTGCTCCTTCTTCAATTTGCATAGCTCGAAGGCCTTGTAAAATAGTTTGCAAATAAGCGGCAAAGGTTGTTGGCGAAACAATAATAACTCTTCTTTCGTTATAAGCATAGTCAATTAAACTCCTAGTATTAACTTTCACTGCCCCAACTTCATTCACCAACAAATCATAATAAATAGCCTCAGCCGGAATAAACATTAAAGCAAAATTCATAGTCCCCTCTTTAACTTTAATATACTTAGCTGTTTCATCAATTCTTTTCTTTAAATCGTTTTTGAAATCTTTTTCTAATACAGTTTTTTTATCAGAATTATTTTCGTTAAGAATGCGACTGTAATTATCTAAAGAAAATTTAGCATCAACTGGAATTAAACCTTCTTTGGTGACAATCACAGCGTCAACAATCTCCCCATCTTTAAACTGATATTGTAATTTATAGGCAGTTGGTGGTAAAATATTTTCTAAAACTAATTTTAATCCAGCCTCCCCCAGATTACCTCTCTTTTTCTGATTAGTTAAAACTTTTTCTAAATTATTTAGTTGCTCAGAAAAACTAATAACCTGCTTGTTTGTTTCATCAAGTTTGGTTAATTTTTCGGTAATATCAGATATCAACTTAGCTGACTGACCAGTTATTCCTTGAATTATTTGGGTTGACTTATGCATGCTCTCTTGATTAACACGATTAGTTTCGCTAAGCTTTCGATCTAATTCCTGCCTCAAAGATTCATTTTGCCTCCCCAATTCACTCATCTTTTCAGTTAGAATGAGTAATTTATCGCTATTATCATTGCTTGAAAATTTTTTAAAAAATAAATAAATTAAAAAAGCAACGGCCAAAACTAAAAGAATTAATAAAAAAATTATAGCAGAATCTGACATATATTTATGATAATTATTATGTTTGTATTTTAACAAAAATAAAGAAATAAAACAAAAAAAATAGACCCTTTGGTCTATTTTTAATTTGTATTTGGACAACTATATTTAAAAACAATTTAAACAAAAGTAACGCTAGCCACTTTATCTTCTTCGTTTTTAAATCTCATAATTCTAACCCCTTGTGTATCTCTACCTAGTTCATTCACAGATTTAAAAGGAAGCCTAATAACTTGTCCTTTTTCTGAAATAATAATTAAATCTTTCTCAAGCATGGTTTCCTTATTTAATAAGAAAGCATTACTTATTTTTCCAGTTTTATCAGTAACTTTAGCAGTTCTAATTCCGCTTCCACCACGACCCTGAACTTTATACAAACTCAAGTCTGTTCTCTTTCCATAACCCTTAGCCATTATAGTCGCAATTTGATAATTTCTTTTAATCTCTTTGTCAGTTTTGATCACTCCCATTCCAACCACAATATCATCACCTTTTAATTTTATACCTCGAACACCACTAGCGTTTCTGCCCATATCCCTAACATCACTCTCCTCAAATCGAATAGCCTGACCATTGGCTGTAATTAAACTAATATGATCAGATCCAGAAGTTGGCTTACACCAAATTAAGCGATCATCATTTTTAATTTTAATAGCTATTAGTCCACTACGTCTAACATTAGAAAAAGAATTAATTTTCACTTTTTTAACTAATCCTTGCTCAGTAGCAAAAAACAAGTAACTATACTCAACAATTTTATCTAAAGGCAAAACAGAAGTTATTTTTTCACCATTCATTAATTGTAAAAAATTTACAATCGGAGTTCCTTTGGCAGTTCTAGAAGCCTGAGGTATTTCATGAGCTTTTAATTGAAAAACCCTTCCTTTGGTTGTAAAAAATAAAAGATCATTATGGGTTTGAGTGATAAACATAAATTCAACTGAATCTTCTTCTTTGGTAGTCAAACCAATAACACCCTTGCCACCTCGAGCTTGAACTTTAAAAGTGTCTGGCTCCAATCTTTTTATATAACCATCGACAGTCATCATAACCATGGTGTCTTCGTTGGGTATTAAATCCTCAATATTAAAACTTTTAACACCGTGAGCAACCACCTGAGTTCTTCTTTCATTACCAAATTTCTCAGACAACTCGCTGATTTCATCTTTAATTATACTTCTAATCTTAGTCTTTGAACTTAAAATAGCCTCTAATTCTTTTATTATTTTTATTTTTTCTTCAAGCTCATTTTCAATTCTTAATTTTTCCAAATTAGCCAAACTCTGCAATTTCATTTCTAAAATAGCTATTGCCTGTTTTTCTGATAACTTAAATTTCTTAATTAAATTTGTTTTAGCATCCTCCCTATCTTTGGATGATTTAATAGTTTTAATAACAGCATCAATATTGTTTAAAGCAATCATCAAGCCTTCTAAAATATGAGCTCTGTCTTTAGCTTTTTCTAATTCAAATTCGGTTCGACGACGAACAACTGACTCCCGGTGCTTAATGTATTCCTGCAAAACCATTTTCAATGTTAAAACTTTAGGTTGTATTCCATCAACTAAAGTTAAAATATTAACATGAAAAGTCCCCTGCAAGGCTGTATTTTTATAAAGACTATTTAAAATTTTCTTAGGATAAGTATCTCTTTTTAAATCAAGCACAATTCTAACACCATCTTTATCAGATTCATCTCTAAGACCCTTAACTCCTTCTAATTTTTTATCTTTAACTAGCTCAGCTATTTTTTCAACCAAAGAAGCTTTGTTTACTTGATAAGGTAATTCAGAAATAATGATCTGAAAAGAACCTCCTTTGTCCTCCTTAATGTCTGCCCTACCCCTCATAACTATTCCGCCCTTACCAGTAGCATAAGCATTCAAAATATCACGCTTGTCATAGATTATACCTCCAGTTGGAAAATCTGGACCCTTAACAAAATCCATTAAATCTTCAACTGTAGCATCAGGATTATCTATTAAATGATTAATAGCCGAAACCAATTCTCCTAAATTATGCGGAGGAATATTAGTTGACATACCAACGGCAATACCCATTCCACCATTTAATAGTAAATTAGGTAATTTAGCTGGTAAATATTGTGGCTCTTTCTGGGATCCATCGTAATTAGGAATAAAATCAACAGTATTTTTATCAATATCAAATAACATTTCCTCCGAAATAGCCGATAATTTAGCCTCAGTATAACGCATGGCAGCCGCACTATCTCCATCCATTGAACCAAAGTTTCCTTGACCGCGAACCAAAGGATAACGCATGGAGAAATCTTGAGCCATTCTAACCATTGAATCATAAACAGCTGAATCTCCATGAGGATGATACTTACCTAAAACTTCACCCACTACAGTAGCCGATTTTCTAAACTTAGCTGAAGATTTTAAACCAATATCCCACATCGCGTACAAAATACGACGATGCACCGGCTTTAAACCGTCGCGAACATCTGGTAAAGCACGGGAAACTATAACGCTCATGGCATAGTCCAAATAAGAAGTGCTCATCTCAGAAACTATTGGCTGATCAAAAACTAAGCCATATTCAGTTTGTTGACTCTCTACCCTACCATCATTTGATTTATTAACTAATTCTTTTTTAGAATTAGAATCTTCAACAGAAATATCTTTTTTCTTATCTTTATCCATAAATATATTTATACAAATTAATTATTCTTCAAGCTCTCTTTCTAGCTCCTCTATTCTTTTTTTTAAATTATCAACCGTTTCATCACTTTTTTCCAAATCACTTTTTTCCAAAGAATCGGGAAAATCATCAACTTCAATCTCTTCTGTTTTATTTTTTTCATTAATTAAATCTTCTACTTTTCTTAAATCCATAATTTCAGCCGACTCATTAACACCACTTTCTTCCATCTTTTTTTCAATTAAAAAAGAAAATTCTTCTAAAGTTTTGTTAACATCAAGCTGAACTTCTTTTTTCATTTCAGCAAAATCAAAATCACTTTTATCTATTTTTTTTTCTTCAAAAAAAACATTTTTAACATCCAAAGTCCAAATAATAAAAACCAATAAAGTTGAAAAAACAACAAAAAGCATTAACCAAAATCTTTTATCTTGAGCTTTAATAACACTTTTAATTTTATCTATATTCTTAGACATGATGAAATAAAAAATATTTAGATTATCTTTAATAAAAATTATTCTTTATAACCGTCTAAATTAACATCATACAAAACCTGTTCAGCAATCAAACGATAGGTCAATATTTCCTCTTTTTTAAACCAAAGATCAATTTCTCTCAAAGCCTCCTCTGGAACATCTGAGCAATGAATTAAGTTTCTAACAGCTCTAGAATCAAGATTAGATAATTCATAAGAATCTAAAGTAAAGTCACCTCTGATAGTTCCAACATCTGAAGTGGTCGGCTCCGTTCCGCCAACTATTTTTTTAACAATAGCCACTGCCTGATTTCCCTCAAATATCATTGGAATAATTGGTCCGCAAGTCATAAACTTAACTAAAGCTGCAATAATATCTTTACCATATTCAATCGCCTCTTTTTCTACTGGCATGCCAGCTTTTTGACGATTTTCAACAATCATCTGTCCTTTTTTCAAAAACCATTCATCATCTTTATTATAATGTTTCCAACATTGATCTTCGTTAGCCATAATCATTTTGAGGGCTACCATTTTTAAACCAGTTCTTTCAATTCTTTTAATTGTTTCACCCACCAAACCTCTTTGAACAGCATCTGGTTTCAAAATTACAAAAGTTCTTTGTTTCTTTGGATTTTCATTAACACTCATAAATTTTAATTTAAATATTATTTAATATTATTAAAAACAATCAATCTCATATCCTCGCTTGGCAAATCTTTTTTATTTACCTTTAATTTCTCTTCATAATTTGGCTCAATTCCAATCTCCTTAATAAATTTATCCAAGCCCTCAATATCTATTTTAGAATCTTGAGTTTTATAATGCATTGGAATAACAATCCTGGGTTCAATTTGAGAAATAACTTCAACTGCTTTTTTGGAATCTAAAGTATATTTTCCACCAACAGGCACAAACAGAATATCAACTCCCCCTATTTTTTCTAATTGCTTATTATCTAAAACATCTCCCAAATCACCTAAATGGACCAAGCTAACTCCCTCAATATCAAATCGAAAAATAATATTATCTCCCCGATCATCACCTTTTTTGTCGTCATGAAATGATTTAATTCCCTCAATAATTATACCTTTAATGTCATACTCTCCAGCACAGTCAACAATAAAAGGTTTTCCTCGAAGAGCAGAAACATTGTTATGATCAGAATGACCATGACTTATCGAAACAACATCAGCTTCAACATTGGGAATTTTAAGACCGACTGAAGAATCAAAAGGATCGGTAACAATTGAAATATTATTTCCATCAATTTTATCCTCAATCCTGAAAGATGAATGACCAAACCAACTAATTATCATAAAATTATTTAATTCAAATTTGTAAAACAGACAAAAAGCTAATCTCTTAGCTTTTTGACTTCTATCAAGATTATAGCAAAATAGTGCTGAGCGGTCAACGCTTAAAACAAATAAAAAACCCGCTACCTAAGTAACGGGCTGGGCATTTATTGAAAGTTTAAAACTTTCTAATCCCTTTTTTCGTAAAGGATGCCTTTTGTCTTGACTTATCTCCAACTGTTAAATTAGAGAAAACAACATAATCGTCGTTGAAGTCCTTATCGACATAAAACACAGGATACACACCTGGATACAACTTAACCTTCGTTGGAATTCCGGTGTTGTCTAAATGGTGAGGCATTACTCTGTCGTCAGACAAAGCTTGATTCCCTTCCTCTGCAGATATTGGAATGTAAAATATCAAGCCCTTGTTATAACCATTGTACAGCCAGACATCTTTGTGTCTTTTTGACCCTGGAAATAAAACTAAATCAATTTTCTTCTTGCTGGAAGAATTTTGATTTGCTTCAGCTGCAGGGGTTGTGGCTGGTGATTTTACTATTCCTCCTAAGATATCTTCCGGACTCACTTTAAGTGAACCGGAAATCATTGCCAACTTTATACTCTCTCGATCTCTTATTTTTTTCCAACCGAGATCTGGCAATTTAATCAAGGCCTCAAAATCATAAACACCATCAGGTGGTAAACTACCATCAAACACAGGTTTACGATAACTTCCATCGTCATTCTCCAACACAACTAAAAAATTATCATTTTTAAGCTGTATCGAAAAATTGCCCAAATTTGTAAATTCAATTCTTTTAGCAATCCCGAGATCTTCTTCGTTAATATCAATAACAATCCTTTTGAAATGATTATCTTCATTGATGTTAATAACCTCTTTCATTTCCTTGATTAAAGCAGTCTCAAATTTCTGACCACCAATCTCCCACTCTACTCCGATTATTAAATAGCGAGCTAAATAGCTCTCCATATAAAAACCAATAGAGTCAAGATCGCCTTTGTCATAATCAATGTCATTAAGAAAGCTTTTGCCGTATTTAGCAATATCAATCGCAAAATTACGACTATAAACTTGCTCCTTAAAAGCATATTCACCTGAAACGGTGGCAAAATACATACCGTTATAAACCTGTTCGGTTTTTAATAACGACGCAAAAGAAGTTGAAGACTGAATTGGCACAATTTTTACAGGATATACCGTTTTGTTTAAAATCGTCACCAATAAATTTTTGGTTTTGGTTATTTCAATCTGGTCTTGCCACTCGTGGCTAAGATATGACTGTCCAAAAACAAACGAGCTCAGTAAAAAAAGATTTACCGAAATCAAAAAAGCTTTCAAATTTGTTCTCATGATTTTCCTCCTTTTAATTTAACAATATTTTAGTTTAACAATAATAAACAAATTATTTGATGCGTTTGGGCTTTCAACTTACGCCGAAAGTATATGTGATGTAAAAGTACTATAAAACAGATAATTATATCATATTAGAAAAAAAATGTCAATAGTCACAAAACACTAATAAAAACAAAGAAAAAATAGCTATTATAAATTAAAAATAAAAAAGCGAGATTTTTCTCGCTTTTGTTAAATTCTTTTTTGTTTACCTGCCAGTCCTAGCCGGACGTGGTGGTCTTGGTGGTCTTGGTGACCTGGTCCTGGTAGACCTGCTTCGAGTATTACTCTTAGAGGCTACCGTCGAAGTAGGCTTTGTAATCAGGCTGTCAATGATTTGCTGTGCCTTTTTTTGTTTACGTTCCACAACTGCCAACCTCTTTTGAAGCTTCTCATTGTCTTGTCCAATAACAACAATGCCTTTTTCCATGACAACGATTGTACTGTCTTTTTGACTAAGTTCTTTCGAAATTTCTGTTACTTCGATCATAATCTCTTCTTTCGAGCTTTTTGTCTCGTTGTAATTAAAGAAAAGAGCGACAAAAAGAACGACAATAACAGCAATCAATAAAGCAGGAATTAATTTTTGTTTCATGGTTTCTCCTCCTATTTTTATTAAAATTATTTTTATTAAAAGAACTAACAGAAAATTGTATCAAAAAAATATTGTTTTGTCAAGTAACAACTTAAATACTGTCCTTTAATCCCTTTGCTCTAAAAAGACTATCTTGCTCAATTTGCATCAACATAATATATCTCATGTTATTTTTTACAATCGAATCATATTCACTCAAGCGCGAACTAATTTTTTCAAGATTTTTGCTTTGAGAATTCTGCTTCGACTTGATTGATTCAAGAAAATCTCTAAGACTTTCAATCTCCAAATAAAGGGATTTAACAGCAACATTTAAAGAATCATTTTTAATATATTTTTCTTGATTTTCTGTCAAAAACGAGGGATATAAATAACCTTCCGACTCCTTACCCTCTTTAAGATAAAAATCCTCAGCAAAAAGACTAACATCTTTTTTGAGTTTTTTAAATTCTAAAAACAATCTCTCGATTTGATCATCTTTTTGCTCAACTTCATTATTTTCTAACAATAAAGCTTTTTTATCTTTTTTCTCTTTTTCAACAATTTTATTTTTATTCTTAAAAGGTTTATCAATTTTCTTTTGAGAAACTAATAATTTTGACTTTTTATCAGAAGAAGAAAGTCTAAATTCATTTAACCCAACAGGATTTATGGCCATTATCAAATAAGCCAAAGACATGAGTAAAAGAATTATTACCCCGATAAGCAAACCATATTTTTTCATTTTCTTATGTTTTTAGTTTATAATTGTCAAAGTTCTAAATCGTTTAATCATAACACCAAATAATTAAAATGTCAATAGCATGTATTGACAAATTATTTTAAATATGATATAATCAAAGGTTGTATTTTTGTTCGTTGAAAAATGTTTAAATCAAAATTAAAAGTCTTTGAGAAAATAATAATTTGTTTTCTGAAAGACTTTTAATTTAGTATAAACCAAAAAAATAAAACAGAAATGGCTGAAAATCAAATCAAGGTAGACGACTACATCTATGACGAAAAAAAAGAGCTAATCGGGGTAAAAACTCAACAGTTTGGCGAATTAAAAATTAGCCACTGGCGAGAGTCTCTTTTAGGATCATTTTCGGGAGTCGAATTTAAGCTTCCTCAAAAAGATGGGGCATTTTTAAAATTTATCCCCAGTCACTTCCATCTGTCAAAAAAAGGTGTCGTGCAGAGCATGCCTAGCTATTGGCGCTACGGAATTTTTGTTAAAGACAAGGAGGAAAATAAAGCAATGATTACTCGTTGCTATTATCACTTTAGCGAAGAAAAAACAGAAAAACACTTACCGTTTGGCAAAACAATTGTGGGCACAGTGGAGATAAAAAAATCTTTCAACTCTAAAACAAAAGAGGAGAAGATTATCATAAATTTCTACTGCCAAGAAAAAAGCCAAGAAAAAAAATACCGGGTAGCTATCGGCTCTAATTCAGAAAAAAAATCCGAAGCTGACATTGCAATTCCTGGTTTAAAATCAAAAATTAAGGTCTTTAAAATTTAAAGACCAACAAAAAAAAGCACAGGAAAATATCCCTGTGCTTCTTTTTTTTCTAAAAAATTTAAAATAATAATTAAATATTTTTCTTAAAATATTCTGCCAAATCATCTATTTTAATTCTTTCTTGCTTCATTGAATCCCTGTCTCTTAATGTAACATCATTATTCTCTAAGCTCTCAAAATCAACTGTTAAACAATAGGGAGTTCCAATTTCATCCTGACGACGATAGCGCTTACCAATATTTCCATTATCATCAAACTCACATTTCCAATCAAATTTTAAAACATCAAAAACCTCTTTAGCTTTAGCCACTAATTCAGGTTTGTTTTTGAGCAATGGAAAAACAGCTATTTTAACTGGAGCTAATTTTGCAGAAATTTTTAAAACTACACGGAAATTCTCTCCCTCCCCTTCTTCACAATAGGCATCAGATAAAACAGCCAAAAAAGTTCTACCAACGCCAGCTGAAGTTTCAACTATATTAGGCAAGAAGCGAGAATTATCACTAGGATCTAAATAAGTTAAATCTTTACCAGAAAATTTACTATGTTGATTCAAATCATAATTACCGCGAGCATGGATACCCTCTAATTCTTTAAATCCAAAAGGAAAATTATATTCAATATCATAAGCTTCTTTAGCATAAAAAACTAAATTCTCATGTTTGTGCCATTTTAAATTTTCTTCTTTAATTCCTAAATCTAAATAAAACTTCCAACGAGCTTCCTTCCATTCATTATAATACTTCTCTTGAGTATCTGGCTTAATAAAATATTGCATTTCCATTTGTTCAAATTCTCTAGTTCTAAATATAAACTGTCTAGCAGTTATTTCATTTCTAAAAGCCTTTCCAATCTGAGCAATACCAAAAGGAATTTTAACTCTAGCCGAATCTAAAACATTTTTATAATTAACATAAATTCCTTGGCAAGTCTCCCCTCTTAAATATGCTGGCTCCTTTGACCAATCACCAGTAAAATTTCCCAAATTGGATTTAACCAACAAATTAAAACTCTTGCCAGGAGTAAAATCTTGAGCACCACAATTAGGGCATTTTATTTTATCTTTATTTTGATTAAAAATTTCATTTATTTCTTCTTCGCTCATTTTTTCATCAGCAAAAACACCAGCCTCTTCCAACAAAGAATCTAATCTTAAACGAGAATGACACTTACGACATTCAGTTAAGGGATCAGAAAATCCTTTAACATGGCCGGAAGCTTCCCAAATTTTAGGACTCATAAAAATAGCCGAATCAAGACCAACAACATCCTGACGATATTGAGTCATAGATTTCCACCAAGCTATTTTAATATTATTTGCCAACTCAACTCCATAAGAGCCATAATCATAAACAGCTGGAAAGCCATTATAAATTTCTGATGACGGGAAAACAAAGCCTCTTCTCTTGCACAAAGAAACTATTTTTTCCATTTTATTTTCCGAATTATTACTAGCCATATTTTTAAATATATTTAAATTTAAATTTCTTCAATGTTAGTTTTTATGCCCAATAAAGAAAAGGCATTTTCTATTAAAACAATACAAGATTTGATTAAAACCAATCTAGCCCTCATCGTTTCTTCTTCTGCTTTTAAGATATTTACCCTTTGATAATAATCATTAAAAAGTTGAACAAAAGAAAACAAATATTTAGCAATCTCGCTAGGATCATTATCCTTGCCAGCCCCAACAATAACATCGCTAAATTTTAAAATATTCAAACAAATATTTTTTTCTAAATCTTCTTTTAAATTAATTAATAGTCTATCTAAATCTGCAAAAGAAAAATCAAAATCAGCCTTTCTTAAAATACTCTTCATTCTAACTAAACTATAAATAATATAAAGAGCATTAAAACCTTCAAATCTCAAAGCTTCTTCAATGTCAAAAGTTATTATCTTGTTTGGAGAAATTTTAAGCATTTCAAATTTTAAAATAGCTACAGCTAATTTATGAGAATTTTCTAAAATTTTATCATCAGACCAGTCTTCATGTCTTTTTTTACTTTCCTGACTCAATCTTTCAACTATTTTTTCAAATAAGAATTCAAAAGAGACGGCATTGCCAGAACGAGAAGACATCATCCCTTCTGGCAATTTAACAAAATCATAAGACAAGTGAGTAAAATCATTTTGATAACCAGCCAATTCCAAAACTTTAAATAATTGCTTAAAATGTAAACTTTGCCTAACATCAACCACTAAAAAAGACTTTTTAAGCCCTGAAAAATCTTGAAACTTTCTGTTTGCCAAAGCCAAGTCTGCTACCGGATAAAGAGCCGTGCCATTGCTACGGATAACAGGTAAAACTCCCAACTTATAATCTTCTAAATCAGCTATTATTGCTCCCTCACTCTTTTTAAAAATTCCTCTTTTTAAATAATCATCAACAATTTCTAAACCTTCATCTATTAAATCACTTTCAAAATAAGTTTTTTCAAAATCAACATCTAAAATGTCATAAACCTTTTTAAAATCCAATAAACTCAAATCTTTTGTTTCTTGCCATAGTTTATAATTTTCACCATGTCTTTTTTCAATATCTGACATTATTTCCCCGACCTCCTTATTTATATCTGAATTTTTTTCTAATTCAGCCACTGCTTGACTATAACAAAGACCTATATTCTTTTCCTTTTTATTTTTATAAAACCAAACAGTTTTAGCCGTATTAATACCAAAATCATTAATAAAAGAAACAGGATGGGCATCAAAACCATTGGCCAAATAAATTTTTACCAAAGAATCACCTAAAACAATATTTCTTAAATGTCCAATATGAATTTCCTTGTGAGTGTTAGCGTTAGAATATTCAAATACAACTTTTTTTTGAGCACCAAAATTATTATGAAAAAGATTTTGAGGACTATCAACAACAGACTTGACTGTTTCACTTATTAAATATTTTTTATTAATAAAAAAATTTAAATAAGGACCAACAACTTCGATCCTTTCAAAAATATCAATAAAAACATCTGATGATAAGACACCTTCCTTGATCTTAAGAGCTAAAGAATTAGGACTCTCCTCTCTTTCTTTAGCTAAAGAAAAGAGAGGCAAAGAAATGTCTCCCAGCTTATTATTTGGAGGATAAACAAAAAGACTTTCCTCAATATTAAAAGTTTTAGCTATTTTCTCTTTAATTAAATTTAAAATCATAAAAAAACCAAATAATTAGGCTTAATAAAATTGTATACTATTTAAGCTAATTTGACAATATAAAGAACATAATCAAACAAAGAATTCAATACAATAATGTTGTATAATTTTGAAAATATGTTATAATTATGATAAATAAAATTAATTAAAATTAAAAGTAAATTTATGACTCCTTACAGAGAAATTTTAAAAAGATCCTGGAATATTTCTTGGAAAAATAAATCTTTATGGTTCTTCGGTTTTTTTGCTTCTATTATCAGCTTTGGAGCTGAATTAAAAATCTTTTCAAAAGCCTTTAGTCAAGAAAGTGGTTTAAAAACAATTAACGATATTGGCCTTTTTATTAAAACAGGAATTTTCTCAAGAGAAGCTTTGCAAAACATCTCTCATTTAATGAGAACAGAAACATCCACTATGCTCTTGCTGTCTTTATATTTACTAGTAATTTTAGCAATGACTATCTTTTTTATTTGGCTAGCTACCAGTTCCCAAATATCAATAATAGATGCCGTTAAAAAAATAAAAAAAGATGAGCAACAAAAAATAAGCATCAAAGAACAAATAAAAAAATCTAAAAGCAAATTCTGGCCAGTTCTAGGTATGAATGCTTTAATCTGGCTAATAATCAATGGCATAACTTTATTAATAAGTTTACTATTAGTTGTAATATTAATACAAAATAAAACCTACTTAACTCTATTGTACGGATTATTGTTTATAATATTTATACCTATAATTTTATTTATATCATTTGTTATTAAATATGCCATTGCCTACATCGTTATTGATGGTAAAAAAGTGTCCAGCGCTCTAAAAAATGGTTGGATTATGTTTAAGAAAAATTGGTTAATAAGTATTGAGATGGCGATTACTTTGTTTTTTATAAACATATTAGCTATGTTAGTTGTTTCTTTTGCTTCTTTTTTAATCTTCATTCTTTTTTCAGGAATAGCAGTTACTACAGCTATCTTTGTATTTTCATCTCAAGCATTCTTCTGGACATTAATAGCCATAGCCATCATTATTGCACTTGTTATTATCGCTTTAAGCGGAGCTATAGTAAACACTTTCCAAATAAGTGCCTGGACAGAACTATTTATTAAATTAAAAGAAAATAAAGCTAGCAGTAAATTAGAAAGAATTTTTACGGAACAAAATAAATAATTTAAAAATAATGAGTGGATTTGATTCAATCTCCAGCTTGCTAAATAAAAACAAACAAAATGATGATGATACAACCCAAGGCAAGTTGGCAGCCAAACAAGAAGAAATAAAACTTAAAGAAATAGAAAGACAAACAAAACTCAAGGCCGATGCTTTGGGTCTTTCTTATGTTAACCTCTTTGCCTTTCCTATTAGTCCAGATGCCATAATCCTTATAGACGAAGAAGAGGCTACTAATGAAAAAATAATTTGTTTCTACTATGATGGAGAAAATGTTCGCTTAGCTACAAGTCGACCCGAAAATCCTAGAGTCAAAGAGATAGAAGAAGAAATAAACAAAACATATTTTACTAAGAGTGCGCTTTACTTAGTTTCAGAAACTAGTTTAAATCACGGTTTAGATGTTTACAAAACCATCCCTAAGGTAAAAAAAGTAAGTGGAGGGGTAGAAATAAAAGAAGAAGATTTAGAAAAATTTAAAAAAGATATTGAAAGCTATCAAAGTTTAAATTCAAAAATAAACGACGTAAATATTACCGATGTTGTAACGCTCATTCTGGCCACCTCTTTAAAGGTTGGCTCTAGTGATATTCATATTGAAGCTGAAGAAAAAGACATTGTTGTTAGATTAAGAATTGATGGAGTTTTACAGGAAGCTGCCACTATCGACAAAATTAAGTGGAAAAAAATTATATCCCGCATGAAGATATTAGCAGCTGTAAAAATAAATATAGAAGACAAACCACAAGATGGAAGATTTTCTATATTTCTTACTGATGACAGGGTTGATGTCAGAGTTTCTTTTTTACCAACAGCCTTTGGAGAAAGCGTAGTTATGAGACTTTTAAAATCTAGCTCTATTGGCCTTTCTTTTGACGACTTAGGTCTCACTCCTCAAGCTTATGAAATATTAAAAGCTGAAATTGAAAAACCAAATGGATTAGTGCTAACAACTGGACCAACAGGATCTGGAAAAACTACAACTCTTTACGCTATTTTAAACAAATTAAATCAACCTGGAACCAAAATAATTACCATGGAAGATCCGATAGAATATCAATTGGAAGGAATAAACCAAAGTCAAGTCAACCCTAAGAAAGGATATACTTTTGCTAGTGGATTAAGATCAATTTTGAGACAAGACCCAGATATAGTTATGGTTGGAGAAACCAGAGATTTGGAAACAGCCGAAATAGCAGTCCAAGCTAGTTTAACTGGTCATTTAGTTCTGTCAACACTACACACCAATGATGCAGCTGGTGTTATACCTAGGCTTATTGATATGGGAATCAAACCATATTTTTTAGTTCCCTCAATCAATGCCGTTATTGGACAAAGATTAATAAGAAAACTCTGTCCCCACTGCCGAGAAGAGCACAGTCTAGACGAGGATGAAGAAAATCAAGTTAAAAAAATATTGGGCGTTATATCGCCTAAGGCTGGTTTAAATATTCCAACTACACTACCTAAGATATATAAAAAAGGAAAAGGATGTGAACATTGTGGCGGAATTGGATACAAAGGAAGGGTTGGAATCTACGAAGTTTTTACAATGGACGATAAGCTAAAACAACTAACCATTGATAATGCTCCGTCTTTTAAAATACTACAACAAGCCATTGAAAATGGCATGGTTACTATGCTTCAAGATGGAATCCTGAAAGTCTTAGAAGGGCTAACTAGTCTAGAAGAAGTCTATAGAGTTATTGGAGTTTTTGATTACATAGATGAATTATACGATGTAGCTATATCAAAAACAATGGGAAGAGGAATAAAAATAAAGACAGAAAAATTAGAAGAAGCTACCAAGCTATTAAAAGACGTGCCCGCAATAGCCTCTTTAGTAAGAGAAATTCCAACCAAAGAAATCATCACCCTGCTAATATCTCTAGCTGTCAAAAGTGATGCTGGTGATTTACACATAGAACCAACAGAATCAAATGTAAAAATTCGTTTTAGAATAGATGGAGTTTTGCACGATATGTTTGAACTTCCTAAAGAAAACTACTTACCATTGATCAGTGAAGTTAAAATATTGATAGGAGTTGAAACTAGCGTTAAAAAAGCTACAATTGATGGTCGCTTTACTATATTCTTACCCGAATCTAAACTAGATTGTCGTGTTTCTATAATATCTGGAGGGTTCGGAGAGACAATAGTTATCAGATTACTAACTGGCGCGGGCGAAGCTTTAGATATTGAAAAACTTGGATTGTCAGAATATGCCCTACCGTCCTTAAAGAGATCAATAATAAAAACAAAGGGTATCATTTTAACCACTGGTCCAACCGGTTCTGGAAAAACAACAACCTTGTACAGTGTCTTGAAAAAAATAAACACTCCTGATGTTAAAATCATAACAGTTGAGGATCCAATTGAGTACCAAATGGCTGGTATTATCCAAACTCAAATAGACAGTGAGGGTGGTTATACTTTTGCAGCAGCCATGAGATCGTTACTTCGTCAAAATCCAAATATCATGATGATTGGAGAAATTAGAGACAGAGAAACAGCTGAAATTGCTGTTGAGGCAGCTTTAACTGGTCACCTTGTTTTATCAACCATTCACACTAACAGTGCTGCTGGTGCTGTTTCTCGTTTCATTGGCTTAAACGTTGAGCGACAAATGTTAGCTAATGCTCTAGAATGCTCTATCGGACAAAGATTAGCCAGAAAAATATGCCCTTATTGTGAGAAAGAAGAAGTTCAATTAGACGAAACTAATTTAGCAGAAGTAAAAAAAATATTAGATTCAATCAAAAATCCAAATGCTGTTATCCCAAATCAAATAAAATTTTATAAAGGAAAGGGTTGCGATAAGTGTAATAATATAGGCTACAAAGGAAGACTGGGCTTGTATGAGGCTCTTGAAATAAATGAAGAAATCCGCAAAATGATATCCACAGAAGGAATTAGTGATTATGAAATAGAACAAAAAGCTATTGAAAATGGCATGATTAATATATTACAAGATGGAGTTCTAAAAGCTTTAGATGGTCAAACAACAATTGACGAAGTATTTAGAATAGCCAAATAATAAAATATGATAGATAAAAAATTCATCAAATCACTTAGAAAAGATTATATAGAAAAAAACAGCCAAAGAAGACAAATAATCAGCTCTTCGTCAATCGTTTTGAATAACTCCAAAAAAGCTATTTTCGCTATTCATCGACAAGACTTAAAATTGGCCGAAGAAAAACTAAGAGAATCAGAAGATATTATCAAAAAAATAGAAAAAAAATTTGGACAAAACAGATTACGAGAAGAAGGTTCTTTTGCTGCTGGTCTAGAAGAATATGTTGAAGCAAAATTATTTTTATCATTTATTAAAACTAGAAAAATAAACAAAATTAAAGAAATAAAAATAAGCGAAGAGGCTTACATTGGTGGTATTTGTGATTTTAGCGGAGAATTAATTAGATTAGCCACTAACGAAGCAATAAACAAAAATTTTGCTGAAATAAAAAGGGTAAAAAAAATAATCAATGAAATATTAAACGAATTAGTTGACTTTGATATCGTTGGTCATCTTAGAACAAAATACGATCAAGCCAGAGGAAACTTAAAGAAGATAGAACAAATGGATTATGAAATAAGTTTTAAAAATTAAAAAATGAAAATAGCAATTATATCCGACATTCACGACAATCTGGCCAATCTTGGCCTTTTTTTCGAAATGATCAAAAATGAAAAAATAGAAAAAATAATTTGTTGTGGCGATGTTTGTAACCAAGAGACTTTGAAAACTTTAAGTGAAAATTTTTTAAACGAAATATTCTTAGTAAAAGGAAACGCCGAAATTTACGAAAATCAGGAAGCACTTAAAATAGAAAATATTAATTACTTAGGAAAATTTGGCCTAATAGAAATAGAGAAAAGTAAAATAGGGGTTTGTCATGAACCAAGCTTCATTAACGATCTCTTAAAAAATGAACCCGATTTAAATTTCGTTTTTTATGGACATACTCATCGACCGTGGATATCAATGCGTCAAAAAGCGACACTAATAAATCCTGGTACACTTGGTGGCGTCTTTCATAAAGCCTGTTTTGCTATTTGGGACAGCCAAACTAAAGAAGCTAAATTAAAAATAATACAATAAAAATGAACAAAATAGAAAAAACTGCCTTAAAAGCAGCTCAAATCTCAGCTGAAAAATTAAAAAAAATATACAAAAATTTTAACAGAAGTGATATTAAAATGAAATCAGCTCACGAAATAGTTAGTTATGCAGACTTACTGTCAGAGAAAATAATTATAGCAGAAATAAAAAAAGAATTTCCCAACCATCACATACTATCAGAAGAAAAAGGAGATAACCAAAAAAAATCTGATTATACCTGGATAATAGACCCAATAGACGGAACAACCAATTTTACAATGAAGAATCCCCTTTGGGCAATATCTATTGGCGTTTTATATAAAAATGAACTAATATTTGGCCTAGTTTACGCCCCTATACTTAATGAAATATATAAGGCCAGCAAAAACAAGGGAGCTTTTCTTAATAATAAGAAAATAAATGTTTCTAAAATAAAAAACAAAAAAGTTATTAATACTTTTTGCCATGGAAGCAGTGTTAAAAGTATAAAAAAAGCTGTAAAATATTATACTCAACAAAAATTAAGAAATTTTGATTGTCGACAACTAGGAAGCGCTTCGATAGAACTGGCTTATGTTGCTAGTGGTCGGATAGAATCAATAACTATACCGGGAGCACACTCTTGGGATGTGTCCGCTGGAACTATTTTAGTCAGAGAAGCTGGTGGAAAGGTTACCGACTTTCAAAATAAAAAATGGAATACTAAAAGTGAAGATTTGATTGCCTCTAATAAATTAGTCCACTCACAAATAATAAATACTCTAAAAAAAATATAAGGTTATTTCACAAAAAACTGCTTTATTGAAGCAGTTTTTTTATTTGACCTATCTTTTTTAAAGTATCTTTTTCAGCCACCTCCATTATTTTCAGAGAAGCTTCCCCGCTAAAATAAGCCTTCATTCTTGATTGCCTAGAATAAGAAGAAGAGTCTGGATTGATGATAATATCAGAATCATTTAAAGTATTCTTGGATAAATTTAATAAGGTAATTTCAGTGGCCCTATTTATTATTTTAAAAATATCCAATTTAGAATCAGTAAATTTATAGTCATTGTATAGGTTAACCGACAAAACAACATCGGCTCCCATTTTTTTAACTATATCATCTGGGACTGGATTACTTATACCACCGTCAACCAGAACAATATCTTTCTTATATTTTAAAGGTTTAAAAGCGGCTGGAACTGATATGCTGGCCATAACAGCTTGGGCAAGATCTCCCTTTCTAAAAATAAACTGTTTACCATCAACCAAATTAGTGGAAATAATAGAAAGAGGGATTTGTGTATTTTCAAAGCCAGCACCCTTAAACATTTTTAAAAAATCTTTTGTTATAATCTTTCCATCAATAAATCCCTCCTGTAAATTTAGGCTTCTAAGATAATTATACTTTTTTTTCTGCAAAGCAAGAATATCTGAAATTGTTTTGTTTATGTCTTTAAAAATAGAATAGTGAGCAGCTATAAGAGCGCCAATACTACTCCCAGCCAAAAAATCAATATCAATCTCATTTTCGACCAAGGCTTTAATCACTCCCGCATGAGCAGCACCTCTAAAACCACCGCTTCCCAAAGCCAAACCCAATTTTTTATTTTTTTTAAATGATTTCATATTGTTAAATACTAAAATCTAAATATTTTCCAGTATAACTTTTTTTATTTTTACTCAAATCTGACGGCGTACCAGTAAACACAATCTGACCACCACCTTCTCCGCCCTCTGGACCAAGATCAATAACCCAATCAGATGACTTAATAACATCAGAATTGTGCTCAATAACCAAAACAGTGTTTCCTTTATCAACTAAAGCATTGAGAACTTTTAATAAATTTTTGACATCATCAAAGTGCAAGCCAGTCGTTGGTTCATCTAATATATACAAAGTCTTTCCAGTAGATGGGCGAGAAAGCTCAAAAGCTAGCTTAATTCTTTGAGATTCACCACCAGAAAGAGTAGTGGCACTTTGTCCCAGACGAATATAAGATAAACCAATATCATTTAAAATTTTTAATCTAGAATATAAATTTTTATTATGAGAAAAAAATTTTAAAGACTCCTCTACCGTCATTTCTAAAACTTCAAAAATATTTTTACCATTTAATTTTATTCCTAAAACTTCTTTTTTATATCTTTGACCATCACATTCGTCACATTTAACATAAACATCTGGTAAAAATTGCATTTCTATTTTAATTAAACCATCCCCCTGACATTTTTCACAACGACCACCGCTTAAATTAAAAGAAAAATGAGCTGGTTTTAAGAATTTCTTTTTAGCCTCTTCCAGCGAAGCAAACTCATCTCTAACATAAGAAAAAATACCAGTATAAGTAGCCAGATTAGATCTTGGAGTTCTGCCAATTGGTGATTGATCAATATCGATTATTTTATCTATCCATTCCACTCCTAAAATAGATTTGTGTTCACCTGGTTCGTCTTTGGCTCGATAAAATTTTTTATTTAAAGCTTTGGCTAAAATGTCTATAATTAAAGTTGATTTTCCTGAACCAGAAACACCAGTAACAGAGACAAGTTTTTCTAGAGGAATTTCAATATCAATGTCTTTTAAATTATTTTCGCTCGCACCTATAATCTTGATTGATTTGCCGCTACCTCTTCTATACTTTGAAGGTAGTTCAATTTTTTTTCTACCAAATAAATAATCGGCCGTCAAAGAATTTTTAACATTTTTTATCTTCTTCAACTCACCAGCAAAAATCAATTCCCCGCCATGTTCGCCAGCGCGAGGTCCAATATCCAACAAATAATCAGCCGAAGCCATCATTTTAGAGTCATGTTCAACTACTATAATTGAATTACCCTTATCTTTTAGTTTTTTTAAAATTAATATTAAATTTTCATTATCCCTAGGATGAAGACCTATTGATGGTTCATCTAAAACATATAATATTCCAACCAAATTAGAGCTAATTTGATGAGCCAATCTCAATCTTTGAGACTCTCCGCCAGAAAGAGTGGTGGCCGATCTAAAAATTGATAAATAAGAAAGGCCAACCTTGTCAATGTTCTTAGACCTTAGTAAAACCTCCTTAGCTATACTTAAAAAAATAGGATTTGAATTTTTTTTATCTTTTTCAGCTTTCAACAACTTAGAGAAAAAAATATTTAAATCGCTAATATTTTTATTAGATAATTCTGAAATATTTAATCCCTGAAATTTAACAGACAAAGAATCACTATTCAATCTTTGGCCAAAACAAACAGGACACTTGCCCATTTTCATGTATTGTTCTATTTTTTGTCTAATATAGCTAGAATCTGTTTCTTGATATTTTTGATTCAAACCTTCAATCACACCTACAAAATAATTATCACCATTTAAAATAAAATTCAAGTTTTTTTTACTCAAATCCTTTAAAGGTGAATTAAAGTCAAATTTGTTTCTATTGGCTAATTTCTCTAATTCAGATATTAATGATTTTTGATTATCAAAATTATAATGCAACCAGGGTTTAATTGCTCCTTGAGAAATATTTAATTTTAAATTCAAAACCAACTTAGGGTCTATCTCCATTTTATAACCCAGACCGCCACAGGCTGAGCAAGCACCTTGACCAGAATTAAAAGAAAAATCTATTGGTTTAAAGACTGGTCTCTCCCAAGAACAATTAGGGCAAACAATTTTTTGCTCTGTTTTTTTGCGATCTTGATATTTTTTTTGACCAGAAAAAAGCATCTTGGACCCACATTCACGACAATAAGGCTCTCCTAGCTTAGAATACAAAAGTCTAAAATAATCATAAATTTCAGTTATCGTTCCAACAGTTGATCTAGGATTATTAGTAACCGATCTTTGATCAATTGATATGGCTGGAATTAAGCCCTCAACCGAATCAACGTCAGGTTTGTCCATCATTCCAACAAATTGCCGGGCATAAGAGGATAAAGACTCCACATAACGTCTTTGACTTTCAGCATAAATCAAATCAAAAACCAAGGATGATTTTCCAGACCCAGAAAGACCAGTAACAACAATAAACCTATTTAAAGGAATGTCCAGATTAATATTTTTTAAATTATTAACTCTAGCTCCTTTTATTTTTATATAATTTAACATTTTTTAAAGTATTTAACTTATAAACTATAAAATAGAATAAAATAATCTAATAAATCCCAAAATTATTTTATCAAAAATATTTATATTTTTTATTTTAACTGGAAAGTCACAAGAATCATCTTTCCATTTTTGAATAATCAACAATAAATCAACTATCAACTTTTTATTACTAGAAAACATTCCAGATTCAACGTTCATTCTAAAAGACATAATATCTAGATTCTGCGAACCAATTAACACTTCCTGGTCGTCAATCATTAGTATCTTAGAATGATTCATTTCTTTCTGAGCATAAAACTTAATATTTAAATTTTTTATTTGATAAATATGAGCATAATTTACTCTGTCTAAAAATTTTTTATCAGTTTTTAGTGGAATTAATATTTCCACCAAAACCCCTCGAGAAACAGCATTGTCCAATAAAGCAATTAACCATCTAGGGGGCACAAAATAAGGAGTAACTATCTTTATGCTTTTATTGGCAGATATTATTTTATTTTGATAATAAGCTTCTAAAGCATATACATTTCTGCTAGGAAAATGTTCCAAAAATTGAGCTTTTAAATTTTTAAGAATTGACTGTTTTCTCTTCTCTATAATATGTTTTTTCTTTCCGCCACTCATTATATAAGAATAAGAAAATGATCTTAAAATATTTTTTATTAAAATTTTATTACTTACCTTAACCTGTAAATCAATCCAGTCCATACTTTTTCCGTGAAAATTAACACCACCCAAAAAAGCAATATTATCATCTATAATCAATAACTTTCTATGAGTTCTTCTAAGCCATCTGCTAAAAAATAAAATTTCAACTCCATTGTCTCTTAACAACCTAATATCAGAACTCTTAAAATCAGAACTACCAAAAGCATCTAAAACCAAAACAACCTCTACCCCCGCCTTAACTTTATTAATCAATATATCTAAAAAATTATATTCTTGAACTTTGTTATCAAGAATATACATTTCTATATAAATATATTTTTTAGCTCTCAGAATAGAAGTAATCATTCCTTTCCAAGCCTGCCTAGATGTGGTATATAATTTATATTTCATAATAAATAGTTCAAAAATAATTATAGCATACTTTATAAAAATCTTAAAGCCCGAGACTACTCACAAACTAAAAATTCTTTATAAAAAAATAAAACCGGAATTATCCGGTTTTATTTTTCTTTTGCTTGATGTTTTTCGAAGCTAACAGGCATCAATTCATTTTTTCCCATTATTGCTAATGGGTCTCTTCTTAACAAAGAAGAGCCGACCTAAATTTTTAAACCGTAGTTTAAAAATTTTATCTCCCTAGAAAGGAGGTGATCCATCCACAGCTTCCGCTACGGATGCCTTGTTACGACTTAGTCCTTGTCGCCGACCTTACCTTCGGCCCCTAAAAGGGGACTTCGGGCACTGTCAACTCCCTTGACTTGACGGGCGGTGAGTACAAGACCCGAGAACGTATTCACCGTAGTATAGCTGACCTACGATTACTAGCGATTCCAACTTCATGAAGTCAGTTGCAGACTTCAATCCGAACTGAGAAAAGTTTTTAGGGATTTGCTCCACCTCGCGGTTTGGCGTCCCTTTGTACTTTCCATTGTAGCACGTGTGTAGCCCAAGGCGTAAGAACCATGCTGATTTGACGTCATCCCCACCTTCCTCCCATTTAAAACGGGCAGTCTCTCATGACATATAAAACATGAGATAAGGGTTGCGTTCGTTTTCCGACTTAACGGTACATCTCACGACACGAACTGACGGCAACCATGCAGCATCTGTCTAGCACCCTCGAAGGCCTTCCTGTTTCCAGGACATGCAGCTAGATGTCAAACCTTGGTGAGGTTCTTCGTTTATCGTCGAATTAAACCACATGCTCCACCGCTTGTGCGGGTCCCCGTCTATTCCTTTGAGTTTTAAGCTTGCGCTCGTACTCCCCAGGCGGGATGCTTAACGGGTTACCTTAAATTAACAGCACTGAAAGGGTCGATACTTCCAATACTTAGCATCCATCGTTTACGGCGTGGACTACTGGGGTATCTAATCCCATTCGCTCCCCACGCTTTCGTCCTTTAACGTCAGAACTGTCCCAGCAAGTTGCCTTCGCATTGAGTGTTCCTGCTGATATTAACGGATTTAACCCCTACACCAGCAATTCCGCTTGCCTCTTCCAGTCTCTAGTTTATCCATCTCTCCCGCAGCCCCCTGGTTGAGCCAGAGGATTTAACAGGAGATGCGACAAACAGTCTACGGACGCTTTACGCCCAATAAATCCGGATAATGCTTGGGGCCCTCGTATTACCGCTGCTGCTGGCACGAGGTTAGCAGCCCCTTATTCATTAGGTACTGTCATTGTTTCATCCCTAATAAAAGTACTTTACACCCCGAAAGGCTTCTTCATACACGCGGCGTCGCTCCTTCAGGCTTTCGCCCATTGAGGAATATTCTTGACTGCAGCCTCCCGTAGGAGTCTGGGCAGTATCTCAGTCCCAGTGAGCCGGGTCATGCTCTCACACCCGGTACCCGTCGTAGCCTTGGTAAGCCATTACCTTACCAACAAGCTGATAGGACATAGACCCCTCCCGAAGCGCCGGAGCTTTAATTAAAAAGCATAAGCTTTTTAATACTATCGAGTATTACTCTCACTTTCGCAAGGTTATCCTCGTCTTCGGGGCAGGTTATCAATGTGTTACTCTCCCGTTTGCCATGCCTTTATACTCATTACCGCATACGAATTTCGGAGAAAAAATATTTCTTTACTAATATTTGTTCTCCTTAGCTCCTACGCAGTAAAGAGTATAAAAGCATTCGACTTGCATGCCTTAGACACGCCGCCAGCATTCATCCTGAGCCAGGATCAAACTCTTAATATAAATATTTAGAATTTTGATTGCTCAAAATATAAATGTTATCATTATCGTATTTTATAGTAAACTATAAAATATTTGATTTATTGAATTGATGCCTGTTAGCATCAAAATCTCACCAAACAAAAAATATAAAAGAACTTTCGCAAATTAAATTATAGACACTATTAAAAATAATGTCAAATAAACTAAATTGCATAATCTTGGCGACGATCTACTCTCCCAGGGCTCAGGCCCAAGTACCATCGACGCTGAAGGGCTTAACTTCCGTGTTCGGGATGGGAACGGGTGTACCCCCATCGCTTCAATCACCAAGATAATGCAATTTAATAAACTACATTAAATAAAATGTAAATAATTTAAAATTAGAAAAGTGGGAAAATCAAACGATTTATTAGTACTCCTCAGCTGAATCCATTACTGGACTTACACTTAGAGCCTATCAACCCTATAATCTCTAGGGAATCTATGAAACCTAATCTTAGAGACAGCTTCGCGCTTATATGCTTTCAGCGCTTATCTTAACCGAAGGTAGCTACCCAGCAATGCCCTTGGCAGAACAGCTGGTACACTAGAGCTTCGTCCTTCCCGGTCCTCTCGTACTAAGGAAGGGCCTCTTCAAGTTTCCACGACCATAGTGGATAGGAGACCGACCTGTCTTACGACGGTCTGAACCCAGCTCGCGTGCCGCTTTAATGGGCGAACAGCCCAACCCTTGGGAGCTTCTCCACCCCCAG
>Ga0265293_10001235_pt1 | contig 56607 bp, 49 predicted proteins | sample Munlanlewell138R_FD_192505 | JGI IMG/M metagenome (GOLD analysis project Ga0265293, IMG submission 192505) | Leachate microbial communities from a municipal landfill in Southern Ontario, Canada - Leachate well 138R | ecosystem: Engineered > Solid waste > Landfill > Unclassified | place: Canada... | reverse complement strand
CGTTGGGGAAGGCGACGCCCTTCTCGCGCAAGGCCGCCAGCTTGCTGCGCCGCTCGGCAATCAGCTTGTTCTCGTCCAGGGTCTGTTCAATGTCAGTCATGATGAAATCCTAAACGTCCGCAAATGAACTGAAGCGGACGAAGACAGAAGAGGAAAGCTTAACCACGGGGGACACGGGGAACACGGGGGGAAATCCATCAACGATGACCTCCTACCTATGGGAGCGGCCTCAGGCCGCGATTGTCGTCGGATACTGCGCCATCGCGGCCTGAGGCCGCTCCCACAGAAACATCGATTCCCCCGTGTTCCCCGTGTCCCCCGTGGTTAATGCTTTTTGCCTTTCAAGCCGCCTGCGCTCATGCGGAACAACACTACTCCAGCCCGCTCTTGAGGCTGGCTTCGATGAAATCATCCAGATCGCCGTCGAGCACGGCCTGGGTGTTGGCGGTTTCGATGCCGGTGCGCAGGTCCTTGATGCGGGACTGGTCGAGCACGTAGGAGCGGATCTGGCTGCCCCAGCCGATGTCGGACTTGCTGTCCTCCAGCGCCTGCTGCGTGACCATGCGTTTCTGCATTTCCATCTCGTACAGCTTGGCCTTGAGCATTTTCATGGCCTGGTCTTTGTTCTTGTGCTGCGAGCGGTCAGTCTGGCACTGGGTCACGATGCCCGAAGGCTCGTGGGTGATACGTACGGCCGATTCCGTGCGGTTCACGTGCTGACCGCCGGCGCCCGAGGCGCGATATACATCGATGCGCAGGTCGGCGGGATTGATCTCAATGGCGATGTCATCGTCCACCTCAGGCGATACGAATACCGAGGCGAACGAGGTGTGCCGACGGTTACCGGAGTCGAACGGTGACTTACGCACCAGGCGATGCACGCCGGTCTCCGTGCGCAGCCAGCCGAAGGCGTACTCGCCCTCGAAGTGGATGGTTGCGCTCTTGATGCCGGCCACTTCGCCCGGTGAGACTTCCATCAACTCGGTCTTGAAACCGCGGCGTTCGCCCCAGCGCAGATACATGCGCAGCAGCATGCTGGCCCAGTCCTGGGCCTCGGTCCCCCCCGAGCCGGACTGGATGTCCAGATAGGCGTTGTTCGGGTCCATGGGGTTGGCAAACATGCGACGGAACTCGAGCGTGGCAAGTTCCTTCTCGGCCGATACGAGATCCGCAGCGACCGCCTCGGCCATTGCGGCATCGTCATCCGCTTCGGCGAGTTCCAGCAGTTCTGCGGCCTCGTCGAGCTTGTGGGTGAGGCTGTCAATGGTACCGACGGACTTTTCGAGGGAGGCGCGCTCGCGCCCCAGTTCCTGCGCGTATTCGGGGCGGTTCCACACCGCGGGGTCTTCGAGTTCGCGCGTTACTTCGACAAGGCGTTCATTCTTGACGTCGTAGTCAAAGATACCCCCTCAGGGCGTCGATGCGCCCTTGCATATCCTTGATCTGGCGGAAAATGGCGTTGAGTTCCAGCATGGGGGAAGAGAATCCGTGAGAGGCAGGCCAGGGGCGGAATGATACTACAGCAGACCCGCGCTGACACGGGCCCGGCCACCTTCACGGCAACTTCAAAGACCAGAAGAATCGTTGCGTGAGCCGCGCCCATACCTGGACGTGCAGGCATTCACCTTCGCAAGGAACATCTACGGTAGGAGAGCGGCTCAGCCGGCGGTTGAAATGCCGTCGAGTACGGCCCGGCAGCGCGTCATGAGCGCCTCGGCCTTGTCTTCGTCGATGAGCAGGCGCACTACCTTCTTGCACTGGCTCACGACTTCGAGAAGGCCTTCGCGGCTGTCGGGGGCTGCTTCAATTTTGCTGATCACCTTGCCGGCGTCGGCGCCGAGCAGCTCACGGGCAATGGCGATCAGCGAGACCTTCATGGCCGTGACGTCGCCGGTTGTGGCACTTGCCCCCGACGAGTAGCCCTCGATGTCTACGTAACCTTCGGCGGCGAGACGCGCCAGGCTACCCTCCACGTCCGGCATGCCGGCGCCCTTGGCGACGATCTGATCCACATTGGAGCTGCCATCCACCAGGATCAGCACATAGCGGAGGTTACGTTCCAAGCCATGGGCGCGCGTCTGGATCTCCTCTTCGCCAAGCGCCGTTTTGCGGACGACGGCGCCCCTGTTCATTCGGTCAGCTCCTGGATGACGCGGTAGATCAACTTCACCGTCAACACCACGTACAACGCACCTAACAGGAAGATCACGCCGACGATGAGACGCAGGACGTCTTCAGGAAGGGCGCTGAAGAAGGGTGTGGTCAGATAACCGACCGTGAATACCATCACCAGCCCCATGAGGAGGTTCCAGCGCTTGCCGATGATTCCACCCGGCACGTTCGCCTTCAGGCTGACCACCAGCCACAGACAGTACGCCATGACCAGAATGGCGCCGAAGCTGAAAACCTGGGCGATGTCCAGGGTGTAGATGCTTTGTAAGCCGTTCACTGTGCTTGTCCTCCGGTGGTAGGTGCCGTTCTTATTTTTTTTGTGCGCTGGTTCACAAGCTAGACCCTAACCACAAAACGGTCAATATCACCACGAGGCCCTGAGGAAACGCTGATTTAATCGGCGTTTCCCGCGGCACATGAATGTGCCGCCAGTTTCTCCCTCACAAGCGGTTAGGCGAGCAAAAACCACACTTTTTGCTCGCCTTGCGCTGAGAAAACCCGAATGGCTTTATTCAGCGCTTCCCGAGCAGGGCTCCATGTAATCCACTACAAATTGTAGGGTACGCTCGCCGCGGTATTCGTTAACGTCCAGGCGATAGACCGTGCGTACCTGCGGATTCGCACTCGGCGCCCTATTGAAAGCAATGGCGTCCACGGTACGTGCTTCCCCCGGCCAGCGCAGCCGCATTTTCAGGTGCCGCTCGCCGACGATGCGCTGTTGGGCAATTTCGAACACGTCGTCGAAACGCGGTTCCGGAAACCCTTGCCCCCAGGGGCCGCCGGCGCGGATCTGTTCGGCCAGTTCCAGTTCTGCATCTTCAGGGGCGAGTGACCCGTCCGTCATCAGCGCGCCGTCCAGGTCGCGCACGTCCAGATGGCGGCGCACCTCCTCATCGAATGCCCGCCGGAAGCGCTCCAGCTCGCCGTCGCGCAGCGTAAGCCCTGCCGCCATGGCATGCCCGCCGAAGCGCACCAGCAGATCCGGTTCACGGGTAGCGATGGCCTCCAGGGCATCGCGCACGTGAAGTCCGCTGACGGAACGCGCCGAACCCTTGAGCTCGCCGTTTTCTGCGCGGGTAAACACCACCACGGGGCGATGCACGCGCTCCTTCACCCGCGACGCGAGCAGGCCAATGACGCCTTCGTGCCAATGGGGTTCGAACAGGCACAGGCCGAACGGAAGCGCGCCCGAGAGCTGCATGCGCTCCAACTCGCCGGCGGCTTCACTCTGCATTTCCGCCTCGATGGCGCGCCGTTCGACATTGAGCCTGTCCAGCTCCCGTGCGAGCGGCAGGGCGTCGTCCAGGGTGTCGGCAAGCAGGCACCGTATGCCGAGGCTCATGTCGTCCAGACGACCCGCGGCGTTGAGGCGCGGCCCCAGGACGAAACCAAGGTCCATGGCCGAGAGTCGCGCCCCGTCGCGGCCCGCAATGCGCAGCAAGGCGTTGAGCCCCGCACAGGCCCGCCCCGCACGGATGCGCGCGAGTCCCTGGGCGACCAAAACGCGATTGTTGGCATCCAGTGTCGCCACGTCCGCGACCGTGCCCAGTGCGACGAGGTCGAGGTAATGGGCAAGGTTGGGCTCCTCTATCCCCTGCGCCGTAAACCAGCCTGCCGCGCGCAGCCGCGCACGCAACGCGGTGAGCACGTAGAAAATCACGCCGACGCCGGCCAGCGACTTGCTGGGAAACGCACAGCCGTGCTGGTTGGGATTGACCACCGCGTCCGCGTCCGGAAGCTCGGCTCCCGGCAGGTGATGGTCGGTTATCAGCACACGCATGCCATGGGCACGGGCGGCGGCGACGCCGGCGACACTGGAGATTCCGTTGTCCACGGTGACCAGCAGATCAGGCCTGCGCCCGGCAGCCACCTCGACGATGGCAGGCGTGAGCCCGTAACCAAAGCGGAAACGATCCGGCACCAGGAAATCCACGTGCGCCGCACCCATGGCGCGCAGCGCCCGGATTGCAACGGCAGTGCTGGTGGCGCCGTCGGCGTCGAAATCACCGATCACCAGAATACGTTGGCGTTGCTCGACGGCCTCGACAAGCACGGTGGTCGCCGCCTCGAGGCCAGCCAGTGAATGCGCCGGCTGGAGTCGCCCCAGTCCCAGTTCCAGTTCCGCGGCATCGCGCACGCCGCGCGCCGCATACAGGCGGGCCATCACCGGATGCAGATGCGACGGACAACCCGTCAGGACGGCGGCGGCAGGCCGCCGTTCGATACGGCGTTTCAGCATGTACGGTAACTTTCGATTGGGCGGCACAGGCGCCAGAAGCGGCGCAGGCCCCGCGGCGTCAGGTGGAAGACGCGGCCTTGTCCGTCATGCACACTGAGCCGCTGGAATCGACGCGCGCGCAGGGCGCTGAGCAACGGGCCAAACCACGCCGCGTCAACGGCGGGCGTGAGGTCATGGTGCTCCGGAAAAACCACCAGGTGACGCGTCCCGCTTGCGTCGGCCAGGGCACCCGCATCCATGGGGAGATCACGCATCGCACACGCCCCCAGGCGCGCCAGCCCGCGCACCAGCGCCCCGCCGCCCCAGACCGTATCAAACGGCGCCGGACCTGCCGTCGGCAGCACGCCCGCACCCCACAACCAAAGTCCATTGATCGGGGGGGCGCCTGCCGCCTCGCGCTGCCGGTTCAGCGCGCTGCCGTGCAGAAGCATTTGCAGTTCGTTGATGAGCGAGAGCCAGTGGAGATGTTCACGGTCGTGCGGCAACACGCTATCGAGGCTGCGCCCAAGCACCTCCCGCGTCGGGGGTAATGAAAAATCCGGCGCTTGCGGACCTCTCAGGAACAGGTGCCCGGCCGCGTGGCGCACCTGCCAGCCATCCGCCTGGAAATGGCTCGCCAGTTCTGCGGCGAGCGTCGTCGCTTCCGTGGCACTCAGCGCCCGGGTGGGTGAGACGAGGACGTGATCGCGCGCGGGGATAAACTGCACCGGGTCCGCGCACAGCCAGACACCTCCCGCCGCATCGCTGTCCTCGTGCGCGCCGTACAGAACCACCGCAGCGACGGGAAGCGCTTCATCCGTCGGGTGCCCGAACAGTGAGAAAAGCAACGCTTCGTGGGCGGCCGATGCGCTGCACCGGTCAGACCGGGCCAGCAGGCGTTCAAGAAATGTCAGTCTTGGCGCTGGCCGCGACAGCAAGTCCGGGAAAAGGACATCGATGGTACAACCGGTATCGGACACGCGGGGAAAAGGGCGGCCGCAGGCGCGGCCGCCGCTTGCTCAGGCCATGTTGTCCAGGATCGCGCGCTTGACCGCGTCGAGCTTGGCGTCGATGGTCAGCATGCGTGAACCGCTTTGCTTGATGGCCGTATCCGGGTCCTTGAGGCCGTGACCGGTGAGCGTACACACCACCTTGCTGCCTTCCGGGATCTTGCCCGACAAAATGTCGCGCATGGCGCCCGCGAAGGAGGTGGCGGAGGCGGGCTCGCAGAACACGCCTTCCTTTTCGGCCAGCATCTTCTGTGCGGCGAGGATCTCCTCGTCGGTGCACTCGTCGAACCAGCCGTTGGAATCCTTCTGCACCACCCAGGCCTTGTCCCAGCTCTGCGGGTGGCCGATACGGATGGCGGTCGCGACAGTCTCGGGGTTGTCGACCATCTTGCCGCGCATGAAGGGTGCGGCGCCGGCGGCCTGGTAGCCGACCATGCGCGGCACGTTGTTGACGATGCCATGCTCGCGATACTCGCTGTAGCCCATCCAGTGCGCCGTGATGTTGCCGGCGTTACCCACCGGGATGCAGTGGAAGTCGGGTGCGGAACCGAGTTCTTCGACGATCTCGAAGGCGGCGGTCTTCTGGCCCTGCAGGCGGAACGGGTTGATGGAGTTGACGATGGTCACCGGCGCCTCGCCGGCCACTTCCTTCACCAGGCGCATGCCGTCATCGAAGTTGCCCTTGATCTGGATGACCACGGCGCCGTGGATCATGGCCTGTGCCAGCTTGCCCATGGCGATCTTGCCGTCCGGGATCAGCACAAAGCTGGTGATGCCCGCACGCGCCGCGTACGCCGCGGCCGCCGCCGAGGTGTTGCCCGTGGAGGCGCAGATGATGGCCTTGGAGCCCTCCTCCACCGCCTTGGTCACGGCCATGGTCATGCCGCGGTCCTTGAAGGACCCGGTGGGATTCAGGCCCTCGTACTTGACGTAGATATCCACGTCCTTCTTCAGCTGCTTGGGAATGTTGTGCAGACGGATGAGCGGCGTATTGCCTTCACCCAGGCTGATGATGCGGGTGTCGTCGTGGACCGGCAGGCGATCACGGTAACGGTCGATGAGTCCGGTGTAGCGGTTGCGAAACGGCATTTCGTGTTTCCTGAACGTAGGATGATTCCGGAAAGAAAAGGACTAACGCAGAGGCGCAGAGACACAGAGAAAATGAAAAATTGAATTCTCTGTGTCCTCCGTGTCTCTGCGGCTCTGCGTTGGGCCGTTTTTCTTCATTAATCCAAGTGTTCGACGCGGATGTGGGCGATGGGGCCGGCAATGGTATCGCTGCTTTCCAGACGGCGCATGGCCTCGTTCATGATGGCTTCCTTCACCACGTTGGTGAGGATGACCAGGTCCACCTGGCGCTCGCCGTGCTTCGGCTCTTTCTGGATCACCGCCTCGATGCTGATCTGGAAGTCGGACAGCGCACTGGAAATCTTTGAAAGTACGCCGGGCTTGTCCACCGCCTTCATGCGCAGATAGAAGGCCGTTTCCACCTCGTCCATGGACAGCACGGGCAGTTCGGCAATCGCCTCGGGCTGGAAGGCCAGGCACGGCACACGGCAGTCGCCCGGTGCATTCATGCCACGCGCCACATCGATGAGGTCGGCGACTACCGCGGAAGCGGTCGGTCCGGCGCCGGCGCCGGCGCCGTAATACATCGTGGGACCCACCATGTTGCCCTTCACCAGCACGGCGTTGTTCACGCCGTCCACATTGGCGATGAGACGGCCCTCGGGGATCAGCGTGGGATGGACGCGCAGTTCCACGCCCTTATCCGTGCGACGGGCGATGCCCAGTGCCTTGATGCGGTAGCCGAGCTCGTCGGCGTATTTCACGTCGTCGCGGGTGATGCGTGTGATGCCTTCCGTGTAGACGTTTTCCAACCGCGGCGGGATGCCGAAGGCGATAGAGGCGAGGATGGTGAGCTTGTGCGCCGCATCGATGCCCTCCACGTCGAAGGTGGGATCGGCCTCGGCGTAACCCAGGCGCTGCGCCTCGGCAAGTACGTCGGCGAACTCGCGATCATCATCGCGCATGGCGGTGAGGATGAAATTACCGGTGCCGTTGATGATCCCGACCAGCCATTCGATGCGGTTGGCGGCGAGGCCCTCACGGATGGCCTTGATGACCGGGATGCCGCCGGCGACCGCCGCCTCGAAGGCGACCATCACGCCCTTTTCACGTGCCGCCGCGAACACCTCGCTGCCGTGCTTGGCGAGCAGCATCTTGTTGGCGGTAACCACGTGCTTGCCGTTCGCGATGGCGCGCAGCACCATCTCGCGGGCAATGCCGTCACCGCCCATGAGTTCGACCACTACATCCAGTTCCGGATTGTCCACCACCTCACGCGGGTCAGTGGTGAGCATAATTCCCGTGGTATCGCAGATCCGGGCCTTGGACAAATCGCGCGCCGAGGCGTGCACGATCTGAATCGGTGCGCCCAGTCGCTGCGCGATGGCGTCACCATTTTCCCTGAGCACGTTGACGGTGCCACCGCCGACGGTCCCCAGTCCCAACAAGCCTACTTTCACGGGTTTCATTTTACTGGACGCCTTTGACTTCGATGAACGTGTTCGTAATGCGATAACGGGGTGCGTGACGGTACGTCAAACCCTCACTTCATGCCGCGTACCGCTTGCGGTAATTGGCAAGAAAACGTGCCAGGCGTTCCATGGCTTCGTGGAGCTGATCCACGTTGGGCAGGAACACCAGGCGAAAGTGGTCGGGCTCGGGCCAGTTGAAGCCTGTCCCCTGCACCAGCAGCAGCTTCTCCTCGACGAGCAGATCAAGGATGAAGGCCTGGTCGTCATTGATGGGATAAACCTTCTTGTCGAGCCGCGGGAACATGTACAGGGAGGCCTTGGGCTTGACGCAGCTCACGCCGGGAATGGACGTGATCAGGTCCCAGGCCAGGTCGCGCTGCTTGCACAGGCGCCCGCCGGGCGCCACCAGGTCGTTGATGCTCTGGTAACCGCCCAGAGCCGTCTGGATGGCATGCTGTCCCGGCACGTTCGAGCACAGGCGCATGGAGGACAGGATGTTCAAGCCTTCGATGTAGTCGTGCGCGTGGCGCTTCTCGCCGGAGACCACCATCCAGCCGGCGCGGTAGCCGCAGGCGCGGTAATTTTTCGACAGGCCATTGAAGGTGACGAACAGCACGTCTTCGGCCAGCGAGGCGATGGAGGTATGGCTCAGGCCGTCGTAGATCACCTTGTCGTAGATCTCGTCGGCGAACACGATGAGCTGGTGCTGGCGGGCGATCTCCACGAGTTCCTTGAGCAGGTCGTCGGGATAGAGCGCACCGGTGGGATTGTTCGGGTTGATGATGACGATGGCGCGCGTGTGGGCGCTGATCTTCGCGCGGATGTCGTCGAGGTCGGGCAGCCAGCCTGCGCCCTCGTCGCAGATGTAGTGGCGCGGCGTGCCGCCGCCCAGGCTCACGGCCGCGGTCCACAGGGGATAGTCGGGCGCGGGCACCAGCACCTCATCGCCGTTGTTCAGCAGCGCCTGCATGGACATCACGATGAGCTCGGAGGCGCCGTTGCCGACGTAGATATCCTCAAGCCCCACCCCGGGAATGTGCTTCTCCTGGGTGTAGTGCATGATGGCCTTGCGCGCGGAGAACAGACCCTTGGAGTCCGAATACCCGGATGAGGCCGGCAGGTTGCGGATCACGTCCTGCTGGATTTCCTCGGGCGCCTCGAAGCCGAACGGCGCCAGATTGCCGATGTTCAGCTTGATGATGCGGTGACCTTCTTCCTCCATCTGCCGCGCGCGGACGAGCACCGGCCCGCGGATGTCATAGCAGACGTTCGCCAGCTTGGCGGATTTCGCAATGGGGCGCATGGCCTAAACCTCAGCGATTCTGTGCAGCGGCCGCCATTGGCGGGCGGCACGCCCGGGGTGTGTGCCTGACATGGCTCAGGCTGCCGACGTCATTGTGGACGGTGCAGTTTCGCTGCGCTGCCTGTGCACCGCGCGCCTGCCGCGCGGGTTCGCTGCGGGCAGAACGCTTGCAGGTCCGTGCCGGATGAAAGCTGCTAACATTAATGGCGGCCATAAGCCCCTGTCAAATCAGCACCCGCGTCCCCTACACCCATGAAAATCAGTCTCGACGATTCAGGCGGCGCCTACCTCATCCAGGGTTACGCCCCCGGTGAGATCCGCGTCCTGCGCCCTGCCTGCGATGCCTTCGGCGAAGGGCTGGCCGTCTGTCACGCCAGCCTGATCGTGAGCGCCGCGCGCCTGATCACCGACTGGGCGCCACAGCACTTCGATGAACTCGCCACGAGCCATTTCGAGGTTCTGAAGGAAATCGATCCGGAAGTGCTGCTGATTGGCACCGGTCCCCGCCTGCGCCTGCCCTCCCCGCCGCTGCTCGCCCCTTTGGTCCGTCTGCGGGCCGGCTTCGAAGTCATGGATACCCCCGCGGCCTGCCGCACCTACAACCTGCTGGTGGGCGAAGGCCGCCGGGTCGCGGCGGCGCTGATCATCGGCCGGTAACGCATTTTATTGACAGTAGCCCGGATAGAGCGCAGCGAAATCCCGGTGTTCCCATGACTCGGCGGTTTCCCCGGATTCCGCTGCGCTCCATATACGGGCTAGGTCCCAAACGCAAGAAGCCCGGCGCGCAGGCCGGGCTTCTTGCGGTACGGTAGGGTCTAAAGCGCTTCCTGGGTGAACCCCTGGCTTTCCATGATTTCGCGCAGGCGCTTGAGGGCCTCGATCTGGATCTGGCGTACGCGCTCGCGGGTGACGCCGATCTGGTTACCCACTTCCTCCAGGGTGCTCACGTCGTGGCCGTGCAGACCGAAGCGACGTTCCACCACCTCGCGCTGCTTGTCGGTGAGCTGGCCCAGCCAGTCCTCGAGGTTACCGCGCATATCGTCGTCCTGGAGCAGGTCCGACGGGTCTACATTGTTCTCGTCCGGGATGGCGTCCAGCAGGGACTTGTCAGCATCGCGGCCCAGGGGCACGTCCACCGAGGTGACGCGCTCATTCAGGCTCAGCATGCGCTTGACGTCTTCCACCGGTTTGTCGAGCGTCGCCGCAATCTCCTCCGGCGTGGGCTCGTGGTCCAGGCGCTGGGCCAGCTGGCGGCTCGCGCGCAGGTAGACGTTGATTTCCTTCACCACGTGGATGGGCAGACGGATGGTCCGGGTCTGGTTCATGATGGCCCGCTCGATGGTCTGGCGGATCCACCAGGTGGCATAGGTGGAGAAACGGAAGCCGCGCTCGGGATCAAACTTCTCCACGGCTCGGATGAGACCCAGATTGCCCTCTTCGATGAGGTCCAACAGCGCCAGGCCGCGGTTCAGGTAGCGACGCGAGATCTTCACCACCAGACGCAGGTTGCTTTCGATCATGCGCTTGCGGGCGGCCTCATCGCCTCGCTGCGCCAAGCGGGCGTAGTACACCTCTTCTTCGGCAGAGAGCAGGGGCGAAAAACCGATCTCACTCAGGTAGAGACGGGTGGCATCGAGCTGACTGTCAGGAACGCTGCCGGGCGCATAGGTCTCAGGAGTTTCCTCTTCGCCGAGACTGGCCTCCTCTTCGTAGAGAGCCTCTTCCTCGTCTTCCGCGTCCGCGGCCCCGTCCAGGACTTCAGGCGCCAGGAAGTGTTCGAGTTGGTCGGCGTTCAGACTGCTCTTTGACATGATTCATCCTTCTCTCTATGTCGGCTTATCCGGCAAGTAAAGCAGCGGGTCCATGGGTTTTCCATTCTTCCTTATCTCGAAATGAAGAACAGGAAGGCCCTTGGGACCCTCGCCCATCTCCCCAAGTGTAGCCCCTTGTTTTACTTTGTCTCCCTCCTTCACCAATAACCTACGATTATGGCCGTAGGCGCTCAGGTACACGTCGTCGTGCTTGACGATGACGAGATTTCCGTAGCCAATCAATCCGTTACCGCTGTAGACCACATCCCCGTCGGCCGCGGCCCGCACCGGCTGACCGAGCTGCCCGCTCACGTCGATCCCCTTGCGCCGCTGTCCGGCGGCAAACCCGGCGACGGTCTTTCCGGTGGTAGGCCAAATCCACTTGATGGGGCCGGACGGGGCTGGGGAACGGCTCACCGGCGCCTTGGTCGGCGCGGCCGGGATGGGCGGTCTGGCAGGCGTGGCCCCTGACGGTGCCGACGCTGCAGCGGCCTTTGCCGGTGACGGGGCAGATGCCGGCGCCGCGGCGATCGGGCCCGGCGAGGATGCCGCCGCGGGCGGGATCGGCCCACGCTCCCGGAGGGTATATCGGTCTGGAGTCATGATCAGCAACTCCTGGCCCGGGTGAATGCGGTAGGGCGGCCCGATGCGGTTCCAGGCGGCGACTTCACGATAATCGTGACCGAAGCGCCAGGCGATGGAATAGAGGGTCTCCCCGGGTTTCACTGGGTAACGCAGATAATAGTGGCCGCTGCCGGCCGGCCGCATCTCACCGCAGCCCGCCAGCCAGGCCGCACACAGCAGCAATAAGGTTAATTGTGCGGACCTAGGCGCCATTACTCAGGGCAAAGTACAGAACCGCGGCCAGCACGACTGTGGCCCAGCCGATGCGATCCACATAGCTGCGCAACAGCGACTGCATGCGCTCGCCGCCCCAGCGCATCAGTGCCGAGACCAGGAAGAAACGCCCGCCCCGCCCCACCGCGGAGGCGAGCACGAACGCGGGCATGGCCATGCCTACGACACCGGCTGCGATGGTGAACACCTTGTAGGGGATGGGCGAGAATCCGGCGATGAACACAGCCCAGAAACCCCAGCGCTGGAACCAGCTCTGTGCGGTGAGATAGTGGCCCCAGTAGCCTGCTTCACGGAGCAGCGGTTCGACCAGCTCGAAGGCGAACACGCCGATGAAATATCCGACCACGCCCCCGAGCACCGAGGCAACGGTGGTGATGGCCGCGTAGTACCAGGCGCGCGCCGGCTGGGCCAACGCCATGGGCGCGAGCATCACGTCGGGCGGGATGGGAAAGAACGAGGATTCCGCAAAGCTCAGCCCGGCCAGGTAGCGCGGCGCATGGGGATGGGCGGCCCAGCGCATGGCAAGATCATAAAGGGCGGAAAAGAGGCGCATGGGTTACCTGCGGGTACCTGTCAGCATGGGAACGAAGGTTACGGGGTCCAGTTCAGCACGCTCAAACTCCTGTCCCCGTCGACGTACGGTGATGAGACGCTGTTGGCGACCCTGCCCTACCGGAATCACCAGCACCCCGCCATCGGCGAGCTGCTGCCGCAGTGAGTCGGGTATTTCCGCGGGCGCCGCGGCGGCAAGTATGGCATCGAAAGGCCCGTGCTCGGCCCAGCCCAGGGTGCCGTCAGCGAGCCGGAAGCGCACATTGCGAACCTTGAGCTCCGCCAGCAGGCGCCGGGCGCGCTCCAGCAGCGGGGCGATGCGCTCGACGCTGTACACCTCAGGCACCAGACGGGCGAGCACGGCGGTCTGATAGCCGGACCCCGTGCCCACCTCCAGCACCTTGCGCGGCTGCACCTGGGCGACGATCTCGGTCATACGCGCCACGGTGAACGGGGCGGAGATGGTTTGTGCGTTGCCGATGGGCAGCGAGATGTCCTCATAGGCGCGGGTGGCGAGCGCCTCGTCGACGAACAGGTGACGGGGCACCTCCCGCATCACTTCGAGCACCCGCGGATCGGCGATGCCCTTCTCACGCAGCCGTGTGATCAGGCGCTCGCGGGTGCGCTGCGAGGTCATGCCGATACCGAGCAGGCGGGTATCGATGCTCAAGGGGCAAGGTCCCCGAGCCAGTTGGCGAGGGTAGGCACGGCGCCGTGGCGAGTGAGATCCACCTGAATGGGAGTGACGGACACCCGACCGCGGCGTACCGCGTGGAAATCGGTTCCGGGACCCGCATCCTGCTCGGGACCCGCCGGGCCTATCCAGTAGATGATCCGTCCGCGCGGATCGCGCATCTGCACCACCGGCTCGGACTTGTGGCGGTGGCCGAGGCGCGTGGCCTCGAAACCCTGCACCTCGTCCCAGGGGATGTCCGGCACATTCACGTTGAGGATGGTATCCGCCGGCAGGGGATGGCGCCGCAGGTGTTCGACCAGGGCGACCACCGCGCGACCCGCGGTGTCGTAGTGGCGCAGGTCCTTGCCGACCAGCGAAACGGCGATAGCCGGCAGGCCGAGGAACCGTCCCTCCATGGCCGCCGCCACGGTCCCCGAGTAGATCACGTCGTCACCCATGTTGGCGCCTGCGTTGATGCCGGAGATCACCATATCGGGTTCCTGATCCAGCATGCCCGTGACCGCCAGATGGACGCAGTCGGTGGGCGTGCCCTCCACGCGCATGAAACCGTTCTCGGTGACGTGGGCGCGGATAGGGTTGTCGAGGGTTAGGGAATTGCTGGCGCCGCTGCGGTCCCGGTCCGGTGCGACGACCACGATGTCGGCCGTTTCACCCAGGTGGCGCGCCAGGCAGGCGAGCCCCGGCGCGAGGTAGCCGTCATCGTTACTGAGGAGAATCTTCATGCGCGCGCAAGGTCTGAAGGATCAACCGGTTAACTATACCCGAAAACGCCCGCGCGACGGCAGCGGCCGTTTCTCCTTCGCAAGGACCGCGGTAGACTGCCATCAACCCCGCCCGCCACAGGAACCGTCCATGTCGTTCTCCGATGATGACGCTGAGTTGTTCCGCGAGGCCGTGGCCGATGCCCGCCCGCTGCGGGACGATCGTGTCGTCCTGGCCGGGCCCCGTCCGCCCCCCACGCCGGTCCAGCGGCTGGAGGACGAACGGGCGGTCATGCACGAACTGCTCGACGATCCGCCGCTCGAGGTGGGCTGCGAGACCGGCGAAGAGCTCCTGTTCGCCCGCCCGGGCCTGCAGCATTCGGTCATCCGCAAGCTCCGCCGCGGCGCCTACAGCATCGAAGGCCAGCTCGATCTGCACGGCATGCGCGTGGCCGAAGCGCGGCTCGCCGTAGCGCAGTTTCTGGCGGCGGCGCGCACACGCGGGCAGCGCTGCGTACGCATCATTCACGGCAAAGGCAACGGTTCCGCATTGAAGCAGCCGGTACTCAAGATCAAGGTGAACCATTGGCTGCGTCAGCGTGACGAGGTGCTTGCGTTTGCATCCGCCACACCCACGGACGGCGGCACGGGAGCGATCTACGTGTTATTGCGCCGGCTGTGACATAGTCACAATCCCCGGCGACGAGTCAGGCTAGGATGCGCGGGAATCGCGGCCAGCGTGCATTGGTAGGATGAACGGCGCTTATGAAAAAGAACCTTCCCGTTACCGGCGTCGAACACCGTTTCCCCGATGACGCCAATATCCTCTCCACCACGGACACCAAGGGCAGTATCACCTATGTGAATGCCGATTTCGTCCAGGTCAGCGGCTTCACCGAAGCGGAGCTGCTCGGACGGAATCACAACATGGTCCGTCATCCCGACATGCCACCGGCCGCATTCGCAGACCTGTGGGCCACCATCCAGTCGGGGCGTTCGTGGATGGGACTGGTCAAGAACCGTCGCAGTAACGGCGATCATTATTGGGTGGATGCCTTCGTCACACCCATTCTCGAGAACGGCCGGGTGATCGAGTACCAGTCGGTGCGTACCAGCCCGCACCCGGACATGGTGCGCCGTGCAGAGGCGGTATATCGCAAGCTCAATGCCGGAATCCGCCTGCGCCGCTTCCCCGCGCTCACCCTCGGCACCCGCATCCAGCTCGGTCTGGCGTGCGGCGCTGCGGTATCCCTGGCGCTTGGCTTCTCGCTGGGGATATCGCTCGCGACGCTCGTCCCCCCACTGCTCGGCTTCCTGGTCGCCGCCGCCATCGCCCACCTGGCGCTCGGGCCGTTCGAGAAGCTGGTGCAGCGCAGCCGGGCCATCGCCGACAACCCGGTCGCCCGTCACATCTACACGGGACGCGACGACGACCTCGGCCAGCTGGAGCTCGCCCTGAAGATGCTGCAGTCGGAGACTGGCGCGATCGTCGGCCGCATTGCCGATTCGTCCCAACACCTGTCGGCCACGGCATGCGGCCTCTCCGCCACCGTGCAGACCAGCAGCGACGGCATCCGCCAGCAACAGAGCGAAACCGACCAGGTGGCCACGGCCATCAACGAGATGGCGGCCAGCGTCCAGGAAGTCGCCCGCAACGCCCAGCAGACGGCGGAAGCCGCAGAGTGCGCCGACCGGGAAGCACGTTCGGGCATGACCGTGGTGGACGACACCACCCGGGTCATCCGTGAACTGGCCGAAGAAGTGGGCCACGCGGCGGAGGTGATCGTTCAGCTTGAATCACACAGCGAAGAGATCACCACGGTAGTGGACGTGATCCGCGGCATTGCCGACCAGACCAATCTGCTCGCACTGAACGCGGCGATCGAGGCGGCGCGCGCCGGCGAGGAAGGCCGCGGCTTTGCGGTGGTGGCCGACGAGGTGCGCACATTAGCCATGCGCACCCAGCAGGCCACCCAGGAAATCCATGCCATGATCGAGCGCCTGCGCAAAGGTGCAGCCAGTGCCGTGGATGCCATGAACAAGAGTCGGCTACGCACCGACGACACCGTGCAACAGGCCGAGCGCGCCGCCCAATCCCTCGGTGCCATCGCCGGCGCAGTGACCCGCATCAGTGACATGAGCACCCAGATCGCCACCGCCGTGGAAGAGCAAAGTGCCGTCAGTGAGGAGATCAACCGCTCCGTCACCTCCATCCGTCACGTCGCCGACACCACCGCCGAAAAGGCGGGGGAGAGTGAACGGGCGGGAAACACGGTGGAAGAACTGGCGCAGAAGCTGCAACAACTGGTGCAGCAGTTTCGCATCAGGAAGGGATGAGATCAGCGGCACCGCAGGTGCGGCATGCCGCGTTGGCAGCTTGCCCGAGGCAAATGCCGATTACGCCGGGTTATCCGTGCGCAGGACTTCACGCAGCACGGCGGTAGCGTAGCTGCCGGCAGCGAGAGCGAACCTCAAGGTCAGCGCGTCACCCTCCCGTGCCCATTCGAGCCCTTCGGCGGCCAGGCGCAAGGGCCGGCGCTCCTGTTCCATGCCCGCGCGTTCGAGACCGGCCCGAAAGGATTCGAAAGGTGCGAGCCAGGCCGCCTCAAGGTCGTTGATTTCACCGCCGCACGGCGGCAACCCGCGCCCCCACAGCGGTCCGCTGGGATGCACGTCCCAGACGGCGAGCCGTGCCGAGAGTTTTTCGTCGATCACCGAGGCACGAAAGAAGCTCGCCGAGCCATCCAGCACCAGACACTCACCGGGCAAGGCGTGATTCCAACTCCCCTGCCGCACGCGCTCGGACAGCACGGTGTTGAACAGATAGGAACGTGCTGCCGAGAGGTACATGCCACGCTTGGCCCGATCATGCTCACGTCGTGCGCCCGCGAACAGTTCTGCGGCCCGGAGCAGATTCCCGCCCTCGTGTCCGAAGCGCTGCTCACCGAAGTAGTTGGGGACGCCGTGTTCACGAATGCGGGCAAGGCGCTGTTCGATGTCTTCGCTCGGGCCGCTCACCTCGTGGAGACGAATTGCGAAGCGGTTGCCGGCCAAGGCACCGCGCCGCAGCTTGCGCGTATGCCGCACGGCGTCGAGCACGCGGTATTCCTCACCGGCAAATCCGGACCAGTCCGGCTCGGCGCGGCCCGGCAGGTGCACGCTGAACCACTGGGTGGTCACGGCGTGGCGATCCTTCAGCCCCGCATAGCTCACGTCCATGGGTCGCACACCGGCGAAACGGGCGAGTTGGCGCGCCACCCATTCGGTGTTCGCGCCGCGCTTTTGCACCTGCACCAAAACGTGTTCGCCCTGCCCGTCGGCAGCGAAGCCCAGGTCTTCGTCCACCACGAAGTCCTCGGGCTCGCAGCGCAGCCGGCCCTGCCCCGCGGGGCCGCCATGGGCGTAGGCCCAGTCCATGGGAAATTCCGTCGCCATCACGTGCGCTCGATGAGGGCGACGGCGTAGGCGGCGATGCCTTCGCCGCGGCCCGTGTAGCCCATGCGTTCGGTAGTGGTCGCCTTCACGTTCACCGCGTCGCGCGCCACGCGCAGGTCCTCCGCCAGATTGGCCACCATGGCCTCGATGTGCGCCGCCATGCGCGGTGCCTGCGCCACCAGCGTGGTGTCCACGTTCGCTACCCGATAGCCCTTGGCCGCCAGGGCGTCCACGGTGCGCCGCAACAGGATGCGGCTGTCGATGCCCTTGAACTCGGCGCTGCTGTCCGGGAAGTGCTTGCCGATGTCGCCCAGGGCGGCGGCGCCGAGCAGCGCGTCGCACAGGGCATGGACCAGCACATCACCATCGGAATGCGCCACCATGCCCTGGCTGTGCGGAATGTGCACGCCGCCGATCACCACGTGGTCGCCCTCGCCGAAGCGATGTGCATCAAAACCATGCCCAATGCGCAGACTCGTCATTGTGTTTCGTCACCACCAAGGTTCTGAAGCGCGAAGACGCGCAGCAGGATCTGCGTCCTCTGCGCCTCTGCGTTGAATTTCTTCTATTCCCGCGCCTGCAATTGCAGATAAAGCTCGGCCAGGGCCAAATCCCCCGGGCGCGTGATCTTGATGTTGTCCGCCTGCCCTTCCACCATGCGCGGCCGGTGACCGGCCAATTCCATGGCCGCCGCCTCGTCGGTGACCAGGCGGTCAGCTGCCAGGGCATCGCGCAAGGCCTCGCGCAACGGACCGAGGCGGAACATCTGCGGCGTGAGGGCGCGCCACAGGCCCTCGCGGCTGACCGTTTGGAGCACCTCGTCGCGGGCGTCGGCACGCTTGACCGTATCGGTCAGGGGCAGACCTAACAGACCGCCGATGGGATGATCGAGCAAGGTGTGGACCAGACGCTCGATGTCGGCGGCCCGGATGCACGGCCGCGCCGCGTCGTGTACCAGCACCCAATCCTGTTCATGGGCGAGGGTCGTCAGATACTCCAGGGCGTTGAGCACCGAGTGGCAGCGTTCGGTGCCGCCTTCGGTCACGTGGAGCGCTGCGGACTGGAAGCGCGAGGCGAGTTCGGGCCAGTAGTCGTCGCCCGGACTGATGGCGATCACCGTTGCCGCGATGCGCGGATGGGCGGTGATGCGCATCAGCGTGTGTTCGATGACGGCGCGTCCGGCGAGCGGCAGGTACTGCTTGGGGATGTTACCGCCCATGCGACGACCGACGCCGGCAGCGGGCACCACGGCGAAACAACGGGGGACCGGACGGGACACCTACTCCTCCACCACCTGATAGAAGGTCTCGCCATCCCTGATCATGCCCAGCTCCGTGCGGGCGCGCTCCTCGATGGCGGCGACACCTTCTTTCAGGTCACGCACCTCGGCCTCAAGCACGCGATTGCGCTCGCTGAGCCGTTGGTTTTCGTTTTGCTGTTCGATCAAAGCCTGTTTGAGCTGCCAGACCTTGATGAGACTGCCATCGCCGAACCAGAGGCGGTACTGGAGCAGGACGAAAACCACGAGCAGTGTCGCTATCAGAGTTCTCATCCTGCCGTCCGCCGCTAAGAACGCTTAACCACGGAGCCAACGGAGCCCACGGAGAAGTCCAGTGTGAGCAGACGGGAACAGCGGTATCTCACGTCCGTCCCCTGATTCTTCTCCGTGTACGCCGTGACCTCCGTGGTTGATACTGCTCAACCTTTCAAGTTGTAGAACGCGGACCGGCCCGGATACATGGCCTTGTCGCCCAGCGCCTCTTCGATACGCAGCAGGCGGTTGTACTTGGCGACGCGGTCGGAACGCGACATGGAGCCGGTCTTGATCTGGCCGGCGCCGGTGGCCACGGCCAGATCGGCGATGGTGGTGTCCTCGGTCTCACCGGAGCGGTGCGAGATGACGGCGGTGTAGCCGGCGTCCTTGGCCATCTGGATCGCGGCCAGGGTCTCGGTGAGGGTGCCGATCTGGTTGACCTTGATGAGGATCGAGTTGGCGATGCCCTTGTCGATGCCTTCCTTGAAGATGGCCGTGTTGGTGACGAACAGGTCGTCGCCCACCAGCTGGATCTTGCCGCCCACCTTTTCGGTGAGCAGCTTCCAGCCGTCCCAATCCTGCTCGGCCATGCCGTCTTCGATGGAGATGATCGGATAGCGGTCCACCCAGTCGGCCAGGTAGTCGGTGAACTCGGCGGAGGACAGGCTCTTGTTCTCGGAGCCGAGCACGTACTGGCCTTCCTTGTAAAACTCGGAGCTGGCGGCGTCGAGGGCGATCATCACATCCTGGCCTGCCTTGTAGCCGGCCTTTTCAATGGCCTCAAGGATCACTTCCAGGGCGGATTCATTGGACGGCAGGTTGGGGGCGAAACCGCCTTCGTCGCCCACCGCGGTGGCCATACCCTTGCCGTGCAGCACCTTCTTGAGTGTGTGGAAGATCTCGGCGCCTTGGCGCAGCGCTTCCGAGATGCTCGGCGCACCCACGGGCATGATCATGAATTCCTGCAGGTCGACGCTGTTGTCCGCATGGGCGCCGCCGTTGATGATATTCATCATCGGCACCGGCAGGGTGAAGGTCTTGTCGTCCTGATTCAGGTAGCGGTAGAGCGGCAGGTCGAGGGCGGCCGCGGAGGCCTTGGCGGCGGCCAGGGACACGGAGAGGATGGCATTGGCGCCCAGATTCGCCTTGTTAGGCGTGCCGTCCGCCTCGATCATGAGGCGATCGAGTTCGGCCTGCTCACGGGCGTCCTTGCCCACCAGGGCGTCACGGAGGGTGCGGTTGACGTTCTCGACCGCCTTCAGCACGCCCTTGCCGAGGTAACGGCCCTTGTCGCCGTCGCGCAGCTCGATGGCCTCGCGCGAGCCGGTGGAGGCGCCGGAGGGCACCGCCGCGCGGCCGATGGCGCCGCCGGCCAGGATCACATCGGCCTCGACGGTGGGATTGCCGCGGGAGTCGATGATTTCCCGGGCGCGCACGTCAACGATCTGGGTTTTGTTCTGAGACATGAAGACTCCGTAGTCCTGATTATTGCTTCTTGATGTTCCCGATGGGCATGTGCCCCGCTCCGCGAGTCCCCGCGGAACTGGTTCAAAGTGTAGCTTCGGCAAACCCCCGCGCCTTCACCACGGCATCGATCTGCTGCAATGTTTCGAGGAGCTCGCGCAGGCGGCCCAGCGGCCAGGAATTGGGTCCGTCACTAAGGGCCTGTTCCGGGTTTGGATGGGTCTCCATGAACAGGCCGGCGACGCCGCTGGCCACCGCCGCGCGCGCCAACACCGGCACGAACTCGCGCTGGCCGCCCGAGCTGGCGCCCTGCCCGCCCGGCTGCTGCACCGAATGGGTGGCGTCGTAGACCACCGGGCAGCCGGTGTCGCGCATGATGGCCAGGCCGCGCATATCCGAAACCAGGGTGTTGTAGCCGAAGGACACGCCGCGTTCGCAGACCATGATCTGGTCGTTGCCCGCCTCGCGCGCCTTCTGCACCACGTTCTGCATGTCCCAGGGGGCGAGGAACTGGCCCTTCTTGATGTTCACGGGCCTGCCCTGACGCGCCACGGCCTGGATGAAATTGGTCTGGCGGCACAGGAACGCCGGGGTCTGCAGCACGTCCACCACCGCGGCCACTTCGTCCAGCGGCGTGTCTTCGTGCACGTCGGTGAGCACCGGCAGGTTCAGTTCCGTGCGCACCTTTTCGAGGATGCGCAGGCCCTGTTCCAGCCCGGGGCCGCGGAAGCTCTTCGACGAGGTGCGGTTGGCTTTATCGTACGAGGCCTTGAACACGTAAGGAATGCCGAGGGCTTCGGTGATTTCCTTAATCGTGCCGGCAATTTCCAGGACCAGCCCCTCGCTCTCGATGACGCAGGGGCCGGCGATGAGAAACAACGGCTTGTCGAGGCCGACCTCGTGGCCGCACAGCTTCATTGGCCGGTGCGCTCCTTCTGTTCACGGGCGGCCTTCACGAAGCCCGTGAAGAGCGGATGACCGTCGCGCGGCGTGGAGGTGAATTCCGGGTGGAACTGGCAGGCCACGAACCAGGGATGATCGGCCAGTTCGATGACCTCCACCAGATTGTTGTCCATGGAGGTGCCGGTCACGCGCAGGCCCGCCTCGATGAGCCTGTCGCGATAGCCGTTATTGAATTCGTAACGATGGCGATGGCGCTCGACGATAACGTCCTTGCCATAGATGGCGCGCACCCGCGAACCGTCCGCCAAGCGGCACTGCTGACCGCCCAGGCGCATGCTGCCGCCCAGATCGGAGCCGGCGGTGCGTTTCTCGACGTTGCCTTCGGCCGTGGTCCACTCGGTAATCATGGCGATCACCGGATGCGCGCAGTTCTGACGGAATTCGGTGCTGTGAGCCCCTTCGAGACCGGCCGCATTGCGTGCGTATTCGATCACCGCCACCTGCATACCGAGACAGATGCCGAGGTACGGGATCTTGTTCTCGCGCGCGTAACGCACGGTGCGGATCTTGCCTTCCACGCCGCGTTCGCCGAAACCGCCGGGGACGAGGATGGCGTCCATGCCTTTGAGCACGTCGGTGCCGTGCTTTTCAATCTCCTCGGAGTCCACATAGACGATCTTCACCTTGGTGCGGGTGTGAATGCCGGCATGGATGAGGGCCTCGGACAGGGACTTGTAGGATTCGGTCAGGTCCACGTACTTGCCGACCATGGCGATGATCACCTGGCCGGTAGGATGGGTCATGGCCTCCACCACGCGTTCCCACTCCGCGAGATCGGCCGGCGGCGCATCGATGCGCAGTTTCCCGACCACGATGTCATCGAGGTGCTGTGCGTGCAGGCGCAGAGGAATCTTGTAGATGGTGTCCACGTCCTCCAGGCCGATGACGGCGCGCTCTTCCACATTGGTAAACAGCGCGATCTTGCCCTTCTCGTCCTCGGGCAGCGGGCGGTCGGCGCGGCACACCAGGATGTCGGGCTGGATACCGATGGAACGCAGCTCCTTCACCGAATGCTGGGTCGGTTTGGTCTTCAACTCGCCGGCAGTGGGGATGTAGGGCAGCAGGGTCAGGTGCATGTACAGCACGTTGTCGTGCCCCAGCTCCACGCCCATCTGGCGGATGGTCTCGAGAAACGGCAGGGACTCGATGTCACCGACCGTGCCGCCGATCTCCACCATGGCCACGTCGTAGCCTTCGGCACCGGCCTTGATGCAGCGCTTGATCTCGTCGGTGATGTGCGGGATCACCTGCACGGTGCCGCCGAGATAATCGCCGCGGCGTTCCTTGCGGATGACGTTCTCGTAGATGCGGCCGGTGGTGAAGTTGTTGCGCTTCGTCATGGTGGTGCGGACGAAACGCTCGTAGTGACCGAGATCCAGGTCGGTCTCCGCACCGTCTTCGGTGACGAACACCTCGCCGTGCTGGAACGGGCTCATGGTGCCCGGATCCACATTGATGTAGGGATCGAGCTTGAGCAGAGTGACCTTGAGGCCGCGCGCTTCCAGAAGCGCGGCAAGCGAGGCGGAAGCGATGCCCTTCCCGAGAGAAGAAACGACACCACCCGTAATGAAAACGTACTTGGTCATCAAGTCTGGCTTCGGAAAAAGACGGGGAGGACTAACCGGGATTTCTCCGCGCCGTTGCTGACTGGCGCGAATCCGGGCTAAGGCGCGGGGCCCGGCAAATTGTCGTCTTTTTGCGAAGTCGTTTCAATGGCAAACGGCCGCCAAAGCGGCATCCATCCCATTTCCTGTGCCGGCGCGGCGAATTCCGCGCAGATCCAGCGCTCACCGACGGCAGCGAGCACGCCGTCCACGTAAACAAGCGGCGTGCGCTCGCGCTCCCACGGCGGTACGCCCGCTTCCTGCCAGAGTTTTTTCAGGCTCTGGTGATGGGCGCGGCCCACCGGACGGCACTGCTCGCCCGCAACGCCGAAACGCACCTGGAGCCGCGCGCCGCGCCACGCCGGGTCCAGCCCGCCAGGCGCCTCAGCTGCCTCCAGCACGCCGAGGCCGGGCACCATCAGGGCCGTACGACCATCCCACGAAAAGCCTGCCGCGGGCACCGGCGGCAGGGGCGGGAGCACGAACAGGCGATCGCGGTAGCGGCGCGCCTCGGCGCCCCGCCAGCTCACTCGCGGCGTGGCATCCTCGCGGGCGCCCACCACCTCGTCGAGGATGCGCTGCGCCCTTCCGGCGTCCGGCACGGGCAGCCCCAGGGTGCGGATCCAGTAGCGCAGCAGATTGCGGGCGCGCACCTGCGAAAGCGCGTGCAATTCGGTGATGTCCAGCGCATCCCCGGATTGCAGTCGGCCAAGGTCCGCGGCCGCCAGTTCGTCCAGCAACTGGGCGGCCTCACCCTGGTGCGCGCTGGCGCGCGCGATAACCTGCATAGCGGCCGGCCAGCGCGCCACGAGCGGCGGCAGGACGGTATTGCGCAGAAAATTGCGATCGAAGGCCGTATCGAAATTGCTAGGGTCGTCGATCCAGGCCAGCCCACGACGCTGTGCATAGTCGCACAACTGCCGTCGGGAAAAGTCGAGCAGCGGCCGGGCCAGGTACCCCTCGCCAAAGCTCACGCAGGCGGGCATGGCCGCCAGACCGCGCGGTCCCGCGCCGCGCAGCAATTGCAACAAAAAGGTCTCGGCCTGATCGTCCTGGTGATGGGCGGTGAGCAGGATGTCACCGGGGCGCATGGCCGCGGCGAGGGCGGCATAACGGGCCCGCCGCGCCGCCGCTTCGCGGCTTTCGCCAGGGTTTGCCCGGGCATCCACACGCCGGCATTCGCAGGGCACCTGCCAGTGTGCGCACTGCCGGGCGCAGTGCTCCGCCCAGCGGGCCGAGGGTGTCTGTAGCCCATGGTCCACGTGCAGCGCCAGCAAGGGCACGGAAAGCTCCACGTGCAAGACCCGCAGGGCATGGAGCAGAACGGTGGAATCGCAGCCGCCGCTGAAGGCAACCAGATAACGTCGCGCCGGCGGCAGCCGGCGCAACAGGGGGAGCAATAATGGAGGTTCGAAGTCCATGGCGGGATCCGCGGGTTGGCCGCGGCCACCCGCATCAGGCCTCGGTGAAGTTACCGTAGCCCATGATGCGGCGATAGCGCTGCTCCACCAGTTTGTCGATGGGCGTGGCGCCGAGCAGGTCCAGGCTCTCCAGGAGCGCGTCCTTCACATTGCGCGCCGCAGCGCCAGGCTCGCGGTGGGCACCGCCCAGCGGCTCGGCGATGACGCGATCGATGAGACCGAGTTCCTTCAAGCGGCCGGAAGTGATGCCCAGGGATTCGGCCGCTTCCGGCGCCTTGTCGGCGCTCTTCCACAGGATGGAGGCACAGCCTTCCGGGGAGATCACCGAATAGGTGCTGTACTGCAGCATCATCACCCGGTCGCCCACGCCGATGGCCAAGGCGCCGCCGGAGCCGCCCTCGCCAATCACCGTGCACACGATGGGCGTCTTGAGCCGCGCCATCACGAACAGGTTGCGTGCGATGGCCTCGCTCTGGCCACGCTCCTCCGCACCGACGCCCGGATAGGCGCCCGGGGTATCGATGAAAGTGACGATGGGCAGCCGGAAGCGCTCTGCCATGTGCATGAGGCGCATGGCCTTGCGATAACCCTCGGGGCGCGGCATGCCGAAATTGCGGTAGATCTTCTGCTTGGTATCGCGGCCCTTCTGCTGGCCGATGATCATCACCGGCCTGCCGTCGAGGCGCGCGATACCGCCCACGATGGAAGGGTCGTCGGCGAAGGCACGATCGCCGTGCAGCTCTTCGAAATCCGTGAACAGGTGCTGGATGTAGTCGAGCGTGTACGGGCGCTGCGGATGGCGCGCGAGCTGGGCGATCTGCCAGGGCTTGAGATTGGCGAAGATGCTTTCGGTGAGCGCGCGGCTCTTGCCTTCGAGGCGGGCGATCTCCTCGCTGATGTTGATCTCGTTGTCGTCGCCCACATAGCGCAACTCTTCGATCTTGGCTTCCAGCTCGGCGATCGGCTGCTCGAAATCGAGAAAATTCAGGTTCATGATCTGGTTGTGTTTTTTTGGCGGAATGCGGCGGAAACCGCCCATGCGTGGGCCGGGATTCTACTATCAGCGCCCTCGCCTGTATACCGGAGCGGCCCCTTGCGCCCCCCCCGGGCGGTTCTAAGGTAAGGGACAGAAACGGCCGATCACAGGGATTTTCGTGGAGACGCGTACCACTCCTCCCCCCAATGCCAGGGTGCTTTTCGCGGGCAAGGCCGCGGCCGACTGGGAATCCCGGAACGGTGGCCCGCCACAGTGGAAAGTGGAAGGCGGCTTCCTCGAGGTATTGCCTGGCACGGGTGACATCATGACCCGCGCCACATTCCGCGATGCCTTCCTGCACCTGGAATTCCGCTGTCCCGACATGCCGCGTGCCAAAGGCCAGGATAAAGCGAACAGCGGCGTGTACCTGCAAGGCCGCTACGAGCTGCAGATCCTCGACTCTTGGGGTGTCAAGAAACCGGGCCCCCGCGATTGCGGGGCCGTGTACAGCGTTGCCGCGCCGTTGGTGAACGCCGCCAAAGCGCCTTCCACCTGGCAGACCTTCGAGGTGGTGTTCCGCGCACCGCGCGAAACGGCCCAAGGGAACGACGCCGCACGCATCACGGTTTTCTTGAACGGACTGGTCATCCACAACAACCTCGCCCTGCCCGCCCCCACCCCGGGCGCACTCGACGAAGACCTGCTCGCCCCCGGCCCCCTGCTGCTCCAGGACCACGGCTCGCCCGTGGCCTTCCGGCGCATCTGGATTGTGCCGCTGGCGGAGGGGTGAATTTAAGAGAAAAGCGCTAACACGGGAGAACACGGGGTAATTAGCTGTAGGTCTCGTTGGCGCGCCAGCCCTACGTGACAAGCCGCAGCCTGAAGCATGTCACGTAGCTGCGCAACGTGACCTACGCAACCGGCAGCAGAATTCGTCATTCCGGCGCAAGCCGGAATCCATCTTCAATCCCGCCAAGATGGACCGGCTTTCGCCGGGGTGACAAGGCGCCGCAGGTGAGGGGCACGTGAGGAGCCGCCATGTTTTACCCCGTGTTCCCCGTGTTCCCCGTGTTCCCCGTGTTAATGCCTTTTCTTCAAGCCGCCGCCGAAGCCGCACGGCGGTCGCCGTATTCGAGGCGGACGTTTTCTTCACCGAGCAGGTGGCGGAGGCGCTGCAGCAGTTCCTGGGCGGGGCGGACATTCCAGGTTTCACCGAGGTCGATGGGTACCTGCGCGGTTCGGTTGCGGTAGTGCACGCGGATGGGACAGCGGCCTTCGCGGAACGGCGATAAGGCCTTTTCAAGGGCCGTCAACAAGCCATTGTCAGCGGCCGCTTCGTCCAGCCGCAGCACGATGCGACGCGCGTAGCGCTCGCGGGCCTGGTCGATGTCGTAGATCTCGCTGGCCTGCATGCGCAGGCCGCCGCTGTATTCGTCCTGATTGACCTCGCCTTCCACCACCAGCACGCGATCCTTCACCAGTTGATCGCGGAAGCGCTGGTACGCCTCGGCGAAGGCGGCGATCTCGATACGGCCGCTGCGGTCGTCCAGGGTGACGAAGCCCATGCGATCGCCGCGCTTGTTTTGCATGGTGCGTACGCCCACCACCAGGCCCGCCACCACCACGTTCTGCTTGCGCTGCGGTTTCAGATCGGCGATGCGGCAGGAGGTGAAGCGCTTGAGTTCATCCAGGTACTGATTGATAGGATGGCCGGTGAGATAGAGCCCGAGGGTTTCCTTCTCCCCTTGCAGGCGGAAATCCTCATCCCATTCCGGCACCGGATCATACGTGGCCGGACTGTCTACCAGTACGGTGCTATCGAAACCGAACAGATCGCCGAGCCCCGCCTCGCTATTCTTGCTGTCCTGCTCGGCCAGCTTCAGGGCCTGGGGCAGCGCCGCCATGAGAGTGGCGCGATTGGCACCGAGCCCGTCCAGTGCGCCGGCGCGGATGAGCGCCTCCAGCACGCGACGGTTGGCCTTCTTCAGGTCGATGCGGCGGCAGAAATCGAACAGGTCGCGGAACGGTCCTTTGGCCAGGCGTTCCTCCACGATACCGGCGATGGCCTGTTCGCCCACGCCTTTGATGGCGCCAAGGCCGTAGACGACGGTTCCCTCACGCACCGTGAACTTGTGCGCACTGGTATTCACGCTGGGCGGCACCACTTCGAGGTCCATGGCGCGGCATTCCTCGATGAGGGTCACCACCTTGTCGGTGTTGTCCATGTCCGCCGACAGCACGGCCGCCATGAACGCCGCCGGGTAATGGGCCTTGAGCCACATGGTCTGGTAGGAGACCAAGGCGTAGGCGGCGGAGTGTGACTTGTTGAAGCCATAGCCCGCGAACTTCTCCATCAAATCGAACAGCGCGCCGGCCTTGTCCAGGTCGAAGCACAGCTTGCCCGCGCCTTCCAGGAAGGTGCTGCGCTGCTTGGCCATCTCCTCGGGCTTTTTCTTGCCCATGGCACGGCGCAGCAGGTCGGCGCCGCCCAGGGTGTAGCCGCCCACCACCTGGGAGATCTGCATGACCTGCTCCTGGTAGACGATGACGCCGTAGGTGGGCCCGAGGATGGTCTCCAGTTCCGGGAACGGGAATTCCACGGCGGCGCGGCCGTGCTTGCGGTTGATGAAGTCGTCCACCATGCCCGACTCCAGCGGGCCGGGGCGGAACAGGGCGACCAGGGCGATGATGTCCTCGAAGCAGTCCGGCTGCAGGCGGCGGATGAGGTCCTTCATGCCGCGGGATTCCAGCTGGAACACCGCGGTGGTCTGGCAGGCCTTGAGCAGGTCGTAGGAAGGCTTGTCGTTCAGCGGAATAGCGCTGATGTCGATGGTTTTCCCGGTGGCCTGCGCGATGTTCTGCAAGGCCCAATCGATGATGGTGAGGGTGCGCAGGCCGAGGAAGTCGAACTTCACCAGGCCCACCGATTCCACGTCGTTCTTGTCGAACTGGGTCACCACGTTGTGGCCGCCCGCTTCGCAATAAAGGGGCGCGAAGTCGGTGAGCTGGGAGGGCGCGATCACCACGCCGCCCGCGTGCTTGCCGGCGTTGCGGGTGATGCCCTCCAGTTGTAGCGCCATGTCGATGAGGGCGTGGACGTCGTCCTCCTTCTCGTAGCGCTCGCGCAGCTGCTCTTCTTTCTTCAGCGCCTCTTCGAGGGTGATCCCCAGTTCGAAGGGGATGAGCTTGGCGATCTGATCAACAAACCCATACGGATGGCCCATGACGCGGCCCACGTCGCGCACCACGGCCTTGGCCGCCATGGTGCCGTAGGTGATGATCTGCGACACCTTCTCGCGGCCGTAGTGATCGGCCACGTAGTCGATGACCCGGTCGCGGCCCTCCATGCAGAAGTCCACGTCGAAGTCGGGCATGGACACGCGCTCGGGATTGAGGAAGCGTTCGAACAGCAGGTCGTAGGGCAGTGGATCCAGATCGGTGATCATCAGCGCGTAGGCCACCAGCGAGCCGGCGCCGGAACCGCGCCCCGGCCCCACCGGGATGCCGTTGCGCTTGGCCCACTGGATGAAGTCCGCGACGATGAGGAAGTAGCCCGGGAATCCCATCTGGATGATGACGTTCAGCTCGATCTCCAGGCGCTCGTCATAGGGCTTGCGCTTCGCGGCGAAGTCCGGTGCCGCGGGGTCGAACAGCTTCGCCAGACGCCGCTCCAGGCCTTCCCGGGCCTCACGCCGGAAGAACTCGTCCATGGTCAGGCCGTCGGGCACCGGGAAGTCCGGCAGGAAATACTTGCCCAGGGTCAGCTCCACATTGCAGCGCCGCGCGATCTCCACCGTGTTCTCGATGGCCTCGGGGATGTCGGCGAACAGCTCGGCCATCTCCTCGGGCGAACGCAGGTATTGCTGCTCGGTGTAGCGCCGCGGGCGGCGCGGGTCGTCCAGCACGCGGCCGTCGTGGATGCACACCCGCGCCTCGTGGGCCTCGAATTCGCCGGGCTTCAGGAAGCGCACATCGTTGGTGGCCACCACCGGCACGCCCATCATGGCGGCGAGGCCCACCGCCTCGTGCAGGTAATCCTCTTCGCCGGGCCGCCCGGTGCGGGTGAGTTCCAGGTAGTAGTTGTCACCGAACAGGCGCAGCCAGCCGGTGAGCAGTTCCGCCGCCTGGTCGCGATGGCCCGCGAGCAGCGCCCGTCCCACATCACCCTCGCTACCGCCGGACAGGACGATGAGCCCGTCCACGTTGCCCGTCAGCCATTCGCGCTGGAGCATGGGCCTGCCGTGCTGCTGACCCTCGGTGTAGCTGCGCGAGACCAGCCGCGAAAGATTGAGATAACCCGCCTTGTCTTTGCACAGCAGCACCAGACGGTAGGGCTGGGCGGGATCGGCGGGGTTGTCCAGCCACACGTCCGCGCCGGCGATGGGCTTCACGCCCGCCCCCTGCGCCGCCTTGTAGAACTGCACCAGGGCGAACAGGTTGTTTTGGTCGGTGACCGCCACGGCGGGCATGCCACCGGCAGCGGCGGCCTTCACCAGGGGTTTGACGCGGACGAGGCCGTCCACCAGGGAGTATTCGGTATGGACGCGGAGGTGAACGAAGCTGGGCATGGGGCGCGACGTTACCCAAGGGGGACGTCGCGAACAAGTCTTGACAGCCCATCGTACGGCGGGAAAATCCCGCGCGCAGGACTCTGGAATTCCCAGGCCTCAGATGAGCTGGTAGAGGATACCTATGAACACCAGCACCCCGGTCAGCCCCATGATCAGGGCGATGGCGAACACCGGCCGCAACAGCGGCACGAGCCGAAAGCCCCGCATCTCGCGTAGCGTCGACCAGTATTCGGTGATGCCCATCACCATGGACAACACCGCGAGCCCACTCAGGAACAGCCCTATCCCCTCGGCCTGGGACAAGTGGTCACGGTACGGGTCGCTTCGCTGCAAACCCTGGAGCAGCTTGTAGAAGGTGATGCCCCCGCCGATCATCGCCAATGCGGTGCGCACCCAGGCCATGAGAGAGCGGTCCGCCGCCATGATGGTGCGTGTCACGGCCAGTTCGGTGCGCTCTTCGGCCAGTTGGTTGACGTTTTTCACCGCTTCATCCCTGAATTCCATCGCCCCGTCCTGTTGTTTACGCGGCGATTACACCCAGCGCCCCTCGAACAACGGCTGGACCGGATTCCTGCTCTTGCGCAGTTGCAGGTCGGTGAAGATCTCCGCACCGGCCGCGGTCTCATTTTCGGCTCCGAAATCCACGCCGAGTTCCCGCTTCACGTCTTCCGTGGCAGCAATGAGCAGCAACTCGGTGCCCGCATGGTCGAGCAGTTCGGGCGGGTCCGGATCGGCGAAACGCCGGCCGCGGAAGCGGGCCCGCAGCGACTTGGGAAGCGTGGCCTTCTGTGACGGACGCAGGCCTGTGCGGCGGGGTGAAGACTTGGCCGGATTCTTTACGCTGATGACATAGCTGGCCTGCGGCTCGATGTTCAAATCGCCCTGCACCTCGCCCGGCCGCTTCGGCAGTTCCAAAACATAAGCGAAATGCGTATGGCCATCGTGCCGCACGATGCCGTACACGCCTTCCCCCGCCGCACGCGCCGGCGGCACTTTACGTGTGCTGCGGGTCCTGGTGTCGTATTCGCCGCCTTCCAGTTCCGCACGCAACTGCACGGGATCGCGCTCCACGCGATCCACGAAGGCCCAGTATTTACCGCCGCCGCGCGTCACCTCCGGCAGGCGTTTCCTGCCCAGCACGATCAAGCGATACGGGCGCTTGCCGCGCGGGCTCAAGACCATGAAGAAGCGCTGGATATCGTCCACACCGCTCGGCTGCGCCCGTTCATCGGCACCCACCACGCGCGGGCGATAGAGGAAATACACGTCCCCTTCTTCGATGACGTCCAGCATGGTGCGCCCCTCTCGATGCAGCACGCCAAAACCATAAGCGAAGTATAGGCATGCACCCGGCGCAGGCTTTTGCCCATGGAAAATCAACAATCTGAAACTAAAGTTCATTGCACGCTCGACGGGTTTGACGAAAGGATTCCATGCCCTCTCACGTTCTCATTACGGGCGGTGCCGGCTTCATCGGTTCCCATGTGGCCGATCGCCTGCTGGCCCGCGGCTACCGCGTGCGCGTGCTGGACGCACTGCTCCCGCAGGTACATGGCCCGGACGCGGTCCGTCCGGACTATCTCCATCCCGAAATCGACCTGCAGGTCGGCGACGTGCGTGACGCCCGCGCGGTACGCGATGCGCTCGACGGCATCGATGCGGTGTTCCATTTCGCCGCGCGGGTGGGCGTCGGCCAAAGCATGTACCGGGTGGACGACTACATCGATCACAACACCCGCGGCACCGCCGTGCTCATGGAAGCCCTCATGGCCCACCCGATGGAACGACTGGTGGTCGCATCGAGCATGAGCATCTACGGCGAGGGACGCTATCGCTGCACGGATGGCAGCTTTACCGATCGCGCCTGCCGCGCCGACGCGCAACTGCGCGCCGGTCGCTGGGAGCCGCTGGGGCCCGACGACCTGCCGTTGATGCCGGTGCCCACGCCCGAGGACAAGGCGCCGGTACTGTCCTCGGTGTATGCACTTTCCAAATTCGATCAGGAGGTGATGGCGCTGGTGCTCGGGCGTGCTTACGGTATACCGACCACCGCCCTGCGCTTCTTCAACGTCTATGGTGAGCGCCAGGCGTTGTCCAACCCGTACACCGGCGTGCTCGCCATTTTCGCCTCGCGCCTGCTCAACGACCGCGCGCCCCTGGTATTCGAGGACGGTGAACAGCGCCGCGATTTCGTCAGCGTGCACGACGTGGCCGAGGCCTGTCTGCTCGCGCTGGAACACCCCGCCGCCGTGGGCGAGGCCTTCAACATCGGCAGCGGCGACTCCATCAGCGTGCGCGCCATCGCCGAGCGCGTGGCCGTGGCGCTGGGCCGTGACATCGCCCCCGAGATCACCGGGCGGTTTCGCAGCGGCGACATCCGCCATTGCTTCGCCGATACCAGCAAGGCCCGGCAGCGGCTGGGCTTCACCGCGCAGGTGCGCCTGGAAGACGGCGTGAGTCGCCTGGCCGAGTGGCTGGCGACCCAACCCGCCGAAGATCGCGTGCCCGAGGCTGCCGAGGAACTGCGTCTACGAGGCCTGTCGGCATGATCTTCAACGAAACCTACGGCATCGCCGGACGCTTCAAGCCAGGCGATTATGCATGCGCTGAAGAGTTCGTCGGATATTTGGAGCAACTGGGCGTCCGTCGCGTGCGCATCACCCTGGCGAGAGCGGACCTCGACAGCGGCCACGGGCGCGCCTGGTTCGAGTGGTTGTTCGCGGCGCTTGCCGGGCGCGCCGAAGTGCTGGCCTGCCTGGAAGGTCCTGTGGAGGCGGCGATGGCCTCGGATGCGGAGCGTTACGTGGGCTTCGTCGAGGAGGTGATGAACCTGTTCTCGCCGTATATCTCCGCGGTGGAACTGTCAGCCTCGCCGGGCCCCGCACAACGCGATCCACGCCTCGACCCGGCGGGTGCCGCGTTCAGCGAGGCGCTGGCGCAGGCCATAAGCCGCGTGCGCGACCGCGGCAAACGCGTGCTCATCGCCGGCGCCTCGCCCCACCACGACGGCTGGCTGGAACTGCTCGGCGCACGCGGCCTGTTGCGCGAGGTGGATGCCATCGGCCTGCGCGCCGTCGCCTCCGCGGCTGAGCTGGGCGGGCATTTCTGGCCGCGCAGGATCGATCAGGTGCGCGCACTGCTCGCCCGGCACGGCAGCCGCGCCGAGCTGTGGCTCACCGAAACGTACTATGCCGGCCCCGAGCACGACGAACGGGGCCGATTGCTGGCCTTCATCGAGGCCCTCGATGCGCCGGTGCAACGTGTCTACTGGGCCGGCGCGGAGGCCAGTGATCCGGCGCGCCTGCTGGGCCGCCTGCTCCGCACGGGCGGACCGGCCGCGGTGCGTGAACTGTCCCACACCGCCGCCCAGGGCGTTCGCCGTAACGGCCGCGGCGTGAGCGTCATCACCGGCGGCGCCGGTTTCATCGGCACCAACCTGGCTGCGCGGCTCCTCACGGAAGGCAAGCGTGTGCGCATCCTGGACAATCTCCAGCGAGGCGGTACGGAAGCGAATTTGAAATGGTTGACCGGACGCTTCGGCGAGCACGTCGAATTCGTGCTGGCGGACATGCGCGACACGGATGCGGTGAGCGCGGCGACCATGGACGCCGAGGCGATCTATCACTTCGCCGCACAGGTGGCGGTGACCACCAGCCTGGTCGACCCGCTGCACGACTTCGACGTGAACGGCCGCGGCACCCTCAACCTGCTCGAGGCCCTGCGCCGCCATCCGGCCCCGCCGCCATTGCTGTTCACCTCCACCAACAAGGTGTACGGCGGTCTCGACGGCGTCCGATTCGCGCACGACGGTTGCCGTTATGCACCCACGGACGCCGCGCTCGCCCGCCATGGCGTGGACGAGTCGCGCCCTTTGTCGTTCTGCAGCCCCTATGGCTGTTCCAAGGGCGCGGCGGATCAATACGTGCTCGATTACGCCCGTACCTTCGGTCTGCGCGCCGTGGTCCTGCGCATGAGCTGCATCTACGGCCCGCACCAGTTCGGCAACGAAGATCAGGGCTGGGTGGCGCACTTCGTACGTCGCGCGTCCTCCGGAGAACCCATCACCATCTACGGCGACGGGCACCAGGTTCGCGATGTGCTGTTCGTGGATGATCTGCTGGAGGCCATGCGCCTCGCCATCGCCCACATCGACACCCTCAAGGGCCAGGCCTTCAACATCGGCGGTGGCCCGGAAAACACCCTGTCGCTGCTGCAACTGGTCGATCGGCTCACCGACATGACCGGGCGCGCCCCGGTCATCAGCTTCGAGGACTGGCGTGCCAGCGATCAGCGCTGGTACGTATCCGACATCCGCCGTTTCACCGACGCTACCGGCTGGCAGCCCCACATGTCTGTCAATGACGGACTGGCGCGCCTGTGGCGTTGGATGGCCAGCGAACCGGCGCCCGCGGTCGCCTCGGCACGCCGTCTCAGCGGCGCCGAAGGGCGGGTGGCGCCATGAGGTTCGCCTTGGTCAATCCGCCCTGGGATTTCACCGGCAGCATCTACTTCGGCTGCCGCGATGGCCACTTGCCGCTGGAGTTCGGTTATGCGCGCCGCTTGCTCGAGGACGCGGGCCACGAGGTGCTGCTCATCGACGCCACCCTCGAAGGGCTCGACCTGGCCGCGGTGTGCAGCAAGGTGGCGCAGTTCACCCCCGACATCACCGCGGTGACCACCGCGCCAACCTATCTGTTCTGGCGCTGCCCGCCGCCGGAGCTGCGCTCGCCGCTGCGCGCCTGCCGTGCCTTGCGCGCACTCTCGCCGCTGCTGGTGGCGGTGGGGCCGCACGGCTCCACCACCCCCCGCGCCACCCTCACCAAGCTGCCGGTGGACGCAGTGATCCTGGGCGAATGCGAGGAGGTCCTGCCGAAACTCGCCGGCGACTGGCGGCAGGTCACGGGCATCGCCTACCACAAGCAGGATGCCATCGTGGTACAGGGCGGCCCACAGGTCGCCGAGTTCGCCGCCCTGCCCGCGCTGCGCTGGGAAGACCGTTTGCTGCACGACCATCACCATCACCGCTTTGACGAACCGCGCAGCGGGCTCGCCGCCGAGGTGGAGGCCTCGCGCGGCTGCCCCTATGCGTGCAGCTTCTGCGCCAAGGAAAACTTTCGCGACGCCTTCCGCCGCCGCGATCCCGCCGTGGTGTTCGAGGAGATCGACGGGCTCATCGCCCAGGGCGTCCGCTACGTGTATTTCGTCGATGAAATCTTCCTGCCCCAGCGCGAGCTGCTCGAAGGGCTCGCCGAGCGCCCGGTGCAGTTCGGGGTGCAGACGCGCATCGATCTGTGGAAACCCGACATGCTCGATCTGCTCGGTCAGGCCGGCTGCGTCTCCATCGAGGCCGGCATCGAGAGCGTCTCCGACCTGGGGCGCATGCTGCTCAACAAGCATTGCAAGCTCGACTCCGACACCCTGCGCGCCAAGCTGCTGCACGCCCGCCGCAGCGTACCCTTCGTGCAGGCCAGCCTGATCGACTCGGGCATCGACGACGACGCCACCGTGGAAGCCTTCCGGCAATCCCTGCTCGACCAGGGTGTGTGGGTCAACAAACCCGTGCCCATGTTCCCCTACCCGGGTTCCCCCGGCTACACGGAGATCTGGGGCCCGCCGGACGACCGCGCCTGGGAACGGGCCCACGCCCACTACCTCGGCCAGTTCGCCCGCTTCAGCGACATCCAGGACGACCGCCCGCAGCCGCTTGCCACTTTGGAGCGTGTCGATTCATGACCTGCTCGAAACGCGGAGTGCGCGGAGGCGCAGAGGACGCGGAGTATCGTTTCGTTGATGGATGGCCTTTCACCCGAAAAGCGTTGTGCTATCGCTAAGATGGATTTTCTCCGCGCCTCCGCGCCCTCCGCGTCCAACCCCCAGGCGGGAACCCGCACTGCATGAAAATCGCCCTGTTCTGCCATTCGCTGCGCTCGGACTGGAATCATGGCAATGCGCATTTTCTGCGCGGGGTGGTCACCGAGCTGGTGCGGCGCGGCCACGAGGTACGCGTGTTCGAGCCGCGCGATGGGTGGAGTTTCGTCAATCAGGCCCGCGAGGACCCGCACGTGCTCGTGCGTCTGCACGCGGCCTATCCGGAGCTGCAAAGCGAGCCCTACGACCCGGCCGGCCTGGATCTTGGCGCGGTGTTGGAAGACGTGGACCTGGTGCTGGTCCACGAGTGGAACGACCACGCCCTGGTGGCCCATCTTGGGCGGCATCGCGCCCGGCACGGCGGCTTCCGGCTGCTGTTTCACGATACCCACCACCGCTCGGTGAGCGAGCCCGAGAGCATCGGCCGCTATGACCTTTCCCACTACGACGGCGTACTCGCCTTCGGCGCCGCCCTGCGCGAGCGTTACCTGCGCGCCGGCTGGGCGGAACGCGTGTGGGTGTGGCACGAAGCGGCCGACCCGCGGGTGTTCAGGCCGCTGCCGCACGAGGAGGCGACGCGGCGCGAACTGGTGTGGATCGGCAACTGGGGCGACGACGAGCGCACGGCGGAGCTGCGCGAATTCCTGTTCGAACCCGCGGCCACGCTCAAGCTGCGAAGCCGGGTACACGGCGTGCGTTATCCGGATGCCGCCCGCGCGGAGTTGGCCCGTCTCGGTATCGAATACGCCGGCTGGATCGCCAACTTCGACGTACCCGCGGCCTTCGCCGCCCACCGCGTCACCGTGCACGTGCCGCGTCGCCCGTATCTCGACCAGTTGCCGGGCATCCCCACCATCCGACCCTTCGAGGCCCTCGCCTGCGGCATACCGCTGGTCATGGTGTTGTGGGAAGACAGCGAAGGCCTGTTCCGTCCGGGCATCGACTATCTGCAGGCGCAGAACGGCATCGCCATGCGCCGCCACCTGCGCGACGTGCTCGGCGATCCCGCGCTCGCCGCCTCGCTGGCCCACCACGGGCGCGAGACCATCCTGGCGCGCCATACCTGTGCGCACCGCGTCGATGAGCTGCTCGCCATTGCCGAGGAGCTCGGCTGCCGTAATACGCACCTCCCGCCACCGACACAGGCCGCCGTACACCACCGCATCAAGACCTGACACCTGCCGCGGAGATCGACCATGGGTCTGTCCATCGCCTTCTTTGGTTCCAGTCTGGTATCGGCGTATTGGAACGGGGCCGCCACCTATTACCGCGGCATCCTGCGCGCCCTGGCGGCGCGCGGCCACGCCATCACCTTCTTCGAGCCCGACGCCTACGACCGCCAGCGTCATCGCGACATGGACGACCCGCCCTGGGCGCGCGTAGTGGTCTATCCGGCCACTGAAGACGGCGTGCTGCGCGCCCTGCAGCAGGCCGCGGGCAGCGACGTGCTGGTGAAGGCGAGCGGCGTGGGTGTGTTCGATCCCTTGCTCGAGGCGGCGGTGCCCCGCCACGTCCGGCCCGGCGCCCAGTGCGTGTTCTGGGACGTGGACGCCCCGGCCACCCTCGCGCGCCTGCACGGTGATGCCCGGGATCCGCTGCGCCGCGCGATTCCCGAATACCATCACGTGTTCACCTACGGCGGCGGCGAGCCGGTGGTGCAGGCCTACCTGCAGTTGGGCGCACGCGCCTGCGCGCCGGTGTACAACGCCGTGGATCCGGACACCCATCATCCAGTCGCGCCCGATGCGCGCTTCACCGCCACGCTTGGCTTTCTTGGCAACCGCCTGCCGGACCGTGAGGCGCGGGTGGAAGAGTTTTTCCTGCGCACGGCGCGTCTGCGGCCCGGCGCACGCTTTCTGCTGGGCGGCGCCGGCTGGGACGACAAGCCCCGCCCCGCCAACGTGCACTACGTCGGCCACGTCTATACACGCGATCACAACACCTTCAATTGCACGCCCCTCGCCGTGCTCAACATCAGCCGCGACAGCATGGCCGCCAACGGCTGGTCGCCGGCCACGCGGGTGTTCGAGGCCGCAGGGGCCGGCGCCTGCCTGATCAGCGACGCCTGGGAGGGTATAGGGGATTTTCTTGAACCCAATCGCGAAATCCTCATCGCCCGTGACGGTGACCACGTGGCCTGGTGGCTCGACAACCTGAGCGTGGAGCGGGCGCGCCGGATCGGCGAACGCGCGCGCCAGCGCGTGCTGCGCGAGCATGCCTACACGCAGCGAGCGGCCCAGGTGGAGGCCCTGCTCGACGGCGCCCGGCCGGCGGTGCGCGCGACCTCCTGAACGGCGACACGTTACGCCAATTTCAGGGATTCACCGACGACACACCGTTCGCTGCGGTGGTGTAATGTGCCGATTCAAATCCGGTGTGCCCACGCCCGAACCGCGTGGCCTGTGCATATCGGCTCCCTTTCAAACCGGCTTTGAAGGCCCTCCGTCCCGTGCGTCGTTCACTGCCTTTCCTAAGCGTGCCCGTCTGGGTGGGTGCCAGCGCACTGTTGCTCGTACTGGCGGCCGCCTGGTGGTGGGGGCCTGCCGCGCCGCGTGCGCCGATGGCCACCATCGGCATCGTGCAGCTCACCGCGGTCGATGCCGCGACCGTGGAGGGGTTCAAGACGCACCTCGCCGAACTCGGTTACCGGGAAGGCCGCGACTTGCACTATCGCTATCCGGGGCCCGCCGGGAGCATTGAGCGCCTGGCGCCGATGATTGCCGACCACCTTGCGGCAGGTGTCGATCTGCTGCTCGTCTCGAGCACGCCGGCGGCGGTCGCCGCGCAAGCCGCTACCGCGCACACGGCCGTCCCGGTGGTATTCGCGCCGGTGAACGACCCGGTGAAGGCCGGCGTGGTAAAGAGCCTGCAATCGCCGGGCGGCAATCTCACCGGCGTACGGCTGCCGCAAGGCGACGCCATCCGTTTGCAGTGGCTCGTGAAACTGGCGCCGCAGGTGCGAAGAATTCTGTTCCCACATAACCCCAACGACCCGAGTGCCTTAGAAAGCCTGCGGCAGATCCAGGCCGTGAGCGCGGCGCTCGGCATCACGCTCGTGACGCAACCGCTGCCCACCACCGAGGCCATGGAGGCAGGGCTGCGCGCGCCGCCGCAGGTGGACGCCATCCTCCTGCCCCGCGATTCCTCGGTGGAGGCGCGCATCGACGACTACGTGGCCATCGCGCGCGAGCGGAAGATTCCTCTGTGCGTCCCCAGTCTCACCCAGGTCCACGCCGGCGCCCTGGTGAGCTACGGCTTCGTGCATTACGAGATCGGCCGGCAGGCGGCACGCATGGCCCATCAGATCCTCGGCGGCACCCCGCCCGGCGACCTGCCGGTGGAAACCGCGCTCAGCTCGCTGGCCATCAATCTGCGCACGGCGCAGGCCATCGGCCTGAGCGTGTCCCCGCAGATCCTGCGCAGCGCCCATACCATCGTGCGATGAACCCAATGACTGTGCCGCTAACCATTCAACGCCGTCTCACCCTGGCGTTCCTGGGGCTGGCCGTCGTGCCCCTGCTGCTCGCCGCCCTGGTCAACGCGAGCCTCTACTATCGTCAGCACGCCGACGCGCAATTGAAAGGCATGCAGGAGATCGCCTTGCGCGTGGCCGCCCAGGTGGACGGCGCACTACGCCAGGGCGAGCACGCCCTTGGCAGCCTGCGGCGTTTCAACGACCTGCCCCGGCTTACCCCCAAGGCGCAGGAGGCGCTGCTCTCGGAGCTGCTCGCGCAGCATGCACTGCTGCAGGAGGCGGCCGTGCTCGACGCCCAGGGTCGCGAGCTCGCGCGCCACTCCAGCGTCGAAGCCGTCCTCGAGCGGCGGGACCGCAGCGCCGACGAGAACTTTCACCGGGCTGCGGCGTCGGACAAGGCCCACTACGGTGCCATCCACTACGACCCGAGCGGCGAGCCCTTGCTGCCGCTGGCACTGCCCCAGCGCGACCTGTACACCGGTCACATCGAAACGATCCTGACCGCCGAACTCCGCCTCAAGTCGCTTTGGAACCTGGTGGCCGATCTGACACCCGGGCCCGGTGCACAGGTTTACGTACTGGACGAGCGGGGCGTGGTCATCGCACACCGCAATCCCTCCGTGGTGTTGCGCGGGACCCGCGTGACAACGCCCGGCCGGCACGCCGTGACGCAAGGCATCGGGGGAAACCGGGTCTTCATGGCCATCAGCCCTGTGCAACTCGGAGACCGCGGTTTCCGCGTCGTCGCCGAGCACGAGTGGCTGCACGCCATGACACCGGCCATCAACAGCCTGCTCGTACTCGGTGGCGTTCTGGCCGTCGCCTTGAGTCTCGCCTTCGGCGCGGGCATGCACGTGTTGCGATACATCGTGCGACCCATCATGGACGTGGAAAAAACTGCCCGTGCCATCGCCGCCGGCGACCTGACGCGGCGCCTGGCCGTAAGCCGCCGGGACGAGATCGGCCACCTGGCCGAGTCCTTCAACGCCATGTCGGACCACCTGCAACGCACCCTCACCGAGCTGCGCGACGAGGTTGTGGTACGCCAACAGGCGGAGGCCGAACTGCTGCGGCATCGCGAACAGCTTGAGGTGCTCGTGGCAGAACGCACCACTGCGCTGCGCGAGAGCGAATTGCGTTACCGCACCGTCGCCAATTTCACCAACGACTGGGAGACCTGGCTCGGCGAGGACGGCCAGTACCGTTATGTCTCGCCCTCCTGTGAACGCATCACGGGCTACCGCGCGGAAGAGTTCATGGCCGATCCCGAGCTGTTGTTGCGCATCCTGCACCGGGAGGACCGCGAGCGCTTCAAGGAACACCTGGTCCGCAACCGCGATGCCACACGCGTGGAGACGCAGGAATTTCGTCTGCTGCGCCGCGACGGCCGGACCATCTGGGTCGAGCACATCTGTCAGCCGGTGCACGACGAGCGAGGGCGCTACCTGGGCACGCGCGCCAGCAATCGTGATGTCACCGAGCACAAGCACCTGGCTATCGAGCTTGCGCGGGCCAGGGATCAGGCCCAGGGCGCCAACCGTGCCAAGAGCACCTTCCTCGCCAACATGAGCCATGAGCTGCGTACCCCGATGAACGCCATCCTCGGGTTTGCCCAGCTGCTGCAACAGGACGCCTCGCTCAGCGAGGAGCAGCTCAGGCACGTGGCGACCATTGCACGCAGCGGCCGTCACCTGCTCACACTCATCAACGACGTGCTCGAGATATCCAAGATCGAGGCTGGTAAGAGTGCACTGGATCTGCAGTCCATGGACCTCATCGAGTTGATCGAATCCATCGAGGACATGGTTCGCCTGCGCGCGGAAAACAAGCGCCTGGCGCTGGTGGTCACGGTGGACCCGCAGGTGCCGCGCAACGTGCGCGGCGATGCCAAGAAGCTCAGGCAGGTTTTGATCAACCTGCTTGGCAATGCCATCAAGTTCACCACCCACGGCGGCGTGAGCCTGCGGGTGGATATCGAGCCGGGCCCGCGCGGCAGGATTCGCTTCGAAGTCGCCGACACCGGCTGCGGCATCGCCGCCGAAGATCGGGAGCACATCTTCGAAGCCTTCTTCCAGACCGCCGAGTCAAGCGTCAGTGGCGAGGGCACCGGCCTCGGCCTGAGCATCAGCCGCGAATACACGGAACTGATGGGCGGCCGGCTGACGCTGGAGAGCGCGCCGGGCAAAGGCTCCACATTCCGCTTCGCGCTGCCCCTGAAGCCGATCAACGAGAGCGAACTAGATCGGCCAAAAACCGGCGGGCGCGTGGTGGGTCTGGCGCCCGGACAACCGCGATATCGCATTTTGATCGTCGAAGACCGCCCGGACAATCGCGAGCTACTGTGTCAGCTGCTGAAGTCGGTGGGCTTCGAGGTACGTAGCGCGGAAAACGGCGAACGGGCGCTGAACGTGTTCCACACCTGGCATCCTCACCTGGTATGGATGGACATGCGCATGCCCGTGATGGACGGCTATGAGGCCACACGTCGCATCAAGGCCTCACCGCAAGGCCACAACACCGTGGTGCTCGCGCTCACCGCGAGCGCCTTTGAAGAGGACCGCGCCGCAGTGCTGGCCTCCGGCTGCGACGGCTTTCTGCGTAAGCCGCTTGAGGTAGACGTCATTTTCGCCGCCATGTCCGAGCATCTCGGTGTGCGTTACCAATATGCCGAGGACCTGCATCCCCAACCCGTCGGCATCGACGCGCTGCTGCCCGACGCACAGGCCCTCGCCAGCGTACCGGCGGCGCTGCGCAAGGAGCTCGGCCATGCCGCACTCCTGCTGGACAGCAAAGCGGCCATGCAGGCCATTCACTTGATCCGCGCGCAGCAACCGGCCCTGGCCGATGCCCTTGCCCGCCTGGTGGACGACTATCGCTTCGACGAACTGGTACGGCTCTGCAACGAACCGTCGGAGGACGCGCCATGATGCCCCGCACCGGGACCGTCGGCGCCGCCACTACCCAAGCCGCCAGCGTGCTCATCGTCGACGACAATCCCAACAACCTGCGCGTGCTGAGCGGCATGCTGGAACAGGCCGGCTATCGGGTGCGCCCGGCGCTCAGCGGCACGACGGCATTGCGCTCCATGCAGGCCGCGCTTCCCGATATTGTCCTGCTCGACATCCGCATGCCCGAGATGGACGGCTACGAGGTATGCCGGCGCATGAAGGCGGACCCGGTCACGGCCGCCATTCCGGTGATCTTCATCAGCGCCCTGCACGAGGCCGATGACAAAGTGACGGCGTTCCAGATTGGCGGCGTGGACTACATCGTCAAGCCATTCCAGATCGAGGAGGTCCTGGCGCGCGTGCACATGCACCTGGAGCTGTGCCGCGCACGCCGCGCCCTGCAGGAGGCCTATACCGGCATGGAACGTCAGGTGCAGGAACGCACCACGGAGTTGATGAAAGCTAAGGAGGAGCGCCTTGAGGCGCTGGAGGTCGCGCGCGGCACCCTGGTGCAGGTGATCGAAGCCTTGGTGATTGCCCTGGAGAAGCGCGATCCCTATACCGCGGGCCATCAAAAGCGCGTCAGTGTGTTGTCCACCGCCATCGGCCGCGAACTCGATCTGCCGCAATCCACCCTCGAAGCCATTCATCTCGGTGCCTTGGTGCATGACGTGGGCATGATCTATGTGCCCGCGGAGATCCTCAACCGCCCAGGCCGCTTGAACGACATGGAAATGGCGATCATCCGCAGCCATGCCCAGGTCGGCTACGAGATCATCGAAGGTGTCCGCTTTCCGTGGCCGGTGAAGGAAATGATCCTGCAACACCACGAACGTCTCGACGGCAGCGGTTATCCGGAAGGGCTGCGGGGCGATGCCATCATCCGCGAGGCCCGCATCGTGGCGGCCGCCGATGTGGTCGAGGCCATGGCCTCACATCGTCCCTACCGGCCGGCACTCGGTATCGAGGCGGCGCTCGAAGAACTGGAGCGGCACAGCGGGACCTTGTACGACCCGCAGGTGGTACAGGCCGTCACGCGCCTGTTCCGGGAAAAACACTTTAACTGGGACGCGCCGGAAACCTGAGAAAACGCACTCCATCTGTGTCCCGTAAGTCACGTTGCGCAGCTACGTGACATTCTCCCTACCCGCATGTGTCACGTAGCCGCTGCGCGCCAACGTGACCTACCGCACTGCGCATGTGGTTTCGGTTAACTGCTGGCGGGTGTAAAAACTATTCGCCCACGGGGTGGGCTCCTACGGCCGAATGATGAAGCCGCCGGTTTCATCACCGCTCGGCGTCTTCGCGAGAGTTTGCTCCGGGTATCGCTGACTTCACCTTGAAAGATCCCGTTTTGCGTCCAAGCTGTTCTGGTGGTTCAGGTCACCGATTCGGCAGGCCGCTCTCGCGAGAGCGGCACAACGCGCCCGCTGCGCATCCTGATGACGGCGGACACCGTCGGCGGGGTGTGGACGTACGCGCTGCACCTCGCAGCGGGGCTTGCGGTGCACGGCACCGAAGTCCACCTGGCGACCATGGGGGCCGCGCCGGACGCGGGACAGCGGCGCGCCGCTGACGCCGTCGCCGGCCTGCACCTGTACGAAAGCACCTTCCGCCTGGAATGGATGAACGCCCCGTGGACCGACGTGACGGCCGCGGGCGACTGGCTGCTTGCACTCGAAGAACGGATTGCCCCCGACGTGATTCATTTGAACGGTTACGCCCATGGCGTGCTGCCCTGGCATGCCCCGCATCTCGTGGTCGGGCACTCCTGCGTGTATTCATGGTGGCGCGCGGTGCATGGCGCGCGCCCACCGCTCGGCTATACACGCTACGAGGCGGCCACCCGCAGCGGCCTGGCGGCCGCGCGCGCGGTGGTGGCGCCCTCACGCGCCATGCTCGCCGCACTGCGTGCGCACTATGGTGCGGTGCCCCACGGCGAGGTCATCCACAACGGCCTCCCGCCGCTCCCGGACGGGGCGTGGACCAAGGAACCCGTCGTGCTGACGGTCGGCCGGCTCTGGGACGAGGCCAAGAATGTACAGACCACCGTGCGTGCCGCCGAGCGCATGCGCTGGCCGCTCTATCTCGCCGGCGAGATCCGCCACCCGGACGGCTGGCACGCCGACCTCGGCCCGGTCACGCACCTGGGTGTGCTGGCGCCGGAGACGCTCGCCGCCTGGTATGCGCGCGCGGCGGTGTTCGCCTCACCGGCGCGCTACGAACCGTTCGGGCTGTCGATCCTGGAGGCGGCCATGCACGGCTGTGCCCTGGTGCTCGCAGACATCCCGAGCCTGCGCGAACTGTGGGGCGACGCCGCGCTGTTCGTGCCGCCCGACGACGCGGACGCCCTCGCCGGCGCCGTCGATGGGCTCGCCGGCGACGATGCACTGCGCACCCGTTACGCGCAAAAGGCCATGGTGGCCGCACGCCGCTACACCCTCGAACGCTGCACCCACGGTTACCTGGCGCTCTATCGCCGCCTGCTCCACGCCCACGCCGCGCGCGAAGCGCTCTGACTCGAAAGGAAACTTCCATGCCCCGTCTCGGCATCGTGATCCTCGGCCTGTCCATCACCTCCGCGTGGGGCAACGGCCATGCCACCACATACCGCAGCCTCGTGCGTGCATTGGCTGGTCGTGGTCATGACGTGTTGTTCCTCGAACGCGACAAGTCCTGGTATGCGCAAAACCGCGACCTGGCCCATCCACCTTACGGACGCACGGCCTTGTACGGCAGCGTGGGTGAGTTGACGGAACGCTACGCCGAAGAGGTGCGCAACGCCGACCTGGTGATCGTTGGCTCCTACGTGCCGGACGGCGTCGCCGTGGGCCAATGGGTGCTCGCGACGGCGCGCGGGGTGCGTGCGTTCTATGACATCGACACCCCGGTTACGCTGGCGCAACTGGCCAACGACACCTGTGCCTACCTGAGCCCGGCACAGGTGAAGGAATACGATCTGTATCTCTCCTTCACCGGCGGCCCCACGTTGCAGACCCTGGAGCGCGACCTCGGTGCACCCCGGGCCAGGGCGCTGTACTGCTCGGTGGACCCTGCGCAGTATCACCCGGAGGCGGTTTCCGAGTATTGGGACCTCGGCTACATCGGTACCTATGCGCCGGATCGCCAGGCGGCCGTCGACCGCCTGCTCCTGGAACCCGCGCGCCAGTGGCGCGAAGGCCGCTTCGTATGCGCCGGCCCGCAATATCCCGCGGGCATCGTCTGGTCCGACAACGTCGCGCGCATCGAGCACCTGCCGCCATCGGAGCACCGCATGTTCTACAACCGCCAGCGCTTCACCCTGAACGTGACGCGGGCGGACATGGCCCGGCTCGGCTGGTCACCCAGCGTGCGCCTGTTCGAGGCCGCGGCATGCGCCACGCCCATCGTGAGCGATCGCTGGGCAGGCCTCGAGACCCTCTTCATCCCGGGGAAGGAAATCATCGTGGCGGACAGCCATGCACACGTGCTGGACCTGCTACGCCGCATGCCGACGGACCAGCGCATCGCCCTCGGCGAGAACGCGCGCCGCCGGGTACTTGCCGAGCACACCAGCGATCACCGTGCGGTCGAACTCGAATCGCATCTCGCCGCACTGCCGCGCCGTATGAGGTGAATCGCACCGCATGGGGTGGATCGATCGCAGAAAATGCAACGCGCCCCGAAACGGGGCGCGTTGCATGGCGTATTTCACCGCACGAGGGCGGCGCACAAGCCGATCAGATGAGATTAAATGCCGCGGAGCTGACAACCACGCCGAAGCCTACGGCAAGCCCCAGCGACAGCACCGGGAAACGCGTCACCCAACGGGCTGTGCCGGCCATGGCGCGCTCGATGGCGCCCGCCATGCGCTCGTCCACACCGGGCGCCTCGTCCAGAAAGAACTCGCCGTCGCGCGGGGGCTCCACCAATCCGGCAGCCTCGTCGGCAATATGTCTGGCCATAGCGCCTCCTCTTTAAAGAAATCGTGATGGGGTCGTTGAGAAAACTTTAGACGCTGTTCCGGCCTGCTTTCCGCAAGCGGCATGAGATATTTTTATCGTTCTCGGCAGCGCGAGAGCCTCTGCCGCCGGTGCCCGTTGCGCAGACCGCACGATCCCGGCAAATCCCCTCACGATTCATGCACGAGCGCATGTTGTGTGAACCGTTCCACAGTTTGGCCCGTGACGAATCCGTAAAACCGCGGGGCTCTCAACGCTGCGGTTACGGAGTCTTGCATGGCACAGAATGCGCCGTTCGCCGTCTACGCACGCGCCCTCAAGGAGGCGCGCGCCTACTGGCCGCACATCGGCCTGGTGCTGCTGCTCGGCCTGGCCTGGACGCCGCTCGCCCTGCTCACCCCCTTGCCGCTGAAGCTCATCGTCGACAACGTCTTGGGCGATCAGCCGCTGCCCGCCTACGTCGCCTGGGCCGTGCCCGCGGGCTTTGGTACCGGAACGGAGGCCGTGCTCGCGCTGGCCATCATCCTGTCGGTCATGATTGCCTTGTTCGGCATCGTGCACACCGCCGCCGACTGGCTGCTGCGCGAATATGTGGCCGAGCGCATGGTGCTCGATTTCCGCGGCCGGTTGTTCCTGCACAGCCTGCACACCTCGCTGCTCAGTCATTTCAAACGCGGCAGTCACGAACCCGCCTATCGCATCAATCTGGACGCGCCGGCCCTGCAGTGGACCGCCCTGTACGGGATCGTTCCCGTGATTCTCGCGCTCACGTCCCTCGGCAGCATGCTGTACGTCACCTCGCTCATCGCACCGCGGCTCGCGCTGGTGGCGCTGGCGACCGCGGTCCCCATCATCCTGCTCATCCACATGAATCAGGCGCGCATGCGCAACAAATGGCATGGGGTACGTGAAAAGGAAAGCGCGGCGCAATCGGTGGTGCAGGAGGCGCTCGGCGCCCTGCGCGTGGTCACGGTGTTCGGACAGGAGCAGCGCGAGCAACAGCGCTACCTGGGCGCGGCCCGAGCGGGATTGCGCGCGCGCCTGCGCGTGGTGCAACTGGAAGGTGTATTTTCCATGGGCCTCGGGCTCGCCACCGCCCTGGGCACCACCACCATCCTCTACCTGGGCGTGCGCGACGTGCAGGCGGGTGCCATCGCCGTGGGCGACCTGCTGCTCATCATGGGCTACATCGGTCAGCTGTATGGCCCGCTGCAGACCATCGGCAACCACATCACCGGGCAGCAGCGCGCCATTGCCAGCGCCGAACGCGCCTTCGGCATGCTGGACGAAAAGCCCATGGTGGAGGAACGGCCGGGTGCCTGTGCGCTGGACGAGGCGCGCGGCGAGATCGTCTTCGACGATGTGACCTTTGCCTATCCGAACACCGAGCGCCCGACGCTGCGAAACGTGAAACTGCGCCTGCCGGCAGGCGCCAGCGTCGGCATCATCGGACGCTCCGGCGCGGGCAAGAGCACGCTGATCAACCTGCTGGTGCGCATGTTCGACCCGCAGCAGGGACGCATCCTGCTCGACGGCCAGGACATCCGCGATCTGAAGATCGCCGACCTGCGCCGGCAATTCAGCATGGTGTCCCAGGAGGTGGTGCTGTTCTCCACCACGGTGGCCGAAAACATCGCCTATGCGAAGCCCGGCGCCACCCGTGCGGAGATCATGGAGGCGGCGCGGCGTGCCGATGCGCACGCGTTCATTTCACGGCTGCCGCAGGGCTACGACACGCCAGTGGGCGACAGCGGCATGCTGATGTCGGGCGGTGAGCGCCAGCGCATTTCACTGGCGCGCGCCTTCCTCAAGGATGCGCCCATCCTGCTGCTCGACGAACCCACCAGCGCCCTGGACAACCAGACCGAGGCGGCCATTACCGAGTGCCTGGAACGTCTGGTGCGCGGCCGCACCGTGCTCATCATCGCCCATCACCAGACGGTGCTGCGCGAAGTGGATTTCCTGTTCCGCGTGGACGACGGCCGCGTGCTGGAAGAAAACCGCGTCCCTGAGATCGTGCCTACACTGCTGAAAGTCACCGGCTGAGGCAGAAGAATCGCCTGTAGGAGCAGCCCCAGGCCGCGATTGGATGAACGGTGAGGCGTCACCCCGGCGAAAGCCGGGGTCCATTCCCAGGACCGGAAGATGGATTCCGGCTCGCACCTGGCTTGCGCCGGAATGACGAATTCTGCAGCCGTCCCGCCGGTCATGTTGCGAAGCGACGTGACATGCTTCCGACCGCGTGTGTCACGTAGCATTGATTCCGCTCAGCGCTGGTTCAGTGCCGCGAGCAAGGCCTTCATGAGCATTATCGGCGTGGGCGGGCAGCCGGGGATTTTCACGTCCACGGGGATGACGTTCTCCACGGCACCACAACTGGCATAGGACACACCGAACTCGCCGCCGTCACAGGCGCAGGTACCCGCGGCGATCACCCACTTGGGCGAGGGCGTGGCGCGCCAGGTACGCCGCAGCGCGGTTTCCATGTGGCGCGACACCGGGCCGGTCACCAGCAGGGCGTCCGCGTGGCGCGGCGAGGCCACGAAGTGCACACCGAAACGCTCGATGTCGTGGTAGGGGTTGTTGAGGGCATGGATCTCCAGTTCGCAACCATTGCACGAACCCACGTCCACCTGCCGGATGGCGAAACTGCTGCCGAAACGCTTCTCGATGCGGCGGCGCAACTCGGCGCCGACCTGCTCCAGTTCCGCATCGGTCGGCGCGGGTTCAGTCACAACCCCGGTACACAACGCCTGTTTGAGAATTCTCAACATGTCATCTGCCTGTGAAGAGAAAGCCGTTGGTTACGGAGGGCCGCGGAGAAGGTGCGATTCGATTCAGACACACGGCGGCGTCAACTCCCCGGCAGCGATGCCCAGGGATCGCACGCTGCGCATAATGAAACAAATGCAGCTTCATTTTGCTCCCCTCTCCCTGCCCTTCTCCCGGAGGGAGAGGGGGCGCAAGCTTCTGTCTCTCCTGAAAATGATGTGACTAAGAGACAGCCCTCCGGGAGAGGGGATCAATTCAGGCGCGACTGTTGGCACCACCGCACCTCGTCTATTCTCCGTGGCCCCCGTGATTGAAAGCCTTCACAAATCCTGTCCGGAATAGGAACCGTTGACGGACTTGTTGCATACCGGGAAGTCCGGGACGATGTTGCCGCGGATGAGGCGCTCCAGCGCGGGCCAGGTGAACCAGCTGGGGTCGCGCGGGAAGAAGCGGGCAATGCGGCCGTCGGCATCGAAGCGCACGTAGGTGATCAGCTCGCCGCGCCAGGCCTCGACCATGCCGAGCCCGGCCGCACCCGCTTGGGGTGACGGCAGCGGTGCGGCGATCGGCCCCGCCGGCAAGCCGTCCAGCAGCCGGTCCATGAGGGCGAGGCTGCCGCGGATTTCATCCATGCGCACCCGCACCCGCGCCGCCACGTCACCTTCGCTACACACCGGCACCGCCACGTCGAGGCTGGTGTAAGGCGCGTAAGGGCTGTCGCGACGCACGTCCAGGTCCTGGCCGCTGGCCTTGCCCACATAGCCGGTGCAACCCAGGGTGCGCGCATCCTCCGTGCTCAAGTGACCGGTGGTGAGCAGGCGATCCTCCAGGGAGGGATAGTCGTCGATCACGTCGAACAAGGGCTCGATGACGCGACCCAGCTCCGCGTGATCGGCGCGCAGCCGGATGACATTGTCTTCACTGAGGTCGCGTGCCACACCGCCGGGCATCACCAGGTCCGTCAGGAAACGATGACCGAACAGCTCGTGATTGCGCCGCTGCCATTGTTCGCGCAGGCGCGCGCACTGGACGTGCGCGAAGGCGAAGCCGACGTCGTTGCAGATGGCGCCGATGTCGCCCAGGTGATTGGCGATGCGCTCACGCTCGGCCAGCAGGCCGCGCAAGCTGTCGGCACGGGCGGGAACGTTACAGCCGGTGGCGCGTTCCATGGCCTGGCATGCGGCCCAGGTGTGGGCCACGGTGGTGTCGCCCGAGACCCGTCCGGCGAGCCGTGCCAACCCGGCGGGATCGCGGCCCACGGCGATTTTTTCAACGCCCTTGTGCACGTAACCGAGCCGCTCCTCCAGGCGCAGCACCTCCTCGCCCACGGCCTGGAAGCGGAAATGGCCCGGCTCGATGATGCCGGCGTGCACCGGACCCACCGGGATCTCGTAAACACCGCTGCCGTGCACACGCGCAAAGGGATAGTCGGCGTCGGCCGGCGTGCGGCAGGGCGACCGGCCCGATGCGGGAAAATCGACGCGTAGCGGATAGACGCCCTCCTCCCAGGCCCGGTGGCGGGTCCAGCGGCGCCCGTCCGGGTGGTCGACGAAGGCGATGCCGCACAGATCCTGCAAGTGGCGCTCCAGGCGATTGGCGCCGGCGAAATGGGGCGTGTGCGAGGCCAGCACCGGTTGACTCAGGGGCACCTCGGTTTCCAGCACCAGGTAGGCACCCTGCCGCGCCACACAGGCGCGCACCATCACCGCCTGCTCGGTCGGGTCACCCCATACGGCCACGTAGCGGCAGCCGAAGGCCGCGGCCACGCGGCCGGCGCTGCCCCAGTCTTCCGGATCGAGCACCAGCCGGTGGGCTGGCGCCAGGCCATGGGCATCGCCGGAGTGGACCAGGACGTGCTCGTCCTCCAGGCGCGCCAGGTACTCGGCCAGCCAGTCGAAACTGCTCATAGCAGATGGGCCCCCGTGATGAGCTGAGTGGCGCGATCCAGCCAGCCGGCCAGAAAGGCGGGAATGGAGAGTCCCAGCCACAGCACCAGCCCCAGGTGGATCACCACCGGCAGCATGTTGGCACTCACCGGCCGCTGCCCTTCCGGCGCCGGGCCGTACACCATGGGATGCAAATGACGGAACAGCCCCGCAAAGGCAATGGCCAGTCCGCTCAACAGCGCCATGGTGAGCCAGGGCTGGCTCTGCATGGTGGCGGTGAGCAGCAGGAATTCACTGGTGAACACGCCGAAGGGCGGGAAACCGGCGATGGCCGCCACCCCAAACAGCAGCGCCCAGCCCACCGCGGGCTGGGTACGGATCAGGCCGCGGATTTTGTCGATGGTCTGCGTACCGGCGAGGTGGGTGGCGTGGCCCACGGTGACGAAGATGGCCGACTTGGTGAGCGAGTGCACCAGCATGTGCAACAGGGCGCCGAAGGTGGCCAGCGGACCACCCAGGCCGAAGGCGAAGGTCATCAGGCCCATATGCTCGATGGAGGAGTAACTGAACATGCGCTTGATGTCGCGCTGGCGGTGCAGGAACAACCCCGCCACCAGGAACGACAGCAGGCCGAAGCCCATCAGCAGGTCGCCGGCAAGGTGGGGCGCGTCGGTGGCAGCCAGGGAGCCGTCCACCAGCATTTTCAAGCGCACCACCGCATACAGCGCCACATTCAGCAGCAGCCCTGACAGCACCGCCGACATGGGCGTGGGACCTTCCGAGTGGGCGTCGGGCAGCCACTGGTGCATGGGCACCAGACCCACCTTGGTGCCGTAGCCCACCAGCAGGAAGACGAACGCCAGTCCCATGACCGACGGCTCCAGGGCACGCGCCTGCTGGAACAGGACGCTCCAGGTGAGTCCCTCGGCCGGATCCCCGACCACCTGCTGCGCGGCGAAATAGGTGAGCACGGTGCCGAACAAGGCCAGGGCGATGCCCACGCCACACAACACGAAATACTTCCAGGCCGCTTCCACCGCCTCCGGGGTGCGGTACAGCGAGACCAGCAACACCGTGGCCAGGGTCGCGCCCTCCACCGCCACCCACAACACGCCCAGGTTGTCGGTGGTGAGCGCCAGCAGCATGGTGAACATGAACGCCTGGTACATGGCGTGATAGATGCGCATGCCGCGCTCGCTGGTCAGGCCGGTGTCGCACACGTGGCGCATATAGGGGCGGGAAAAGATCGACGTGGTGAGCCCCACGAAGGCGGTCAACACCACCAGGTAGACGTTGAAAGCGTCGACCCGGAAGCTGAGCCCGGCCACTTCGCCGGCCTCGGCCACGGTCCAGGCCAGCACCACCGAGGCGGCGAAGGTGGCCGCGGAGACGGCGGTATTGAGCCAGCCGGCCCAGCGCAATGGACGCAACATGGCCAGCGCGAGGGCGCCGGCCACGGGGGCGAGCAACGTGACGAGCAATGCGTTCATTCGCCCTCCGCCACGGCGCTCTTGACCATCATCGGCCGCGAGCCGGCGCCGGTCTCCGCGTCGGTCTCCTCCACCGTTTCCGTCAAGCGGTTGAGCCGGTCCACATCGAGGGAATCGATGCTCTCGCGGATCTGGAAGAAGAACACCCCGAACAGCACCATGGCCACCAGCACGTCGAAGGCGACACCCAGCTCCACTACCAGCGGCATGCCGTCGGTGGCGGACACAGCGGCCAGGAACAGGCCATTCTCCATGGACATGAAACCGAGCACCTGGGCCACCGCCTGCTGGCGCACCACCATCATCCACAAGCCGATGAGCACCACGGCCAGACTGATGGCGACGATGTTGCGGGTGAAGGCCAATTCCTCGTGCACCATGGGCAGCACCAGCCAGTAGCTGAAGATCACCAGCGCCACCGCGACCATGTTCACCATGGCGTACCAGCGCAGCAGCTCCACGTGGCGCTCCAGTTCCAGGCGGCGGATCAAACGGTGCAGCATCCAGGGGATCAGCACCGCCTTGAGCGCGAAGGTCAGCAGGGCGGAGAAATAGAGGTGGGTGGAGTCGCCCGCCACCGCCACCACCGTGGTGACTGCCGCAACGAGGCCGCCCTGCCAGGCAAACGCGTGGATGGCCGAAACCAGCCGTGCCTGAGACAACAGCACGAACGAAGAGAACAGCACCAGCGCCGCCAGCACCAGCACGAATTGCTGCAGAAGCGGCAGGGCAATCAGACTCATGCCCCCACCTCCAAAATCACGTGACTGAGCAGACCGAGCAGCGCCAGCAACAACGCCAGATTGAGAAACGCCGGGGCCCGGAACAGCCGCATCTTCGCCAGCAGCGTCTCGCCCACGGCGAGCGCCGCGCCGAGCAGCATCAGCTTGGCGACGATGACGGCGATGGCGATGCCCAGAGCGGAGGGGGCCAGGCTCTGGGCGATACCCCAGGGAAAGAAGATGTTGGCGATGAGCGCGCCGTAGAGCACCAGCTTGATCTGCGCCGCCCACTCCATCAATGCCAGATGCCGTCCGGAATATTCGAGCAGCATGGCCTCATGGATCATGGTCAGCTCCAGGTGGGTGGCCGGATTGTCCACCGGGATGCGTCCGGTCTCGGCCAGCGCCACCAGCACCAACCCGGCGAGGGCGAACAGGAACGAGGGGCGCAGCGCGAAGTCACTGGTCAGCTGGAAATCGATCACCCCGGCCAGATTGGTGCTGTGGGCGGTCATGGCCAGGGTAAACACCGCCATGAGCATGGCCGGTTCGGCCAGCGCCGAGACCAACATCTCCCGTGAGGCGCCCATACCGCCGAAGGCGGTGCCCACGTCCATGCCGGCCAGGGCGAGGAAGAAACGCGCCAGCGCCAACAAACCCACCAGCACGATGAGGTCGGCCACCGCAGTGGTGGGTAGATCCACGGCGAACAGTGGAACGGTGGCGGCGGCCAGCCAAGTGGCAGCGAACACCACATACGGCGCTGCCCGGAACAGCGGCGAGGCGGTGTGGGCGACGCGCACTTCCTTGCCCAGCAGCTTGCGCAGGTCGCGGTAGGGCTGCAGCACCGACGGACCGCGCCGGTTCTGCAGCCGCGCCTTTACTTTACGGATCCAGCCCACCAGCAGCGGCGCCGCCGCCGCATACAGCAGGGCCTGCAACACCGCGGCGACCGCGGCGGCCACGCTCAGGAGATGATCCATAGCAGCACCAACAGTGTGGCCAGTGTCCAGCCGAGATAGACGCGCACGTTGCCAGACTGAAGGCGGATCACGCGCCGCGAAGCGGACTCCACCCAGCGTGTCACCGGTACATACAACAGCCCCCAGCTTCGGTCGCCGATGGTCAGCTGGTGACGGTGGCTGCCGTCATCGCGGGGCACCAGCGTCTCCTCCACCAGGAACAAATGGCCGAATACCCGCCGGATAGGCTGGGCGAAGGCCGTTGCGGTGTACTGCATGCGGGTGTTCGGCGGCGCGAAACCGCAGTCCCAGGCGTCGCAGCGGCGCACCCGGCGCACTGCACCCCGGCGCAGAGCCCAGAACGCCAGGGCCACGAACAGCCCGAGCAGCACGGCCATCAGAGGGGCGTTGTAGCTGGCGCCGTTGGCGGCGACCAGATTCAGTGACAGCCAGCCCTCGGCGGCCGAGTGCGGCAAACCGGCCCCCAGCAGTTGCTCGGGAATGGCGTTGATGGCGCCGATCACCCACACCGGCATGATGCCGAGCGCGAGACAGAGCGCCGCCAGGATCCCCTGTCCTGCCCGCATGCCATGGGGCACGGGCCGGGCACGGCGCACGTGCCGGCTGCGCGCCTGGCCGAGGAAGGCCACGCCATAAACCTTGACGAAAGTGGCCGCCACCAAGGCGCCGGTGAGCGCCAACACGGCAGCGACGATGGGGATCAGGCTGCGCAGCACGCCACTATCGAGCTGCCAGGTCTGCAAGGCCGCTTGGAAAGTGAGCCATTCGGAGACGAAGCCGTTGAACGGTGGCAGGGAGGAAATCGACAAACAGCCCACCAGGAAAAGGAATCCGGTCCAGGGCATGCGCCGCAGCAATCCGCCCATGTGTTCCAGATCGTGCTCGTGAGAGCTGTGCAGAATGGCGCCCGCGCCGAGGAACAGCAGCCCCTTGAACAGGGCGTGATTGAGCGCGTGGTAGAGGGCCGCGATGAGGGCCAATACGCCGGGCAGAGGATAGCCCGTGCCCAGGAACAGCAGTGCGAGTCCCAGGCCGATGAAAATGATGCCTAGATTCTCCACCGAGGAATACGCCAACAGACGCTTCAGATCCCGCTGCATCATGGCGGCCAGCACGCCGAACAGGGCGGAAAGGCTGCCGACGGCCAGTACGGCCACGCCCCACTGCCACTGCACCTCGCCGACGAGATCGAACACGAAGCGCACGAAGCCGTACACCGCCACCTTCAGCATCACCCCGGACATGAGCGCCGAAATATGCGAAGGCGCCACCGGATGGGCCTCCGGCAGCCAGGCATGCAGCGGCACCAGCCCCGCCTTCATGCCGAAGCCCACGAAGGCGAGTACGAAGGCCACGCTGCCCCAGGCGGGCGGCAGGCTCGCCGCGCGCATGGCGTCGAAGGCAAAGCCATCACCGAAGGAGGCCAGTACACCGTAGCCGAGCAGGATGGCCAGGCCGCCCACGTGGGCCATGAGCAGGTAAAGGAAGGCCGCGCGCCGATTAGCGGCGTTGTCGTGCTGGAAGGCAACCAGGAAATAGGAGGCGAGCGACATCAGCTCCCACGCCACCATGAACAGGAAGGCGTCGTTGGCAAGCACCACCGCCAGCATGCCGGTGAGGAACAGCCCGGAGAAACCGCCCAGGGCCACCAGGGAATCGCGCCCCTTCTCCAGGCCGCGCACGTAGGCGGGGCCGTAAACCCCCACCGCGAAACTCACCACGCCGATGAGGGCCAGGAAGAAACCGGACAAGGCATCCAGCCGCACCCGCCAGGGCAGCCAGGGCAGACCCAGCGGCAGGGTGGCGGTGACGACATCGCCGAGCAAAAGCGCGATGAGCCCGCCGGCCAGGGCCGACAAACCCGCCAGTGCAAACAGAGGCATGGCGAGCAAGCGCACCACCATGGGCATCCTCACCGCGGCCAAAGAGGCCGCCGAGGAGGCCAGCGCCAACACGACCGACAACGCGACCAGCGATAGCGCAGCACTCATGTTCATACCGTTTCCGGCGGCGTCTTGAGCCGTACCCCCCGTCCCCCGCAAGCACTCGCCGCGCCGTCCGCGATCAGCTCCACACCGGCGCGCTCGATGGCTTCGATAACCTTCACCAGCGATTCCACATTGCCGCGCACCTGGCCGGCGCTGGCCTCCATGCGCTGGATAGTGGGCAGTGACAAGCCGGCGGCCTCCGCCAGCGAACGCTGGTCCATCCCGATCAGGGCCCGGGCGGCCCGGATCTGTGCGGCAGTGATCATGCTCAGGCGGCCGATAGTTAGGTCTGGGCGCCTACTTTAAAGGGCTCAGACCTGACAAGACAAGTCTCATACATCACGCTTTCCAGATATCGAATGCCGAATTGGTTGATGCCTCGCCCAAGGAACTGACGGTGACAGGCAGATGCAACGCCCAGAACAAAGAGACGGCAACAGACGCGTCATTCCGGCGAAAGCCGGAATCCATCTTCACGCCCGTGGAATGAACCCCGGCTTTCGCCGGAGTGACGAATAAGCAGGCGCGGCCCAAAGACGTCACGTAGCTTCGCAACGTGACCTACGGGTGGCAGTGCCGTAGAAACTATGAGCAAGAAGGGCCGCCAGAGTACCCTCCCAACCGAATCATCACAAACGGGAGAGAGAAATGACTCAGGCGACCCAAGTGGAAGAAGTTAACGCGAAAAGCGTGGTGCTGTACAT
>Ga0265293_10001234_pt1 | contig 56608 bp, 55 predicted proteins | sample Munlanlewell138R_FD_192505 | JGI IMG/M metagenome (GOLD analysis project Ga0265293, IMG submission 192505) | Leachate microbial communities from a municipal landfill in Southern Ontario, Canada - Leachate well 138R | ecosystem: Engineered > Solid waste > Landfill > Unclassified | place: Canada... | reverse complement strand
TTCATACGGCCATCCCCAAAACGCTACATAATCATTTTCAATAGATAAAATTCCGTTTTGAACCGTGATGGTACCCCCTTCTTCACCTTCAAACCACGGATCATCCAATTCATCTTCATCAAACGCACTAAAATGCAAATACGTATCGTTTGGTGCGCTTGTAGTAGAAGCATTTTCGTTACCATACAGAACTTTAATCGTCCCATCGTCGGTAGCGTTTTCTATCCTTATTCGAAACGTTGCTTTATCTGCATCGAACCCGGGGAAAAGGTGGTAAGGAACATTGTTTCCACCAGCATCTAAAAATCGTATATCGTCGTATGTAGTTTGACAATGTTCACCTACGTATACGTTCCACGTCGTTCCGTCGTTTACTCGTGTTTCAACGTTATTCTCTCCGCTACTTCGGTGAATAACTACATCTTGTTGATACGTTTCTATATCGCAGCCTTCATACTCTATAGTCTGTGAAAACCCCCACATATCTTAGTCCTTTGAAACAATATCACTTAATCTAGCGTTACTTCAATGAAGTTTGCATTGAACCGTGGTAAATCACCAATATCAATTGTCTTTGCTTGTGAAAGAGTACCCCACATTAGGATGTTTCCACCCGTGGCGGCATCTGCTATGAAGAAATACGATATCACACCCCACGAAGTCACTGCTTCAGGAAATTCAATATCAATCTTGTTCTTTTTCGTTGCCGTTGTTCCCGTTGCATTGGACCACGTTGTAGTGTTGTTGGTTACTTTAACACGAGCATATCCTGTACTACCAGCTGGTTCTGATACCGTTGAACCCGTTGATGCATCATTCACCGTTGTAGATGATAATCCAATATAAAGATCCGTGGGAGGTGTGTATACCGTTCCACCGAGAACGTGATCCAAAATTTTCTTTTCGAGATAGTCACTAAATGAACCCATACATCTGTATTGATTCTTTCAATATAAAAATCTTCTAGTTTGATATCATCAAACAAGATTCGTTCAAAACTCAAATAATTTGGTTTGTTCACGTGATATCTTGATTCGTTCTTGCGCGAAACGATAAAAGTCCTCTTCAATCTCCATCCCGATACATTCTCTACCGGTGTTTAAACACGCGATCGCGGTTGTTCCCGAACCAAGAAAGGGATCTAGCACCACATCACCCACCTTGGTATACGTTTTAACCAAATATTCAATTAACCCAATTGGTTTCCGCGTTGGATGGGGATTCCCTTCTTTCCGGAAATTGTGGTTGGGCCACTGATCTAGAATATCCACGGGATACCGCAACCCATCATTGAACGTATCCGTTGGAATATAATTTCCATAATTATCTGTTTTGGTTCGTGCCGTTCGGCGCTTTACATATGGAACGCCTTTTGTCATTTGAGGATAATACCGTGCCATTTTCCGGGAAAAAACCAAAATCATTTCAAATCTACGTAACGGTGTAAGGTTAGCATTCAAAAACCCAACGGGTGCGCGCTTATCCCAAATCCACGTGTACCGGTATTGAGATATGTTTGATACGATCATTTTCGATGAAAATGGTGGTAAACTAAACAAAACCATTGGAGAATCATCTTTCACAACGCGGTTAAATTCTGTCCACATTGTTTCAAATGGTATTTGTTTATCCCATTTGTTATCTGTTAAACCATATGGAGGATCGGTAATGATAGCATCAACAGATTGATCGGGGATATCTTGAATCAAGTTTAAAAAATCCCCGCAAAATATTGATACCGATTTTGTTTTTGCGTCTCTATCTATAATCACAATTCCACCCCTCAATTTTAGTTTGAAATGTTTCTGTATCAAAATCCTTGTTGTATATCCACCAATGCATGAACGCAAGACTATACCCCTCGGGTGGTTCATACATTTTGAGTCGATTAATTGCGCGCTTTGCTAAAACATCTATCAGTGGTTGCCCGGAAAGAGTTACTTGTTGCGTTGTAAACGGTGCTTCAGATTCAGATTCTGTATTTACTCTTTCAATCACAATCCCAACCTCCGTTTACTCATAGTTTGAAGTGGTTTTTGTGTTCCAAATATCGTATGAAGAAAATACCGTTCTTCGTCTTTTGTGTGGTCAAATCGTTGAACGGGTTTATCGATTCCTTTTTCCTGGGCTTTTGCGTCCCATACATATGCACCATAATCTTCAATTGTCTGAAAACAATTATCCATGATCTTATATTGTCCCGTTTTGAGCATCCGCGCCTGGGTTCGGATTCCATCAAGAACGGCGTTATCGGCGTTAATCACCGAATGAAACCCACTTCGAATCAATTGGAGACGGAAAGATTCGGCACTTGGATCAACAATAATTGCCCGGGGCCGAATGTTTCCTAAAAACGTCTTCAAATCATCTGCAAATTCAATATCAGTCTTTTGGTATCCCATTATCCCCGGATCATGATAATATTCACGTTCTTTCCATACCGTTCCTTTTGTTCCAACCGCATATAACCCCATTGATGTGGGATTTGTTGTACCGTAATCAATTGATACATAATATGAACGTACCGTTTCCGGTGGATAATATATAACATGTAAATTTGGACTAAACATACTATAAACAATTCCTTCCGCCAACACCCACAACCCATCAATATACCGTTGATACCATACACCTGAATATTCACGTTTCAACGATTCAACAAATACCGGATCAAGAAATGGGTTATCATCGATTTTGAACGTAAAATGGTGTATACCATATTCGCGTTCTTTATCCAAAAATCCACGTTTAAACCAATGATACGGCCCTTCGGGGTTACATGTTCCGTCAAAACACGCTTGGGGTTCTGATAACCGTGATTTCAACATTTGGAAGAACGATTCGGGCCACGTAGTAATTTCATCACCGTATGCATAAACTAATCCCAATCCTTGAATCTTCGTAACCGCACGTTCGTCGTTTGCACCAACGATATAACAATGACGTCCAAACAACGTAATTTCTCCGTCACCAAAGGGATCTGATACCCGATTCCGACCATAAAATTCACGAAGAGGATTCAAGACGTTTCGTTTCAAGGTTCGTTCTGTTTTTCCAATTAACAAACAATTTCCTCGTGGTAAACTCTTCATCCGTTTTGGTAACAAAAATACGCCCGCTAACGTTTTTCCACTTCGAACCGCCCCACTACTAATATTCCAACGCGCGGTTGATTGTTCATACACATCCAACTGGCGCTCGGAGATACCCCGTATCATCATCGATTATCCACCCGCTGATATCATTCATCATCTTCATCAATATCTTCAAGGGGGATCAACTTTTTATGTTTATACCCTTTCTTCCTCGTTTCGACTTTTTCGTCAAGAATGTTGATTAAAGCATCAAGTGCATCATCTGATTTCTGATCAATGGGTTCGTTCAACCTGAATAAATCGATTCGGGTTCGTTCAACGGCTAACGCGGTTCGATTATCTCGTTCTGTCAACGAATTTCGATATAATTGATCTAATCGTGCTCGTGCGCGCCCTAACTCTTCCATCATATCAATATCGGCGAATTCTTCGAGCTTTTCCTTAACGAACGCTATATCTTTACTAATTGCTGATTGTCGAACGTCCCATAGCCTATCCCCCGTCTCTTCAAAGCGCTTCGCGTAAAATTCCAACAAATCGGCATTAGAATAGCCATTCACGAGCAATTTGAACGCGAATCGTCTACGGTATGCGACACCGGCACGATTACTTTTATGGAACGGTTTCCCATCTTTCCGTGGGATTGGACCAGTTAACTTCTTTTGTTTCTTATTGTTCTTCTGTTTCTTATCACCGTTCAAATCAACTTGATCGGTTTGTTTTGCACCACCACGATTCAATTTTGCATTTGATTTTCCTACGTTTGTCATGGTTTCATCCTAACATACCAACGTTTTACTCTTCTCGTTGAAATAACCGCATACCATATTCATTTGATTCGTCCGATATTTCAACATCGTTTCTTAATTGTAAACGATTCTTTTTAAACGGCAAATAATTAACGTGATGATGTATACGATTATATTTAAATGACAATCGTGCCACATCGGGGTGCATTTTCACTAACATCGCTGATTTAGGATATGTTCCTTCGTGATCATAGAAATTCTCTGAATTTCCACCACGTAGAACCTGAGTTGTTAATTTCTCACCTAAAAACGCATTAAATTGAACGGTACACCATCCATCTTTAAGAATTCGCAATGACAAATCTGTATCTTCATTATACCGTCCGCGCCACCGAAATGGCAGATCATTTAGAATCAAGATTTGAGAATAAATCCGCGTATTTATAACAAATGGAGGTCTCTTACTAATAGCGGGCATAAATTTTTCATATGCGGGTCCTGCCATTCCTACGTTGGTATATCGGTCTACGAACATCTCCATCACATAAAAAATCGTTCCATCAGCGACATAATACTTTTTATTTTGCAACAACCGATAAAACGCGCGGATATTATCATCAAACACCCAGTGGCGTTTAGCTCCCATTGTCATTGAATGATCCCAAACAAAATTCCTTGCAACCCCGGGGCCCTTACTTTTTGTACTCCCCAAATCGTCAAATGTATCATATTCGTCATGATATTTCTGTGGAACAACCAAAATTCTATTTGGATTAGATAATTCGTCTCTATATTCGTCAACTTCGTCCTCTTCAACCACCATATAGTAATCCACCCCGATTTTATCGAATACTTTTCCAGTTAACTGTGTTTTTGGGCGTCCTTTTGAAACGACATAAACGGGATATTTGGGGTGGTTTGTTTGTTTTGGTTCTGGTTCTTCATCACTCTTCATATTCTTCATATTCTTTGTTGTGTATTTTTTCATCATTTATATTTATAAACACGGCATTCTTCTTATTGGTTTCTCTCACCTTTTCAGGAAACCATATGTACTTTGTTTTTGGAGTAATCTGTTGTTGCACCAGGTGAGCAAAATCTTGAACGTCGTCTTCGGAATAAAAATTCACTTTAATAACGCGTGTGGCTTCTTTATCTTCTTGGTGAAATTCGGGCATACCGATCCATTCTTGATCGGCATCGAACTGATATAACCCATAACTACTTTCGATATCATCAATAAGAACGTTAATGTTCTCATCATCCGTTTCGACGGTTTCTACTAAGAGTTTCAGAGTATCGAAATCTGCTTGTATCAATGTTCCGACGGGATCATATGTTAGAAGTATGATTTGTTCTTCCTCTTTTGTCAAATCGACATATTTCACTGGGATAGTAGTTTCGCCGCGTTGTATAGCCAATTCCACTCGTAAGTGACCATCTACGATATGATTTGTCTTTTGATTAACGATCACATCTTGAACCCACCCGATCTCTTCTAGAATTGCTTTCACGGCATTTGATTGGAGGGTTGTATGTGTTCTCCAATTCATCGGATTTTTCAAAAGGATTGTAGGATCAACCATTTCTGATCCTACGATTCTATTTTTCCATCCTTTGACATTTCTGTCCTCATTCGCGTTCACGTCGATTCACCGTCGTTGTTTTTTCAAGCGTGGGTGTCTCTTCTGATAATCATTCAAAACGACTCGAATTGCTTCTGATCGTGTTTTCGCGCGTTTTCGTCGGATCATTTCATCGAGCATCTCCAAATTTGAGACGGGGATTGAAACTGACAACGACACCAATGTAGATTTATTTTTGATCATGGTACTCCGTTACTCTCCTCATCGATTCTGTTCATCTATCTCTTCTATTATCCCGCTATGCATATATTCATTTTGTTTGTTCTATTTTTTTTTTCAAACTGAGAATTATTTATGTTCCTCACCTCTCGTAAACCTCATTTTAATTTAAGGATATCGTAAAGGTTTTAAAGACCACCTGTACTTGTACTTGTACTAATAATATAATAATATATATAATATATATAATAACAATAATAACAAAATATACGCCTAACTTCCTCACTTCCTAGAAATGATCTAAATATGTAGTTGAATGTACTATAGTACTATAGATATTATGGTATTTTGTGATTTATGTGATTATCACCCTCTCGATCTCTCCAATTTGGGCGTATTTTCCCATCATGGTGGTTTTCGATCCAAACTTTTCTTACTATAGCTATATGGATTTTCTTCGGATCATTTCTAGGTAAAATGATCCAAACTTTTCTTGTTATAGCTATATGGATTTTCTTTGGATCATCACTCTTTCACCTCATCACTCTTTCACTCCATCCCCATCCCATCTCCCAACTCACCCACCACTCCAACACAGAACCCCATTGGGGGGGATTTACCACACTTTACCCCCCACCTTGATACATCTATCAGAACCCATTGAAGTATCCTTAAATCGTGTCTGGTAGGCTCATGGAGTATCATCAAATTGAGATGAGATCAAAACAACATCATGGAAATTCGTAAAGTGATACAATTCGTTCCATTGTGGTAATCATCCGTTCATGGAACACCCGCCGATAGAATGATATCTCAATTTTTAGCTTCTTAATATCCAATTCAATCTCATTCTGTTCAAATCGTAACGATGAGGCTCGTTCATCGTCACGAATCAACCGTTCAATTGCGTTTGCGCGCTTTTGTGCATTGGACAATTCAGGTGTTTTTGTTTCCTGATATTCCTTTTCAACAATCATTGATTTTTCAATATTGATATCTAACAACTGTTCAACGATCGTTGTTCGGAGATATTCTTTATCCATCAGTTTATACTCTAGATCGCGGATAACATCTGTTGGTGTTGCTTTCGTAGTCATGGATTTATCCTCTTTCTTTTTCTTGTTCTGTTTCACCTTCTTTTCTTCCTCTTTCTCTCCTTTGATTTCTTTCTCTCCTTTGATTTCTTCATCAATTTCGTCGGGTTCGTATGTATCTCGAAAAACAGGTTCATATGTATCGCGGAAAATGTCATCGCGGCATGGATATTTCTCCCCGGCAACGCCCGTAATCAACCAATCTCCATCCCGTCCGATCATAATTCCTTCTAAGGTTTCGATTTCGATTGTTTCCGCAAGTTGTTCTGCTTCGATAATAACGGGCTTTTTCCTATAAAGTCCCTTCTTATAAAATCCCATAATTCAGTTCACATCCGTTCTGTTTAATATCCGTGTCGTTCGCGTTCTTCGGCGCTCATTTCATCGCGATCAACATACCATTTCAGTTCAACGATACCGCCCATTCGTGCCAGGATGGTTGTCATTCGTTCACCTGGTCCGGGATATCTCAATTCGATATTTGAATCACGTTCAATGATACCGTCACCGTCAACTCGATGAAGTGTTACTTCGCTCGTTTGTGGATTCCACAATGCTATCAACCGTCGTTCAAATGGTTTTTCTGCTTTCCAAAAATAATTATGCCACCAATACACAAGAGACACCCGTCCCGTTCCTATCGGTTTAATTTCGTTCATTTTTTCATTCCTCTTTCTTTTGTTTCTCTTTCTTTCATTCGTTCACCTTGATTTTTTGCTCGTTGTCGTGCCGCTATAACGCTACATTCCCGTGAACAATATTTTGGTAATGGTCGATCATTTCGTAATCGGTTCTGAATTACCGTTCGATGATATTTGAACAACTTCCCACACGTTTCACATATGAATGGTAACCAATCCCATAGCGGTTTATTATCCTCGTCGTGATTCATTCGGATATGGTTCAATTGATTTTTCACCCTTCTTCACTCCTTCACTCCTCTACTCCTTCACTCCTTCACTTTTCCACCTAAATGAACTTCCCGCGTCCCTCTAACGCTTTGTTTGCCCGGTCAATATCAGATGATTTCACCATCACATAATAATGTGTTGATCGTTCTGGAACGGTTTTAAACATTATAGGAACCCCCGCGCCCCCCAAAATCTGAGTAATCACGAGAACAAAATCGTGATGAACGGTACAAAATGGTTTAAGAGTAGAATCGGTTAGTTTGGTATCTTTTCCATTCAACATAATTCACCCAAATCAACCACTATTTTGTTCTTTTTTTCTCCTTTCGCGCCGCCATTCTATTTCTTTTTCATCTTCTATCAACTCATTTTTCAGTTCGTGTATTTTTGCCTTACTAATAGACAAATCGCTCCACAATTGAACGGATTCCTGAAACAGTTGTAAACACTCATTATAATGCCAATCGACTTCTAACTGTCGATCAATCAGCATTTTAACCTCATCGAGTCGTTCCAATCCTGACCCATAAACTTCAAACGTTTCGGGTTGTGTTATCTGTTCACAATCAAGGACTTGTGGTTCGGCGATAAATGATTCAACAATTTTTGATTTAAGTGGTGTTCTGATATCTCCGTTTGCTTTAATCTTCATGGATATCAAATAACCGCGATAAAACCCGATTCGATATATCCGAAATGTCTGATACGTTGAACATCCCGAATCACAATTATACCAATATATCTCGTTGGAATCTTGTGACTGTTTCATAATCTAATCACCCAAGACAAAGATACTCAAAGAACCGTTCATTTTTGTGTGTTCCATCATTGATGAGATGGGTTTCTTGGCATTCACAATGCGGACACACTACAGCAAAACACCACATAATTCATCTATCCCTCAATATTCCGCGTCGGGATACTCATCATCGGGAAATTCGTTATCCACATACGCCGCATACAAATCACAATTATGCCAATCGTCGATACTACATCTAAGTTTCAAGAATTTACATCGTCCTGAATGAATAAATGGACAACTCATTTTTCCCCATCTCCTTCTCCATCTATTTCCGTCACTTCCGACATAAACAACCGGAACACGTTTCGCTTCTCCTTTGAAACCATTTCAGATAACGCGGCGATTCGTATTTCACAATCGGTATGTCGTTTCTGTTCAATATGTGACAACCGTTCTTTCCGGATATGTTTCAACAATTGATTACTTTTTTGCAACCCTCTATTCAGATGTGATTCAAGAACGCGCGCGGCATATTCTGCTTGTTCGTGTGGTGGAACAACGCGATACCCGACGCCCCACACGTTTTGGAGCGCGATCCGATATTCATACAACATTGCGGTTCGAAACATATCCATTCGTTCCAGAAGTAACAATCCTCCATCTTTGGTTTGAGGAGTTTGTACATCCAATGCAAATAAGATCCATTCGTGACTAAGAACGTCACCATCTTTCTTTCCATCGCGGAAAAAAAGAGTAATTGCGTCTTGAACGCTCCACGTCCGTTTAAGATCCGTTTTTGCCCACGTTGGTTCTTGAATCATCCCATCACCGTAACACCAAACCGCCCAAACTTTGGACGATAATCTCCAATTCCGCAATATTCGCCCGCATCTATCACACACCGAATTACCTGATCACGATTAATACTCTCTTCGTCGTACATCACGGTAAACTGTGTTGCCCACCCACGAAAAATTGGACGATAACGCATTAACCGCGCTGACTGGACTTTAACGCTTCGTGCATCATAATAACGTTCATTCCACAAATCTTTGATTGTGCGCGGACCATTATATTCCAATTTACATTTTTCGTCAATAACTTCGGCGCTTCTCTTAAATTGCGCTCCAAGCCGTGACAACTTTGCTCCGGCAACAATTGACGCTTCGATATTAATCCCTGGAATGAATGGTCCGATATCATCATCATAATACAAACTTGCGCGCCACTCACTTTTCGCAATATCCAAATGATCTTCGTCGGTTTTTTTCCGTTTTGCCGTCAGTGCCTTATGAATTTTGGTTAATTCGTTCAATGGGTCGGCCAAAACATCGGCGTGCATCAACAATGGTCGCGTCCCTTCAATTCGAAACTTAACAATCTCCATGTATTTACCTCGTTACTTACATTTCTACTATTTACCGTTTGATTTTTTTATCATTCAATTGATACAAAAAATCCCTAATGGGAGTTATGAACCCTCATTGAGGAAAGAATCACCCCTGCCGCGCCATGCCCGGCCATGCCTCGCCGAGCCGGGCACTGCCCAGCCATGCCAAGCCTCAAACTTTTTTTTTGCCTCATTTCTTTTGAAAATCATCGGCATAAAATCCTCAATGATGGTTATGAACCCTCATTGGGGAAAGAATCACCCCTGCCGCGCCCAGTCATACCAAACCTTACCGCGCCCCGCACTACCAAGCCAAACCTCACCTAACCGTGTTTGGATTAGGGAAAAAACGCTAAATGTGTGTTAAACTTACCACACCATACCACACATTACCTTACCTTACATCGCCTCGCACTGCCCCGCCGGGTTCATCTCATCCCAAGAAAATCCATCCCAAGAGAATCATTGATGAAATTGTTATTGATAATCAAATTCACTTCTAATTTACCACCCAAAAAATACCGGGATTTTACTCCACAACCCGGTGATATAAAGGAATATTATTGCGATAATAACCCGAATCCCCCAAAATCCTGTTAGATAATAGTGGTATTCGTCTTGTAAATCGATTACCAAATCAGGTGATAATCCATCTTCTTCAATTTCGGAATATTTCAATGGTTTTAGATGAGTAAAACTATGAAATATTCCAACTCCAAATGCATGCACTTCTTCACATTCACTAAGAAATTCTTCTGAAGGAGTTCTCATACCGTGGATTACCACGTAATATGTTTTTCCAATTTTGGTAATAATATCATCATCACAAACTTGAAGAACGGTGATACGATAATCTCCGCGTGCATTGAGTTCAACATTTGTTATCAACAAATTTTCATTATTTGAAATTGCGGTGCACAACGTCTTTAACATAGTTAATCATCGTTATAACACATATAAAACGTTTCTTTGTGGTTTTTTCCATACTCACCCCACCTCCATACACATCGTTCCTCCACTCTTTTCATCCCAGAAATTGAATGTTAAACGAAACAACTTCATATGTAATTGGTATTTTCCGAATTGTAACAACGTTATTCAACCCATTTACGGGATGATGAGTATTTTCCGAACAATCACATACTCGTCCCATAGAATTTTCAAACCACGTTCGAAACGTGAAATTTGTTCGGGAAAACGCTACAACACCAATTTTATCAATCATTTTGGTAATTTCTTGTTCAATTGGTTCACGTAATGTTGCCCGGCTACGAATCAATTCTCCTGGTGATTCAAATAATACCCGTTTGATACGGGGATACACTGGAAATACAGTAACGGTATCTCCTTGACGCACCGGTTGAAGTGCATATTCAAATAGAATTTCGTTATGTTTGTTTAACCAAATTATCTGTACACGTTCTGCTATTAGCGGGAATTTGGTTGTCATAATACCTCCACCCATGTCCTCATACCTCTTTGACTTGATCATCGTTCATATCACGCCACGGCGCCTCGTGCACCCCATGGTGTTGTTACGTAGCGTTGGCATTTTGGTTTCTCTTCAATGCCCAGATCGGTATCCATGATTACGATCACATTCTGAATACGACACACACCGATTTTACACCCCAATGGTTGGTATTGGTATTGAATATATCGACACCCAAAACAACTTCCACTACTGATATGTTTTTCGTTAATCATACCCTAAACCTCCATTCAACGTTTCAATGTGTTAACAATGTAATAATAATTTCAGGTTTCTTTCGAGGCCGTTGATATTCAACGATCTTTACTTCTTCTGAATCAACCAACGCCGATACATGTTCAATGAAGTCTTTCTTCTTAATATGAAGTGCGCGCAAAATTTCTACCTGTTTCATCTGTCCACCGTTTCGTCTAAGAAGTGCTAAGATTTTTTCTTGAACATTAATTTCAGTTTGACGCGCAACCATATCTGCTACTTCGGTTGCAATTGGAGCGAAATACTGATCAATTTGACGACACGCTTCAACCAAGAATTTCTCATCCAATACAATCTTTTGACCTGGAATAAATCCTCCGTCGTTTGTTCGTGCAATTTCTTCTGTAAACGACGGATCACCAACTTTAAACAAAATTGCTAACTTTATTGCATATGAAAACAACCGTCCATATTGTGCCAACGAGAGATGATCACCTGAATTGAAATAGATTGTTTCAATGTCACGTTGCCACGATTGGAAAAATTCCAATCCCGTCCGTGATATAACAAACTCCAATTCTTCATTTGAAAGGCGGAATAACGCAAAAAGTTCACCAAACAACGACCGAATATGATTCATTTCGTCGGTGGTATCATCTGAAGCGGTTGAATATGGTCGCGACACTTTGTAATATTGTGGATAGAAATATAAGAACCGTAACAACCATCCGGATGTGAGATCACCGGTAGAAGTCTGTTCGGAGAACGTTTCGGGTGTTGTTGCAAAAAAGAAGGTTGTATATGGTTTGGATATAATGAATTCCGTTCGAACATTTGAACGTTTTGTTCGGAGTTTGCGTCGATAATCCTGATTTTCATAAATCTCATTCAAAAAATCGCGCATATCCGCCATATACTGTTTTTTTTGCATTGATGATAACAACGTTCCAATTTCGTCCTTAATCCACCATACGCGGGAATTATCAGTAAGTTCTTCGATAAGTGATTCGGGAGTGAATGATGACGGCAATTCACTTTCAGCGTCATGATATCGTGCAATATCGCGCCCAATCTTCAATGCGGTTGATTTTCGTGCAATTGTAGATATTCCGAGGCACAATGTCCAGATATTTGAATAAATATCTCCATGAGACATTTTAACAACCGCACATCTATTTGTAATCATCGAAAGAAGACTATATGCCGCCGCATAATGAAATTCGGGATATGCATCTGTCATTTTTTTTGCTGTAGTTACGTACCGTTCGATAATATTATTTTGGGATAAATGTGATACAAACTTTGTTCCTAATTCCCGTGATTGGTGAACGGGATTCTCTGTAGTCACCGTTCGTTCAATGTTTTGAGCCTGGCGTTTTGTTTGAACGTCGTTCCACCGTTGATCGATTTCAGCAATTTGATTTTCATACCCATATTTTGTAATCAACGCTTCTCGAACCTGTAAGAACAAATCACCTGATATAGGATTTTGACCCGCTTCGCAACACTCAATAAATCCTTCTCGAACGGCTATCCACGTGATTGGATCCCCGCCACTGTTACACCGATAACAGTGCCATAAGTTATTTTTTGTACAAATTGAAAAATTGAATCCCGTTGTAGAACCGTGAACGGGGTGTGTACCTTGGATTTCAGTTCCGCGCCGAATTCCATTTATTGGGAGTGCAACATCTTCGATTCGGATCCCAATTTCATCTGCTAACAACGTTCGATACTGTTTCACCGGGATTGTTTTTTCTAACTGATTTAATTCGTCGGTGATCGTAGAATTTGTATCAAAATATCCATCTTCTATACCATCCCATGGTGTATGATTTACCTTTGAAAACACTGAATCGATCACAAGTTCAAGTGGAACATCAGCAATTGGAACGTCTTGCATTACGGTATATTGTTCTCCGCTTGGATGTATTGAACCGGGTCCAACGACGTATGCCCGGCACCCCGTAGGATATATTTCCCCAATGTGTCTTGTAGTATCGCGCCGATCAAATAGTGGAATGCGGCGTGGTATACCCATTTCAGTAACCATTTCGGGACACCTGAAATAAATGTGTAACCCTCCGCCCCCCGTTTTAACAATAAACGTTTTAAACTGTTCAATAAACAAATCAAGTAATCCTAACCGTTCGGCGTGTTCCACATCATCGATATCGAGGATACAAATTCCTTCGTCGCGCGGGAAAATTCCATAGTTTCCCCCCCGATCTACGTGATCGGTAATTGTAGAATCGTTTCCCGGGTAGTTTTTAGTTTCATAATAATTTGAATCAACGGGGCGCTTATCGCGACGCCGGAGCTTGATAAATCGCAATGCTTGGGTTCTAAGTTGTGGTGGTATGATTTTATGATAGATACCTGGCGGAATTTGTTGCATGTTATAATCACCTAATTTCTACCCTTTATCCCTTCTTATTTTGAGTATGTGTATCTCCGTTTCATAGGATATTTATCATGAAACCGTTCAAGCATATCAACAAAAATGTTTGAATATCGTTTCAACTCATTTTTATCAATACGATAAACCCGGGGTTCTAAAAGTGGATTCTTTTCAATATATGGACACAATGTAATAACCATACCTTGATCGGGATATGGATCCATAAACAACGCATATGCTCCCAACTGTATAAAATGTGATTCGCGTGCAATAGCCGATGTTTTCAAGTCTGCTACCGTCCACGCGGGTGGTTCATCATGGTACTGTATGTTTGCTCCAATATCATAGGTTCCACATACCCGTAATTTGTGATGTAAAGTAAACCGTTCAATTTCACATCTACCGGGTAAAATCTTGATACTGTTTTGATTCAACTGTTTCCACTGAATTCCAGCAATTTCACATAACTCCAAAATGTTAGATGGACAGTATTTCATTGAAATTTTGGGCCGTGGAATTGGAGATTTTGTTAATTCTTTTAGTATTCGGTAATGAACAATTGTTCCAACGGTACTTGTTTCATTCCGTATCCGCGTTGCATTTTGTTTTCCAATGCGCTTTTCCCACCGAACGAGCCAATCTCGTGGCGACATTTCACTAATTACCTGCGTTACCCGGGGATATGGTACATACATTTTGTTCGTTCTCCAAAAGTCTGATTGTAAATAAGCAATTACTATCGTATGCTCATTAAAAAAGTGTTTTGATTTTTCTCGTAATAAAAATCATTTCAATTGGAGATTTGTTCCGTGTCGTTTCCGCGTTTCGCGTTCGTGTTGAACAAGTGTTGATAATGCGGTCTCGATACCATGAACGCGGCATTCAAATTCGGTATCAGATATATCAACATTCAAGGTTTGAAAAAAATACTCAATTTCCTCTTCAAACGTGGTCCATAGAACCGCTTGTTTTTCGCTGAATCGGCGTTGTAACATCGATATCACTTTCATCTTGTACCGCCGCCGATTCTAATAGGTTTCTAATTGACTCGAAATGTTGGGTTGTTAACAATAGATATACAATTCCAACTGATTCATCTCCATAAAACAACGTTAAAGCACATTTTTCATCGTAGTAAAACGCTTTCAGATTCATCAGGTGACCCAATCGTGCCGCTTGTTTTGGTGAATACCAAATATCCTTATAATACCGATTCCCAATAAACAAACCAACATAATACGGATCAACCTTCCCAACCAATGCCAAAACGTGTTTGTGGCGCATATAGAATTCTTTATCGGTAATGATATCAAGATCTATCAACTTAGTAACCTGGAATACATCATGAGGATACTCTTGTGTTGTTACGGGTATCGAACCATCCAACCTATTTTTCCAGAAGTAAAACTTCTCATTTTTCATTTAAATCACCTACAAAACTGTTGCTTCGTCAAAAAACTTTCCATACACTTCCGAATATGCACTGAAACGGTGTTGTGTATCGTTTATCATAAACCGATGCCCATCATCGATAAAATCGATAATGATTGTATCAGACTTCCCCGGTGCGACACGAAGAGTTCTCCCTGCCGTTTGGATTGTTGATACAAATGACTGTCCCGCCGCTGCGTTGATATACATATCTGCTGATGGTGCATTTACTCCTTCTTTGAGGAGAGTTGATATTAAACAACGTGTTCCCGTTCCTTGTTTGAATGCTTCAATCTCCTCGGTTCTATTTGGACTCGTTCCATGTACAAATACCGAATCCGGAATCAATTTCGACAATAACGTTCCATGGGTTATATATCTGACATGAATATAAATCATTCGTCCGTCTTTCATACCTTGAATTGCATGTTTTGCGATGTACTCATTCCGTTCATCATTCAATGTAATTCCCCGTTTATATACCGATGCATATGTATCTTTATTTCCAATTCCGGGCGGTGTTGATACCCGTATCAACTGAAAACGTGGGCGTGCTAAATATCCTTGTGATACCAATTCTTCAACGGTAATTGTTCCAACTTTCTCACCGGTAACGCCCCGTATTAGTTCATCCATACCATCGGTTCGGCGCGCGGTTGCTGATAATCCCAGCCTCCATCGTGATCCCAAACGCGCGGCCACATAATACGCGGTTCGTGCTGGAACGGTATGAACTTCATCAAAAATCACTAACGGATAAAAAAAACGCTCTTTCCGTTGATATACCAATGAATGGAGCGTTTGTACCATAGCCACAACAACGTCACCTGATACGTTTCGTGCCCCATCTCCAACTGGTGTTGCTTCAACACCGAGAACGTCCTGAATTTCATCTATCCACTGATTCATCAGTTCTTTTCGATGTACCACAACCATAAACGGGCATTTACGGAAATGAGCATATTTCAACGCTATTAACGTCTTTCCAGCTCCGGTTGGAATTTCAACGGTACCGGTACCATTTTTCTGAATTAGATCTACAATAATTTGGCGTTGATATTCCCGCAATTCAAACGTACTATTCCAATCATATTTAATTGAACATTGAGCATAACGTGGATAATTCACGGCAACATAAAATCCCCATGATTCGATCATATTACAAACATCGGGTATCAACCCAATTGGGAAATAAAACGTTCCATTTCGCGCTCGTTTCAGCATATGGAATTTCCCATCCCATCGTCCCGTCAAAAACGAATCAGTACGTTCGTGATTTTGAACATAGAATGATAAAATATCATCCATTGTAGAAACAAGTGATTTGGGAAGAAGGGATTCATCAACGTTGATAAAACAATACCCGGATTTATCTGGAACGTTTAGAATTACCATAACAACCCATTCCTATCTCTCATCTTATGTTTTTCATCATCAGCATCAATGATATGATCGTGATGATCGTTTTTGTTTTCGACTACCTGTTTTTGTGGTTCGGAACCACCTTCAAGCCACGATCGTATTATAACACCGTGTTCAAGTGTTGGAGTAAACTCCTCCCATAATGGCATAATAGCGTATCGTGTTTTGGAAACAGTTGCAATTATATCATTCCCATCATTTACCATTTCCAGTAACAAATCGGGTTCATAATCAATTCCATCGCGGAATTTCGGCCCGATTCCAATTTTGCGCAATTTCATTTTTCCGTCTTGTCCTGTACTCACATCATACTTAGTTTTTGCACGAATTGTTAAAATTAGATGAATATCCACATCTTTAATGAATTGAACGAAATCATTATATTTTGGTGTAATTTGAGCCCAGGCTGTAAACGAATTTCCCGTTCGGCGCGAAATTCGACCGTGTTCAACCAAAAAATAATCCCACACGGGACTAATTGAATCAACGATAACCAAATCGTATTGCTCTTCAATTGCGGTTTCAATTGCACCGATATATTTACTTGGATTAATTTCCCCGCTTAAACTCATAACATCAAACGGTGTCAAATGAGCATACAATTCTGCTGATCGATTCTCGGTATCAACAAAAGCAATTTTCCCCTCATCACCAACAAACCCGCGTCCCATCAAAATGGATGAATATGTTTTCCCACTACCAGCGGGTCCCAAAAACCCCAATTTTAGTTTTCGTTTATACCGAACGGCAGGGACGAACTGTTTCATATCAATCACTCTTCATCTTCGTATTCATCAATTGTGCGCTTCAATGCCATTTTAGTTACAACGTCATCTATTCCCCCCCCAATCCCCGCGTCGGCCAATTCTCCGGGATTTACATCCCGTGGTGATTTATCTAACAGAGTACAATACTCCAATATTTGATGTTGTATTACCATCATTTTCTCTGTAGCTTTTTTCGTCTGTTTTCCTTTTTCGGTTGTTCTTTTTTCGGTTGTTCTTTTTTCGGTTGTTCCTTTTTCGGTTGTTCCTTTTTCGATCTTCTTATCACCTTCAGGGATCTCTTCCTTTGGTGGGCGTGTAATTTTGTAAATTTGGCGTTTTTGTCCTTCAACTTGTTTCATGATTCGTTCATTAAATTCTTTTTCCGATTCAACCCCACTTAGGATTTCTGATTTTGGTTTTGGTTTTGGTTCTGATTTTGATTTTGGTTTTGGTTCTGATTTTGGTTTTGGTTCTGATTTTGGTTTTGGTTCTGCTTCGGGTTCTGATTCTGATTCTACGGGGGGAGAAGAAGAAGATGGGGATGGTGTATCTAGTTCCACCATTCCGCATGCACGAATGTACACCGGTAAAATTCGAACGTCATCACTCGTATGTCGTTCTGATATGTTCATCACTTCACCAAGACAGAGTATTTCACGATCTTGGAGAGCCGTTTGAATAAACCGTGCTTGACTTTCGGGATCATTTGGGTGAATTGTTTGAACATCATCTAACAAGTTGTGGAAATCTTCGATGTTAATAAACGGATTACCACGATTTTGTTCGATAAACCGAATATGAAGTTCCACAAGACCGCTATATTCCAATACAACTTCAAAAACGGGTCGCCCCTTTTTATCGAGAAGAGGAATTGCGTCGCCTCGATTTCCATCAGGATCGCGCCGAAACAGTGCATTTACCCATTTGATCGTTCCTGTAACGGCAACAGGATCCCCGGCACCCTTCGAATGTTCCCAAACATCTTCATCGAACGTTGTTAATGCGACAGATCGAATTTTTTCAAAATTGATAAACGGAATTGCACTTTCAATCTCAATTTCTTTGTAATTTCCGTAATCAACATCTAATTCACCGCGCAATTTCACTAAATGTGGTCCAAATGGAATTAACGACGAATTCCACGTTATTGCTTTTACAATTGTTCCATTCCTCAATATGATAGGATACGAAATGGGTAATTTTGTTCCTTCACGATCAGCTCCACCAAATACAATCCCTTCAAGTTCCTCTACCGATTGTGCCCGAATGTCTCTTTGGAGAGCCGCTTTTAGAAACGATACAACGGTATTATCGGAATACTTTTCATAAATTGGAAACTCTTTGGTTACAATTTCTTCCGGGTTATCACAATGATTCCATTCTGATGTAGAACGGAGCTCATTAATAATCGATTCTAATCGTTTTACCTGTTTAGTCATGGTTTTCCACCTGTTTACAAATTTACAACGTTTATTTCAATCCACACACCCGTGAAGGGTGTGACTTACGTTCGTAGTTACACCAAAATTTCAAAATTTTGAACATATAATGTGGTTTACTTTCGATTTCGTGAAAATTCCAGAAAATTATTTCCCGGTGATCCAACCACAAAAACCACCGGGAAACAAACACATTGTGAGGTTTTCCCCAGATTACCTCACGAAGAGTGCCTAACAGACGTGCCCAGATGTTCGGTTTCGTTTTTCCTGCCTTTTCTATCCTGTTTCAACGAATTGAACCCGTGAAATTGGGTGTGTGTATTAAAACACTGATGGAGGTGTTGCCTTTTCACACATACCAGGTGTGTTGTGTGTATTCACTTGCTTGCTATAATGTAGAGATTGTTCACATACAACGATATGTGAGGTGTTCATGGCATTTTGGCGGATTTCTAGTATCCTTTGTTTGTTTCAATCCTCACACCCGTGAAGGGTGTGACCATAGTACGTCGTCACTAGTGCCTCGTCGTGGTGTGAACGTACTGAAAACACCACGATTCATAGGCTACCATCTCTATTCAATATTATGTTATTTTCTAGAATATTAAATGTTACGATTCGTTCCGCACAAATTCTATTCGATCTCGTGGCGTTACCTCTTCAATGACGGTATATGTTCCATCTTCTTCGATGTTTACACGTACCCACACCGTATAATCGATTATTTTGATTTCTTTCCAATTTTCATCTTCGTAAATTGTAATGGGGTTATTTGTATCAGTTACACACATAGTAAATATAACTGATTTAACCCACGTTTCTTCATATTCTTCCAGAAATGCAGTTTCCTCGCTCCAAAAACCCGATATATTACTCACGTGGGATGGTTTTGGGATCTTTTTTGGTCCAAAATATACATCACGATAATATAATACATCGTTGTTAACCTGTTCACTCAAATATGCTTGCATATCGACGATAGTATCGTTATGAGGATAAATATCGCGCCGATTGAACGTTAACCACAATCGAGGAGTTTGTTTTGTGTTATATGTATAAACTAGAGCTTCATACACTTTTCCATCGGTTCCTAGACATTTATATGTATTTTGATAACGAATCTCCTCTATCTCATCCTCTATCTCATCCTCTATCTCATCCTCTATCTCATCCTCTATCTCATCCTCTATCTCATCCTCTATCTCATCCTCTATCTCATCCTCTATCTCATCCTCTATCCCATCCTCTTCTTCATCCTCTACTTCATCTTCTACTTCATCCTCTACTTCATCCTCTACTTCATCTTCCACACTATTTCCACAATCACTACATGAACCCCCGCTAGAGCTCCCACCGTTCGATCCTCCGTGACTTTGAGAACTACCTGATAGAGTATGTGATCCCATCACCAAAGTTGCCGGAAGATGCTTAGCGGCCTCGGTGTATCCTTGGATTACATCATCAACGTTATCTTCAGTAACGGTATTCTTTGGTATGTTCTTGTTTATTGTGGAAGTTGGTATTGTCTGATTCTCAATTGTCTGATTCTCAATTGTGGTTGTATTAACATTTGAATATCGATAAAAATCTGTTTCGTTGTGTTCTCCAATCCCGTAATGTTCATCAGAACGTATTCCGGAACTGGTTATGTTTGAATATATCCCACCCAAGATTATCAGTGTTATAATAACCGATACAAACACTCCAATTTTAAGAAAGGGTGATTGTTTGATGTTCATTCTACATTCCTCCGTTTCATATAATTTGATAATTAATCATCAATCGTCAGCTGGAATAACATGAAACCGCGACATAATTATCCGCGTTGGTGCATTATCGAGCCCAAGAATCAATCTTTCGCCTTGCGTTGAAATAACTCTTAAGTTGTTTTTTCCATTGTGTTTATTTTTCCTTCCAATTCGACGAATACCACTATCGATCGTTGGATCAATAATTCTAACTGCTTCACCGGGTTCAAATTGATGATAAAGAATCTTTTTCCTGATACGCGACACTTTATGACAAATCGCCCCATCGGTACGTTTACTACTCAATTCGGGGAAACTAGAACGGTATCGTTTACAAATTTCCATACGATTATAAACACGTTGGTTTCTAACTTGATCTTCCATCCACGCATTTTCGTTTTCAGTCCACGGTTGTCCACGAATTTGTTTCTTCTCTACTCTATCTTCAATCTCCTCTTCAATCTCCTCTTCAATCTCCTCTTCAATCTCCTCTTCAATCTCCTCTTCAATCTCCTCTTCAAAAATCATATCAGGAATTTCGTGGCTTTCATAATCCCCCGTTATTGGATCATATTTCCCGATATGTTCTTTTGAAAACCTTTTACCACATTTGATGAGATTGTTCATTTCAAGTTCGGTTAAATCATCAAATATTACCGTTCGTTTAACAACGTTTGTCTCATCGTTTCTTTCACAATCATTCCAAACGTCTTTTTTTATTGTTGTTATGATCCTCATACTCAATTCCGTTTCATTTTATTTTATTTCAATCCACACACCCGTGAAGGGTGTGACTTTATTTTGAACAACAACATTTGACCTGGAAGATAATAAAGATGTTTTTGGATTTTGATTTCCAAATCAATTGTTGAAATTATCTCATAAATCATCAAAAATCAAACAATGTAGTGATACTTGGATCAACGTTTGACCACGTAAGGCCCAATGACATTATAATTCGTTCAAGTGGATTTTTAACGGTTAGGTTCAACATTCGTTCATAATTAACTACAAACTCCGTTGGTATCTTAGTATCCGAATCAAAACATATAACGTCGGTTTGGGGATATTTCCCAGTTACAAACGCAATATACACCCGTTTTGTTTTATCACCGGATCCAAAGTTTGTACACAGATATTGATTTGAATATTGTGCCCCACGAACATGAGCGCCCGGTGTATCATATTCATCAAGATCCTTACTAAATCCGCCCGGAATCCCAATACAATCCAATGAATAATCACCTAACCGATATCTACGAATAACATTGCGGATATATTCTTGCACTGTTTGGATATCTCCATCTTTTAAGAGCATACTAAAAATTTTCGATTGAATGGTTCGTGTCAAAATACTTGAATCGCTTCTCCGAATTTCGAATCCAACGATATCCATCTCATCAACACACACCCCTTCATCCCAGATTAACCATCCCGCGTATCGTTTTCGCACTCCCGATTGGAAAAACCGTGAATATAACTTTTCAAACCGAATTGTAAAATAATGTTCATCGGCGTTAAGAACCGTTTTTGCAAAATCATCATATGATTGATTAATTTCGTTTTCAAGGAAGTTGGCTTTTACAATTACTTCTTCGTACGTTTTACCCGGGATATGAATCATACATGAATCGGTATCTCCATACAGTACCTGATACCCAAATGATTTTACAACATCCCGCGTATGTTCTATTATCGCGCGCCCAACGGATGTAATTGCCGCTGCGATATCGGGATCGAACAATCGAAACCCTGGAAAACCCGAAACACCATAATACGAATTCATAATGATTTTAATTGCATCTTGGTGCCGATCCAATCGTTCCCAGATTTCCGATCCATGTTCGTATTTGTTTCGTTCGTGTTGGTAGTATTTACGCTCTTCAAGTAGGTTTAACATGATATCGCGCATTAATCCCGGTGGATTCTTCAAAAATCGCGTTCCATCGGGAGCCATCAGCGTTCCACTTGGATCCTTGGTTTCATATGATGCATTTAACGTTAACATAATCATAGGATACAATGATTTCAAATCAAACACACATACGTACTCAAATACCCCTTCTGAAGCATCAAAAACGTTAGCTCCCTGAAATGACGTAAAATTGGAATTATCGCGTGTTCCCCGCGTTGGTAATATCACCGTTCCAAACGCTTTTCGCAAAATCAACGTATCAACAAGATTAGACGGATATAATGCTCGTTCAACAGGAATACCAACATATTGAGACAATTCACGATAAAACGAAATAATTCCAAGTTTGTTATCAATATCAACACACAATTCCACATCACGACGATTATAATCTAATAACAGTCGTGGATTATCAGTAAACAACTCATTAATTCTGTGTGGTAATTCTATCTTAGAATATCCTAACTCTGACTGGGCACAATCAGCGAGTTTATAGGAATCTTGGCGTTTTGTATGATAACGTTGATATCCCGTTAACAGATCAAAAATCCCGCGACCCCGAATTTTGTCATCTTCGATCTCTTTAATTCGGGAAAACTGTCCGATTGAAAGGTTGTACATCTCAAACCTAGTAGTAAGGTAAGGAATATCAAAATTATCAATGTTCCAGCCCGATATAACATCGGGATCGTTTGTATCCAAATATCCAATCAATCCCCGTAACATAGTTCTTTCTGATGGATATTCAATAACAACATGTTTCCGTTTCCGTGGTGATCTGCTCGGATCCAATACATCATTTGTTCTAGATTGAAGAGTATTATTCTGTTCACCAAAGGGATCTATCTTCGCGCCTGGCGCGCCTGGGCGCCAGATAAGCGATGTTATAGTATCAGTGAATGAATCATGTAGAGATATACACAAAATTGCGTCACGACTCGCACGCGGGAACCCTCGCGAGTCATCACATTCAATGTCCATCATACAAATCCTATAGGGATGATTTGTAGATAGATCGTTCCACGATTCAACGTCGGTATACAGTACGTTGTTTCCGGGTACCTGTATACCTCTTGTAATCCCCCGATCAATCATAAACCGGTTAACGAATGGTATATCACCTTCATATACATCAAATCCTCGATCGCGGAGTTTTTTAATTCCCCCGGGTGTTTTTGTAAACACCTTCCGAACATCATTTTTATCGATCGATGTATAAGTATCATTGTTTTCAATAACACCCGGTACGTGTCGTGATTGGAGATTAGATACCGGAATATAACAATATGGTCGAAACCCATTAATTGTTATCTCGTGGGCTTTTCCACTTTGATCGCGACCAAAAACAATAATTTGAGGTTCGTTGAACAGAACCTTATATTCAACCCGCGTTATTTCAATTTTCATCATTGTAATTCACTCATTTTTTTCCCAATGAAAAAACCACGTTAATTTTTGTTTCAATCCCGTTTTGAAATTATCTGATGCATCAACCCCGGGAAAACCAACGGATTAATATATATTCCATCTAGAAACACATCAGCACCATCTAATAACCGCTCTTCATAAAGTGTCCAAATTGTTGCATAACCCGGTAATGGACACCGTTCGCTAATATACATCTGTACAACCGCGACCTTTCTCTCATCGGGGTTAGTACACTCTTCTATTTCTGTCTCTTCAACCATTTCTTTGTAAATGTCAGATTCGGGACCAAATACGATATCAACAACCATCATTGTAATGTTCCTCTACGGTTTCTACGTTTTTTTCATTTGGTTCTTTGATCTTCAATCTTAGAAAGAGATATTTCAATCCACACACCCGTGAAGGGTGTGACTCTAATCATCAAATAACAAACCCCGTGGTCGATGACGAATAATCTGATCATATTCGTAGAGTTGATACAACCCAGGATTGAACCGTTCAACACACTCACAAATAACGGGCCAGTACATATCAGTTACTGAAATTGCATCTTCTAGAGTTTCACCTCTAAGAATAGCACCATGTAATCCAACAAATAACAAATCTGTTATCAGTTCATCATCTTTTGGAAATGTTATAACATACACATCATACTGTGAAGAATAACCTTGAACGGTTTCCAATCCCACGAGATCGTTAAAAAAATAATTCGCTATAGTTCGCCGCGTTACGGGTGTATCTTCATATTCTTTATCGAATTGGATTTTTCTAAACGTCATACTTCATCACATCAGTCAAAGAACGAATGATTTAATCCCTCATCAATGGGTGATAATGTTCCGGGTTTGGATTTGGGTACCTCATTCATAAAAATTGGAACTGATTTCATAAAAATTGGAACTGATTTTACCTTCCCCATAATTAAATGCTCAAAGGTTACCCGTGGAATGATTAACAACCTCCGTTCATCAAGAGGAGTTATTTTAATCGTTTTACCCGATTTAGACATGTTGGCCATACCGCCGTGTCCAACAAATCCTCTTCGAATCCAATTGAGACAAATTGTTAACCCACTCATCAATTGATCGATATTGTCGGCGGGAATATACAAATCGCCACCGGGTATCCAACTTTTGAGTTCGATCTTAACTCCATTGTGATCCATCAAAGCATCACCAACTTTTACCCACGTCATTTGTATCTCCAACTTTTTTTGACATTATATTATCCCAATATCGATCATATATCATTTCGTCCCAACATTGGGGACAGATATGATATCCCTCTCCAATGTATCGTGCATCCCGCAGATTAAATTGTAGACCACAATAATAACATTCCGCTACAACGGGATCCAAATCATGAAAAAACCTATTTAATCCCCACCCCGTATCATTTGATGATATGGGTTTCAGAAACCCGGTATTTGAAAAAAAACATCCCTGAGTTACAACAAACTTACCAAACAACTGCGTTCCGTGTTTGTTCATCAATGCAAATTTGTTTTGGGTTTCAAATTCAAGTGCCGGGATGATTTTGTCGTAATTTGAGAAAATAAAGATCATTGTATCACTCAATGAACCATTTGTTTCACTTGTTGGCTGATAATTCAATAAGATCCCGTTATGAGCAAGTGCTTCATTTACAGTGGTATTGCACCGCTTTAACACCCGTGGATTACCTGTTATTGGAAATGGGTGTGTTTGATACGGCACAACGGATCCATGAGTTGCCATTCTAAAATGAATCACCAACTCGGTATTTTTCAATCCCCGTAATCCCCGCGATCCCCGCGTCCGTTCATTCACCCCATCTAGGATCTTCATGAACCGCTCAAAATCCATAAATCCCTTTTTGATGTGAACTTTATTATTATTCCGGTACATAAAACCAATACCATCGGGATTATTTAAAAAACAGTTGTAGAGAATCTCTCGTGACGGTATTTCTTCACCATTTGGTTTGTATATAATAATACACATTTTGTAATCATTCCTTTAGGTTTTTTTCACTCCTCATCGAACTCATCGAACTTATCGAACTCATCAATGGTTTTCACAATTCCGATTCGTTTCAAGTCATGGATGAATGCTCGTGGGCTCGATGTTGAAATTCGTGATGCATCCCAAATTCGTGCCCGAACTGAAACGTTTTCCATGTATTCGCGTTTTGTTTCATCACGAGGAAACACATTTTTCAACTGTTGTACAATTTGAAGATATGTTTCACCTACAAACGTCTCACCCGTTTCTAATACTATTTTAATCAAGTTTAATCACCTCATTCATCAATTACTCATTCAACAACCATTACCTGGCTTGATATCGTGGTATTTATCTGTTCAATATAATCCATCAAGGTATCTACCAATTCGGGTTTTGGTATTGTACCATTACACCGCGCTACTTCAACCATCTGTTGGCTACATAAGATCCATTGACAAATATCATCATAATCTATTGTTCCATGATGTTGCCTAAATTCAACGGTACCATACAGACGATAAGCATCGAAATTCAATTTCATATATCGTGGATGATAACCATGAGAATCCCCATATTTTTCTTTAATAAAAGAAATAATAATCGAAACCACTTCACGGGGATGTAAATTCCGATTCATAACAAACTCGAAACCGTCGATGGATTCTAATATTTTTTCAACATCAACATCTACCATTGATTTTGCATATGAACACTGATTTGTACGCCGCGATGGTTCCATGGTAGCATCGATTAGACTTTCCGCACCGATATACAAATTCAGTAATCTAATGATATCTTCACCTCGATAATCCGCAATATCGTGGTGTACATGTAGCCCACACGTCGTATTAGTATATGCATTCAATGATTCTAATGCATTGGTTATCAATGATACCTCTTCAATGCGGTCCCACGTCAAAATTGGAGAAACCAATTCGAATCCATCACTAAAAGATCCTGAAACGCTCGCGTCGGTTACTAATTTCCATTCAGGAACCGTTTTATGACTATATGTATTCCAAATAACAGGAATATCATAATCACACTCTAATGTATCCATTATCAGGTCGCGGTTCTCATTATACGTAAACGTTTCTTCTTCGTGTTCATAATCAATAAGAAATTCGATTTCGATTCCAAACGTTCGGGTTGTCTTTATCATTCCTTTCACACAAATCACCCTTATGTTTTTCACCCAATTGATTCTACTTTTCATATTTCAATCCACACACCCGTGAAGGGTGTGACATGAAACTCTCATGCACGTGCGATATTAACCCCATTAGAAACGTTTGTGGTATTGATTACCACATCATCCACGCTTTTGGTAAGTTTTGCGTTGTAGAACGCCCGTGCATTCGCAAATTCTGGAACTGGGCTCCGAACACCGAGTTTCAGCATCCAAAACGCGTCGTTAATCTTCCGGGGCTTTGAACCAAACCGTATCCCCGCTTTTGCCGTTTCAACAATACGCTGAGTTAGGATTATCCAATTTCGAATTTCTTCGGCGTCTAATGTTCCGTGGTGGTGTCTAAATTCAACAGTATTCCACAGAACCCATGATATGAAATTAACTTTCATGTATCGTGGGTGATCAATGTAGACTCTACAATTGTCGTTGCTATATCCATAGCGTTCACGGATGTGTTCTGCCAACCAATTTACAAAAACAAACGTATCATGATTCTCTTTTGCAAATTTTCGTGTTTTGGTTACATCAATGTGTTCTAATCCCAGGCAGAACCGATTTCTGTGTCTATGTCTTGAATCGTGAATAACCTCATCGAGGATATGTTCAATGGACTGATAAATTGGTATAATTTCTGCCATTTCGGATGGTGTTAAGTCTTCAACACCGTGGTGTATGTGTAACCCGCATTTTGTAGTTACAAAACACCCCATTTTTTTCAGAACATTACAAACCGTATCAACCTGATGAACATCTTCCCAGGTTAGGATTGGAGATGTAATTTCGAATCCAAATCCCCTATTATTATACACTGATCCATCTAATTTGAGTTCCCATCCGTTTTCTGGTCTACAGTTCCATCCTACGTTGATTCTGTTTTCTAAAAGTGTTCGGATAATCTTCCTAGAATATAAACGTCGCTCACCAAAACTCGGTGCATCTCGTTCTGTTTGTGATTCGTTGTTATAATCATCGTGCATAATGACGTTATCAGGTATAATGAATTCGATTTCGACTCCAAACGTCCTATTTGTAATTTCATCTGCTACCTTACCAAATTTTGCGTTTCGTGCCATTCAAATCACTCCATGATAACAATCTTAGATTTTAAAAGGTTGGTTTGGGGTTTCTGGTGTTTCTTGTGTTCCAAAAGTGGTTTAACCTAATTTCCAAGGGTTCAACGCGCGCCCCCGCAGGTTGTTTTTGGGTTACTTTGTGGTCCCGTGGTATCCGCATTTGGAAAACCCCCGGGGAAGTAGAACCCCCTGTGGGAAAACAATCACCAATGGTGTTGTTTTTAGAATTCTTGGCTTATAAATCCCTTAACAATGCCAGGGGTCGTGCCCCGTTCACCCACCATCTCTGGCCTCGGGAAAAAAACTTCCCTTTTAGATGGTAAGTCAGGCCTTCCTTGCTAAGTTCACCATCCCTAACATAGTGTTATGAGTATATATAGGTTACGTAGAAAACAAACAAAATACGGTGTTATTTTTTCATCGGGTTTCAAATACGGCCAAATTAACCCGCGTTTGACATATTTATTGCGCGGCCCCACCACACTTTGGGGTGTGATCCCAAGCGCCCCCCAAATTGCGCTCCAATCGGGAGGGGCGGGTCAGCGTATCACGCGCGCGGGTTTTCCCGGGCGCGCCGAATACCCTTACTGATAATCACAAAATAACATAATACCATAATCACATAGTATCTATACTCATAAAGTACACGTACATGGGTGTGATCCGAACTTTTCTTACTATAGCTGTATGGATTTTCCTTGGATCGAATTGGGCGTATACTATGTTATTATAGATATTATATTATTATATATATTATTATACTATTAGTACAAGTACAAGTAGTCTTTAAAAACTTTTAGGAACACACAAATATTAGAATATTTATCACGGGAGAAATGCCTTCTTTCCCCCCCCCTTCGGAGAGAAACGAGCCTTCATTTTATAAAAGATTTAATCTATGCTGAATAGAATCCAATTAGAGCTGAAATAATACCTATTAAGGTCGCGAATAAAATCGAGATAAACCATGATGGACGAGAATTTACGTTCTCCGCTAAAAATTCAACACGGGTATCAATACGATTGATTTTCCCATTGTTTTCATCTAGACGTTGCATGATGTGTTTAAACAATTCCTCATATTTAGCGTTCGATAACTCACAATTGCGGAGCCTTGTTTCAACATTTGTTAGAAACGCTTTGTTTTGTTCATCCATAAAATCACCATATGATTTTTGCGTATTTTATTATTATGGTAACGTGGTATGAGTTATTTAATAACAAAATATGAACGTTTCGATTTACTTATCATCGATTTACTTATCATCGATTTACCTATCATTGGTTTACCTACCATCATAGAACATACACCATCTATCACACACACCCATTGGGGAGAGAAACCCCACCACACCTCACCACACACCATTTAAACGGAGATCACCACGGTATGATAGAACTCATCAACCAATGATCAAACCCCTGTAGAATCAACGCACAAGAGGTATACGAACATATGATAAAAAAAGATGAACCATATAATAAATGATTAATCCCCGGGTACGTGTACTTTGTGAAAGATCGTTAACGTATCAAGACCGTCTTTAAATTCGAATGACGAACTAAGTTGTTCACTTGAAAGAGCTGGTGCACTATCATCGTCGGTATCTTTCAATATCGATTTGGCAACCGTAACAGGTAACGTGGGCATATCAGAATCATTACCATTTAAGATGAGTTTGATAACAATCGTCTTGTTTCCAGTACCCTCGCGCGCTTCGAATGTTGCACCACTCCCCGCTACACCAATCTCGCGCCGAACAATCTTTGTACCGTTTGAACGTTGAATTTCAATGAACTTCCACTTTTTCGCAGTTCCATCGATAGCATTTCGCAGATTTACATATCCCGCAGATGTAATTTCAGCCATAGATCATCGTTCCTTTTTTCTGTGTATCTTTCTGTGTATCTTTCTTTTATTGTTGTGTTGTGTTGTGTTGTGTTTATGGATTGATTTTAGGGATCGTTTCTACATAGTGATCATCTAATCTATCCTTCTCCAATCTATCCTTCTCCAATCTATCCTTCTCCAATCTATCCTTCTCTAATCTATACTTCTCCAAACTATCCTTCTCTAATCTATCCATCTCCAATCTATCCCTCTCTAATCCAAGTCGCGCTTGAACTTCTTTTTCCAAAATGACTTTGTGGAGGAGACTAAATGCCACTTCCGGTTCGATTCCCGCCCATTGTGCTGATTGGAGTTGCATTTTTTCTTCGTTTGGTTTGGCACCATCGGGTGTATCAAACGTAACATCCGCAACCAAGGTGAAAATTACCCGGTGTGTATTGTGTGTCATGGTTATACTACCTATTTGTTTTTAATCGTTTAAAAATGTCCACCAACGACCCCCAGCATACAATCGTATAGCGCCACGCGATCCTGATGTATAGAATCCAATACATCCTTCGTATGGTTCGGGATCAGATGATACAATTATATTTCGTGCATAGACCGCTTTAAATCGATTATAGTTTGTTCCAAGGTATGTACTTGTGCTCTGCGGTGTAATAGCGCGCGTACCGTATCCGATTTGGATATCATATCCTTGTGAGGGATTAATTACCAAATGTCCCCGTGAACACGATAATAGTCCACTTGATACATCAAGTTCACTCCAACATTCTACCTTTGAACTTTGGAACACCAACGAACCGCCCGGATCACCATATATCCACGAATATGAACTACCATATTTAAACCGGAGATAATAAGCACCCGCTTGACCATCAACGGTAATACCGTTTTGATCGATGGTAGTTCCACCCGCATAAATTTGTCCTGATCCAAGTTCGATGCTTGAATTCAATGTTCCATACGTAATTTTCGAGGCGGATATACTCTCAATTTGTGCTTCGGTAATTTCAACGTTCCGAATCTTGGCCCAATCAATTTCAGCCACCTGGGCATTTACAATTTGACCCTGAATTTTGTGAGCTTGAAGGTTATGAATTTTCGCGTCGGTAATTGTTCCATCAACAATTTTGGCACCGTGGAGGTTTGCAATTTGGGCGTTAAGAATTTCACCCGATATCTTTTCAGCGGATACGTTAATGATATCGGCGTTTGTAATTTCAACGCCTTCAATTTGAGCCCACTTGATGTTTGCAATTTGGGTATCAATTACTTTCCCGGTGATTTTGTTAGCTTCCAAACTTTGGATTTTGGCGTTGGTAATTGTTCCATCAACGATTTTGGCTCCATCTAGGTTTGCAATTTGAGCGTTGATGATTTCGCCGGTGATTTTGTCAGCTGATAAGTTTACAATGTCCGCATTTTTTATTTCAACGCCCCGGATTTTAGCCCAATCAATTTCAGCCACCTGGGCATTGATTAATTGACCACGAATCTTATCAGCATCTAATTCGGTTATTTTGGCATTGGTAATGGATGCGTCGCGGATTTTAGCACCGTCAATGATCCCAATTTGGGCTTCTAAGAGTTCTCCAACAATCTTTTTTGCGTCTAGGCTTTTTATTGATGCTGATTCGATAACGGCGGCTCCAATTTGAGCCGTATCGGTAATGAGCGCCTGGGTTTTGATTAATTGATCGGCGGTAATTGTTCCAGTTGTAATAGAGTCGCCACTAATCGACGTTTGGCCCCGCGTTACCCAATCGAGAACTGTAAAATCACCCCTAACAACAACGTGACCCGCTGATACCTCCGTTGGAATAGCATCATACAATTGTTGTGAGTCATATACTCCCGCGATCGAATCGGTAATATCTCCAAGTTTTGACGATAATTGTATCTCCATAGAATAGGGATCGTTTTGGATATCATGATATTTGATACTAATAACATCCAATTCTACATCTATTCCGATATCTTCATCAATTACCCGAACAACGCTCCCCAATTGGAGAGCTTCGAAATTCATTTCATCATCTACCGCGAGGTTGATTGTGTTGATAGTATAGGATATTTTGGGATTTTTGAATTCGTCTAATAACTTCATCCCCCAGTCAAACAACGTTTCGGGATGAGTTATTCGCCGATCGGAGAACACCCGGGCATATATTCCGCCCCAACGTTCTTGGGATTCTAGATCATCAATGTATTCCGTTGGGTGATCTCCATTGGTCAATTTGATCCGTTCGGGACCGCTTCCTTGTCCATATACATAAACGCGGTTACATATTGATGAAAAATCTATATCCCGAATGATTCCCGCCATGTTTTTCCGATAACGGATCTGTTGTCCTTTGTTCTCTCCGATTGTCTTTATCCAGTGGAATCTGTGTTCGGTATCAACAAATACATATCCGCCCGTTGTTTCAACCAATTGGAGAATTATTCTAAGGATTGTATCACTACTCACGTGTACCGATCGCATTTTATGAGCATATTCGGGATCAATATATCCGATTGTAATCGTTGGCGTTCGTAGTTGGTGTGAAAACAAGGTTGTAAGAATCTCATAAATCGAATGGTTTTCGATATCAAGATTGTGTACAACTTCTTCACCGAGAACAGATAATCCATCCATTGTTTCAATGGTAGATATTACTGTCATGAATCATTCACCTCGTGTATCCGTTTTGCGTTGGAGACGTGTTTTCATGATGATTTTGTTTGATTCACGATCACGTAACCATACTTCATTTCCGACAGTCAAATATTCGTTTTTTGAATCATCAGATGGTAGATCAAACCATAGAACTCCTGAAGTATTAATTTGTTCAAATATGGATATATTGAATGCATTTTCAAGAATTGCAATTAATTCACCGGTGTTTGAACGGATCTCGATTTGAACTCGTGATGAATAGACGAACCGTGGATGAGTTTCAGGTGGTAATTCAACTATAGGAATGCCATAGGAACGTACTAGAGCCTCAATTGGAGAGACAAATGATATCGCCATACGTATACCCTGACCGCTACCAAGTTCGACTAATGAGCCGCTGATGGGTTTTACAAACGCCTCACAATATAATGTACCTTTGATCAAGATTGTTGATGATGATGTACATGGACCAACCCATGAGGTAACTATGCATGAATCACTTGTTATTCCCGTTGAAGTGGTTCCAGTAATTGGAGATACATAACTTGATACCGTTCGTGTTCCAACGTTTTTACCCGTTACGATTGAAGAATTAATTAATCGAACAAACGAAGAAACTTCACGAGTTTCTTTAACGTCGGAATACGATTCCTCTTCACCAAATGTGATTAAGTTTGTTACCGAATCTGTGAAAGAATATGCACGAAGCTTAATCCAATCTATGGACCGGTCAATACGTGATATGCTTGCCATATGAAGCATTCCACGAGCAACATCTTGACCATATGATAAATTGAATCCACCCATATGAGTTGAACGATAGGAACTAGATACTCCTATAGCGGATCCCGTATACTCCTTGAATCCCTGGGATTTTGAATATGTGTATACTTTGACATATTGATTTGGTTTGAAAATCCCCGCAATATATACCCGTTCACCAATTGGAACTGGACCAAAGGGTGTTTCATTTATTATGTAACCCGAATCGTCGGGTTTCCGAACAAAGAAATATCCTTTTCCCTCATTTTGGATACCAATTGACCACGAACCGCCTTGTTCAAACGCATTTCCTTTTGCAATTGGGAAACAATATCGTGGGTGACCGCTTTCCCACGGTGCCGGATAACTATTGAGTGTTATAACAACTTCAACCGTCATCGTTCCTGTAAGGTTATGCCACCGTTCATTGATGATATTCGCATAACTACTAATTCCTTCTCCAAATCCACGAATGTAATATAAGGATTCTTCAAATGGATATGAATATCCTTGATTTAATGCTAATCCCCCTCCAAGGATTGGATCACTTGAACGATACGGTGGTTGATGAATTCCGAGTTTCGTAAGATACCCGATGAATCCCGTTGTATCAAGTGTTGAATCGTATGTTACGTGTTCATCACCACGATTCAAACTATCAGGATAGTAAAATGCTAATCTGAAATTATCATCGGGTGTTTGAGCTATTTCTGGGTAATTAATTGGTCCATTGAGGATACTATCTGAATAATAAACGTAGAAATTATTAACGCCACCTGATTTTATAGTTGGATGAAACACAATTTCCCACGATTTGTAGTTCATCCCGTAAGCTTCCGCTGTATACGGTAACAGTGTCCATTGAGCCCAAATTGGTTCATTATCAAGATCAGCAACAACAAACGAATTACATAATCCACCCGGATCATGTCCTATCCGTTCATAAATTGGGTACCCAGCGGGATTTGATGGTGTTGGAATTGATGGTAAGATCGGGAGACGTAATGAAATACCGTTTATCGTTGATGATGTTCCAATATCTTGAACACGAACCAATCGGCGCCACCTATATTCCGGGAAACCCCAATTTGACGGCGGAGGATCGGGTGGCGGTGGTTCGGGATCACCGGTACCTTCTTCCTTTTCTTCAACAGATGAAAACGATACAAGATTTCCTAATTCAGAATTAGCAAGTGTTTTGATTGTATTATCTGAAAGGATTGATGTATAAAGTCTGATAGCATAACAATCAATATTACCCGCATATGTTATTGATTGTTGTCCTTCCTGGGCAACGGCCCAGGCTATGTGAAGATGATTATTTCCAATATTTCCCCACGTAAATGAACTATCTTCCACTTCAAAACCATTTACAAATAGTTTACTTTGACCGGTAGATTTGTTAATCGTCAGAACAAGGTGAGTTAACTCTTCCGAACATTCGGGACTATCATTTGTATCCCATGACTTATTTCCAAGTCCATACGCCCACGTTGTTGGGCGCCCGTAAATTGCTAAATAGAACCGTGATGAGGTGGTTTCACTTTGTCCAAATACCATTTGTTCGTTCCATTCGTCGTTGTTTAACATGTATGGTGAAATTACCGCTTCAATGGTTAATGTTTGGGCCAAATTTATTGAAGCGTTTAACGAAAGAGGTAATGCACAATATGCACCTTTAGTATATCGAACGAATGGACGACCGCCGCGTAGAACATCAACCAATTTGGATATCGAACCAAGAGTATCATCAATTATACCATCATTTGAAGATTCAATATTAATTGCATCCGGGATAGTATTGTTTGTTGTATATCCATGATATGCACAAATTGCCGATAAACCGCTCCAAACTGCATCCCCGATATTTGATGTCCCTGAAATGTTGATATCAGGATTTGATGGTGCTTCAGAATCATAATACAGACAAAGATGTGTATCGGTGTTAGCATAAATTTGTGGTACTCTGATATATAAATGAGCAACTTTATTTGAGTGATCCCATTGAACAACTTCCGTTTTCAACGATGATCCATTTAGATCCGTTACTTTCAATCGATTCCACGAACTCCCGATCGTTTCAAAAATATGTTGGTGATTCAAACTTTTGAGATAAACCGCAATAACGGTGTTTTGTGACGATCCCCCAGTATTTTGGGGATTGATAGTTACGATTTGTCGGTAATCGTATCCTTCAACCCATTCAATTTCATCGTGTTCAGGAGGTTCGGGTTCTTCTCCGGCGGCTATTTCATCCCAAAAATATTTTTCCATGAGATGAGTATAAAATTCTTGTTGATAATTGGTATCGTGTTCATAATTTCCCGGGTTGTTTCTAAAATTCGAAGCGAATGTACTTGAATATCCAAATTTCGAGTTTAGATAGGTGATGAAACTTATACTCGTTGTCATTTTGTCGGGTTCGTCCGAACCTAACAAACAATGAAGAATTTCGTGCCATATTCGTAATCCAAAATCAAATGGTGTATCAAGATTCGGATAATACATAACCGATGCATATCGTAACGTTGGCCAGGCTAATCCCGCAGCACCTTGCGTTGGATACGTTGGATTAGTATTGACAAATAAGGTTACGTGTTCGGGACTAGACGGTACCGGCCAATAACCATATGGAGAAACATTCTGACGCAAATGAGCCGTTGATTCGGGATCTATAATCCATTTAAGAACATTTGGAACACCTGCGGCGCTTCGTGACTGATCTACTAAATTCTGGGTGATAACATCAGAATCAATAGATATCATTGTCCACGTTGGTATCCACGCTTTAGTATCTTCGGATTCCCCGGGTTCATCGGGTGGTGCCGGATCATCACTGATAACAACCACATTGGAGAGCGTAACGCGGCCTTCAGCTCCGTCGGTAACCGTTACGCCCCCCGATCCAATTGCTAACGTTTTGGATACGGTTGTCCAATTTTTTACCGTAACGTTCTGAGTACCATATCCGGTAATTTTAATTGGATGTTGATTGTCTGATACAACCAACCCGGGACCAAACACCGTGTTAACACTACCATGAATTTGGATCGCGGTAATTGAATTTTTTGTTTCAATACGACTAAACGATACCGTTGAATTCCAGAAAACACCATCACGAGTATGTCCCAAATACGATCCAACACCGTTTAATCCCGCGGGGTTGATCAATTCACAATTTTCAATTTTGAACCGATCTGCCTTATCATATTGGAATCCATAACATCTCGAATCAATTGATTTACATCGAATTAATTCCATAACGTAACCGTTTGGAGTTGATCCTTGACGACATGGATCACCAAAGAAAGACGCGGGTTGAATCCACGTGAAACCACTTCGTCCTTTACCACAATCTTTGTCAGTACAATCTATTAATTGTGCACCATTTGTTATCCAAAAGCCACACCGACTGTTTCCTTCTGAATAACACCGTTCAAATCGTCCTTGGGTACGTGGTGCATAATATCCCGATCCAAAAAAATCTAGGTCGCCCCATGGTTTGGGTAATCCACTTGGATAATTCGGTTTTACACCGTTTCCAATTGAAATACAATCTTCAAATACGCAATTGGTTTTTGTGGGTTCAAATTCCATATGAAACCCCGATTCCCAATTTCCTTCAGCATAACATTCTTTTACGTATAATCCATCAATATCGTTTGTTTCGGCAAAATCAAATCCACATTCCCAATTATTGAATCGTTGGGCACCGCTAGTAATAATTCCACATCGAACTGCTTTACATTTGATGTACCGGATGTTCTTATGAACGCGTCCCCCGGGATTTGGATTAGACGGTTTTGTCCACCAATTGTGAATAAATCCATATGTTTCACAATCAATGACTTCACATTCGTTCCATTCGATGTTTTGAAGAGGATATGATGGTGTACTGTGTATAGGATCGTTGTCTGATAAGGTATGAAAAACCATGTTAATAGCGGCGGTTCCCCGACCACCTAAACGGCGCATAGTACAATGACTTGCCATACAAATGAAAACGCCTTTCCAGTTTTGTCTGGTATAGTTATATCCATTTACAAAAAAATCTTCAGCCGTTATGTATTCATATTTGATACGAACATGAGTATTATTAAGATTTAAGATTGTCTTGGTTTTTCCTTCACCCTTAAACGTTGTACGTCCTTTAGGATGAATTTCGTTTTGAGAATCACCGTTTTTATTTATAAAACTTGAAATGGTATATGTTCCTTCATAGAGTAAAAGAACATCCCCAGAATTCATCGAATCGATAGCATCTTGAATTGTTCGACCTACGTTTGTAGTTCCACATTTGAAATTAGCGGTGTTTCTTTTAGCCGTTGGAGTATTCGAAGCCGCTACAGTAATCGTTGCCATATTTACACATACCTCGGATAATATTCAATTTTTAATATCCCGGGATTACCATTCAGCACCTTGATTGTGTTGTTACCTGGGATCATTTTTAGAAATGTTCCATCAACATCTTTCATAACAGATTGGTTATTTGATTCTGCATACCAACGATTACAATCAATGATTACAACCTGATTTTGCGTTAAAGTGGCGGGTGAATAGTAAAAAGCCTCTCCAATGGTGATATTTTCAATCATAAATGTGTTTGGATTCGCATTTGATGAAAACGTCATTGATATAACCGGGCTTGTTTCAGCAGTACCATTCACATCTACATTAAAGGTAAAAGAATTATTATTGACGTTCTGGGTTACCACTTGTTTGGTGTTCCCATATGCTAATGGATCGGCGGCATAAAACACTATTTCAACGTCATACGCACCAATTCCGTCAAATGGTCCCGTTAAAGATTCAAATTCTGCTAGCCAATACCGATCATCTTGGTGTCCAAACGAAAGTTTTCGTGGGCCACGAACGTTTAATACCGAATAAATGTTATCTAAATTCTTAAGAACGTCCGTCAAATCCGCTCCAAAGATTCTACAACCGGCAACGATTGTTCTTCCCGTTTGGATACCACCAAATGAATAGGCACGATCTTGGAGTTGAATGCTTTTTCGCTCTTTGGTGAGCATTAGATCTAATGTGTGTATTTCTAGATCATACGTAGACAAATCAATATCGTTAAATTCAATGCTTACCATCGTTGTAACTCCTGTATGCCGCGCGACCGAATCTTCGTTACTCGAATACGTTCCAATTCCCGGGCAATTTTGGTGATATCTGCTTCTTCACGGATAACAAATGTGTTACCTTTAATAATCGTCGAAGGTTGATGTTCGTGTCCCCGATCCATTCCAAAGTTACCGCTACTTCCAAAGTATCTACCGGTTGATAAACCAAATTTCATACGATCCATAGATGATGTTCGTGGCGGTATAACTTCGTTTGAATCAAATAACAAATCATCACGGAGAGATTTGGTAGCGTGTTGAATTATCGTTGAAGTATCTTCAATTCCTTTTGCAATTCCAAGAGATAGTCCTTCTCCAATATCTATCCCCGCTTCAGACGGTGAAAACGGCCACAACGTACTTAATCCCGATTGAATGGAGTTGAAGATCCCTTCAGCAAATGAACGGGTATTATCCCAAATCCACCCCGCAAGCGACCAAATACCATCCCAAAGTCCCATGACAATATCAATCCCGGCACTTCGTGCATCATAAAAGAAACTTGAAAATATCCATTTCACGGATTCCCAAATCCATTCAATTGCGTTGGTAATTTGGCCCCAATTGTTCCAAACCATATCGGCGATACCATACGCTGGAAAAATGATTTTGAGAATGGTATCCCACCCAATATCAAAAATCCCGGTAATACTATCCCAAATTGTCTTGAAAAACCCTACAACGGTGTTCCACACATTATGAATCGATTCGAAAATTGAATCCCAGTTTAACAGATCAATCAGATAATCCCATGATGTACTAAATATATCAACAATTTTGTCCCAAACGTTGCCAAAAAACTCCTTAATTGCATCCCAATTATCATAAATTAATTTTGCAATTCCAATTGGAGGAAAAAGAATTCCCATAACGGTGGTCCAACTATCACCAAAGATTCCAATAATTGAATCCCAAATTCCGTGGAAAAAGTCTTTTATCCCCCCCCAAACGTCTTGAATTTGATCGGTAAGAGAACCCGTTGGTGGAAAAAACAAATCGGTAATAAATTTGATAACCCCCGAAAAGATCCCGGAAATAGTATCCCACAACCCCGTGAAAAAGCTCACCAAACCGTCCCAAAGGTTCATAACCATTTCAACAACGTCATCCCAGTTCTCATATAAATACCAACCAACAACAACAAGTGCGGCAATAGCGGCAGCAATAGCAATATATGGAGCTAACAACGCTATTTGAGCTGAAACGAGTCCCCATGTAGCCACCGTTTCAGCGCCCGTTAATACCGTGTGGATTTTTTTTGCACCTTGAATAACGCCCATGATTGGACCAATGGAAGTTAGAATTGGAACGATGTTTCCTAAAGCCGTTCCAAGATCACCATATTTGTATCGGAGTTTTTCAATTTCCCACGTCAATTTTTGTGTGATGGTATATGTTTCACCCTGAATGTCAGATTGTTCCATAATCACACCGGATGAATCTTCTACCATCTGCTTATATTTTCCAACTTGTTCTGTAGTTAATCCCAACTTTTCGTAAAGAACAGTTTGGGTATCACCATAATTATCAATGATTGATTGGGCGGTACTAATCTGATTACTAAGTTCTGTTGATTTGATTCGGTAATCGTCAGCCGAAATTCCCCCACTAGCGTATTTCTCTTCAAGTTTTTGTTGCTCGGTTCGGAGATTGTTGATGGTACCAATTGCACCTTGCATTTCACGATCAACTTCGTTAACCGCCTGTTGGAATTCCGTTCGAGCAACCCGTGACGTATACCCAAACTCCTTTTCTAAAGCACCCATTACGGCGGCTGTATCATCAATATCCATCCCCATTTCACGGATATATGGACCAGAACGTTGCACAAACTGAAGAAACTCTCCAACGGTTCCCGATGTTTCCCGCGTAATGAATCCAAAGGCCGAATATGCTTCTTCGGTATTAGAAGCATCTATTCCAACTGATTGGAGAGCTGCGCCCGCTTTGGCAAGTTGTTCGGCGTTTTCACCGGTAGCATCAGCAACATTGTCCCAAACGACATAATACTCCCCCAATGCTTCGGCGCTATCCAAACCTTGTTTTCGTCCTTGTTCCATGATCGCGAGTGCATAATCAACAGAATCGCCCGTATCTAGAACATCTAACCCAACTTTACGAATTTCATCATCAGTAACTCCGAGAGAAGCGGCTAAGTTTTGAGTTGTTTGAGATAATAGATGTTGTTCCCGTGCGTTGGCTTCAATACCAACCCCCGCAATACCCATCGCAACGGTGACTTCTTTCCAATATTTGGTGATGCTTTCGGTTGATCGTTTGGATTGTTCACCAGTTTCTTCAATTGCGTCAGTGGCTTCTTCAACGCTGTCTCTTACATCTTCAATTATCTCCGACGCTTCATCATGAGCGTGTAAGTTAATATGTAGTTCACTATCGTTGCTCATTACGCCGCTTCACCTCGTACTTGAGTGAATTAATATCAGATTGGTTATCATATAGTTGTTTCTGTTTCATATGATTGTAAACGATTGGGATAACGTAAAGTAAAAAGAGACGTTGGGGGAACGTCATTTCAGTTTGAGATGGAGCAATTGGAGAGCCTAATACATGTAAGACACCAATTTCAAACCCGTCTTCACTTTGGGCGAAACCGTTCAATTTCTTCTGCTTCATCAACTCCTGATATTCGATAAATTTCGTTGGCGATCTTTTCGATTATACCCGGTGGTCGCATTGATAAAATTTCTTCTTCTGTCCACTTCTCATCCATCGCGAGACCATAAAAAACCGCTTTGACGTCACCACGAAACCGGTTTTTGTTAGATTCTTCTAAGTCAAATTCAATAGATGGATATTTTTCTCCATGTTTCCCAACCGCTTTCATTCCCGATGCTTTGATTTGTCGAATGTGAGCATATTGACCATCGGTAAGAGGTCGGATTGGAATTGGTCCCGGGAGGCCGTCTATAACAACCTCTTCGATCTTATCGCGACCCATCAAGATATCTGCTTTTGTAATCGTCATTTTGTGTGTTCCTCTTCAATGTGATTTTCAATATGATTTTCAAAAATGATTACGTGGGTTTTTTGATCTCGGTTTCTTGGTTCGATATCATCACGTGAATTTCTGTGTTCACTACTGTTGTGCTTGTTGGGTTCTCTAAGGTTTTTTCATCAATATATGCATGACATTTCACCGTTTGGACAATTTCATCAGCACCCGATGGTTGGGTACTAACTTCAGCGGTAATAACTTTGGGTAATGTTATTTTGATCTCTTCAAAACTTCCACCATCAAATGTAATGGTAATGGTATCTTCAGTGTCGTTCCAAAACCGCGTTAGTTCGGTTATATCTTCATAAAACAAATCAAGATCCAAATTAACTTCACGGCGTCCAACGGGTATGTTAACGGGATTGATTTCTCCAATACGTTTACCTGAATCGGCGTTAGCGTTATTATTAATCGTTAACGTCATTTTCTTGACTTTTGTCTTGAAGTCGTTGTTTGATCGTGATACGGTAACTTCATGGAATACCAACGGATACTTTTCGGATATTAAAAGATCTCCAACGGATTTAATAGCCTTATTTTCGTCTTTCTTTGATGCAATATCTATTGATACTATACAATATTCGTTATCTACGGTAATAGACAACGAATCAATGATACAACCACTAAAGACGTGTTCAAACATGTCTTTTCCGATTCGGGTTGTAAACGAAGGAAGTTCAAAGTTATCAACCGCATATATTTCGTGTTTGTTTGGTACCGATGCCGCTCCGGATCTGAAATAGTATCCCCCGAGCGCCCATTTGAGTATTGGTGCGATGTTATTCACGTCAAACGCAAATTCAACGTTACCAGACGGTGAATAAAATCCTTGACGTGAATAGAGGCGCCCACGTGATAGTCCCCCCGGATATTCAATTTTCGATCCCGATGGAACATCTAATGTTGCTGATGCAATATCAACATGGAATGTTGCATCTACAGCTGTTCCATACGTTTTTTCTTCTCCAAATCCTGCATATCGTACTCTGCTCACCGTAATCGTCTCCGTTCGAATTTGTACGTAATTTTTGACCAGTTTAGGTTATATCCAACTTGTGGAGATATAAAACATTCTACATTTGAAAGTGTTGCCCATTGAACTGTTCCATTTATGGTTTTATCTAAATCAATAACGTCGATAATAGTTCCGGCATATTTTAGAGCGGTATCATGATCGGTGCGGTTAATTGTCCAAATTTCAACAAACATATCTCGTGATTCGGCGCGGGCACCTGAACTCGATCGCAACGTTTCCCGAGAAAGAAACACCATTGCGGCGGGGATGTTTCGTATCTCCCCAATTTCGGTAGTATATCCTTTTTGGACGATTTTGAAGAGGTTAAGTTCATCCAACTTTGTGATGATGGTATCAATCACCGCCGTTACGTCTTCATAATAGACCATTCATTTAAACCCCCACGTGGCGAGAACCGTTTGGATAATAGAATCCAAATTCTCTTCCAATTTCTTAATAGCGCGCTCGGGATATGGATTGGGTCGTGTCCCGTGAACACCAATACCATACCAAATTGGAAACGTTGGTAAATGGTGTTTGTTAGCCCATTCATCAATTGGTTCCCATGGTGGAAAATGTGGTTGTGTTCCCGTTGCAACATATTTTGCATATTTCACGGGACTAAATACTTGAAACGTTAACCCTTCATTGAGAATTCGGTAATCAAAACTACCCGCTAACAATCCCGTATCAACGGGTGCTTCTCCTACAATGTCATCGCGCAAAAAATAGCCGGCATTAAGAACAATATCTTCAATAACCGTTGGAAATTGGGTGAACAATTCCGATAAGTTCAATTCGGTTGTAATTTCGATAACCGGCATATCAATACGGATCTCCTTCTACTAACGTTCCAATAAACGTACATAGTTCCCCAAAATCACCATAATCCATTGGATCGGTAAGAACATATGTATTTTCGTTATGTTCGATAAAATCGTATTTTGCAATACCATACCGTTTTTCGGTGTATAGTTTAATTTGTGGCGCTATAAGTTCGGCGTTTGGATGAAGCGCTATAAATTTGTCACGATATGGTAAAATGATTCCCGTTAATCGTTGACGTTCCTGGGTATCACGTGAAATGTGATCAAACATTGTAGAAAACCGGTTAAATGATGGAGAAAAAGTAAAGTGCATCATTTCACCCGCATTCTAACATACGGCGCGAGAAAACGTTTAATATCGGCAATTGCGGGATTTTCGGTTACACCCTGGGTATATGATATGGACATATCTCCTATCGTTTGGCTAGCGATTCCCACGGGACCTTTATTAAATTCTACCAATCGTATCAACGCTAATTCAACACCCCCGGGTAAATCCCCGTCAATAAAATTCTGACCGCAATAATCGTTAATCCACGCAATACAAGCGCGCCGAATTATTTGATCTTCGCGTTTCATTGTTCACTCAGACTGTTGATCATTCGTAACGTTGTTTGTTACTGTTTGGTCCTCAAATACCTCTAAGATTCCAAGATCTTCTGATAAGAGAGATCCCATGATATAACTCATTGTTATATCATCATCATGTTCAAACGTTCCTTCAGGAAACCCTAACGTAATTTTTTTCTTGTTAGAACCATCTAATGTAATTGAATTGGGTGAAATTGTAACGTCTTCTCCAATCGATACAATGAATTCAGATTCTCTACAACATGGATCGCGCATATCTTTATCTAACGTTAAGATAATTTCTTTTCCCTTGGAATCTGTTTCATACGTTGTAACCGTTGGAGGCGTTACAACGGTAGATAGTCCTGATAACGTTTTAAGTGCCAGAATTTCAAGTTGATTTTGCATTTCAGATTCTGATACTCGATACGTTTTATTTTCCAAATCAGGTAGAGAATTTATAATTCTAAGCTTTCGTGTACCACGTAACTCTTTATGATTTAGGATAAAGAATTTCTCATCATCAGTTCCAAGAACTCTATGAACCGCTACGATTCGTGTTCCAATAACATAAATCGTAAATTTGGTGAAACGTTCACCAATTGAAATGATTTTGCCTTTGTTAAACCACGGTTTAACTTCGAAAATTTCGATTTTTTCCCGGGTATCCACAATCCCCATAATGTTTTACCTCCAAAAAATTATGTGTAATCTATTTCAACTTCAGGTACCCCCATTTGGAGGGAGAAGTGCCGCAAATGGATACGAATCGCCCCGTGATTCACGAAGAACGTGTATCGGGTTTGGAATAGCCCACCCGAGCCGCATAACAACCCGCAACGCCACCATATCATTCTGCATCAGGTTAAACAAAATATCGCCCACAGAATCCTGTACAACGCCTTCAGTGAACACCTTAAACGTAATGTCCTGACGAATAGAGTATACAACCTGATCCATATCTCCAACAATCAACTTTACTACTTCAGGATCAAACACGTTGTTACGTGGGAAGTTAACGGGTAAACCATGCAACGTTGCCGGTAAACCCGATGAAAGTCGTTCCTGAAAGATATATGTGTCGTTTTGGTTCCGGAGCTTTCTCAATTGGTTTTTGAATGCCAATGCACTCATAAAACCAGATGGAGTGTATCCCTGTTCTTCGATAAGTGCCATAACGTCGGCAATATCATCCGCAACGTCTACGTTATTTTCTTCTTCACCTTCGGTTACCGTCATCTCCTGATAGAAACATCCCGGTACGATCCCAACGGGCCACGTTGAAGGTCGGCGTTGTCCCCAAATGATCGCCGAATCAATTTCTTGATTGAATGCTTCAATAATTCGGGGTTTCACTTCATCCCAAATTGGATAATCGGCGTCATCAAGAACGTCTTCTCCAATTGGGAGAATAATTGCTAGCGGTTCGGCGGTAATCCAAACGTTGGACCATTTCATATGATGAGTCTTCTTCTGTGATGGAACGGTCTTTGTATAGGGATCGTTCTTTCCAGAGAAGAGACTATCATTATCTGATAATGAACCTGATACATCATCATCAACCGTCGTCGTTGCAAATGAAGCCGAACCAAGAGAATCTAGAACCGGCATACGGTATGTACGACTTGACATGTTTGGAAGTCGTCGAAACATTGTAAATACGGTGCTTTCTTCGGTAATTCCTCTAATGATTTCCGACGAAATTTCTTCAGGGATGAGCGGCTGGGCATCTTTTTCGGTTGTCATATACCCAAATCCCTGATTAGTACCATCCTTCTTTGGACCAGTAATCTTTGTCATTGAGTTGTTTCACCTACCTACCAAATGTAGTTAATTTTGTGTTTTATCGTCCCGCAGCGCGCCGAATCATTGAATCAAATACGCGCTGTGCATTTTGTTCTTGATCACCCGACGAACCAACTTTTAACGTTCGGGCAGGAATACGTCGTTTAATCTCTTCATTCACCGATTCATTAAACGCTTCTTCGAATATCTTGATATTGGAAAAGGTAGCATCAGCATCCTCACCTAGAAGCCAATCAGCAAAACGAACCGGCAATTTTCGCTCTTCAAGGATTTTCACCGTTTCAAGTTGTAACTGTTTCCGGGAGAGTTCGCGCTCTTTTTTCTCTAATTCTTCTTCACGTTTTTTGATGAGATGCTCGTGGCGCTCTTTCTCTGATAACTGGGATATTCGAGCCGCTTCTTTACGTTCACGTTCAATCTTTTCCAGCGTATCTTTTTCCCATTTTTTCTTAGCGGTTTTGAGCGCTTCAGTTACCCGTTTATCGGTTTCAGATTGGATCGTTCGTTCGTATTCCTCGCGGTTAAGAGTTATTGTTTCGTGGTTATTTGGTGTTTCCTGTTGATCCTGTGGGTTTTGATGAGCATTATCTTGTTTTGACTCATCAACCCCCGTAGTTCCACCAGACATAGATATTGATTCTAATTCTAGATATTTAAAATGTATGGTAATCCAAAATAGAATATGAACAGAGATTTGTACAATTCTTATTGTTTATCTTCGTTTTCATCCGGTACGACGACGAATGTTCGTAATCTACATCTACAATTGATATCATCTTCGGCGGTACCCATCGAACCCGGGTATGGTCCAATTCCACCCGTCATATCATTAACAAAATCTTCATCAAGTGGAATAGCATTATCTTCAGAATATTTATCCGCCATAAAAACGTGTGATTCACGGGTACGATCATCTTCAGCGGCATCCCACCACTTCATTATGACAAACCCTTTCTTTTCCAATTCTTTTGCACCATCACCTAATCCCATTTGATAAACACGGTGCCCTTCGGTTCTTACAATCCGCGTTGCCTTCACATAATCGTTTTCCAATGTACCCATAAGATCTTTTGCCATATCACGGTAAGCATCTCCTTTATAGATTCCGTCGGTTAAAACTTCGTTGATTTTGAGAACAATGTTAGCGCGGTGTCCTTCCAACCGATCGGTTAGTGTTAATCCTGAAACAGGTAGATCAATGACTTGCTTAACTCTATCAGGTAATGGAATGGTTCGGATATTGATTGAACTACCCGCTTCTTGAAGGATCAACTTTCCCGCCATAGCGTATGAACCCTTATACTGATTTTCAGCTTCCTTTTTGATCGTTTTTGTAATCTTTTTGATTTCTGTATTGGTTTTCCCCAATATTTCCGATTTGAGTTTTCCCATTCGGTTATATTTCATCATTTCGTCATACGATAGTTTTCCTTCTTCGGAATATCGTTCAAATGCATCAGCTATAATGGATTTGAGAACGCGCCCCAATTCGGCGTAATCATATCCCAATTTGGTGATTTCACCACGAATCTTCCGTTCGATTGTTTTCCGAACGATATCTTCCCAACCCCGCACCATAATAACAACGTAAAATATTATTTGGTTTTGTTTCTAAAATTATTTCTTTTTCTTCTTGGTGATATCATTACTACCTTTCCTATCACTATCATCATCACCATCATCGTGTCCATCATCATCACGTTCATCAAACCTGAAAAACTGTGATAGATCAATTGATTCAGCTGATTCTTCTTGTAACCGTTTTATTTCAAGTTCGGGATCCTCAATAAACGGCAATTTGGAGAGTAACGTTACATGACTCACCGATCCCCGTAGTTTCGCTACCATATCAACAAGATCGTTTAGGTTTTCAGGGATATTCCGCGAAAACGTTATTTCAATGTCGCGCCAGTCGTAACCTTCTCCAACATATGATAGGTAATTGTTAATCAACTCAATTCGACGTTGTAACCCGCGTTTAAACTTTCGTTCTTTCTGGGCCGTGTTTTGTTCTAATCCCCATAGTTTGTATTGGAGAGCCACACCACTTGCGTTTGCCGAAAAATTTTCATCCGCTAAGTTTGGTGTTTTGCTAAATTTGTGAATGTCTTCAACAACGCGGGATTTGTAGTTCTCCAATGCTTCGTCATTGATATGTTTAATCAACCAATCAGCATCGCCGTCACCCGATAAGAGGATAACACGATTGGTACGCATATCATTGATCGTTTCAGTATCGGTACCCATCATACCCTTGATCTTTAGGTATGCATCAGAGAAGTATTCAAAGTCGTTAGCGGTATTTGATTGGATGGCATCATATGCATCAATTTGAGTTAAAACCTTTTCAAAATCACATTGACGTTCGTCGTTGTTGATATATTCAATGATGGGTACATCTCCAAATAGGTTTTCAATCTCTTCTTCGAGCATCAAGTGTTGGAGATCTTTTCCTGAATAACGGTAAATTGTAGATGATGTATAAACTTCAACACCCACACCAATCTTTTCACCAAATTTTTCTTCATACCAAAACCTGATAGCATATAACGGTGCGGGTGTGATTGAATTGTCATAGACCATGATGATATTTTCCGGATCAACACAATCAAATCGAATTTTTCCATCTTGATCAAAATAAACAACCTCAAACGTATGTCCATAGATCCCCATTGATTTTGCTAGTTCAAGGTTTTGATCGTGTTCATCATTATATTCAAATATTTCTCCCAATTTAGTTAGAAACTCATCATTATTGGTTTTTGAAACGTATCGAATTGGAATCCCTAAAAAATATCCCAGGTTTACATCAACAATATACCCGGGAAAGTTTCCAACGAGACGATTATCGGGTTTCCCAATTGGATTCTGTCGCTTTGTCATGATTTTGGGATGTTCACCACGATAATATGACATAAGATAATGATACCACCGAATAGGATGCTGGGTAATGTGTTTTTGGATATCTTGAACTGAAATATCAATTTGATCCATGATCTATGTTCTCCAAAGTATTATTAACTAATCAATAATAATAACTCTACCTACGTTGATAAGTATTTCTGATGTTGATTCAACGTATATTACCAAATCAACAAATACTTCAGAATATGATTCCAATTCAGGGATACCAGAATCGATATCAAGATATAAAATTTCGTCTCTCAAATAACCTTGAATTTCATGGATGATCTTTTTCCGGTCAATTGATTTAATAACTCCACGAATGTCAGATATTCGAATTGCGGTATCTCCCACCTTTTTTAATCCAAAACGAAGACGCTTGCGTTCACCACGATAGAAAATATATTTTTGAATGTCATCAATTTGGGTTATTTCAAATCCACGATAAACTCGTTTTCCAAACAATGAAAGAACCACATCTTTCACATCCAAACTAGATTTCATAATTCCCTCAAATACCTTTTTAGCATCAAAATATGGTACAATACATCTACTCGTACCCCAAATCGTTCCTTTCAAAGAACTTCGGATAAGAATTTTACAATCGGTGATTGATTGTAATTTGATTAATGTCCGAATAGTTTTTGTAACTTTGATGGTACCCAATACAGATACTGATGATAAACAACCAACTGATGAACCAAGGAATACCGAACCTTCAGGATAATCTCCATGAATTCCTAGAACATTAGATGAAGATTTAATGGTACTTTTCAATGACAAAATTCTATTTAGAATTCCTTCGGTAAATATTAACTCAAATATTGTTCCACTAAGTCCGCGCTCTATAACAGTATTTATTGCTTGTGAATATGATCTACCTTCAATGAATGATTTTTTGAGTTCTATTATCCTTCCACTTGTTTCTTCACCAAATTCTATAACCAAAGGTGGTGAATTGGTAAATGAACGAATCAAAAAGTGATCTACAAGTAACGGAGAACTACCGGGATGGTGAATGATTGTCCATTCATAAATAGGCGGATCATTGGGATTAGTGATGATATAATTTGAATCCCATCCCGCATGAGACGACGATTCATCAAAGTTTATCCAAAAGGTTACCCAATCACCCACTTCAGGATACGGTTCCTTAAAGGTTAATGTATGATATTCATCATCATCCCATCCTAACGCCCATGAATCATATTCCGATTGGGGATCTTCCGTGGGTTCGTTAAATATAAATCGATGATTTGATGGACCAAAATCGATATAATAATCGAGTGGAATTTTCCATCGAATTTCAAATCTTACGTTGGTTAGGGATGGTTCATACGGCCATCCCCAAAACGCTACATAATCATTTTCAATAGATAAAATTCCGTTTTGAACCGTGATGGTACCCTCTTCTTCACCTTCAAACCACGGATCAACCAATTCATCTTCATCAAACGCACTAAAATGCAAATACGTATCGTTTGGTGCGCTTGTAGTAGAAACATTTTCGTTACCATACAGAACTCTAATCGTCCCATCGTCGGTAGCGTTTTCTATCCTTATTCGAAACGTTGCTTTATCTGCATCGAACCCGGGGAAAAGGTGGTAAGGAACATTGTTTCCACCTTCATCTAGGAATCGTATATCACCATAATCTGACCTGGATTTTTTCCCAATATAAATATGCCACGTTGTTCCATCGTTTGTTCTTGTTTCGGTATAATTATTCCCATTATTTCGGTGAATAATTATATCCTGTTGATATGTTTCTTGATCTGTTGCTGTATATTCAATTGTTTGTAGATAATTCCACCAATGGAGTTCTTCTATCGTTGGACTAACTAACGTAGCCGTCCCTGAAACATTTCCAGCGATCAAACCTGATAATGTGATACTACCTTCAGGGATACCACTAACCACGCTCAAACCGCCTATTAACACTCCTAGGTTTTGAACATATTTTAGTATCGTGAATAACACTTCTGCAAAAGATGAACTCAGACCACGGAAAAGAACAACGCGGGTTATCAAAGATGAACATGAAGATGATACCATGATATAACTTTTCAAAGGATGAACAATTTTGATATTGAAAACATTCTTTGATGTAGATGATACCGTGATCGTTCCTGATAAGTTAATATCATTTTTGACGGAACCAATAACGGTACTAAAAATACTTACAACAACCGCTATTTCCAAAATGTGAATTTTATATAACGTTGTTGATGATATAGAAGATTTTCCACCAGTTGATCCCCCAATTTCAACAATGGTACGTTGGGTTTCTTCACCAAATTTTGTAACCAAAGGTGGTAAATTGGTAAATGAACGAATCAAAAAGTGATCTACAAGTAACGGAGAACTACCGGGATGGTAAATGATTGTCCATTCATAAATAGGCGGATCATTGGGATTAGTGATGATATAATTTGAATCCCATCCCGCATGAGACGACGATTCATCAAAGTTTATCCAAAAGGTTACCCAATCACCCACTTCAGGATACGGTTCCTTAAAGGTTAATGTATGATATTCATCATCATCCCATCCTAACGCCCATGAATCATATTCCGATTGGAGATCTTCCGTGGGTTCGTTAAATATAAATCGATGATTTGATGGACCAAATTGGATATAATAATCGAGTGGAATTTTCCATCGAATTTCAAATCTTAGGTTGGTTAGGGATGATTCATACGGCCATCCCCAAAACGCTACATAATCATTTTCAATAGATAAAATTCCGTTTTGAACCGTGATGGTACCCCCTTCTTCACCTTCAAACCACGGATCATCCAATTCATCTTCATCAAACGCACTAAAATGCAAATACGTATCGTTTGGTGCGCTTGTAGTAGAAGCATTTTCGTTACCATACAGAACTTTAATCGTCCCATCGTCGGTAGCGTTTTCTATCCTTATTCGAAACGTTGCTTTATCTGCATCGAACCCGGGGAAAAGGTGGTAAGGAACATTGTTTCCACCAGCATCTAAAAATCGTATATCGTCGTATGTAGTTTGACAATGTTCACCTACGTATACGTTCCACGTCGTTCCGTCGTTTACTCGTGTTTCAACGTTATTCTCTCCGCTACTTCGGTGAATAACTACATCTTGTTGATACGTTTCTATATCGCAGCCTTCATACTCTATAGTCTGTGAAAACCCCCACATATCTTAGTCCTTTGAAACAATATCACTTAATCTAGCGTTACTTCAATGAAGTTTGCATTGAACCGTGGTAAATCACCAATATCAATTGTCTTTGCTTGTGAAAGAGTACCCCACATTAGGATGTTTCCACCCGTGGCGGCATCTGCTATGAAGAAATACGATATCACACCCCACGAAGTCACTGCTTCAGGAAATTCAATATCAATCTTGTTCTTTTTCGTTGCCGTTGTTCCCGTTGCATTGGACCACGTTGTAGTGTTGTTGGTTACTTTAACACGAGCATATCCTGTACTACCAGCTGGTTCTGATACCGTTGAACCCGTTGATGCATCATTCACCGTTGTAGATGATAATCCAATATAAAGATCCGTGGGAGGTGTGTATACCGTTCCACCGAGAACGTGATCCAAAATTTTCTTTTCGAGATAGTCACTAAATGAACCCATACATCTGTATTGATTCTTTCAATATAAAAATCTTCTAGTTTGATATCATCAAACAAGATTCGTTCAAAACTCAAATAATTTGGTTTGTTCACGTGATATCTTGATTCGTTCTTGCGCGAAACGATAAAAGTCCTCTTCAATCTCCATCCCGATACATTCTCTACCGGTGTTTAAACACGCGATCGCGGTTGTTCCCGAACCAAGAAAGGGATCTAGCACCACATCACCCACCTTGGTATACGTTTTAACCAAATATTCAATTAACCCAATTGGTTTCCGCGTTGGATGGGGATTCCCTTCTTTCCGGAAATTGTGGTTGGGCCACTGATCTAGAATATCCACGGGATACCGCAACCCATCATTGAACGTATCCGTTGGAATATAATTTCCATAATTATCTGTTTTGGTTCGTGCCGTTCGGCGCTTTACATATGGAACGCCTTTTGTCATTTGAGGATAATACCGTGCCATTTTCCGGGAAAAAACCAAAATCATTTCAAATCTACGTAACGGTGTAAGGTTAGCATTCAAAAACCCAACGGGTGCGCGCTTATCCCAAATCCACGTGTACCGGTATTGAGATATGTTTGATACGATCATTTTCGATGAAAATGGTGGTAAACTAAACAAAACCATTGGAGAATCATCTTTCACAACGCGGTTAAATTCTGTCCACATTGTTTCAAATGGTATTTGTTTATCCCATTTGTTATCTGTTAAACCATATGGAGGATCGGTAATGATAGCATCAACAGATTGATCGGGGATATCTTGAATCAAGTTTAAAAAATCCCCGCAAAATATTGATACCGATTTTGTTTTTGCGTCTCTATCTATAATCACAATTCCACCCCTCAATTTTAGTTTGAAATGTTTCTGTATCAAAATCCTTGTTGTATATCCACCAATGCATGAACGCAAGACTATACCCCTCGGGTGGTTCATACATTTTGAGTCGATTAATTGCGCGCTTTGCTAAAACATCTATCAGTGGTTGCCCGGAAAGAGTTACTTGTTGCGTTGTAAACGGTGCTTCAGATTCAGATTCTGTATTTACTCTTTCAATCACAATCCCAACCTCCGTTTACTCATAGTTTGAAGTGGTTTTTGTGTTCCAAATATCGTATGAAGAAAATACCGTTCTTCGTCTTTTGTGTGGTCAAATCGTTGAACGGGTTTATCGATTCCTTTTTCCTGGGCTTTTGCGTCCCATACATATGCACCATAATCTTCAATTGTCTGAAAACAATTATCCATGATCTTATATTGTCCCGTTTTGAGCATCCGCGCCTGGGTTCGGATTCCATCAAGAACGGCGTTATCGGCGTTAATCACCGAATGAAACCCACTTCGAATCAATTGGAGACGGAAAGATTCGGCACTTGGATCAACAATAATTGCCCGGGGCCGAATGTTTCCTAAAAACGTCTTCAAATCATCTGCAAATTCAATATCAGTCTTTTGGTATCCCATTATCCCCGGATCATGATAATATTCACGTTCTTTCCATACCGTTCCTTTTGTTCCAACCGCATATAACCCCATTGATGTGGGATTTGTTGTACCGTAATCAATTGATACATAATATGAACGTACCGTTTCCGGTGGATAATATATAACATGTAAATTTGGACTAAACATACTATAAACAATTCCTTCCGCCAACACCCACAACCCATCAATATACCGTTGATACCATACACCTGAATATTCACGTTTCAACGATTCAACAAATACCGGATCAAGAAATGGGTTATCATCGATTTTGAACGTAAAATGGTGTATACCATATTCGCGTTCTTTATCCAAAAATCCACGTTTAAACCAATGATACGGCCCTTCGGGGTTACATGTTCCGTCAAAACACGCTTGGGGTTCTGATAACCGTGATTTCAACATTTGGAAGAACGATTCGGGCCACGTAGTAATTTCATCACCGTATGCATAAACTAATCCCAATCCTTGAATCTTCGTAACCGCACGTTCGTCGTTTGCACCAACGATATAACAATGACGTCCAAACAACGTAATTTCTCCGTCACCAAAGGGATCTGATACCCGATTCCGACCATAAAATTCACGAAGAGGATTCAAGACGTTTCGTTTCAAGGTTCGTTCTGTTTTTCCAATTAACAAACAATTTCCTCGTGGTAAACTCTTCATCCGTTTTGGTAACAAAAATACGCCCGCTAACGTTTTTCCACTTCGAACCGCCCCACTACTAATATTCCAACGCGCGGTTGATTGTTCATACACATCCAACTGGCGCTCGGAGATACCCCGTATCATCATCGATTATCCACCCGCTGATATCATTCATCATCTTCATCAATATCTTCAAGGGGGATCAACTTTTTATGTTTATACCCTTTCTTCCTCGTTTCGACTTTTTCGTCAAGAATGTTGATTAAAGCATCAAGTGCATCATCTGATTTCTGATCAATGGGTTCGTTCAACCTGAATAAATCGATTCGGGTTCGTTCAACGGCTAACGCGGTTCGATTATCTCGTTCTGTCAACGAATTTCGATATAATTGATCTAATCGTGCTCGTGCGCGCCCTAACTCTTCCATCATATCAATATCGGCGAATTCTTCGAGCTTTTCCTTAACGAACGCTATATCTTTACTAATTGCTGATTGTCGAACGTCCCATAGCCTATCCCCCGTCTCTTCAAAGCGCTTCGCGTAAAATTCCAACAAATCGGCATTAGAATAGCCATTCACGAGCAATTTGAACGCGAATCGTCTACGGTATGCGACACCGGCACGATTACTTTTATGGAACGGTTTCCCATCTTTCCGTGGGATTGGACCAGTTAACTTCTTTTGTTTCTTATTGTTCTTCTGTTTCTTATCACCGTTCAAATCAACTTGATCGGTTTGTTTTGCACCACCACGATTCAATTTTGCATTTGATTTTCCTACGTTTGTCATGGTTTCATCCTAACATACCAACGTTTTACTCTTCTCGTTGAAATAACCGCATACCATATTCATTTGATTCGTCCGATATTTCAACATCGTTTCTTAATTGTAAACGATTCTTTTTAAACGGCAAATAATTAACGTGATGATGTATACGATTATATTTAAATGACAATCGTGCCACATCGGGGTGCATTTTCACTAACATCGCTGATTTAGGATATGTTCCTTCGTGATCATAGAAATTCTCTGAATTTCCACCACGTAGAACCTGAGTTGTTAATTTCTCACCTAAAAACGCATTAAATTGAACGGTACACCATCCATCTTTAAGAATTCGCAATGACAAATCTGTATCTTCATTATACCGTCCGCGCCACCGAAATGGCAGATCATTTAGAATCAAGATTTGAGAATAAATCCGCGTATTTATAACAAATGGAGGTCTCTTACTAATAGCGGGCATAAATTTTTCATATGCGGGTCCTGCCATTCCTACGTTGGTATATCGGTCTACGAACATCTCCATCACATAAAAAATCGTTCCATCAGCGACATAATACTTTTTATTTTGCAACAACCGATAAAACGCGCGGATATTATCATCAAACACCCAGTGGCGTTTAGCTCCCATTGTCATTGAATGATCCCAAACAAAATTCCTTGCAACCCCGGGGCCCTTACTTTTTGTACTCCCCAAATCGTCAAATGTATCATATTCGTCATGATATTTCTGTGGAACAACCAAAATTCTATTTGGATTAGATAATTCGTCTCTATATTCGTCAACTTCGTCCTCTTCAACCACCATATAGTAATCCACCCCGATTTTATCGAATACTTTTCCAGTTAACTGTGTTTTTGGGCGTCCTTTTGAAACGACATAAACGGGATATTTGGGGTGGTTTGTTTGTTTTGGTTCTGGTTCTTCATCACTCTTCATATTCTTCATATTCTTTGTTGTGTATTTTTTCATCATTTATATTTATAAACACGGCATTCTTCTTATTGGTTTCTCTCACCTTTTCAGGAAACCATATGTACTTTGTTTTTGGAGTAATCTGTTGTTGCACCAGGTGAGCAAAATCTTGAACGTCGTCTTCGGAATAAAAATTCACTTTAATAACGCGTGTGGCTTCTTTATCTTCTTGGTGAAATTCGGGCATACCGATCCATTCTTGATCGGCATCGAACTGATATAACCCATAACTACTTTCGATATCATCAATAAGAAC
>Ga0265293_10001233_pt1 | contig 56622 bp, 58 predicted proteins | sample Munlanlewell138R_FD_192505 | JGI IMG/M metagenome (GOLD analysis project Ga0265293, IMG submission 192505) | Leachate microbial communities from a municipal landfill in Southern Ontario, Canada - Leachate well 138R | ecosystem: Engineered > Solid waste > Landfill > Unclassified | place: Canada... | reverse complement strand
ATATATAAAGTCAAACATATTGCAAGTACCATCAAGATAACTCCTAATATCATTTTTTCTACGCTCCTTGCCCTGTTTCCTGCACACCATTGTTTTGAATTATTGCACAATGAAGCCTATTTTTTACCTATTTTTGTGATATAATACTAATATGGTGTTTTTATTAGAATCTTGAAAATTCTATAGTTTCTGGTAAACCAGAGTTTTTGAAATCATTAAATCTGTTGAATCCTTTTCTAAATCCTCTAAGTTCTACTATTTCTGACCATTCTGGAGTGCCTGAGTTTTCAAAATCAAGTTCTACTATTTCTGACCATTCTGGAGTACCTGAGTTTTCAAAATCAAGTTCTACGATTTCTGACCATTCTGGAGTACCTGAATTTTCAAAATCTAAAGTGATATTTTTTAAAGATCCTCTATTTATAACAAACGAATAAGCAACCACCATAACCATAACAACAACGAATAATGCAACTTTAACTAATTTTTTCATATAATAAACCTCCCTTTTGGTTACATTGTATGCTTAAAATTGAATCTTGACTAGGGCGTATATGTCCCATTATGCAAAAAAGGTGACTTTTTTTATGAAATCTAACGGATTATGCATCTACATTGAGCAACTTAGGTCTGCTCGTAACATTTCTCAATTATCTTTTGTCGAAGATGTAGTTTCTCTTAGACAATACCGCAGATATCTAAAAGGTGAATCAGATATCCCTTTTAATATTGTCCATCAGCTAACTGCTAAGTTAGGTATGAAAACTGACAATATATTAAGAGAGTTTGAAGTTGCCAAAATTGAAGAAACCAAAAAGATGAATAAGCTATATAATTACGTCGTCAATTATGCTTTTAATGAGTTTAATATATTAAAAAAAGAATTATCTGAAGATCATATTATTGAATCAAGCAATTTATTGCTATTCAAACACACAATAATCATCAGTGATTATTATCAAAAAAAGATTAATATTCATCAAGTTAAAGAAATGAACGTCGATTTAATTAACTATCCACAAATACTAGATCAAGGTATTTTAAATACGATTGAACTTTTAATTTTAACCTTTTTAATTGATGTTGTTTCTCTAGATGAACAAAAACGTATTATAGAAAAAATATATAAATATGTAAATGACGAAAAAATGATAATTAGCGGCGGTAATGAAAAAGTATTAACACTCATACTTGCTAGACTTGCAAAATACTCAGGTATTTTACAATCATTTGAACAAGTTATTAAATTTTGCGATGTTGGTATAGAAAGAAATAAGACCTTATTCTCATATTATTTAATGGATTACTTCTATTATTACAAATCTCTTGCTTATCATAAGCTAGGTGATCAAAAAAATTATGAAAATTCATTAAATAAGGTTTTTAATATCCTAGAGTTTGAAGGCAATGAAAATAAGATGAAAAAATTTATTAAACTTATCAACGAAGATTATGATATTGACTTTAAGCACTATGTACTAGATTTATATAAAAAAAACGAAGAAGGAAATCTTTAATGAATCCATGTAAAATATATCTACAACCAAAAGAAGAAATTAGAATCAAACAAGGGCACCCTTGGGTTTTTGGTAATGAGATTGATCGACTAGAAGGTACTATCAAAAGCGGTGATATTGCTTATGTATATGCTTTTAATGGTGAATTTATCGGTAAAGGTTTTTTAAACACTACCTCTAAAATATTTGTGAGAATTCTATCTAGAATTGAAAATGAAGTGATAGATGAATCATTTTTTAAAAACTTGATTTCAAAATCTAATCAATCAAGACTTGATTTAGGTTTTAAAAACAGTTATCGTGTACTTTTTGGTGAAGCTGATGGAATACCTGGATTTATTGTTGATAAATATGCAGATTATTTATCTATTCAAACATTATCTTTAGGTATTGATTTAAATAAAGAAATGTTTATTAAAATCCTTGTTGAACTATTTAATCCAAAAGGCATTTATGAACGTAGTGATGTACCTGTAAGAAAAAAAGAGGGTCTTCCACTTTCTAAAGGTATTATTTATGGAGATGTTCCAGATACAATCATCATCAAAGAAAATGACTTGCTTATGGAAGTTGATATTAAAAATGGTCAAAAAACAGGTTCATTTTTAGATCAACAAGAAAACCATAATGCTATTAAACCTTACGTAAATCAAAAAACTGTTTTAGATTGTTTCTCCCATATTGGTGGTTTTGGATTACATGCAGCATATCATCATGCAAAATCTGTGACATGCCTTGATATTTCTGAACAAGCAGTTTCTAATATTGAATCAAATGCAAAACTAAACAATTTAACTCAAGTAAAAGCAATGAAAGCAGATGTTTTTAATCAACTTAGAACATATCAAGAGACAAACACTACTTTCGATGTTGTTATTTTAGATCCACCAGCATTTGCTAAAAAGAAAGAAGACATTAAAAAAGCCTATAAGGGATATAAAGATATCAACTTACAAGCATTAAAGATTATTAATCCAGATGGATATTTAGTATCTTGTTCTTGTTCCCATTATATGACTCCAACCTTGTTTATGGACATGCTCATGGATGCATCCATTGATGCTGGTAGAGTAACACAAATGATTGATTTTAACATTCAATCAAAAGATCATCCTGCTTTATTAGGATCTGATGAATCACTATATTTAAAATGTATAACTTTAAAAGTTAAATAACCAGAGATCATAATGATTTCTGGTTATTTTTTTAATCGTTTTCCATATTCTAATCTAACTTCTTTTCTTTGTACATCTTCATTTGTATAAGCTAGTGTATTTAAACCTACAAAATGGAGACCTTGTTTCTCATAAAAGGAAATTGCTGGTCCATTACAAGACTGAACTTCTAAAATAATAGCTCGTGCTCCAAGACTTAGAGCTTGTTTTTCTATATGGGCATAAAGTGCTGTTGCAAACCCTTCTTTTCTATGCCTTTTTGATACAAATAAATTCCAAATGCGATATGTATTATTCCATGTTTCTAGTGATCCTTCAATCACTGCTACCAATTTTTTTCTTTCAAATATACCAAATACATCAGAGTTTTCAATATATGATTCGAATAAATTCATTTTAAATGATCTTTCTTTATTACGAAAGATTCTTTTTTTCTTTATCGTCAGTTCGATATGCTTTGATTTTTTAATTTTGACTAAATACACATGTTTTGTTTGATACGATACATCTATTTCATAACCTTTAAACTGATCTTGATCTAAGGAGACAATCTTCATTCTTTTTCAACCATCTTCACTAACTGTTTTATATAAAACTTTCTAAACTCTGGATCTTTAAAGGTATCAATAGGTGTATTAGATTTTTGATTGACTTCGGACAATTGAATGAACAGTGGTATGGCAAAAGATGAAAATAAAATCATATATCTAGCTCCTAGTTCTTTTTTATTATCCGTTTTTAAAACATCTTTTAGATTATCATAGACCATATTCGTAAATTTATTTTCGGTAAAAAACGTTTTAACAAGAGCATTTGAAGACTCTGATTGTAGTTCTTTGGTTAAAAACAAATAATTGAGTATACCTATGTTTTCAATTGCATAGTTATAAATATATGTAACAATAGATTCCAAAAAAGATTCTATAGGCGTATCATTTTTTTGATTGTTAATAAAATCAACAATCTCACCCTTAAGCGTTTCTACAACTTCATCCATAACAGTTAAAAGTAAGTTTTCTTTACTTCCAAAATGATAATTCACCGCTGCAATATTCATAAAACATGCATCTGCAATATCTTTAATTGTAATATGAGTGTTTGTTTGCATTAAGACTTTTGTTGTATCAATGATTTTTCTTTTAATATCTTGCGTTTTCATGTATATCCTCCTAAATGCGATTTCAAATAACGTTTTAAACAAAATTTCATATCTTATTTATACCATATATTGATTATAATTAAAATAGATATTTAAAATATTCATTTAAAATTATAATTTGGAGGTTTGTATGAAATCAAAAATTATTATTTTATCCATAGTATTAATTATAACGCTTATATCAGCACTCTTAATCCCTTTAGTTCAAACCAACTATGATTTAACAAAGTATCTTCCTAAAGATTCAGAGACGAAACAAGGACTAGACATGCTTGAAGATGAGTTTGGTAACCATAGTTTAATAGAACTTCAACTTTTAGATACTACGCCTTTAGAAGTGATTGCTATAAAAGATAAAATTAAACAAGTTGAACATGTTGAAAGTGTTATTTGGTTAGATGACTATGTAGACCTAAATTCAGTACCAATTGAATATATTGATCAAAACACGCTAGATAAATTTTATCTAAATTCAAATGCACTCATCCAAATATCAGTTGATCTTGATAGTTATGCACTTGAGCAAGAAACAGTCATTTTTGAAATTGAAAAACTTTTACCAGAAGGATCATATGCTTTTAGAAGTGAAGTCTTAAGAAATATCGAAAATCGTGACATTGCAAATCAAGAAACAATAAAGATTATGTTATTAATTTTACCGGTTGTCATCATCATTCTTTTATTAGCTTCTTCATCATGGATTGAGCCTATCATTTTATTAATTAGTCTAGGGTTTGCAGTGGTTATGAACTTAGGCACAAATATTTTACTACCTGATGTATCTTTTATTACTCAAACTATGGCATTAGCACTACAACTTGCACTTTCTCTTGACTATGGATTATTTTTAATTCATAGATATCATGAAGAACGTGAAAAAACAGATGATATCAATTTAGCCATTAAGCAAGCTTTTAAAAGATCATTCTCATCAATTACTGCTTCAGCGCTAACAACTATAGCAGGATTTTTATCCTTATTTTTCATGAGATATTCCATTGGCTTTGATATTGGTATCGTCTTATCTAAAGGTATTTTATTTAGTTATTTAACAACAATGATCGTAACACCTGTTCTTATTTATTTCATGCATCATCTCATTGATAAGACAACACATAAAACATTTATTAAACCAGCAAAAACGTATATGCGTAAGTTATTTAAGTTTAGATATTTTATATTAATTTTATTTATCGGTCTATCCGTATCATCTTTAATTTTCTCAAATAAGACGGAATACATATATGGAAATAACACAGCTTTTAATGATGATAGTCAAATTACTATCGATGAAAATATCATATCTGAAACGTTTGGATCATCTCAACAAGTTGTACTACTTGTTCCTAATGATAACATCCCAAACGAGATAGATTTAGCTACAACATTAAAAGCACATCCGGATATTATCGATGTTCAAACTTTGGTTACAGTAGTTGATCCTAACACGCCAAGAGCTTATATTCCTGAGGATATTAAAACAGAATTTATAGGTCCTAATTATACAAGATTTATTGTATCCATATCCTTAGTTGAAGAAAGTGATGCTTTATATCTTCTTCAAGAGGATATTAGACAAATGTTAGAAACTTATTATCCTGATGATTATTATATGATCGGTCAACCTCAAGCAACAGAAAATATCAAAACATTAATTACTGAAGATCAACTCATGATTACTTTAGCATCAGTCATTGCTATATTTATTATTCTAGCTATTACTTTTAAATCTATAACTATTCCAATCATCTTAGTTCTACTAATTGAATCAGCAATTTGGATGAACTTATCGATTTTATACATCCAAGACATAAAAACAATATATATCGGATATCTAGTAGTAATGGCTATTCAACTAGGTGCAACCATCGATTATGCAGTTTTACTTACAAATAGGTATATTGAAAATAGAAAAACTCATTCTCCATTTGATTCGATAGAACTATCTTATCAAAAGAGTTTTCTAACCATCATGATTTCAGCTTTAGTCTTATCAATTGCTGGATTTACAGAAGGTATATTCTCAGATATATCGTCTGTACAAGATATAGGTTTTCTTTTAGGAAAAGGTGCTTTTATATCATTTATTTATGTTCTGATTTTCTTACCTGTACTTCTTGTAATATTAGATAAAATTTTAATCATTCATTTTAAACATAAAAATAAAAGCGCTCAATAGAGCGCTTTTACATTAAATGAATAAATTATGATTTGCTTCTTGTGTATCACCTAAGTAAGTTGCTACACCTGCAATTTCAATACCATCAATTAACTCTTCTTCTTTAATACCCATGATATCCATACTCATAGCACATGCTGTAACTTTCACACCCATGTCCATTGCTGTTTTCATTAAAGTTTGTAGTGAATCAACGTTTTTCTTTTTCATAATACCTTTGATCATTTTAGGTCCCATACCTGCCATATTCATATTAGAAATTGGAAGTTTTTGAGTACCTCTAGGCATCATTCGGCCAAACATTTTCTCAATAAATGATTTTTTAACTTTAACTTTTTTAGGTTTTCTTAAGATATTTAGACCCCAGAAAGTAAAGAATAACGAAACATCTTTGCCCATTGATTTAGCACCATTTGCAATAATAAATGCTGCAATTGCTTTATCTAAATCTTGACTAAAGACAACAATAGTTGTGCCATTTTTATCCTCTTTAACTTCTAAACCTTGTTTAATTTGTTTTTGTGTACCTTTTTGTAAATAAGCTGTTATAACTTTATTTTCGCTTTCAATGTTAATCAATGTATTTCCAGTTTTTTCTGCCCATGATTTAATATCTTTTTTAAATCCTGGATCAGTTGCTCTTACTTCTAAGATGTTACCATCTTCAATAATTTGCATTGCTTTATATACTTGAACAATTGGTCCTGGACATTGAAGACCACATGCATCTACAGATAATGATACTTTTTGATCATTAACAACTGGTATTGCTTGTGCTTGTTTTTCTTTATCAACGACTGGAATACCTAAGTCATCTGTTAATGTGAAACATATTTCAGATCCTTCATGATCAAATACACAGCTATATGATTTAAATCCACCATCTAAGTTTTTCACGTTATATCCAAGTTGTTTTAATATTCTAGTTGCTGTATAACCACGTGTTCCTACATGACAGTATACATATATTTCTTGATCTTTTGGAATTTCATCTAAATGTTGTCTTAATTCTGATAAAGGAATGTTAATTGAACCTGGTAAGTATTCTAAGACATACTCGGCTTTTTCACGAATATCTAGAATATAGCTTCCTTTTGAAGCTAATTCTTGCATATCTTGCCAAGTAATTGTGTCTACTAATCCGCTCATGATGTTTTCTGCAACAAAGCCTACCATATTAATAGGGTCTTTTGCAGATGAAAATGGTGGGGCATAAGCTAGATCTAAATCTTTTAGATCAGTAACTTTCATTTTTGCATAAATTGCTGTTGAGATCACATCAATACGTTTATCAACACCATCATCTCCACCAACTGCTTGAGCTCCATATATTTCTTCTGTTTCAGGATTAAATAATACTTTTAATGAAATAACACTTGATCCTGGATAGTAACTTGCATGATTTGTTGGGTGAATATGAATTGCTTTATAAGGCAATCCTAATTGTTTTAAAGTCTTTTCATTAGCACCGGTTGATGCCACAGTCACATCAAATATTTTTGCTGCTGATGTTGCAAGTGTTCCTTTATATTTGTCTTTTATTCCACATATATGATTTGCAACATAACGCCCTTGTTTATTTGCTGGTCCTGCTAATGCTGCTGACATCGATTGATGTGTTACTTGATTTTCAACTTCAATCACATCACCAATTGCATATATATCTTTATCAGATGTTAATAAATGCTCATCAACTTTAATACTTCCGCGTTCAGTTAATGCTAATTCTGCTTTTTTAGCTAAGATGTTATCCGGTCTTACACCAATTGCAAAAATAATTAAATCTGTCATGATAGTTAATCCTGAAGCTAAAGTAACTTTTTTACCTTCTTGATCAAAAGATTTCACGCCATCATTTAAAACTAATCCAACATTATTTTCTACAATTTTTTGATGAATCATTTGTGCCATTTCATAATCAAACATGCCCATCACTTGAGGTGCCATTTCAATTAATGAAACTTGCATACCTAAATGATGTAGATTTTCCATCATTTCAACACCAATAAATCCACCACCAATAACGATTGCTTTTCTTGGCTTGTTTTCTTCTATATATTTAATGATCACATCCATATCTGGAATGTTTCTTAATGTAAATAGATTTTTTGCTTCATTGATTCCAGGAATAGGTGGCTTAATTGGTTGACTACCTGTTGAAATAACTAATTTGTCATATGTTTCTTCATAAGTTGTATTATCTTTTAAGTTAGTAACAACGATTTTTTTAGCTTTCTTATCAATATCTATAACTTCAGAAAAATTTCTGATATCAATATTGAATTTTTGATGCATATCTTCAACCGTTTGTACAACTAAGCTATCTCTTGATGGAATAACTTTACCAATATGATAAGGTAATCCGCAGTTGGCAAATGAAATATATTCACCGCGTTCTATCAAAATGATTTCTGCAAATTCATCCAATCTTCTTAAACGTGCTGCTGTGGTTGCACCACCAGCAACACCACCAATAATTATTATTTTTTTACTCATAAACGTACCTCCGACCTTATATATATTACGCTTTTTGATAGTGATTGTCAATAATTTCAATAATGTTTAGTATTTTTTATATTTTAATTAGTTTTATCTAATTCTAAACTATAATCAACTTTTTATATGTTAAATCATTTTTTTATAATCTCATAATTTTTGATTTTATGTTAAACTAAACATAGAGGTGTCCTATGAAAAAATCAATACTAATTACTGGTTTTACACCCTTTGGTGGTGAAAAGATTAATCCATCTTTTGAGGCTATTAAACAGTTACCAGATGAGATTTTAGACTACTCAATTGTAAAAAAAGAAATTGACACTGCATTTCTGATATCTAAAGATCAACTGATACCTATCATTAAAGATCTAAAACCTTCTGCTGTGATTCTAGTTGGACAGGCAGGAGGAGCTAAGAATATGAGGATTGAGAGAATAGCTATTAATGTCGATGATGCATCTATAAAAGATAATAACGATTTCATGCCAATCGACCAAACGATCGTTAGAGATGGTCCAGATGCTATATTTTCAACTCTACCTGTTAAAAAAATTGTTGAGAATTTACAAGATGATGGTATTCCAGCCATTGTTTCAAACTCAGCTGGAACTTATGTATGTAATCACTTAATGTATCATCTTTTATATTATCTTAAAACAAATAATCTTAACATACCTGCAGGTTTTATTCATGTTCCTTACATTTTTGATCAAGTGAAAGATAAACCTGATACTTACGCAACAGATTTATACGCAATAACTAGAACTTTAGATATTGCCATAAAAACGATTATTAAAGAACAATTAAACTTATAGAAATTAGGAATAATAATGAGAAAATTGGTATATATTTTATTAAATATGTTTATACAATTGATGAGTCTTCCATTTTTAGCATTTACCATCATGCTCATCGTATATGGTATGTTTGGTATTGGCCAGTATAGTCCTTTTTTAATATTTAGTATTGTATTAGTTATATTATTAACTACTATTGCTTGCGGATTTTATATCCATATTTTAATAAGTGCGTATAATCTTATGAAAACTTTATATACAAAACAAGCAAGCCATCAATCAATAACACAAGTAATATACATCCAAAGAAGTTCTTTAATTTTCTCAATAGTTATGTTTATAGCCCTACCTTTCGTTTATATATTTGTAGAATACGACGATTCTCCTGGCTTACTTCTTTTATATATCTTGTTAACGCTATTTGGTTTTGTTATATATAGTATCACTTATTTAATCAATGATTATTATTTTAATAAAGATGAAGATATCTTAACTACATCTAACTTAACACATACAAAGGAGTAACAATCGATGAAAGAAAAAACTGTTAAAGAATTAACATTTGAACTCAGTCAAAATCAAAGGACAATAAGTGATTTAGTTGTTACATACTTAGAAAACATAAAAGCATATGACTCTCACCTAAACGCTATTTCTGAACTTAATCCAGAAGTTGATAACATTATTAAAGAGCTTGAACTATCACCTAAAAAAAGTATACTTCATGGTATACCAATAATGATTAAAGATAATATTCAAACAAAAGACCACATGCATACAACTGCAAACAGTTATGCACTAGCTGAATTTTTTGCACCTTTTGATGCAACTATCGTTAAAAAAATCAGAGATGCTGGTATGGTTTTAATGGGTAAAACAAATCTTTCAGAATTTGCATACTTCATGAGTTATGATGATATGCCTAGTGGCTATGGTTCATTAAATGGACAAGTCGTTAATCCCTATCATAAAGACATTGATCCCCTAGGTTCTTCTACTGGTTCAGCAGTCGCAGTCGCAGCGGACTTAATCCCTATTTCCATAGGTACTGAAACTAATGGTTCACTCATGGCTCCAGCTTATAAAAACAGTATTACTTCAATCAAACCCTCATTAGGATTTGTGTCTAGATATGGTATCATTCCAATTTCACAATTTCAAGATACAGCAGGTCCGATGGGAAAAACGGTTGAAGATTGTGCCATGTTATTAGATGTCATCTATGGCTATGATCCAAACGATCCTGCTACTCATATATGTGAGCATTATCAACCTAAATTTTTAGAAGCTACTAAAAAGACAGTTAAAAACAAAACAATTGGTATCCTAAATTACAAATATAAAGACTTTAAGTATAGTGATGAAGATCAAAAAATTATTGACGAAGCTAAACATCTATTTACATCTTTAGGAGCTACAGTCATTAATATTGATTTCGAATTAGAGGATTTAAAAAATGATGAAACACTTTTAAATGAATTCCATCACGATATTGATCTTTACTTTCAATCGGTTAAAGAAAGTTGCCCCATTGAATCTTTAGATCAATTAATTAGATTTAATAAACTATATGAAGATCGCTGTTTAAAATATGGTCAATCGATATTCACTGCAGCACTTAAAACTTCTGGTGACTTAAACGACTATGTATACAAAAAAGTTAAAGCTGAACAAATGAAGCTTGCTTCAAAATTAGAAAAAACAATGAAAGCTTATCATCTAGATGCAGCAATCTCAACGATTAGAAATTCATACGCACCAATTTATGGTAGTCCAACCATAAGTGTTCCAGCAAAAGCATTAACAGATCTAAATCCGATATCATTAGTCTTTTTCGGAAAGAAATACGATGATGAGAATTTAATAACAATTGCTCATCATTATGAAATTCATACGAAACATCGTATCCCACCAAAAATGATAAAAGGGTAGCATTCATGCATACCCTTTTTTAATAGCTTTATTTAACCCAATAAGATGTCCCATTATCTAGACGGTCTAAATATCCATAATCCACGAGATATCGTCTTAAGATGACATAATCATCATAGACAGGTTTTAAGATCTCATTAACTTCAAATTCAGTATAAGATTTCCCTTTTTCAAATAGTTTGATCATAAATCTTAATAACACATATTTTTTCTTCTCTTTACTAGGAAACACTTTTAATTTAAAAGGTTCTAAAGTCTCTATATATTTTGTTTTTGCTTCAATAATATCTTTTTCTGTAACATCAAAAGTCATCATCGTATAAAACCTTCCCTTCGTACCATGCTTTAGCAGCTAATACTTCTTCCTTACTTAACTGATGCCCATAATCCGTCCAAAAAACTTCGACATCTGCATTTGTTGATTCAAAAAGTTGTGTTAATTCTTCAACTTCATGTTCAGGCATCATTTGATCAAAACGTCCTGCACCGATAAAAATGCGTGTTTGACTTTGCTTAGCAAGTTCTATATTTCTAATCGGTACCATTGGGTGAAACAAAATTGCTTTTGAAAATGCTTGTTCATAATGAAAAATAATGCTTGCTGCTATGTTTGCACCATTAGAATATGCAACAACACTCACACGTTTTCGATCAAAACGATAGATGCGTGCACAATCATCTATAAATTCTCTTAATTCGTGTGTTTTGTCAATCAAATTTTCATAATCAAATTCTACCATCGATTTTCTTTTATAAAATCTAGGCATACCATATTCTAATATAGAACCACGAATACTTAAGATATTTGCCTGTTGATCAATTATTCGACCAACAGATAACAAATCATATTCATTACCACCTGTACCATGTAATAAAACGATGGTATTTCCGTTACTACCTTTTTCAAATAAATGTATCATATAAACCTCCCAATGGTTATATGTCACTGATTTTAAATTGTATAGTGTTATTTTCTAAGTCGCATCTTTAATTTATTACTTATAGTTTATCATTTTTTTGTGTTTTTTGTAATTTTTAATTCAAAAATAAATGTGTTTAATCATGTGAACTATGAAGTAAAATCGAAAAAAAGTGTATAATAAGCATAGACACTTATCTTATAAGGAACAGGATGTGAAAATTTGAAGAAAAGAAAATATTGGTATAGACTAGATAATGCTGCAAAAATCTTTCCTGCTGTATCAAAAGATGATCGCAGTAATGTATTTCGTTTATCTTTCTATTTAGATGAAACTGTAGATTCTGATATTCTTGAACAAGCAGTCAATAAAATATTACCTAGATTTGAAACATTTGCTGTACAAATGAAAAATGGATTGTTTTGGAACTATTTTTCTGAAAATCAAAAATATTTTAAAGTAGAGGAAGAACCTGCAGAATTATGCAAGTTTTTTAAGGCTATTAGAAATAGTGGTTATATGTTTAAAGTATATTACTTAGATAATAAAGTCACTTTAGAAACTTTTCATGCCATCTCTGATGGTACCGGTGCATTGCAATTTTTAAAATCTATTGTTTATCAATACTTTAAAATGCGTGGTTTTAAACTTGATCATGAGCATTTAATTTTAAGTGAACTACCTTACTCAAAAAAAGAAAGTGAAGATAATTTTGTTTCTAACTACGATAAAAACAATAAATTAAATTTAAAAGAAGAAAAAGCATATCATATCACAGGTGAAAAATTTCATCATCATTGGGTATTGCTTTATAAATTAAAGTTAAATACTAAAGCTTTTATTGATGTAGTAAAAAATAAATATCATGTGACAGTTACACAATTTGTAACTGCTCTTTTAGCATATAGTATTTATAAGGAATCTGTTGACTTTATCAATCATAAAAAACCATTAAAAATATTTATCCCAGTAAATTTAAGACCTTATTTTGATTCTACATCACTAAGAAACTTTACTTTATATATTAAAAGTACATATACAAGTGAAAAAAATGACTGGACATTTGAAGAAATGTTGGCACTTACCAAAGAACAGTTTGAAGATCAACTTGATAAAAATAAACTACACGGAAGAATCAATGCACTTGTTGGATTCGAAAAGAACGTTTTTATCCGTATGTTACCACTGATCTTAAAACAAATCGCTTTTAAAGTTGGTTATAATATTTTAGGAGAAAGCATAAATAGTTGTTCAATCTCAAATTTAGGTATATGTAAGTTACCTAAAGATTTAGAAGATAAAATTTTAGATGCAGATTTTGTGAATGCAGGCTATAGTATAGCGATGACTTTAATATCTGTAAAAGAAAACACAAATATTTTACTTAGTTCTCCTCTAAAAGACTTAAGTATCATGAGTCACATGACTCAAATGCTTGTTAATGAGGGTCTTGAACTTATTGTTGATACCAACTATAAGGAGGTATATGATGAGATATTGTAAAACTTGTCACGTTCATTATGACACAGATTTGGAACATTGCATGTTATGTGGTGGAGATTTAGAAGTCACTGAAAATGATCAGTCAGTTTATAAGTTCAAAGAAATCACTAAAAAATCAAGATCTAACTTCTTTTATAGATTGTTTGTATTCTTAAATTTCATGAGTATCATTATTACACTTTCACTAGATTATTTAAGTGGCCTACCACTTACATGGTCATTGGTCGTGTCAGTAACAAATTTATATACTGTAGTTTTACTGATGATCTTATTAAATCCTAATTTTTGGGCCTCTAAGTTCACAAAGGTGATGATCACAACCATCATGGTAGTTATTCTTATTGGACTATCCTTAAGAGATTATAGTTGGGCAGTCGATATTGTCTTTCCATTTGCTGTAGCATCTACTATATTAATTTTAACAATTTTAATCATTACAAATCGTAAAAAATGGTTTGATTATTTCGCACCATTACTCATTATTACAATTGTTGGACTAGTACCTGGTATTTTATTTCTTTTAAATGTATTAACGATTGAATGGCCATCAATTATTAGTTTTAGTTATGCAGCTGTTACATTACTTGGTATAATATTTCTCCCTTCAAAAAGTTCTAGGGAAGAATTTAAAAGACGTTTCCATATTTAATAACAAAGGTTCATTAGCGTTTGCTAATGAACCTTATTTTTTATAATGGGAATTTAAGATCAACTCTTAATTCTGATAATACATCTTCTAGTTTTTGATAATCGACATCATAGATTGACTTTTTATCTTTTTTTCGATTCAAGCTTATGATACCGCTTGTTAAAAATTCATTGATATGATATGAAATGGTCGCACTAGATACATCTAATTTAGTCGCAATATCTTTAATTGAACTAACACCACTAGCAATCAGTCTAATGGTATCATATCTTGTCTTATCACCTAATGCCTTAAACACTTTAACTCGTTGTACCATCTTATCTTCATTTAACTCATGTAGTTTTTGAAACGAGTACTCCATTTCTAGTCCCCATACTATTTTGCATGGTTCTGTCTCAATAAATCTTAAGGTGTATGGAAAAATTGCTGAAACATATAATTGACATGAGTCATTATCACCAAAATCATAATTAACAGCATTAAAACTCATTCTTTTTAAGGTTTCACTTGTATCTCCACTTAATTTTTTAGATAGTTCTAAGCCTACTTGTTCTACTTCATCAGCTTTGTGTTGATAACAATTATTGAATAATGGTTCAACTTTATCAAGTAATGAAACAAATTCTTTTAGACATTTTTTAGGATCTTGAACCATAATTAACATATTCCATTTGTTAGATGCATCAATTTTTAATTGATTGATATATTGAATCGCATGACTCTCATCAATCATTTTCTCATCAATCATTTTATGTTTATCTTCTTCATCTACGATTAGAAGAGCTTTAATAAAACTTCTTCTAAATTCTAGATCGTCTATATTTAATAAATCATTTAAGTATGCTTTTTCATCCGTGTATCCATAAGGCGGATAAGCATTTATAACTATTTGAATAAAATCTATGTTAGCATAAATGTCTTTTTGATAATATTTTTCAATAGTATCTTTATATGGTGCAAAAGCTTTGGTGACTTCTTCGACATATGTCATAAAATCTTCTCTAATTAAGCTTCCAAAAGTTTCTTCGTTTTCTTTATCTTCTTCATCAATAAAATAATATAATCTTGGAAACACTAAATAATCTAAAATTCTACTTACAGATTTATTAAACTCAAGCTTCACTATGAACCACTCTACTTTCTAGAATTTTTTCTTTAACATGGATTTTATCCTCATGATCAATTAAACGAATTGATTTTTGGTAAATGACAACTGTTAACACAATCATAAAGCCATTAAAAATAACGACTAATCCTGGATTTATTATATCATAAAGATATCCAAAAAACATCTGTCCAAGCGGAATCGCCATAGTTGCAAACAGTGTAAGCACTGTAGATGTTCTTCCCATATATTCTATCGGTACTATTTGTTGAAACAATGTTTGAACTGATATATTTACCGTGGTTACAAAAACTCCAATAATAAAACACATGACTAAGATGTAATAATATGAAAAGGAACCATTATATATGCTAAATAAACTTTGATGAATACTTAATGAGATAAGCATGATAGTCACACCAATAATTAATAATGCAACAACTAAAATATTTCCTAGTTTCATTTTTTTAATATACTTTGTCATTAAAATAGGTGCTGCAATCATTGCAAGTGATAAAATAGTTTGCAATAGCCCAAGTTTTAAATCAGATTGATTGAGTACTTCTTTGATTAAAAAGACAAGACCAACAGAAAATAATGGCGCAATACTAAAATTAATAATTAAAGCCGAAGCTATAATCGTTCTTATAGATTTTGAATCTTTTATAATTTTTAAACCTTCAATAAAATCTTTCTTAAATCCTGAAATTGTCTTTTTTTGTCCTACTATTCTTGTTTTAGGTAGATGTATGAAAAGTTCACTTATTGCTGATAAAAGAAAACTCATTGCGTTTAATAATAATGCGATCATAAGGCCAAACATTCCATAAATTAATGCGCCAAAGATTGGTGCCATTAATTGACCAAATGACGTTAACATAGTTCTTAGTGAGTTAGCTTCTAAATATTCATCCTTTTTAACAACACTTGGCATAACAGCTGACATTGAAGAACTAAAGAAGATTTCTGTTATTTCTAAAATGATAACTAAAATATAGATTAATCCTATTGATAAATCCGAGTGTAGCCTTAAATAAAAAGAAAATCCGAATAAAACGCTGGCATTAACTAGATCTAGTATGACAATTGACTTTTTCTTATCAAACCAATCACCAAAGACACCAGCTATAGGTGACAATATAATTCTAGGTAATATAGATATCGCTAGCATAGATGCGAATATAGTTGCTGATCCAGTGAGTGCTAACACATAAAGTGATAGCACAAACTGTTGGATGTTACTTCCAATTAGAGAGACGAAATTTCCAATGACTAGCAATATAAAATTTTTATTTTTTAATAGTTTTTTATTCATCTGATAAACCCCTTGTTGTTTATTTTTTTATAAATTGGTTCCAAAATTCGTTAGTATCTAATGTCATATGGTAGATATGACAAATTGGATTGCATTTTTGTTTTTGATGAAATCTCATAATGGTACTCCCTTTAATATTTACTTCCAAATCGGTTTTGGTTGTTTCTTGTCTTGTATGTATTGACTCCAAAAAGATAATTGATCTATGCTTAGCATTTGTGTTTTGTTGTTATATATATGTTTCATGTATATACTCCCTTTCTTATAAATATATTTGCTCATTCATGTGTAAACACAAGTTTCGTTTACATTTCTATTCTACATCGTCATTTATCGAATGTCAAGCGTTTTATTAGATATTTATCTATTTAATTATACATTTGTCTAATTTAATTGATTTTACGAATAACAATTCTATAATTATTTAGTTAATTTATCGCTAAATGAGGCTGTAGGGCACGTTATTCTTAAAATATTAATGGAAATTTAAATAAATTAGATAAATGTCTAATTATCAAAAAACTGCATAAAAAAAGCTTGTGATTCCCACAAGCTTTTAAGAAATTATTAATTATCCTCTAATGCAATTTGTTCTTTAATATTCATACGATCAACCATATAATTGAAAATATCTTTTCTAGTGATGATTCCTATAAAACTACCATAATCATCAACAACAGGTACAAAATTTTGTTGTGTTGATATATCTATGATATCTTCCATGTTTGCTGTGATCATTACAGATGCATTGGTTTTGTTTCTAGGCACTTCTAAAATTCCCATTTGTTCTGTTTTCTCAAAGTCTAATTTCATTTCTTTAATAAACCATAGTAAGTCACCTTCGCTTATGGTTCCGACATATGCCCCGTCTCTATCAAGTACTGGTATAGCACTATATCTATAGACTTGCATTTTTTCTAATGCTTGTCTAATTGTTGAGTCACTATATATGTAAGCAACTTTCTCTTTAGGTGTTAAACAAAATAATATATTCATGACGTCTCCTTTAAAATAAATAGCCCCTACCATTTAAAATGCATTTTTAAAGACGTATGATTCATACGTCAATACCTTCTTGTTTTATCATGGTTAGGATAGTTTTTCGACACTTATATTATAACATATGTAGGTATATGAATTGTAGTTTATGACCCTAAATTGAAAATATGGTAAAATATATTTAAGTTATTTTCAAGAGATGAGGTGTCTTGATGTGCGGACGGTTTACGATAACACTTACTAAAGAAGATTTTCTAAACTACTTAATGCGTTATGAAGATATAGAAATCAATTTAGATGAGAACTTGTTTCCAAATTATAATGTATCTCCTACTGAAGATATTATTGCAATGATCAAACCTAATCAAACATATAGAGTAGGTGCAATCAAATGGGGATTAATTCCACATTTTATCACCGATTTATCAAAATCAAAGCCCTTAATTAATGCTAGAGCTGAAACCCTTCTTGAAAAAAACGCATTTAAACAAAGCACAATTTCAAAAAGATGTGTGATTTTTGCTGATAGTTTTTATGAATGGAAAAATGTTAATGGCAAGAAAATCCCTTTTAGGATTATGCTTAAAAGTAAAGAAGTATTTGCTTTTGCTGGTATTTGGAGCACAAATAAGAAAACTGAACAGACTATTTATAGTGCTGCAATCATAACTACCAAAGCTAATGAACTTATGAAAGACATCCATGAGAGAATGCCAGTCATTTTAGAAAACAAAGATATAGATACTTGGTTAAATCCAAATTTTGATAAAGAAAAACACTTATCATTATTAAAACCTTATGATTCAAAAGCTATGTTTGCATACGAAGTTTCCAGTTATGTAAATATGGCTACCCATAAAGATAAGACTTGTATTTTACAAAAATAAAGCACCTAAATAGGTGCTTTCATGTTATATAAACATCAATAATAATGCCATTATAAAAAGTGCAAACAAGAACACGGAGAAGATAAAGCTATTTTCTTCTGCAATATGATCTCTTTCTACTTCATCTGGTGTAAGATAGTTTAGAATGTTATTGTCTTCTTCTTCTTCCATTTTTGATTGTGTTTTATCCCAATTACCAGAAATAGAATCATATGTTCTTCTAAAACTTAACATATACAACACCACCTTTATAGCTTCATCTTAACACTTTCTTGAAATAAAGCAATAAAAAAGCATTTTAGTAATCAAACTAAAATGCTTGTTCTCTCTTTTTATACGTTTACGCCTCTTTTGCCTCTTATAAGTAATATGGTTGCAAATATCAGAGTATATAATATACAACCAATAAATGCTATGATTGTCCATAAAGATTCGTTTGCACTACCATATGTTAAAGAAGGTATGAATAATATAGCAAATAATGGTAATGCCATTGATATTGCCGTACCAGAACCTAAGACCATTTCTTCTGCAACCGGTGTTTCTAAATTAGGATCAACCCCTTTTAATAAAGCCAATCCAGTTGAAGCAACCCCTGTGAGCATTCCAAATAATCCGATAAAGTATTGATCTTTAAAATCAACATATACTTTATTTGTCATATATCTTAGATAAAACATAGTTGCAACACCTGCTAAAATTGAAGTGACTATAAGCTGAATGCCATAAGAAGCTAGGAAATCTAATGTAATTGTTAAAACTGATCCCGCGATCATGATATTAAACGCAATGGATGTAATATTTGACAACATATAGTTATTTGTTATAAATCTAACGTTTTTACCTCTTCGTTCTAACCAATACAAGATTTGTTTATAAATGAGTGCATACATAATACCAATAATGAAATTAAAACCTTTTAGCAATCCAAAGATAGTTTCACCAATATTTCCTAAATTGGCCAATGCCATATTCGCAAGTAATAATGTTAAATAAACCAAGCCATAAATGATAGAGATAATGATTACTTGTGTAGTTAAACCGTCTAGTAAACTTATCTCTTTAACGGTATCTATTTCTATGGTTTCTTTTCCAACGCTTTCTTCATTATAATTTTTTGGTTTAGCGTAACCTTTACGCTTACTCATGACATTAATAATTAAAACACCAATCGTACCTCCAAAAACAAATCCTAAAAATGCATAAGAAACGCCTAGAGTTGCACCATTGCCGCCAAGCATATCCGTCCACATATTACCTATGGATAACGCTAATCCTGGTCCTTGGCCAAACCCTAGAGCAACCAGCATCCCGCTACCAACAAATTTATCACTAAATAGTGTTAATACTAATAAAATACCAATCGCTGCTTGAAGCGCATAAGTTGATGTAATCAACATACCAGTTGACCAAATCTTTTTCTTGATTTTGCTTGTATTTCTCTTTAAAGCAAGTGATATAAAGCCTATAGCTAAAGCATGATAAACTATATACCCCATCAAATCAACATCAATAAATGTATCTTCACCAATTAATATCGGTGCTAATATAAGCGATAATAATAAACCAATAAAACCACCCAATAATGATGTTGGTATAACAACTTTATTTAATCCAGGTAACCAAGTCTTCAGTATCTTTGCGACAAACATTAGTACCCCAATAAGTAAAAAATATACAATAATGCCCCATTCTTCCATGTCAAATGTCTCCTTTATGTAGGTTTATTTTATCTAAAAATAACATTGGATCTTTTAATTGTAACATATATGTTTCATTAAAAACATCAAACGATAAATCATTTTTTCTAGTAATAACTTGACCTTTTATATCACTTAAATTAAAAGGTTTTTGTATAGATTTATTAGATAAGATAAGTTGTTTATCATTGATGACTGCTTTAACATGTCCCAACTTAATTCTTTTATTTTTAACAAAATCAAGTAAAACTAAATCACCATAAGATACATATGATCTTGATAGTGGTTGTTTTGTCAAATCTAACTTCTGCATTTTATCCCAATCAATGAGATTATCAAATGATTTTACACCTTCAATAAAATGATAGTCATTGATATGCGCAATTTTCCCGCATGTCTTACAATAAATGTCATTATGTTTGGTATATATTGTTTGAATATCGTGGCATTTAGGACAAGCGTAGATATAGTGATCTAAACCTTTAGCTTTATGGTTTGATAAATATTTGATCTCATTTTCCTTATTCCATTCATAATCATTATACTTAATCGCATCTTCTATGCTAGATGCTAGGTCTTCAAGACTCATATGTGCAATCTCTTCTTTTGAAAACAGTTGATAATAATGAATATGAAATTCTGGTCTTCTTCTTTTTTTGCCCCATCTAGGACTAGCAAAAAAACCACCATCTATTTTAGCCATGATCAAATCATGGTTAATTTTTTTAACGATCTTAGCTGTTGGCATATAATCAGTTGGTGTTTGTTCTCCAAAAAAAGAAGAATTCCCTTCAGGAAAGATCATAATGCCTCGTTTATCTTTAATAAAAGCATTTAATATAAGTCTAATGGTTTGAATGTCGGATTGACCTTTTCTTTTAGGAATCGATTTAACTATTTTATTTAATCCAAATTTCATAATCGGATTGGTATACAAAATATTAGATGCAACTGGATATGGATAATACTTAATATTCATAGCAACATATAATGGATCATTTTGTGATGCATGATTTGAAATTAGGAAAAATGGTTCTTTTCTTTTTTTATCAAAATTCGTGTATGTAAATTTAAATTTATATTTTGCATGAAATATGATTTTCAATACAAACCTTGCAATTTCTATTTTTATGCTCATATATTTCTCCTTGCTCATATTATACGTTATTTATTTTGAAATTCCAAGTATTATAATAAAATTAAAAAAGGGGGATTTTTAATTCCCCCTATGACATTTTACAATTTTAAATATGGTAAGTCAAATGCTTCAGCAACACCTGGACAAGTTATCTCTCCATTATAAGTGTTTACGCCTAATTTTAAAGCTCTAGAACGATTAAGTGCCATATCTAGACCTAGATCTGCAATCATTAACCCATATGGCAATGTCGCGTTATTTAAAGCATTTGTTGAAGTCATTGGTACAGCTCCTGGCATGTTTGCAACCGTATAGTGAATGATACCATCAACAACATATGTTGGGTTGTCATGATAAGTTGCTTTACTAACTTCTGTTGATCCACCTTGGTCAATAGCAACATCGACTATGACACTTCCAGGTTTCATATCCTTATAATATGCACGTTTAATAAGTTTAGGTGCTTTAGCTCCAGGAAGTAATACCGCCCCAATTACTAAATCAGCACGTTTAATCGCTAATTCTAAGTTTGCTTGTGAACTGTATAATGTTTGGATTTTATTACCATATATATCATCTAGGTAAGTTAATTTTCTTAAATTTATATCTAATACCGTAACATCCGCACCCATGCCCACTAGCATTTTAAGTGCATTTTCACCAACTACACCTGCACCAACGATAGTGACTAATGCTTTTTGAACTCCAGGTACACCTGAGATTAGGATGCCACTGCCACCAAATGGTTTTTCTAAGTGTTTAGCGCCTTCGATTGCACTTAGACGACCAGCAACTTCACTCATCGGTTTAAGACAAGGTAGTGCTCCATCTTCTTCAGTAATGGTTTCATATGCAATCGATTGAGTCTTACTTTTCATCAACGCATAAGTTAAATCTTCGTTTGCTGCTAAATGTAGGTAAGTATATAAAATTAATCCTTCTCTTAAAAATTTAAATTCTGGTTCAAGCGGTTCTTTAACTTTCACAATCATCTCTGATTTTTTCCATACTTCTTCAGCAGTTTTTTAAAATACTTGCTCCTGCATTTATATAATCTGCATCTTTAAAACCTGAGTTTAAACCTGCATCTTTTTCAACATAAACTTGATGTCCATGTGATACATATTCTTTGACAGCTCCTGGTGTCAACCCTACACGAAACTCTAAATTTTTAATTTCTTTAACAGTTCCAATAATCATGATTTTCTCCCTTAATTGAATTTGAATGTTTATACAATATCATGATAACACAAAAGCGCTTACACGTTAATATTTTTTTTAAATTTTCTTATATTCTTTGTAGTATTTTCTAATGATTTTGATAACTTTTTGTTCATCTTTTAGTAAACTTCTTAAATTCTTTAATCCTTCAACATTTTTTTTAGAATCTAACCATAATTTTAAATATCCTTTTTCACCATATTTTTCATGAAGATGTTCTAAAACTCTTCTTATATGTTCATCAATTAAAAGGTCTGGATAATGACTAATTCCAAATTGAACTGTTCTTTTAATAATCTTTTCTGGAATGATTTCGCGATCAGCTTCAGCAATAATCTTACCGTATATTGATCTTGGTGGTTCGTCATTTGATGCTCTATGATCTTCAACAGCTTCTTTCATGATCTTAATCTCATCTTCATCAAAATAGTTTGTTAAAAGTTGATCATCAGATAAATATTTTGCTCCAGTGATATGATGATCATCTCTTCCAAATAAATTGCCTATATCATGATAAAATGCAATAACATACACATATCTAAGGTCAATATCATCAATGTTTTGTGCAATTTCTAATGATGTCTTTAACACTTGATGAATATGATCATTTTGATGTGCTTGATCTAAAGATTTATATATAGGTAGTATGTGTGTATATAAGTAATTAATAAGGTGGATGTCCATTTGGTATTCAATTGACTTAGAAAACTGTTTTATAATTGAGCTAAAAGCATCTTTTGATGTTTGATGCGTAAGTTTTTCAAAAACTTCATTTTCATCAATCCACATCATATCTATGACTTCTTGTTCCTGAATGATTGGATGATCAGATAATGCAGTAGCTAAAAAGAAAACAACTTCTTTATTGATATCATCATGGATAATATATCGAATGGTAGTTTTCACATCTTCAAAAACAAACACATCAAGATTTGTTTCTTCTTTTGTTTCTCTTATTGCTGTATCATACTCAGATTCTCCAACTTCCATATGCCCTTTTGGAAATCCAATAAAATCTCCACGTCGTTGATGGATTAATAAAAACTGTCTTTTATTTTCTTTATATCTATAAATAATCGTTCCACATGATTTTTCATTTTTCATAAGTTTCACCCAATTAAAAGTATAACATGATATCTTAATTCTTGTCTATCTTACTTGTTTTTTACACATAAGTTTGATTGATAAAAACGCTTCCATCATGTATAATATAGTTAAGATGAAAGATTGGAGTGGTTGCCTTGAAAATCTTGTTTTCCAGTTCAGAGGTTTTTCCTTTTAGTAAAACAGGTGGATTAGCTGATATGGCGTTATTTCTGCCAAAGTCACTCAAAGATTTAGGTCATGAAGTAAAAGTTATCACGCCCTATTATAAGAGCATTAGTAAACACCATAAAGACATGACATACAAAGGCACAAAAAACATAGTGATGGGAGGTATTGAAACCATTGTTCATTACTATGAACTAATCTATCAAGACATGAGTTTTATTTTTGTTCAAAATATGCATTATTTTGAACGCGATCATCTCTATGGATATAACGATGACGCAGAAAGATTTTCTTGTTTTAGTTATGCAATTTTAGAGTCTTTAGAAGTACTAGACTTCTATCCACAAATTTTGCACCTAAATGACTGGCAAACAGGTATGGTTCCATATCTTTTAGATGAGCATTATCGTCAAAGAAATGATCAATATTATTCGATTCATACTTTACTTACAATTCACAACTTAGAATATCAAGGTTCTTTTGATCCTTATGTCGCAAGATTTTTTAATACCGATTTCAATTATACTTATATTCATTTTGATCGTGTCAATTTCTTAAAGGCAGGCATCGAAAGAGCAAGTAAGATTAATACCGTTTCTCCTACTTATCGTGATGAAGTCTTATCACAAGAGTATGGATTTACATTAGATGGTGCACTACATCATCGCAAAGATGATTTCATTGGTATCCTTAACGGTATTGATGATGAAGTATTTAATCCTAAAACTGATCATTTAATTGAATTTAATTTTGATAAAAGAAACTATTTTAATCAGAAACAAAAAAACAAAGCTCATATACTTTCACATTTTAACTTAGATGTCGATCTAAATGAGCCACTTGTCACTTATGTGGGACGACTTGCAACCCAAAAAGGCATCAATTTAATGACTAACATTTTAGAAGAAGTCGTTGAATACTCAAATGCTAGATTCATTCTTATGGGATCTGGTAATGACTCTTATGAAGAATTTTTTAGATATTTATCATTAAAATATCCAAAACGCGTTTCTAACTACATTGGTTTTAATGAAGAAATTGCACATAAACTCTATGCATCAAGTGATTTATTTTTGATGCCAAGTCGTTTTGAACCTTGCGGTTTAGGACAAATGATTGCAATGCGTTATGGAACACTTCCAATCGTTAGAGAAACTGGTGGATTAAAAGATACAGTTGAACCTTTTAATAAATATGAAGACACAGGCACAGGATTTACATTTAGAAACTTTGATGCATTTGATTTCAAAGAAAAACTATTTGAAGGTATTCAACTTTATAAAGACAACTTACCAATATTTAAAAAACTAATGAAACAAGCCATGGATAAAGATTATAGTTTAAATACAATGGCTTTAGCATATGAAAATCTATACCAAATCATACTAGGGGTGTAATTATGGAAACTTTAACGTTAATTTTAGCTGGAGGTAAAGGTAGTAGACTTGATATCTTATCTCAAAGAAGATCAAAACCTGCGATGCCATTTGCAGGAAAGTTCAGAATTATTGATTTCGCTTTATCAAACTGTACACAATCAAACTTATATGATATTGGTATACTCACACAATATCTACCTTTATCACTAAACGAACATATCGGTAGTGGTAAAGCTTGGGATCTAGACAGAAGAGATTCAGGTGTAACTTTGCTTCAACCGCATAATTATTGGTATTTAGGAACTGCGGATGCTGTGTTAAAAAATCTTGAGTTCATCCAAAGAAAATCACCAAAATATGTACTTATTCTTTCAGGCGATCATATCTATAAAATGGATTATCGCAAGATGATTCAAAAACATAAAGAAAAAAATGCGAGTTTAACCATCGCAACCCAACCTGTTGATCCTAAAGAAGTTCATCGTTTTGGTATAATGTCTATTAATAGTGATGATGAAATTATTGATTTTGAAGAAAAACCAAAAACATCAAAATCTAATTTAGCATCTATGGGTATATATCTATTTAATTACGAGTTACTAGAAAAAGTATTGCTAAACATTAAGCGTGATGATCTAGATTTTGGTAAACATATTATTCCTTATTTAATTGAATCTACTAAAAAAGAAGTTTATGCATACCAATTTAAAGATTACTGGATGGATGTAGGTACATACGACTCATATTGGGAAACAAACTTACAGATGACAAAAGACTTTACAGATCTTGATTTATATGATCCTACATGGAAAGTATATACAAAGAGTGAAGATCTTCCACCAGTAAAAATAGGATCTAATGCTTCTATTCAAACATCATTAGTTTCTAATGGTTGTGTGATTGAAGGCAGTGTGATCAACTCAGTACTTAGTCCAGGTGTTAGAGTAGGTAAAGGTAGCATAGTTAAAGACAGTATCATTTTAAATAATGTAATTATCGGTGAAAATGTAACTATTCAAAAAACCATTATTGATAAAAAAGCTGTTATAGGTAGAAACAGTTATATTGGTTATGGCGATGACTTAACACCTAATATAGAAAAACCAGATTTACTAGAATCTGGTATTACAGTCATCGAAAAGAGAACGATGATTCCTGAAAATGTAGAAATCGGTAGAAATTGCCGTGTCTTTAAGACCTATGATTTTAAAGATAAAAAAATAAAGAGTGGTTCTACATTAAGATAATGATAAAGGCTATCGATTGATAGCCTTTTTATATCGCTTTTTTAGGCGTAAGTTTCTTTAGACGTTTTAAGTCTCTGTCTACTTTATTAATCATAAAAAGATTCATAAAATAAACGATTAATGCTACCATACTAAATCCTATATAATAGATAATAACAAATATAAATCCATTTACTAAAGGTTCTATACTTGATAATATAGGCAAATGATTGCCATATTTTGGATTGATGAAAAACATATTAAATGTAGGTTCGTTAATCCACGTATTATGGATGGTGTTAAGTAAAACTGCAATTGTTACAACAATTGAAAATACACTTGCAGCTTTGAAAAAGGATTTTAAGTTTAATTTTACTTGCCCACTGTAGATTAAAGCAATCCCCACAACAACCATACCACCATGATGAACCATGGTTTGTATGTTAATACCCATAGTTGTTACAAAAACATCACTAGGATATAACATAACTGCAATTCCAGCAAATAAACCATAAGTTGCTAAAAATGCAAGACTTGCATTAAATATTTTTTGAGATTTTGTAAGTCCTGCAACTAAACCTACATACATAGGAATCGAACAAAATTGAAACGGAAATATATACCACATATAGTCCCAAGAGTTTTGGTAAGTAAATATAATTTGTTTGTAGATCTCAAAAGTGATGAGTATAAGTGAAAAAACAAGCATGTATGCTTTTACTTGTTTAATCGATTTATGTTTTAAGTATTTAATACTCCATAAAGAGAGTAAAATGGTTAATAATAATGATAGATAATGAAACCAGCTTTGTCCAAATGACTCATAAGCTATAGGTTTATTCATCTCTATATTTAATAATTCTAATATATGCATAAGAAGCTCCAATATTTAATGTTAACCTCTATATATTAGCACTTTGTAAAAGGATTTTCAAGAGTTTTACTACATAAAATCATATGGCGATAAATCATCATCTTCATGCTTTAAGATTTCAACATCTTCGTTTAATCTTAAAGCGAGTGTTGTTTGTCTTTTATTCGATAAATGATTGGCTGCATAAATTAACAACTTCATATCACCTAAGATAATTAAATATTGTTTAGCTCTGGTAATCGCTGTATAAATGAGTTCTTTTTTTAGCATATGCATATAGCTTTTAACCATAGGAATCATAACGATTTTATACTCACTACCTTGTGATTTATGAATTGATATGGCGTAAGCTAGATTAATTTCATCTAAGTCTTGTTTTTCATATAATACATCATTATCATCAAAGGTAACAATCACAAATGTTTCTTTTTCTTCATTAGTCGTAATTGATTTTATAACACCAATATCACCATTCATAATCAGTCTTTTTGGATCATTGACAAGTTGAATGACTTTGTCACCTTCATAAAAGACTTTATCTTTATAGATGAGTTTATGTTTTTTATCTTTATTAAAATGATCTTGTAATATTTCATTGAATCGATCAATACCTAATTCACCTTTATACATAGGTGCTAAGACTTGTATATCATCAACAATTGAATACCCCTTTTGAAGTGCACCTTGGATTTGTTTAACAATGGTTGCTTGAATTTTTTGTTGTTGGGCATGATATAAATAAACATCATTTCCAGATTCAAGATCATCATAGGTTAATTGTTGTATGTTAACAGCTCTAGCTAATGAAATAATGTTAGAATCTTTTGCTTGACGATGTATTTCATCTAATTTAACAACTTCAATTTTTTTAGATTCGATTAAGTCAGATAATATTTGTCCTGGACCAACTGATGGCAATTGATCAACATCTCCAACTATAATAACTTGTGCATCATTTTTAATAGCTTCAAATAATCTGCTAGCTAAAAACAAATCAATCATCGACGATTCATCAATAATGATTAAATCTTGAGGTAACAGATGAGTCTCATCATATGCAAATATGCCTTCATAATTATATCCTAGATGTCTATGAATCGTTGAAGTTTGAATGTTTAATAGTTCTTTCATACGCTTAGCAGCTCTACCTGTAGGTGCTAGACAGGCTATTTTTTCATAGATTGATGGATCTTTAAAATCAAGTTTATGATAAATCCTGTAAACTTCTAATAAACCATCTATGATAGTTGTTTTACCCGTTCCAGGTCCACCTGTAATAATAGATACTTTGTGTGTTAAAGCATTTAGGATTGCTTCTTTTTGCACTTTAGTGTATGTAATATTCTTTTTTATCTCTACTGCATCTATTAGTGTCTTTATATATGTTTGGTCTATAAATTGGTCTTGTGTTATATTTAACTCTGTTATTTTTTCTGCTAACTTTATTTCAGTATAATATGACAGCGCTAAATAATATCTCTCATCTTCAATGACAATTCTTTTTTCTTCTAATAAAGCTTTTATTGCTTCTTCGATATCAAATTCTAAACCTAATATAGAATCAGTTTGTTTTTTGAGCTGATCAAAAGTTAGGTATAAATCACCATTTTGATACGCTATATGTTCAAGTGCATATGAAATTGCTGCTTTTATGCGTCTTAAATCGGATTTAGCAATCCCTAATTTTTGCGCAATCTCGTCAGCTTTAATAAATCCTATACCGTCAATGTCATCAATTAAACGATAAGGGTTTTCTTCAAGTTTTTCAATCGTTAACATATGATATTTATTTAGTAGTTTCATTGCTAATCTAGCTGATAAATCATATCCATAAAGTGTAACTAAGATATGTTCATTCGTTTGATTTTCTTGAAGCTGTTGGTGAAATTTAGCGATTCTAACACTACTAAGTTTTACTTTTTTTAATACACTTGGATCTTCTATGATTTTAGTGATTGCTTGTTCTCCGAGTAACTCTACAATTTTTTCAGCTGTTTTTGGTCCAATGCCAGTAAAAAAAGAGCTTGATAAATAGCTAATCAAACCTGATTTTGACTGTTTCTCAGCTTTTTTAAATGATTCCACTTTTAGTTGCTCTCCGTATTGTGGATGTTTTGTCCATCCACCTTCAAATTCATAGATAACATCTTCACTGATTTTCGGAAAATATCCAACAATGGTTACAATATCTTCATCTTCTGTGAGTAATCTAGCGATAGAATAACTATTATCTTCATTATGAAATACGTAGTTTTTTATTTTTCCAATGACTTTGCTCATAAAGCCTCCACTGCGACTTCTATAACCCAAATTATACCATGTTTACACTATTAAAAAAAGGAACTTAGTTCCTTTTTAACTATATAGTCTTTTCTTTTTATCCATAAATACTTCAGATATAAAACCTGACCCAACACAAACCTCATTTTGATAAAATGCACAAACCTGTCCAGGTGTCACTGCTCTTATTTTTTGTGGATATGATACTTTTACTGTCTGATCATCTATCCATGTGATAGAGACTCCATGGTCTTTTTGACGATATCTGAATTTTGCAGTTAACTTTCCTTCAATTTTTGAACCTCGCCAAACAACATCTGTGATGATAGCTTCATCAGAGTATAAATGTGGATGATCAAAATCCGGTTCGACATATAAAGTATTCGTTGTTAAATCTTTACCAACAACATACCAAGCACCTGTATCTTCTTTAGTGCCTCCAATGCCTAATCCTTTACGTTGTCCAATGGTATAGTTCATTAACCCCATATGTTTTTTTATATATGTTTGATCTAATCTTCTCATATCTCCAGGTTGAGCTGGTAGATAATTACTGAGAAATTCATTAAAATGTCTTTCACCAATAAAACAAATACCTGTAGAATCTTTTTTCTTCGCAGTAGCTAGGTCTTGTTCAAGTGCAATTTTTCTAACTTCACTTTTATCTAAGTGTCCAATAGGGAATAAAACATTTTTTAATTGATCTTCTCTTAATTGTGATAAAAAGTATGTTTGATCTTTATTTTGATCAAAGGCTCTTAAGAGTCTTGGATAATCACCTGATATATCTACTTGAGCATAATGTCCCATCGCGATATAATCTGCATCAAATTTCTTAACATAATCAACAAAAGCTTTAAACTTAATTTCATTGTTACATAAAACATCAGGATTAGGTGTTCTATTTTTTTTGTATTCATCTAAAAAATAAGTAAATACACGATCCCAATAATCATCTACAAAATCAACTTTATGTAATTTAATACCTAACTTATTAGCAACTAACACGGCATCTTGATAATCTTTTTCTTGTTCACAAACATCATCAAATCTTGTTGGGTTACCTTTAAAATCAAGATTCGTTGCACTGTCCCAATTACGCATAAAAACGGCTTCTACGTCGTAGCCGTCTTTTATAAGAAGATATGCAGCAACACTGCTGTCAACGCCTCCTGATAAACCTATAATTACTTTCTTATTTTTCTTCATCATATCACTTTCTTTTTTACATCACTTGGCATTCTATATTCTCCACGTGGTGAAAGACTAATGCCCAATATTTTTGGTCCTTCAGGGAGTGTCTGTCTTTTAAATTGTTGTGTGTAAAAACGCTTGAAAAAGCGATTTACATAAATACTCGACTCTTTATCATCTAAATCAAAAGCATTTTCAACTAGCCATTTTGTCTTAATCTCATCAGCACCCATTTGAAGATGATGATATAAAATAAAATCATTAATGTCATATCTTCCAATCGATAATTCGGTATCTTGATTTGAAATAAGTTCTGGTGTTATTGGAGCTTCTAAAATGTGATTAAGTGTATCTGATATTTTTTTATATGCATGTTTTGCATGATAATCGATTAAGAGCTTAACCCATGTTTTTGGAAGACCTGAATTGATTGCATACATGCTCATTTGATCGCCATTATATGTCATCCACCCCAATGCAATTTCTGATAAATCTCCAGTGCCTAATACAAAGCCGCCATACTTATTTGCTAAATTCATTAAAATTAAAGTACGCATTCTTGCTTGTGTATTCTCATAAGTTACATCAAGATCTTTATGGTCAATAGATTTTAGATGTAGGTCAACTGCATCACTAATTGGAATTTCTAAAGTCGTTACACCTAAACTTTCCATTAAGTCTAGTGCAGCACTTTTTGACTTACTAGAAGTTACTTTTGCTGGCATTGTCACAGCAATAATATCTTTAGGATCACGTTTCAAATAAAGCATCGCTTGATGACTTACAAGTAGTGCAAGTGCAGAATCAAGGCCGCCTGATATACCCAAAACTATTTTGTTTGCACTTTTAGGTAGTGATTCTAAACGTTTGATCAGTGCAAATATTTGTAAATGGTTTGCGACTTTCACATCTTCTAGTTGATGTTGTTTTGATATGAAAGGTGTTTGATCAAGTGGCTTTTCAAACTGATATTTATCTGTTTCATTAATTTCTATTTTTATATATTGATAAGGATCTTTTAATTGAAGATGCATATCTCTATATGTACTATCTTGTCGTTTTTGATAATTGATGCCCATGACATCTATATCAGCATATAAATGTGTTTCTTCATCTGTAAAAGCTTGACTTTCAACGATGAGTTCACCTAATGCTGCTATTACTTTATGACTTGAAAAAACAGTCTCACTACTTGATTCATAATGCCCAGTTGTAGTATAAATATATGCAGCCATTTGTTTTCTTGAATGATCAAGCACTACATTTCTTCTTAAGGTTTGTTTGCCTACATATTCACTAGATGCTGATAAATTAAATATCATATTAGCACCAGCAAGGCTCATATCATCACTTGGTGCGTATGTCGCCCATACATCTTGACAGATTTCTACTCCAAAGCGGATGTTTTTGTCTTGGTCTTCAAATATTAAGTATCCAAATGGTACTTTTTCTCCAAATAAATCAATAGATTTTAATGTCGTATCTTTTCCTGAATGGAACCATCTTTTTTCATAAAATTCATGATAATTTGGTAAATAATGTTTAGGAATAACGCCTAAAATAACGCCTTTTTGAATAACAATTGCACAATTATACAAAACACCATAAATATCTAGTGGTATACCTATGATGTAGGTTCCTTGATAAGTTGTTTTTGTCATGATGAACTTAAGCGCTATTCTAGCTTCATCAATAAATGATTCTTGATAAAATAAATCACTTGCACTATATCCAGTAATTGTTAATTCTGGAAAGACAGTGATTGCAGCTTTTGATTGATTTAAAACATCAAGTATTTCTGTTTTATTAAATTCTATATCGCCAACTGAAATTTTAGGTGTTACAGCAGCAACTTTGATAAATCCATGTTTATACATATTTATCCCTCGTATAATCTATGTTTTAATATATATTCATAAACTTCTTTAGGTATAAGCTTCATATATTTATGAATATCACTTCTTATTTCTGTGGATGAGACATCCATATTAAAATCTATAAATATAAATCGATGTTTAAGATCTTTAAACATATGCTCAGCTTCATTAATTGTCATGTAATGATTTCTGTTCATGACAATGATTGGATAGTTTTTTAATAGTTTTTTGTATTCAATCCAAGTATCTAGTTCAGCTAAATTATCAGAACCTAAAACAAAATATAAATCATCATATGTTTTAGATAGTAAATTAAGAGCTTCAATAGTTCCTTTAAAGCCTTGTTTTTGTTCTAGATCAGAAATGATTATCCTTTGTTGATATACTTTTGTAAGTAATAAAATCATATCTTTTCGATATGAATAATCAATTAGACTAGGCTTTGCATAATCATTTCCAACTGGCAATATGATTAGTTTAGCATCTTTAAATGTATCTAATAATTTTTTAATAATTTGTTGATGTGCAATTGTTGGCGGATTAAATGATCCACCATAAACAATATTCATATAATCACCATATATATTATATCATAAGTATAGGTTTTAGTTGATTTATGGGTAAGAAAATTAACATCTTATAGCTATGATATTTTTAATATATTTTATAAAAAGCGTTTCATTTTGAAATGAAAAATAGAATTGATATAATAAAGATATAAATATTTAAAAAACGCGATCAAAGGAGAGCGATATATATGGATTTAAAAGAAAGATATTTCAATAAAATTAGATCTGAAAGATTAAGATTGACAAAATCTAGAAAAGCTATGATTGATATTCTTGAAGATAAACACTTAACCTTCAAAGAAATTCAAAAGGCATTAGCAAATCGTGGTTTTTACAATGTCTCAACAATATATAACAACCTAGAATTTCTAATGGAACATAAAATGGTTGTAGAAATTTATATTAACAACGTAAAATATTATGATTTAGCAATGGATAATCCAATGCACAGTGCTGATAGCCACATTCATGTGATGAATAAAGAAACAAATGAGATTACTGAAGTCAATAGTCCAGAGATCTTTGACTATATCATGAAACACGAATCATTTAAAGATCTTGATTTAGAATATATACGAATTATTATATCTGCAAATAAGAAGCGTAAATAATGAAAAGGCACATGGGTGCCTTTTTATTTTTCTAATGCATTAAGAAACAGTTCAGCTGTAGAACGATTTGTTGCAAGTGGTATTTCATAGTGATCGCTTAATCTAAGTAATGCAGATACATCTGGCTCATGTGGTTGAGCTGTTAATGGATCTCTAAAAAATATAATCATATCAATGAGTTGATTAGCAACCATTGAACCAATTTCTTGGTCTCCACCTAGGGGACCAGATTTTTTTAAGTGAATGCTTAAGCCAGTATATTTGATAAGCATAGAACCAGTGGTTCCTGTTGCATATAACTCATGTACTTTAAAGATACTTAAATGTTCTTTAACAAACGCAACCATGTCTGCTTTTTTCTTATCATGGGCAATAAGTGCTATTTTCATCATCTATATCCTTTCTGCAACTCTCATTTTAGCCGACTTTGATCTTGAATTTATTTGTGTTTCCTCATCTGATGGATATATCGGTTTTTTTGTGATTAGCTTTAACTTAATGTTTTCATCAATCATGATTGGTAGATTTTTTGGTAAGGATGATGTAGATTCAGTTTTAAAATAATGTTTAACAATGCGATCTTCAAGTGAATGAAAAGTTATAATAACAAGCCTACCCCCTGGGTTTAACATGTCTACTGCTTGCGATAAGACTTCTTCTAAAACACCTAGTTCGTGATTAACTGCAATGCGTAGTGCCTGAAATACTTTTTTCGCACTATGTCCTTTTTCTTTATAATTAACTTGATCTGTTATTTTAACTAGATCCATCGTCGTCTTTAGTGGACGATTATCAATGATTCTATTAGCGATTTTATATGCGTTTTTTTCTTCCCCATAAATGAAAAATAATTTAGCAAGTTCATCTTTATCATATGTATTAACAATCTCTTCTGCAGTTAATGTTTGTGATTGATCCATACGCATATCAAGTTTTGCGTCTTTAAGATATGTAAATCCTCTTGTCGGATCATCTATTTGAAAACTAGACATTCCTAAATCAAGGAGTAACCCATCTATATGATTAATACCTTCTTCATTTAATTTTTTCTTTAAATGTCTAAAATTACTTTTAATAATTTTATAATTATCAAAATCTTTTAAAACTTCTTTAGCATAATTTATTGCATAATCATCTTGATCAAACGCATAAAGAAAGCCATTTTCTAAATGTTCTAATATCTTTTTAGAGTGACCTGCTCCTCCTAAAGTACCATCAACGTAACATCCGTTTTTTTTAATATTTAAATATGTGATTGCTTCATCTAATAAGACGGTTACATGTTTCATAAAGTCACTTCTTTTCATAGATTTTATATATAATTCAACTATATATGAATTTATATATTTTGTCAATTTTTACTAAAGAAAAAGGTGCCTTAGGCACCCTTCCTTAATCCTCTTTGGATTCTTTTTTGGTTAATACTTGTTGACCTTTGTAATAACCACTGTTTGGTGTTACACGGTGTGGTAATGTGAATTCACCAGTTTGTGGGCACACAACTAACGCAGGAGCAGTCAATTTATAATGCGTACGACGTTTTCTCTTCGCAGTTTTACCCGTTCTTCTAAATGGAACAGCCATCTGTTCACCTCCTATTTTTTCAAGAGCTTATCTAGATCAGCAAATGCAGGATGTGGACTCTTTTCCTTTTCAAAAAGGATCTCTTTTGCATCTGGATGATAGATGGTATACGGTTTTTCACTTATAATATATCCGAAAATGATATCTGATAATTCAAAATCATCTGATAAAACAAAATCAGCATCTTCATCATCACCTAAAACTATTTCTTCTTTAATATCCATATGATAGGGTACAGGTTTCATAGTTTTAGAACAAGCAAGTTCCATATCAACATGAAGTGTCATATCTAGTATCAATGTTTTATCATGATGAGATATGTCAATGTGTATGGTTGCTGGTTTGATTGAAAGTATATCTGAAATATCTTTTATCTCTTTTTGATAATCATAAGTCAAATCAAGTGAGGTCTTTTCTTTTAATTCATGTAGAAATATGCTCATAATATCACCTCAACGAAAGTATTATACAAAATAAATGCTAAAATGTCAATGAAATAAGATATTTTATCTCTTAACTGAAGCGATTTATAATGATTTCTCTTTTCTAACTTTTGATTTGAGTAAATCTAAGATTTGTTGTTCTGTTTGAGTTAGTATTTCTGGTAGATCATAATCATCGTGCATACGATGATTTCTTAAGTGGAATGGTATGATTGTTCCATCACTTAAACCGACTTCAATATCTAACATAATATATTTTGGTTTCTCAGGTTTATCATATTTTATTTGCGTTTCCATGTGAACAACGTCAAAATAATTAAATTCTCCAGCAACATCAAAAGCGATATGACCGTTTCTATGATCAATATTTGCTTGATAATAGAATAATGTTTCTTCTCCAAAGAATAAAATTGTAACTAAAGCTTGATCATAAATTTGCGTAACTTTACCATTTGTATTTTTATCTAGACGATAGTGTACTTTTTCATGTTGATAAAATGCATCAGGAATTGTAATGATAATTGGTTTATCATATGCATTTCTATTGATGCTTGATAATCTTTCAGCACGCATCACTGCAGCATCATAATCAGCTTTTATGAACTTCATAAAATCAACTTTTGCTCTACCTGAAAATTTATTGAAATATTTTTTTGTCCACTTGGATCTATTCTTTATTTTTTTAGGTGCTTTTTCTTTTTTTGGTTTTTTCTCTTTTTTCTGTTTTTTCTTAGGTTTTTTAACTTCGTCTTTTGAATCTATGTTTTCATCAACAATTTGTTCTTCAACCTCGTTATTTTGTTCTAAAGTCTCATCTTGGCGTAATTCTTTATTTTTTTTCATATGAATACCACCTTTCACCTTTATTCTATTTTAACAAAAACTTAAAAGTATAGTCAAACATTTATGCGTTTTTACCTATATAAACCATCAATTACTCTTCTATGATGACTCCATCATATAATAATTGTTTAAATTCGTCTTTATTCACATCTAAAATGTAATCTGTTATTTCATCTTGTTCAAATATTTCATCGATAGTTTTCTTCGTATATTCTTTTCCAATAAATAAGGTTTCAAACTTCTTAAGTGGTTTTATATCAAAGAAATCTCCAAGAATTTTAAAATTCTTAATGAGACCGTCATGAAGATCAATCATGACCTCAATGAGTCCACCTGTAATTCTTTTTTTAAGTGTCTTTGTGTGTGGTGGTTGTTTTTTATATATCCATTCAGTAGATTCATATTTCTTAGCCATTTCATTAATCTTATGAATTTCTTCATCTGTTAGCTCATAAGTTTGATTTGTCATTGTATTTTCAAAATGTCTAATGAGTTGTTCTTGTGTCATCTCACTTAAATAAGGTTTTAAGTTTGTTACTCTAGATCTAACACTATCAACACCCTTGCTTACAAGTTTTTCATCAGATGGTGTAATTGCTCTAACCATTGTTTCTAAATCACAATCATATAAAAATGTGCCATGCATTAACATGCCATGTTTATTTTGTAAAAATGCATTTCCTGAAATCTTTTTACCATCAAATAGCAAGTCATTTCTACCACTAAATTCTATATTTATATTTAATAATTTCATTGAATCAATAATTTTTGATAAATAGGTTTTAAAACTGAAGTTGCTATTTTGTTTTTTGGTAATAATAGAAAACATCGTGTTTCTATGATCAGCGTAGACACATCCACCGCCTGTAGGTCTTCTATACACATCAATCTGGTTTTCTTTTAAAAAATTTAAGTTAACTTCATTTTCAATCACTTGATTCTTACCTATAACAACACCATGAATTTCCCAAGTAAAGAAATAAGTTTCACCTTCTTTAAGTTTTTCATTTAATATGTATTCTTCTAAAGCAAAATAAAAATAAGGTTTTAAATTTCCTTCGTTATGATGTCTAACTAAAATCATATCGTCGTCCTCCGATAAATTTTTCTAATCAAATTATACCATGTAAAGCTTTTATAAAAAAGTAGAATGGTTTATATATAATTAAATGCAAATTATAAAAATTCTTAAATACGCATGGTATAATATAGTCAAATGGAAAAGGTGGTGTACCGTGATGTTATTTCTAAAACTTTTTATAATTTCATTTGTAATTTTCTTTATTATTGATTTAATTTGGTTAGGTTTAATTGCCAAAAACTTGTATCAGCAATACATTGGCGGCTTATTAAAAACAAATGTTAACTGGATTGCAGCAATCGTGTTTTATCTATTGTTTATTGCAGGTTTAGTCTTATTTGTATTAATACCTGGTGTCGATAAACAAAGTCTTACCCATGTGATGATCTATGGTGCATTATTCGGATTTATAACGTATGCGACCTATGATCTAACAAATTTAGCAACGCTAAAAGATTGGCCATTGCAAATTACATTAATTGATCTAGCTTGGGGTACATTCTTAGGTTTTTCTACATCAACCATATCATATCTATTATTCAATCTTATCTTTTAGGAGAATTTAACTATGCAAACTATAGCACTTAACAATACATTTTTATACAATTCTTTTATCATTGGCGCAAAAAATGTTATTTCTGAAAAAAATAATTTAAATAAAATCAATGTGTTTCCAGTACCCGATGGTGATACAGGTACAAACCTAGCTTCACTAATGAATTCTATTATTGAAAAATCAAGTTTAAAAGAAACATCTATTGAAACTATGCAATCTATCGTAGATGCTGCTATAGAAGGAGCTAGAGGTAATTCTGGCATCATTTTCGCATCATATATTAATGGATTTTATGAATCCATACATAAAGATGAAATAACGATTGAAGAGTATATTGAGATCGTTACAAATGCTTATAATGAAGCATATAAGTCAATTAATGAACCTGTTGAAGGTACGATGATTACTGTCATGAGAGCATGGGCTAATGCATTAAACACTTTAAAAGACGCTAGTCATTCTTTATTAGATCTATTTAGCAAAGCATTTGAAATGTTACAAGTAGAACTTAAAAAAACTACAGAAATGCTTGCGGTTTTAAAGGAAAACAAAGTTGTTGATGCTGGTGCTAAAGGCTTTGTTCATTTTATTGAAGGCTTTATAAGAAGTCTTAAAGGTGAGCAGGCTTCTACTGAATTTCATGACATTCCTGAAATTACTGAAGAATTACATATTGACAAATTAGAAGATTCTCAATTTAGATATTGTACTGAAGCGCTTATTTCAGCTAGTGACTTAGACCAAAATCAAATTAAGAGCCATTTAAACACTTTAGGAGATTCCTTAGTTATTGCTGGCAATAAAAGACGTTTAAGAGTCCATATTCATACAGATTTACCAGAAAAAGTTTTCCAATATCTATCGACTCATGGTAATATTTTAGAACAAAAAGTTGATGATATGGTCAGACAATTTGAAATGGTAAATCATAAAAAATATGATATTGCATTAGTAACAGATTCAATTGCAGATTTACCAAAAGCATTAATTGATCAATATCAAATTCATCAATATCCTCTAGGATTAATGATTAATGATACAACTTATTATGATAAGTTAACAATTCAATCTTCTGATTTTTATAAAATCATGGATAATCCAGGTGTTTATCCTACTTCATCTCAACCAAACACAAAATCATTACAAAACTATTTTTCACATTTAACTACTTATTACGACAAAGTGATTGTCTTAACAGTTTCTTCTAAGATGAGTGGTACATATCAAACATTTTTAGAAGCTACTTCTAAATTTAGTGAACAAAAAATAACAGTGATCGATACCTTACAAAACTCTGGAGCTGAAGGTCTATTAGTACTAAAAGCTGCTCAAGCTATTGAAAAAGGTATGGCATATGATGAAATCGTAGATTATATCAATGATTTAAGGAAAGTATCAAAAATTTTAGTAAGTGTTCAAACTTTAAAATATATGGTCAAAGGTGGCCGTGTTAAAAAAGCTACAGGTATCATTGGTAAGATTTTAAACTTAAAGCCAGTTATCTCTATTGATGAGCATGGTGAAGGTATTATTTTTGATAAAGGTTTTAGTATTAAGGCAAGTAATAAAAAGATTTATAATCATGTTAAATCTATACTTGATACACATGAGATTGATACATATGCTATTGTTCATGCGAATGCACCTGAACGTGCAGAAGCTTACAAACAAACTTATAAAGCATTAATTGGTAAAGATCCTGAATATATCATGGATATATCTAGTATTGTTGCACTCAGTGCTGGTATCGGTACTGTAGCAATCGCCTACGTGAAAGGGGCTAAAAAAGAATGATGTTTTTAGTTAATATTTTAGTTTTATTGGTGTTTTTCATTTTGTTCTTTATTCTTGCTCAAGTTAAGAAAAACAATGGTTTAGCAGACATGGCTTGGGGCTTAGGTTTTGTGGTTGTAGCGATCACATCAATGATCTACACTCAAAATTATACAATTTTGGGAATTACTATAACAGCTTTAGTCACACTTTGGGGCTTAAGATTATTCTTTTATATCGGTCTTAGAAATTGGAATAAACCTGAGGACTATAGATATGTTGCGATGAGAAAAAGATGGGAACCTCATGTCGTTATTAAAGCATTTTTCTATGTCTTTATGTTACAAATGTCATTCTTATATATCATATCAGCACCTATTCAACTAACGCACTATATCTCTAGTGAAGTTGAAGGGTTTGGGTTTATACCTTATATCATTGGTTTAGTGATTTGGATTATTGGATTCTTTTTTGAAGTAGTTGGAGATGCTCAATTAAAGAAATTCAAACAAGATTCAAATAATAAAGGCAAACTAATGACCAAAGGCTTATGGAGTTATACAAGACATCCAAATTATTTTGGGGAATCAGCAATGTGGTTTGGTATCGGAATTATTGCGCTTGCAACACTTAATCCATTAGCACTTATTGGTCTTGTTGGCCCACTATTTATCACCTATTTATTACTTTATGTATCTGGTGTTCCTTTACTAGAAAACAAATATAAGGATCGTGAAGATTTTAAAGCCTATCAAAAAAGAACTTCAAAATTCTTCCCGCTTCCACCAAAAAATAATTAGAACCTTAGGGTTCTTTTTTTTGCGTAAAAAAAGTGCTTATCACTAAGCACTAATTTTTAAACATATTTTTAAATTTATCCCAAGCAGATTCTTTTTCTTTAGCTTCTAGGCCTTCTAGTTGTTCATATAGTTTCTTTTCTTGATTTGATAAATTCTTTGGAACTTTGATTTGTACAATAACTTGTTGATCACCTTTACGTTTCGTTCTAACATTCGCAATCCCTTTTTCTCTCATACGTAGGGTTGTACCATGTTCAATACCTGCTGGTATTTTTAAATTTACATCCCCATAGATTGTAGGAATTTCTACCGTCGCTCCTAAAACCGCTTGTGTAATCGTAATTGGCACTTCCAATATAATATCATCGTGATGACGCTTAAAGACCTTATGTGGTCTTACTCTAAAGTTTAAATATAAGTCCCCTTTAGGTCCACCTTTAGTCCCACCATTACCATAACCAGCAACTTTCAAGCTCATGTTTGTATCAACACCAGCTGGAACGTTAACATCAACAGTCTTCGTAACTTTTTCAATACCTGTACCATGACAAGTATTACAACGTTTTTTAATGATTTTACCTTGTCCACCACATTTAGGACACACTTGTTGGCTTCTAACTGTACCAAACATCGTTCTTTGATCAACGTTGATATATCCATCACCATGACAACGATCACATACTTCTACATCCTTAGATGATTCAGCACCTAAACCGTGACACACGTGACATTCTTCTTCAACTTGAACAGAGATTGTTTTTTTAGTGCCTAAAGCAGCTTCTAGAAAATCAATAGTCATTGATTTTTCTAAATCATCCCCACGTTGTGGTCCATTATAGTTTTGTTGTCTTTGTGAACGTGATCCTCCACCAAAAAATTGTGAGAAGATATCACCAAAGCCACCAAAATCACCAAAACCTTCAAATCCTTGACCACCACCGCCAAATGGACTTCCTTGATGACCATATTGATCATAAGCTGCCTTCTTTTGAGGATCATTTAGTGTATCATACGCTTCTTGAACTTCTTTAAATTTAGTTTCTGCATTTTCTTCTTTTGAGATATCAGGATGATATTTTTTAGCAAGTGTTCGATACGCTTTTTTTATCTCATCATCACTTGCACCTTTTTTTAATCCTAATACGTCATAATAATCTCTTTTATTTGCCATAAAGCATCAACTCCATAGTGCTAAAGGGGCAGTGCCCCTTTTGCTTATTTTTCTTCAAATTCTGCGTCGACAGTAGTCTTACCGTCTTCGTCTTTAGATTCTTCTGTTTGCGTATCTTGTTGATTAGCTTGTTGAGTTTTTTGATATGCTTTAACTGCAATCTCTTGAGCATCTTTTTCAAGTGCTTCTTTTTTAGATTTGATTAATTCAATATCTTCACCCTTTAAAGCTTCTTCTAAATCTTTAATTTGATCTTGGAGTTTAGTCTTGGTTGCTTCATCAACTTCGTCTTTTAAGTCTTCGATTGCTTTATTTGTTTGGAAAATTAAGTTTGAAGCTTCATTTCTTGTATCAGCGGCTTCACGTTTTTGCTTATCTGCTTCTGCTTGTTCTTCAGCTTCTTTAACCATCTTATCGATTTCATCATCTGAAAGCGAACCAGTACCTGTAACTGTGATACTTTGTTCTTTGTTTGTACCTAAGTCTTTAGCTTTAACTGATACAATACCGTTTGCGTCAATATCAAATGAAACTTCAATTTGTGGAACGCCACGAGGTGCAGCAGGAATATCTCCTAATTGGAATCTACCTAAAGTCTTATTATCTGCAGCCATTGATCTTTCACCTTGAAGCACATGAATATCTACAGCTGGTTGATTGTCAGCAGCTGTCGAAAATACTTGTGACTTAGATGTAGGAATAGTTGTATTTCTTTCAATAAGTTTTGTAAATACACCACCTAATGTTTCAATACCTAATGATAATGGTGTAACATCTAATAATAATATGTCTTTAACATCACCTGCTAATACACCACCTTGAATCGCAGCACCCATTGCGACTACTTCATCAGGGTTAACACTTCTATTTGGCTCTTTACCTAATTCTTTTTTAACTAAATCTTGAACAGCTGGAATTCTTGTTGAACCACCAACTAATAAGACTTGATCAATATCTTTAGGTGTTAATTTAGCATCTGATAATGCACGTCTAACTGGTTGTTGACATTTGTCAACTAACTCAGAAGTTAATTCGTTAAATTTAGATCTTGTTAAATTCATTTCTAAATGCAATGGACCAGACTGACCCATGGTAATAAATGGTAAGCTAATTTGTGATGAAGTAACACCACTTAATTCTTTCTTAGCTTTTTCAGCAGCATCTTTTAAACGTTGAACAGCCATCTTATCTTTTGATAAATCTACACCGTTTTCTTTCTTAAATTCTGCAACTAAATAGTCTATCACTAATTGGTCAAAGTCATCTCCACCAAGTTTATTGTTACCAGCTGTTGAAATAACTTCAAATGTACCATCTGCTAATCTTAAGATCGATACGTCAAACGTACCACCACCTAAGTCAAATACTAAAACAGTTTGTTCTTTATCTGTCTTATCAATACCATAAGCAAGCGCAGCAGCTGTTGGTTCATTGATAATACGTTTAACTTCTAGGCCAGCAATTTTACCAGCATCTTTAGTTGCTTGTCTTTCAGCATCATTAAAATATGCTGGAACAGTAATAACTGCTTGTGTTACTGTAGCACCTAAATAATCTTCTGCAGTTTTCTTAAGGTTTTGAAGTACCATCGCAGATATTTGTTGAGGCGTATATTTTTTACCTTGAATATCTACTTTATAATTTGCATCACCCATGTGTCTTTTAATTGAACTTACTGTATTAGGGTTAGTGATTTGTTGTCTTTTTGCAACTTCACCTACACTAATATCGTCTCCTTTAAATGAGACCACTGATGGTGTTGTTCTTCCACCTTCAGCATTTGGAATTACTTTTGCTTCTCCGCCTTCCATTACTGAAACAACTGAGTTTGTTGTACCTAAGTCTATACCGATAATTTTATTTGTCTTCGCCATTTTCATCACTCCATTCATTTACTTTGACCATGGCAGGTCTTAATAGTTGATCTTTATACATGTATCCTTTTTGTATCACCTCTAAATTAATGCCATTTGGCTTATCATTTAGATGCTCTTTTTCAATTGCATGGTGATATTTAGGATCGAATTGCTTATTTAATGCATCTATTTCTTTTAATCCATCATTAAATAGAACTTGATAAAATTTATCATTAACCATTTTAAATCCATATAAGAAATTTTTTAAGACTGGATCTTCAGTTGGCATCTTAACGATTTTATCCATTTGATCAAGCGGTTCTAAGATATCAAATATTAGATTCTTAGAAGCAAATTTGCGATCATTAATTCGTTCTAATGTAATTCTTTTTTTAAAGTTTTCAAGTTCTGCAGCATTTCTTAACAGTTTATCTTTTAAACTCGCAACTTCTTGTTCTAATTTTTCAATCTGTTCTTTGTGTTTATTTTTTTTCTCTTTTTTCGATTTCTCGTCTGTTTCTTTTTTTTCATCTACAGCCTCTTCAGGCTGCAAATCTTTTTCTTTTTTTTCGTCTTTCATTGTTATCATCCTTTATTATTTTTTATAAAGTTTACCTAAATTACTTGCGATGTATTCGACTAAAGGTATGACTTTACTATATTGCATGCGCGTTGGTCCTAAAACCGCGATGGTACCATGCTCATCATCGCTAATCCTGTACGGGACTGAAATAACGGTGCAATTTTCCATAGGTATGAGTGTTAAATCACTGCCAAACCTAATCGATAGCCCTTCTTCTTGTCCAATAAATTTAATGAGTTCTCTTCGATCTAGCATATCTACAAAATTTTTGATATGCGTTCTTGATTGAAACTCTGGTTGATCAAAAATATTTGTGACACCAGATAAATAGAAATTTTCTTCAGCAAATTTTGAAAATGCATTGATAAACGAATCAATAATTTGTTCTTGATAATCCATAAATGTTTCAATTTGTGATTTCGCAAACGTATTTTTTAGAATTTCGCCTGCTTCTATGATGTTTCGATCTTTTAATAAATCATCAAGTGTTTTAATAACTTTTCTAACTCCTTCAAGATCAGCTTCATCTGGAATTGATATTGATTGATGTTGAACATGTCCTTGATCAGTAACAATTAAGATCACAGCTTCATTATCAGTTAATGGAATAAAATCAATTTTTCTAATTTTTGCACTTTCACCATTAGGTCCTACTGCTAAAGCTGTATAATTTGTTAATTCTGATAATAGATTGATCGCTTTTTCAATGGTTTGTTCTTTTGCCATTTTGTTTTTTAAAAATAATTCATCAATTAATGGGAAAGAATCTAAAACATCTTGATCTCTTGTCACTAAGTGATTTACGTAATAACGATATCCTTTCTCAGAAGGCACTCGACCACTTGAAGTATGTGTTTTTTCTAAATATCCTAATTCTTCTAGTTGAGCCATATCATATCTTAATGTTGCACTAGAAAAATTCAAATATGGCAAATGAGTGAGTGATTTTGAACCAACAGGTTGTGCATCTTTAACATATTGCTCAATAATCGCTTTTAATATCAATTTTTGTCTACTTGTTAACATTCATTCACCTCTTTAGCACTCTTTTTTAGTTTGTGCCAATATCATTGTATTATATTTTGTTGGCACTGTCAAGGTTTATGTGCTACATTTTAAAAAAATAAAAGGCGAACCTATAAATCTCGCCTATTTTTTGTTTTGTTTAGCCCATTTAATATAGTATGAATTATGTTTTAGTTCATATCTAATGGTTGATGGGTCGTCATGTCCTGGATAAATCTTTGTCTGTGGTGGTAGACTCATTAATCTAAACACTGACTTTCTTAATTCTACTAAAGATCCTGAATATAAATCGTGTCTACCGACACTCTCTTTAAAAAGTGTGTCTCCAGTAAAAAGCTTTTGATCATATAAGAAACAAACACTACCTTTTGTATGTCCAGGGGTATGAATCACTTCAATAAAACCATCAGCTAGTGGAATTTTCATCTGATCTTCAATATATTTAAACTCTAAGTTTTTTCTTTGATAAGGATGCTTGTTTGGATAATACCCATTATACTTATCTTCGAAAAGCAGGTGTGCATCATCAAGATGAATATAGATAGGTACATCAAATAAATGAATTAAATCTACATGATCCATATGGGCATGCGTCAGTAAAATACCTTGAAGTTTATATCCTTTTAAGGCTTCATGGATTGCTTCTAAGTCATGTGAGGGATCGATTAGATAGCAACTATCAAATCGGCATATCAAATATGTATGCGCGAATGTTTTATTTTCTTTAAATGTGATCATATGATAGAAAAAAAACTATTCTTAGAATAGCTTATTTCTTTTCTTTATGGATTGTGTATTTTCTTTCACGTGGGCAGTATTTTTTAAATTCTAAACGTTCTGGTTTAGTTTTTTTATTTTTATCTGTATGATAATTTTCATCGCCACATGAAGTACAAACCAATTTTACTAAATCTCTCATGTTAATCCCTCCATACGTACGAAGATATTATATCAAAACGACATGTTTATTTCAATGATTTTATGCTTTTTATTTTTATTTTCTTTTATCTGGCTTTGATTATGTAAAAAACTACCATTTTTAAGTCATTTAATCTATAATATACACAGGTGATAAATTATGTTACAAAGAGAAAGTACTAGACCACTTAAAATCGGTAACTTACAATTAGGTGGCAACAATAAAGTTTTAATTCAGTCTATGACGAATACATATACAAAAGATGTAGAAGCAACCGTTAAGCAAATTCACATGCTTGAAAAAGCCGGATGTGAGATTATTAGGGTTGCGGTATTAGATATGGTAGACGCAAAAGCGATTAAAGAAATTAAAAAACAAATTTCTATTCCTTTAGTTGCAGACATTCATTTTGATTACCGCTTAGCATTAGAATCAATTAAAAGCGGCGTTGACAAAATTAGATTGAATCCAGGAAATATTCCTAAGCGTGAACATGTTGAAGAAGTTGTTAAAGCATGTAAAGAAAGAAACATACCGATTCGTATTGGTGTTAATAGTGGTTCTCTACCTGGTAGAGCTGAACCAACACCAGAACTTATGGTAGAAACAGCTAGACATCATGTTGAGATTTTAGAATCTATGAATTTTTATGATATCGCATTATCTTTAAAAGCAACCGATATGAATCTTATGATCGAAACTTATAAATTAGCAGCAAAAACTTTTAACTATCCACTTCACTTAGGTGTTACAGAAGCTGGCACAGCTTTTAGTGGTGGTATTAAATCTGCGATGGGTATCGGTATACTTCTACATGAGGGTATCGGTAATACCATTAGAGTCTCTTTAACTGATAATCCAATTTTAGAAATTCAAGCAGCAAAAGAAATCTTAAAGAATCTTGGACTGAAAGATAAAGTCCCTAATTTAATTAGTTGTCCAACATGTGGTAGAATTCAATATGATATGATTGATATCGCTAAACGCATCGAAGCATACCTTTTAAAGGTGAATAAAACCATTAATGTTGCAATCATGGGTTGCGCAGTAAACGGTCCTGGAGAAGCAAAACACGCTGATTTAGGTGTTGCTGGTGGTAAAGGTGAAGCCATTTTATTTAGAAAAGGTGAAATCATTAAAAAAATCAAAGAATCTGAAGTCTATGATGAATTAATTAAAGAAATTGATCAATTTGATGATTCTATATATGACAAAAAAGTTTAGGAAATCCTAAACTTTTTTTGTTTTTCTTATTAAATTGAAAAATAATTATGATACAGTTATTGTTTCTGCCCATTTAAAAAATTGTTCTTTACTGTCTTCAAGATCATCTTCTAAACAACCAAAGTTCATGGTATAGAAATGATCTTCGCCTTCCATAACTACCATCATATATCCAAAATCCATGTCTTCTACTGTTGCATAATAATAAGCATAATAGTATAGAACATTTTCTTCATCATCTTTTACAGAATCATAAGATACATCTGAATGATTATTGTTTGTTAGTACAGCTTCAATATAACTTTCTAAATCATCAATTTCATAAGCTTCTAGAGAACTGATTGTTTCTCTAATACCCATAAAAATGTATTTTTGTGATTCCAAGTAAAGTGGTGCTTGGATCACATCTTTTTCAATAAATGATTCATCAAGTGTGATATTCATACCTGATCCAGAAAACTCTTTTTCAGTTGCACCACAAGATGCAAGGCCGAAAGTCATGATAAACATCACGATTAATAATACTGTTTTTTTCACGTTGTAATCTCCTATTTGTTTTTTTGTGTTTATACATATTGTAGCATAATAATTATAAATAGGAAGCGTATTTTTTTATTTAATGTATTTGTTAATAAGTTGAATGACTTCTTCAACCTTTTCATCACTAGAACCGTCTTGAAATGACTCTTTTACGCATGTATGAATGTGATCTTGAAGGATGAGTAGATTCGCTTTTTTTAATAATGCTGTGGTTGCAACTATTTGATTAGCGACATCAACACAATATCTATTGTCTTCAGCCATACGAATGACTGCATCAATTTGTCCTTTTGCAGTTTTTAATATATTTAATGCTTCTGTTCGATCATGCTTCATGAATGACCTCCAAATGTTTATTAAGATTAACTTTTTTTAATCTTAATGAGTTATAAATAACATTTAAACTACTTAATGACATTGCTGCTGCACCAATCATCGGATGGAGCAATCCAAACATCGCAAATGGAATTGCGATGGCATTATAAAACCATGCCCAAAAATAGTTTTGTTTAATCTTTCTAAAAATCGCTTTTGAAAGTTCTACAGCTTGTAAAATAGCTTCTAATTCGCCTCTAACTAAAGTAACATCAGCTGCTTCAATTGCAACATCTGTTCCTGTACCAATCGCAATCCCTACGTTTGATTGTTTTAATGCTGGTGCATCATTAATCCCATCACCAACCATTGCAACTAATCCAAATTGTTCTTGAAGTTTTTTAATTTCATCTACTTTACCATCTGGTAAGACTTCTGAGATAACATGAGAGATATTAGCTTTTTTAGCGATAGCTTTAGCTGTACGTTTATTATCGCCTGTGATCATCGCTGTTTTAATGCCTAATGATTCAATAGCTTTAATGACATCAGCAACACCTTCTTTTAAAGCATCTGCAACTGCAATCATACCTAACACTTTAGTGCTTGATGCGACTAACATAACGGTTTTGGCTTCTTCTTCAAGTTTAACCATTTGTGCTTCAAAATCTTGATAATCCACATTAATTTGTCTCATGAGTTTTAAATTACCAATATAATATGCTTGTTCATCAATATCAGCTTTTACACCATGACCAACAATCGCTTCAAAGTTTTTAATCCCTTTAAATACACTATTTAAATCTCTTGCTTTTTCAATGATTGCAGAAGCTAGCACGTGTTCTGAACCCTTTTCTAAAGATGCTGCAATCGATAATAATGCTTTGTCATCTTCTGATACGATATCAGTTACTACTGGTTTACCATATGTTAGTGTACCTGTTTTATCAAAGGCTATCACTTTAATATCTTTTAAGGTTTGTACTGCTTCCCCATTACGAATTAAAATCCCTTTTTCTGCACCTAATCCACTGCCAACCATTAAAGCGGTTGGTGTACCTAGACCTAGTGCACAAGGACATGCAATAACTAACACTGCTGTCGCAGTTACAAATGCAAGTGTTAAAGTAGATTGATCTGTTGATATCCAAGGTAGGATACCTTCAACAGATGCTAAGATGCCTAAATGGAAATCTGGAAACACATTAAAGGATATAAAGGTTAATACCGTGATGACCATGATTGCAGGTACAAAAAACCCAGTAATACGATCTGCAAATGCTTGAATCGGTACCTTTGATCCTTGACATGCTTCAACCAGTTGAATAATTTGAGCCAAGAACGTATCATTACCTGTTTTTGTGACTTCAACTTTTAATAAGCCATGCTTATTGATGGTTGCGCCAATGACGTTATCTCCAACTTTCCTTTTAACTGGCATGGATTCACCTGTCGCAAGCGATTCATCAATTAAAGATTCACCTTCAACAATTTTACCATCTGTCGGAATTTTTTCACCTGGTTTAATCACCATGATGTCACCTTCTGATAGTTCTTGAGTAAGGACCTCAATTTCTTCACCATCAACGATAATACGTGCTGTTTTAGCACCTAATTCAATTAATTTTTTAATAGCTTGAGAAGCTTTACCTTTAGCTCTTGATTCTAAAAATTTACCGATTAAATGAAATGTCATAATGGTTGTAGCCATTTCAATAAATGTTGTGATTGGTAAAAATAGGCCTAAAAGTCCAATTAAATATGGAGGAACGGAACCTAGAGATACCAAAACATCCATATTAGGTCTACCAGCTTTTAAGGATTTGTAACTTGCCTTATGAACATGAGATCCAAGAATGAAAACAACAGGAAATCCTAAAATAGCAGTTATAATCGTATATCCAGGAATAGGAATGATGAACATATGGATCACCATCAGTGACATAATGACTGCTGAAACAGATGCAGAGATTAACATCTTTTTCTTAGCTTTTCTCATTTTAATGACATCTGGATCGACATTCTCATCAATTTCTTCTTCCAAAATCACATCATAGCCAACATCTTGAACAGCTTTTTTGATTTGGCTAAGCTTTAAAACTTCCATATCAAAAGTTACAGTCATCTTATCATTAGCGATATTGACATTTACTTCAAAAACACCTGGAAGTTTTTTAACTGCATGATCAACATTACCCGCACAAGTCGCACAAGTCATACCTTCAACTCTTAGCGTTAAAGTCTTCATTTTATCGTTTTTTAAAGTAGCATCATAACCCGCACTTTCAATCGTTTCAATAACATCTTCAATTGTAATGATCTTTTCATCATAAGTAATAAAAGCTGTGTCAGTTGCTAGATTGATGTTTGCTTCAATGACGCCTTCTTTTCTTTTTAATACATTGTCTATAGATTGTGCACAAGATGCACATGTCATACCAATGATGTCGAATTTTTTAGTTGTCATTTTTTTACTTCTGCTTGAAAACCTAATTTAGTGATTTGACTGATAATTAAATCATCAGTAACTAGATTTTCATCATATGTTACTACCACTCTATTTTCCATATTTTCTACTTCAACATCTTCAACACCTTTATTTCTTGAGACAACGCGTCTTACACTACTTGCACATCCACCGCAAGTCATCCCTGTTACATTATATTCTACTGTTTTCATGATTAAAAACACTCCTTTTTTTATTTTATACCCCCTATACTGGGGGGGTACAAATTGATTATAACATCACATCTTTCTAATGTAAAGAAAAATGAGCAAACACTGCTCATTTTATTCTGGTTCATATAAGGTGATTTCATAATCACAAATATCTTGATAAAATTCTTTTTCGTGCGAAACTAATATTAAAGTGCCTTCATAATTGATGAGTGCATCCTTTAACGCTTCTTTAGCCTGAACATCCAAATGGTTTGTCGGCTCATCTAAGATTAAAACATTACCTTTTTGATGTCTTAATAGTGCTAATCTAACCTTTGTTTGTTCACCACCTGATAATGTATTAAGTGGTCTAGTTGCCATATCATAATCGATACCGTGATTTCCAAGTAAACTCATAATATCTTTTTTTGTAAAATGTTGATATCGATGATGAATATATTGAAAAGGTGTGATATCATCTTCAAATTTAGATTCTTGTTCAAAATAAGCGATATGTGCTGTATCTATCCATTCATAGGTTCCACCTAAAGTTGGAATGATATCCAAGATCGTTTTGATAAACGTAGATTTACCAACACCATTTTTACCAGTAATCGCAACTTTTTCTTGTTTTAAAATCGCAATCGAAAGGGGTTCTAATATCGGTTCGCTATATCCAATTTCTAAATCAAATGAAGTAAACACATCTTTACCAGTCATTCTTGATAACGGGAAATGGAAATGATATATTTTTGATTTTTGTGGCGGTTTAATACGTTCGATCTTTTGTAGCATTTTACGTCTAGATTGCGCTCTTTTAGTGGTTGTTGCACGTACAATATTTTTCTTAATAAACTCTTCTGTTTTTTTAATGAACTTCTGTTGGCTCGAGAACGCTTTTTCTTGCTGTTTCATTCTTAGCTCGCGTTCAGTTAGGTAAAATAAATAATCTCCCTTGTAACGCGTAATTTGGCCGTTTTCAAGGGCAAATACCGTCTGGGCGATATCCATTAAGAACTCTTCATGGTGAGAAACAACGATAAAAGCTTTTTGATAGGCATTTAGAAATTTTGTTAACCATTCGATATGTCTAACATCTAAAAAGTTTGTGGGTTCATCTAGTAAAAGTACATCAGCATCTTCAAGTAAGAGTTTGCCTAAAATGATCTTAGCGCGCATACCTCCAGATAAATGTTTAATCGGTTCTTCTAAGATGTCCATGGTTAATCCTAGTCCATGGATGATATTACCGACTAAAGATTTTATTTGATAAAATTCAGAATCAATGAGTTGTTCTTGCAAATCTGCTGCCCAGTGCATGATTTTTTCATGTTTATCTTCTGGCTCAGTCTGAATCGAATGATAGAGTCTTTCCATTTCTTTTTCTTTTTCAAAAAGTGGTAAAAAAACGTCATATAAATACGTTTTAACTAAAAGACTCGGATTTATTTTTGCGTATTGATCAAGATAGCCAATCTTTTTATTTGGCATCCAACCGACATGTCCGCTATCTGGCTTTAAGCGTTTATCAAGCAGCTTTAGAAATGTTGATTTTCCAGTACCATTGGGTCCAACTAAGACCGCATGTTCACCTTCAAATAGACGCATCGATGCTTTTTGATATAACTCTTCTCCAGAATAGCTAAATGTTATGTTCTCTACTTCTAATATACTCATAGTGGTAGGTCGAAAGATTTATCGCTTGAATCTTCGTCATCTTCAACGTAAATCCACTGCTCCCTTACAAAATCTATGTCATCAACAATTTGATCGACATGTTTAATAAAATATTTTCCTGTAGCAGTCGCTAAAATGTTTTTGTTCATATCACAAATGTAGCCTGCACCTTCAAACAGTCTTTTTCTTAAATTTGTTATATGCCCGACGACATATAACTCTTGATCGAGTGGTACAGGTTTTAAAAACTTAACGTTAAGTTCTACTGTTACACCCCATATATCGGTATTTAGTATTTGTACTGCTCTACCAATCGTTTCATCTAAGAGTGCTGATGTGATACCACCATGCATTCTTTGAGGATAGCTTTGGTGTACATCATGACCTTTAAAAACACCGATTAAGTGTTTATTTTCTAATTCATAATATTTAATGTTAAGTCCAGCATCATTATGGATGCCACAAACAAAACACATATCAGAATTATTTTGTTTTTTTGTAATGTTGTAAATCATATAATCATTAACTCCAATTCTGTATAAAACACATATAAAAATGCAAGTATAGCGGTGATAAAAAATATTAAAACGCATATTCTATAGATTTTACTTATGATGTTTTTTTGTTTTTCAAAATGATAAAAACCTATGGATAAAGGTATAAACCAAATCATGAGTTTTTCTTTTATTGTATATGTCTCTTTTGTGGTATATAAGACTCTAAGTATAAATAGTGTGGATGTTCCAACAATCAAAGTAAACCAAAAAGCATTAATGAGTGTAAAAACCATGAGCTCAAACATGTTTTTTTCCTCCTATAACTACAAAGAGTACTGTAGGTAATAAGATTAAAAACCATAAAAATGACCCTGTAAAAAATAGACCTAATACACAATAGAAAAAAGATGATAACATCACTAATATTCTATCTTTTAACTTGATATTCATGATGACACCTCACTACTTAATACGACATATGTGGATAGAACTTCATCTGTTATTTCAATATGTCTTCCACCACGTTCTAAATATCCATATGCAGTGTATCCTGAGTTTCTACCATAGGCTAATAAAATACCATCTTTTATGAACGTAAAATCATTTAAATGGTCATGCCCAACAAAGACTGCTTTTGATTTATCGTATGTAAGCATCATATCAAAGAAACCTGTATCTTTGCCTTGCGCATAGACCATATCTTCTAAAAATAGGCCATCATAATCAATAGGATCTATAAATTGTCTAAGTGGTATGTGCATAAAGACTATGGATTCTTTTGTATCATTTGATACTAAGTTCTCATACCACGATACTTGAGAAGTTGATAGGTAATCATATTTGCCTTCTGCTTCTGTATAATCATCACGCTCTGCTTTAGTATCTAGAAAATAGGCATGATAGATCACTTCGTCATCTAATACAAAATCTATTTTAAAGTTCCCAATACCACCATCTTCTAGTTCTGGTCCATTTTTGTAATATAGATAGGTAGTATTTCCAATTTGATTAAGTAATGACGTATATGAATTAAAATCATTATCATGATTACCAAAAATAAATGTCCATGGTGTCTTTAAGCTTTCCATATGATTGACAAATTGCTTAAATAATAATGGAGCTTGTGGACTCATTAAAATATCACCTGTTACAGCGATTAAATCATAATCATCAGCTAAAACCAAGTTAGTGATAAGATCATAAGTCATTTGATCACGATTGCTGATGCCATAAGCTAGATGAAGATCTGTGATCTGTAAGATTTTAATCGTTTCATCAGATACTTCTAAGATGAGGGATTCATCATCTGTCCAAATAATATCTTCTTTATGTGTGCAAGCTGATAAAGATATAGTTAATATGAGTGTTAATATAAAGATATGCATTTTTTTCATTGAATAACCTCAGTAAATAATTGATCTAATTCATCTAGTTTAACTAATCTCATATTGTAAAACTCATCTTTATAATCAATAAATTCCATTTCATTTTCGTTGATGAATCGTTTGATTTTAGTTTCCATTGGATAAATGATAACAATTTTTGGTAATTCGCTTTTTAAGAAATACATTTGATTAATCAATGTAGATCTAGATTTCATATGAACTTCCCATATATATTTACTATTAATAGTGAGTTCATGTGTTTTTGCGATTTTATAAAACAAGATTTCATAAGTCTTATCTTTAAACTCAAAAAAAGTAGATTTTTCATTTTTACTAACAATACCGTGTTTTTCTAGTATTGCATATGCTTTTTCTCTAAATTGATTGTGTTGCTTCTTACCTACATAAAACCAAACAGCAACCAATATCAAAATAACTATAACTGCTATAATAAGTTCTGGCATATATTCAACCTCTTCTTATCAACTTTTTTTAATATATTACCCTCAAAGGTGCAATGATGTTCATAGATCATTTCATCTTCTAATAATGAAGGTAGCAAATATGGTATATTTTTCGCTAGCCCTTCGTTATTATAATCACATAGCCATGAGATATCTTTGAAATCTAGAATACCTTCATCGACTCTTTTAGGAGTTTCAAATGTAAAGTCATCTTCTAAATAATAAATATAGATATATAAGCCTTGTCCATTCGCATGAAAAGTATTCCATGTGACATCACCTTTATAGATGAATTTATCAAGATCTAGATTAAGCCCTGTTTCTTCATAAACTTCTCTTTGGATACAAACTTTAGGTGATTCATTGGGATCGATTTTCCCACCTAATCCGTTCCATGCACCCATCCAAGGTGACTTATTTCTATTTAACATAAGTATTTGATTTTTGTGTATGAGAAATCCTAAAGTATAATTATACATATAAACCTCTTGATGTAATCTATAGAAAATTATACCATATTATGGGTAAAAAACGGGTGTATGGGGATGTAATTTGTCTTTGTAGAACATATTTTTTAATTTGAATTGTAATTTATGTTATTTTTTGATTTGATTTCGTGAAAATTATTTGATTTTTTTTGTGAATATGCTATAATAAAAAGGCATGATTAATGAGATGCCCTCTTAGCTCAGTTGGTAGAGCAAATGACTCTTAATCATTGGGTCGTAGGTTCGAGCCCTACAGGGGGTACCAAAAGATAATAAATCGAACTATGTGATATATAAAAGTTATATCATTTATCGATTCGTAAATTAAAGAAAAAACAATCAGCTTATTTCCAATCGTGCTGATTGTTTTTTTTACTTTATTGGGTTATCAAAAATTGCAATTGATGGTTATAAAATCATGAAATACATGCGGTATTGAGAAGACATCTTCGTTGATTTTTCTATGATTATAGTTGTTTTTGTGTCTTCTATAAATGCATGCTTTATTTAGGTAAGCGAAAAATCTTTTCATACCAATCCAAACTAGTTTTGTCCGTTTTAAATAACTTTTAATCAAGATGTTCTCATATATATACTGCATTGAGTGCACCATATTGCTCGAAAATGGGGTGTTGTGTGTACTCAAGTAACATCAAAATGACCATTTTATGTTTATACACACAAGCACTAGAAAAAGTATAGAAACATATTTCATCATAAATCAAGTTCAAATCTCATCAACCGCACTGGTACAGTTTATAG
>Ga0265293_10001232_pt1 | contig 56628 bp, 55 predicted proteins | sample Munlanlewell138R_FD_192505 | JGI IMG/M metagenome (GOLD analysis project Ga0265293, IMG submission 192505) | Leachate microbial communities from a municipal landfill in Southern Ontario, Canada - Leachate well 138R | ecosystem: Engineered > Solid waste > Landfill > Unclassified | place: Canada... | reverse complement strand
CACGCAAGTGAGTTCACGGAATTACTTAACGAGAAGGCATTTTAAATTGATTGTTTTCATTGCTGAAGCTGTATTGCAGTATTGGAGATGATTCTTCATGAAAAAAAGCTACCTCTGAATAGACACATTTTTAGCATAGAAATATTGTATAGTTACTACAATAGTAACATATTAAATAAATTATATTTTTGCTGAATTTTTGACTATCTGATTGTTTTGATTTATACTTAAGACAATATTGAAGAATGTAGACAAGAAAATGACAGGTAATAACCTACTGATATTCTTGGTAGGATGAGCATTCAGTGCGTGTATATAATAGCCGCATAATTCTATTATTTGGAGATGGAGGATTGCTATGAACGAATATGTTATTAATTTTTTATGGGACAATGATGCTTTTGTATGGGTTGCTACCAGTGAAGATATACCTGGGCTTGTTTTAGAATCAGGCTCCCTTGATGCATTAATGGAGCGTGTTAGGTTTGTAATTCCTGAACTCCTAGAGCTAAATGGCAACAATTCATGTAATATTTCACTTATCTATAATACTTACCGCCACGAAAGGATTTCATGTCATGGCTGAATACGAGAAAAAAGTTAGAGCTATACTCACAAAAAACACTTGTTCTTTCGTTCGTCATGGGAAAGGGGATCATGATATCTGGTTTAGCCCTATTACAGATCGTCACTTCACCGTAGATGGAAAAATCAAGTCACGGCATACAGCAAATGCAATAATGAAACAAAGTGGCATCAATCATCGTTTCTGATAACTTATCTATTACACACCCAATCTGTAACCTAATCAAAGTAATTAACATAATATATATTAATACAGCGTTAAATCCATTTATCAGCATTTATGTGCTTGACTTAAAAAATAACCGAAAACGATTCAACGTGCTATTCCTGTCAAGACACTTTAAGTATTAACGCTGTAGTAGTAATTATAATTTTAAATCTTGCGAGGAGTTGAGCAAAATGTGTTGTTATTATAACTACTATCAACAGATGAGACAGCCCTTTGGTCCTGGAGGTCTATTTGGACCAGGTGGTCCAGGTGGGCAGTTTGGTCCCGGTGGTCCATTTGGGCCGGGTGGATCGGGAGGACCAGGCGGACCATTTGCCCCCAGCGGTCCGGGTGGACCTGGCATTCCGGGCGGTCCGGGTGGAGGACCGCAACTTGGTCCACCATCTCCAGGTGGAGCTGGACAGCCTCCCGCACCTCCTCCATCTTTTACCCCCTCTCAATCACAGGCACAAACTTTTGCAGGTCCGGGAGTTTTTGCTGTTGATCCGGGAGCAATAAGACCTTGTGTCCGGCGGTATGTCTTTATTTGGCTTGATTCAGGACAGCGGTTTTGGGCTTGGCTTGTTTTTGTAGGAAGAAGGTCTGCAGCCGGTTGGAGATGGACCGGAAGAAGATGGGTGTATTTTGGAATAGACTTAGACAGAATTGAGAGCTTTATCTGCTTCTAGTGCTTTTATCTACTTTAAAACATACTTTTGGCGTCAAGTCTAGTCCTGAATTTTTACTCTTCCCCTCTTCTTTGCCTTCAGGTTGCTATTCACGGGTAGCTGAAGAGATATGTAAGAGGTGAAGAGTAACACTTTCAAGAAAAAAAAAGAAAAAGATTGATAAATTTTTAACTTTTTTCTTGACGATCAATAGTCTTTATGCTAAACTAAACTTAATTAAAAATTGCTTTTTACGGTTGGGCAAATTAATATAAAATTTGCTTTCAAGAATTTGACTTCTAGGGTGGGAAGCTCATTATTATGAGTTTCTCACTTTTTTTATGTCAATTATGCTTTTTTACTAAATCTATCTGCCATAAATCAGCAGTGTAGGCGTTTTATGTACAAGCTTTATTCTTTTACACCAAAACCAGCTTCTAGGCAATAAGGTGTTAATGCCATAGAAGCGGGTTTTAAAATATACTATAGGAGTGAAGTAAACATGAAAATTAACATTACAGAAACTGTCTTAAGAGACGCTAACCAGTCTCTTATTGCAACCAGAATGCCTTTTTCGGAATTTGAGGCTATTTTGGAAACGCTGGACAATGCAGGCTATTACTCCCTTGAATGCTGGGGAGGAGCTACTTTTGATTCATGCCTCAGATATCTTAATGAAGACCCTTGGGAAAGACTAAGAAAGATCAAGGCAAGAGTTAAAAAAACTCCTTTACAGATGTTGTTAAGGGGTCAAAATATTTTGGGTTATAAACATTATCCTGATGATGTAGTAAGGAAATTTGTTGCCCACTCAATTAACAATGGGATAGACATCTTTAGGATTTTTGATGCATTGAATGACTTTAGAAATATTGAAGTGGCAGTGGATGAGGCTTTAAAAAGAAAAGCACATGTCCAAGGAGCTATCTGTTATACTACCAGTCCCATTCATAACCTTGAGAAATACGCGCAGATGGGAAAACAGCTTGAGAATATGGGGGTCACATCCCTCTGTATTAAGGACATGGCTGGAATTATGGGTCCCCAGGAGGCATATGACCTAGTAAAAACCTTTAAGGAAACAGTAAAGATACCAATATTCCTGCATACACATTCCACAACAGGTTTAGGTCCGATTACCTGCATTAAAGCTATTGAAGCAGGCTGTGATGGCATTGATACCGCAATTTCATCATTTTCGGGTGGAACTTCACAACCAGCAACTGAAACTTTGAATTTTGTGTTAAAGCAGAGTGGCTATCAAACTGGGTTGAGTGAAAAAATATTAAAGCAAATCAATGATTTCTTTAAACCAATAAAAACAAAATATGTATCTTCCGGGTTAATGGATGCTTTCGTTATGGGTACTGAAACAGACGCATTGACTTATCAGGTTCCTGGTGGAATGCTTTCTAATTTGATAGCGCAGCTAAAAGCGCAGAATTCTATGGATAAACTTGAAGAAGTGCTGAAAGAAATACCGAAAGTCAGAAAAGACTTGGGGTACCCCCCACTCGTTACTCCAATGAGTCAAATGGTTGGCGTTCAGGCCACTTTAAATGTTCTCATGGGTGAAAGATACAAAAGCATTGCCAGTGAAGTCAAATCCTATTTAAGAGGCGAATATGGCAAGTCACCCGGAGAAGTGAATCTGGATTTGCAGAACAAGGTATTAAGTGATGAAAAGCCTATCTCAACAAGGTTTGCAGATACTCTTGAACCTGGATTTGAAAAAGCAAAAGAACAGCTTAAAAACATTGCCAAATCTGATGAGGATGTCCTATCCTATATTGCTTTTCCACAGATTGCAGAAAAGTTTTTTAAGGATAGAGAAGATAGCACAGCTGTGAAGGTTTCATATTCCATAATCAGAAAGTAGAGAGGTGAATTCTATGTCTATAATTGATAGTTTGAATGTATCCTTTTTTAGTGTTACATTGGTGTTTCTGGTACTTGCTACTCTGTACGGTATGGTTAGATTGTTAACATATGTTATATACAAGATAGACAAAGCTAGAACCAATGTCTCAGTTGAAGATTCAGAAGTTGGAAAGGATTTTCTTACCAAGGTAGAGGATAATGATTTAAGCGGAAATTCGACAGGAGAGTTAAAGCTTGTCAATGTGGATGAAAAGACAGCTGCTATGATTATGGCTATTATAAGTCATGAATCCAGCACACCACTTCGGGAACTCTCCTTTAAATTAATAAAAGCTTTAGATTAGTGCCTATTATATATAATGAGGAGGTTTTATAATGAAATATATTGTTACCATTAATAATAAGAATTATGAGGTTGAAGTAGAAAAAGGCCAGGCCAGTATAATAAGCACTGAAGAGTCTGCTGTCAGAGAACCGGTTACCCAAGTATCCGTAAAACCGGAAACAGCTCCAACACAAGCTCCCGCACCTGTAGTTGCATCTTCAGATGCTGCACAGGGCACCCCTGTTAATGCGCCTATGCCGGGTACTATCTTAAGCATAAAAGTAAATTCTGGTCAGAAAGTGAGAAAGGGCGAGATACTTTTTATCTTGGAAGCAATGAAAATGGAAAATGAAATAACAGCATCCGTTGACGGAACAATTGCACAGATTATGGCTGCCAAGGGATCACCTGTAGCTACAGGTGATCTCCTTGCGGTCATACAATAGCGAGGTGACAATAAAATGTTTATAGATGCATTAAAAATGATTTGGACGACATCAGGCTTTGCAGCTCTGACATGGCAGCACTGCCTCATGATTGTTGTTGCTTTTGTTTTAATTTACCTTGCTATTGTAAAGAAATTTGAGCCACTACTTCTGCTTCCCATTGCTTTTGGAATGCTGCTTGTAAATTTACCACTGACAGGGTTAATGAGTGAACCTTTAGAAGGCTCAACAGAACCGGGAGGGCTTTTATACTACCTTTATTTAGGCGTAAAAATGGGGATTTATCCATCGCTAATCTTTATGGGGATTGGGGCAATGACGGACTTTGGTCCACTTATTGCAAGACCATCCGGACTTTTTTTGGGTGCTGCTGCCCAGTTCGGAATATTTATCGCGTTTATAATTGCAACTGCTCTTGGTTTTTCACCACAGGAATCTGCAGCTATTGGTATCATAGGTGGTGCTGACGGTCCTACTGCCATATACCTTACTACAAAGCTTGCTCCCGATCTACTTCCGGCAATCGCCATAGCGGCATATTCCTACATGGCCCTTATCCCTATGATACAGCCCCCTCTTATGAGGCTTTTGACCACAAAAAAGGAACGCGAAATCAAGATGGAACAAATAAGGGAAGTATCAAAACTGGAAAAGATATGCTTTCCAATAGCTGTTACAGTTTTTTGCATTCTTTTGCTTCGGTCTGTTGCGCCACTAATAGGAATGCTTATGCTAGGTAATCTTTTTAAGGAATCTGGTGTTGTGGAAAGATTATCTGACACAGTACAAAACGCTTTGATTAACATTGTAACTATTTTTCTGGGTGTTACTGTAGGGGCTACCGCTGTAGCAGACAGGTTTTTAAGACCCGAAACATTGAAAATCATAGCCCTAGGGCTTATGGCATTTATGTTCAGCACTGTCGGAGGACTACTTTTAGGTAAGCTCATGTGCTGGTTATCTGGGGGGAAAATTAACCCCCTCATTGGTTCTGCCGGAGTATCTGCAGTTCCGATGGCAGCAAGAGTGTCCCAGATAGAAGGGCAGAAAGCTAATCCATCAAACTATTTGCTCATGCATGCCATGGGTCCGAATGTTGCAGGTGTAATAGGATCGGCCATTGCCGCAGGTATTTTGCTTGCACTCTTTGGATAATAACACAATTTATAAATGTCCTGAAAGTAACAATTGAGCCTGAGCCCACCGCTGAGGGAAAATTGTTTTATCCCCTACCTTACAAGGCAGGGGATAAAAGGACGCTTGATGAATAATTTTGATTTATATGGAGCGCTTACATTAATAAGGAGATGATAAAATTGCATGACTTAAAAAAACAACTTTTATTTTCTTTATGTTATCTCATATTTGCAGTAATAGTTGTGATGATTGTAGTAAGACTATTATAACATCCTCGTTGCCGAGGATATTATACGCCTCCGGCGGAATTTATGTGCGTGCAAGATTTTTTTGCTAACGCAAAAAATGCACATGCACTATTATATCATGCAATTTCTTCGAAATTCATGATATAACATCCTCGTTGCCGAGGATATTATACGCCTCCGGCGGAATTTATGTGCGTGCAAGATTTTTTTGCTAACGCAAAAAATGCACATGCACTATTATATCATGCAATTTCTTCGAAATTCATGATATAACATCCTCTTTGCCGAGGATATTATATGCCTCCGGCGGAATTTATGCGCGTGCAAGATTTTTTTGCTAACGCAAAAAATGCACATGCGCTATTATATCATGCAATTTCTTCGAAATTCATGATATAATATAACTATCCATTAGAATCAAACATAATATTACAGAAACATTTATCGGGAGAAATATGAAATGAATAATTACAGTGCTTATAATAGAACAATTATATTATGCACGCATTGCAGAAAGAAACTACGTGTTCCTACAGATAAAGGCAAGATTTCTGTTAAATGCCCCATGTGTAAAAACAACTTTTTCTATAACCCCAACTCGATTTTTCATACATTAAAGCAGGTATTATTGTTATTAATTAGTTTTATACTTAAAGCCCCATCCATAATTAAAAATTTGCCTTACTACTTTAAAAAATTCAAACTATGGTTCACAAGAAGTCGAAAAAACCGCATAATTGTGGCTGCCATTGCCGTTATTATTGTTTTGTATATTATACTTTCTTTTACTAGCAAAAATAAAAATAAAATACCGCAAGAATATACCCCTGATTCTTCAGAACCAAGATATGTTTACTCCTGTATCGAAAACACCTTAGATATTTCAGCATAAACTTTAAAATTTGATTAGAGAAATGAAATCTATAGTTTCACACAAAAACTTTTGGTATAGTAAGCATTTATTAAATATAACTCAACTTTCCTGTTGCTTGCCTATACATTCAAACTATTACAGCCTCTTTGCGGAGTAGATCGCATTATCTATTAAAAAGTCGGCAAAAGTACAAAATCTGTATTGCAGGAAAGTTGAGTTATAAAAAGGGGGCAAAATTCATTTGCCTATTTATCTATTATCGTTTGACGAAACCATTTAATTTATTGTTCCACAATTTTCTAAATTAATAAAAGCCTGAAACATCGAGCTCCGCCATAAACTATAAATGCGCTTCTCTTCATAAATACTAACTACCTTTTTTATTTATTAAATACAAACTTTACCTTCCAAATAGAACTTTTAAAGGAATGATTGCCGCACCTAAAGCTGATGATTTTTCGCATAGGCTTGAGGCTTCGATACTAATATTTAGAACAGCTGTTTTCAATGTCTTACTTTCTACCACTGCTTTTATAGCATCTAAAACAAGATCTGCATATTTTGTGAACTCTTTTCCTATAACAACCCTTGCTGGATTTATAATATTAATAATATATGATATAGCAATACCAAGGTAACGAGCCGACTCATCCAGCACAGAAATGGCTGTGGTATCTCCGTCCCTAGCGGCACTTATAAGATCATCAAAGCTAAAACCCATTTTTCTGCTAAAACCTTGAATCTTGCCTAGTATAATAAATTCTTTTGCTTTTTTAACCATCCCTGTTGTTGACGATATAGTTTCAAGGCATCCAAAATTGCCGCAGCCGCACTTAATACCATTTTCCTTAACTATTATATGACCTATTTCTCCAGCACTACCATAGGTTCCGCTAAAAAGCTTACCTCCTGCGAAAATGCCCGAACCAATACCCGACCTTATGTTTATGCATACAAAATCGTCAATACCCTGACATGCTCCCAGCCAGTTTTCAGCTATGGCAGAGCAACGTGCTTCGTTCTGCACATACAATGGAACGTTTAATCCTTCAAAGGGTTCAAGAGACAATTTTATATTTTCCCACCCCAGATTAGGTGCAAGGAGTACTTCCCTGTTCTTTTCATCCACAATACCAGCGATGGAAATACCTATTCCAAGGACCTTTTCCCGATCTATATTAAGCTTTTGCAACGCTACCTTTGCTGTCTTGTTAATAATTTTCAATACCATTTCAAAGGTTAAATCAGCATCAAAGGATTTATTCTCTTCATGAACAATTCTTCCGGTTATGTCTAAAATCAACAAATTAATATATCCTGCATCAAGATCTATACCGACAGTATAATAGGAATCCGGCTTAAGCCCTAGAAGAATAGGTCTTCTTCCACCGCTGGATTCTCCTGTACCTGTTTCATGTATATATCCCTTTTTCAACAAACCGGATGTAATAACTCCGACAGCTGTAGGCGATAATCCTGTTGTTTCTGCAAGCTCAGCACGGGAAATGGCTCCGTGTACTCTTATAAGGTCAAGTATATTTGCTTGGTTCATCTGTTTTAAAAACTTACTATTACCTGTTTTTGTCTTCACATGTGATCTCTACTTTTCAGCAATTAATGATGATATTTCTTTGAAACTGTTCTTAAGTGCAGGATAAACATATTTGTAAATACTATAATACTTTGAATATAATGTGTTCAAGCTTACGTCTGGTGATTGCCGTGTCTTTACCTTTACTGCTATGTCACAGGCTTCTTGTACATTATCATATATACCAGTACCTACACCTGCAAGCAATGCTACACCAAGGGCTGGACCCTCACTGGAGTTTGTCACAGCAATATTACATCCAAAGATATCTGATTGCATCTTTTGCCAAAGCGGACTCTTGCCTCCGCCTCCTGACACTCTTACCTCTTCTACATCCACACCCATCCCTTTGATTATTTCAAAACAATCCTTGAGACTATATGTTACCCCTTCCATAACAGCTCTTATTAAATCTCTCTTGGTATGCTTAGCAGACAGACCAATAAATGTACCTTTTGCATCAGGATCCAGGTGCGGCGTCCGCTCCCCCATTAGATATGGTAAGTATAAAAGTCCACTACATCCGGGTTCAGCTTTTTCTGCTTCCTTATCCATAAGCACATACGGATCTATTTCCATAAGTTTAGCTGTATTTATCTCCTCTTTGCAAAAGTTATCCCTAAACCATTTTAATGAAAAACCTGCAGCTTGGGTAACTCCCATAACATGCCATGCACCCGGCACAGCATGACAGAAGGTATGTACTCTCCCTAGTGGATCTATTGTTATACTGTCCGAATGAGCAAATACCACTCCAGAAGTACCGATAGTTGAAGAAACTATACCACCTCTTACTATACCATTTCCGACAGCCCCTGCTGCTTGGTCACCAGCCCCACCAACCACCGGTGTCCCCACTTTAAGCCCTGTTAGCTCAGCTGCTTCACCGGTAACTTCACCAGTTATTTCAGGTGATTCATACACTTTGGCCAAGAGCGTCTTGTCAATTTGCAGCTTTTCGAGTACCTCATCACTCCAGTTACGCAAAGGTACATTTAGAAACTGCATGCCACTGGCATCTGAAACCTCTGTAGCAAACTCACCTGTCAATTTAAACCTGATATAATCTTTTGGTAGCAGTATCTTTCTTGTCTTCTCAAAGATCTGCGGCTCATTATTCTTAATCCACATAACCTTAGAAGCAGTGAAACCAGTTAGTGCAGGATTCGCCGTTATTTCGATGAGTCGTTTTTGACCTACAAGGTTTGTAATCTGTTCACATTCTTTACCACTTCTCTGATCACACCATATAATTGATCTTCTTAAGACATTATTCTTTGAACCCAGTAAAACTGCCCCATGCATCTGCCCCGAAAGCCCAATTCCTTTAATGTCTTCCGGATTCACACCGCTTTTTGAGATAACACTTTTTATTGTAATACAAACAGCCTTCCACCAATCTTGGGGATCTTGCTCCGCCCACCCTATAAAAGGCTGGTATAAAGGATACTCCTCTGTGGCATCAGCTATTGTATTGCCTTTTATATCAAAAAGCACTGTTTTTGTTCCAGATGTACCGATGTCAACTCCAATTAAATATGCCATTTTGCCACCTCCACTTTTCTAGCTAACTACTGACGACTTACTACTAACCACTAATCCTCCAGTATATAGCTGTTCAATATCGCTTCTAAAAGCTCCTGTCTACCCGACTTATTCACAATATTATTATTCTCCAGAGCGTACTTTTCTAATTCCTTAAAGCCTGTCTTTCCTGATACAATATCAAGACCTATTCCAGTTTTATAGCTTGCATATCTTTCTTCAACCATTTTATCCAGTTTACCTTCTTCTACTATCCTGTACGCAATCTTCAAGCCCTTAGCAAATGTATCCATACCTGCTATATGAGCATAGAAAAGATCCACCGGCTCAAAAGAACCCCTTCTTACCTTTGCGTCAAAGTTTAGTCCACCGGATCCAAGACCACCATTTTTAATAACCTCATACATTGCTAGTGTGGTTTCATATATATTTGTGGGAAATTGGTCTGTATCCCATCCCAAAAGGTAATCACCCTGGTTTGCGTCTATGCTGCCAAGTTTATTGTTAATTCTTGCAACCCTAAGCTCATGCTGAAAACTATGGCCAGCAAGAGTAGCATGGTTTGCTTCTATGTTAAGTTTAAAATAATCATCCAATCCATATGATTTAAGAAAAGCTATAACTGTGGCAGAATCAAAATCATATTGGTGTTTTGTTGGCTCTTTGGGCTTTGGCTCTATTAAGAACTGACCTTTAAATCCTATTTCATTTGCATAATCTACTGCCATTTGTAGAAATCTTGCAAAGTTATCAAGCTCAAGCTTCATATCAGTGTTCAAAAGGGTTTCATAGCCTTCTCTTCCACCCCAAAACACATAATTTTCACCACCCAGTTCCAGCGTAATTTCCATTGCTTTTTTTACTTGGGCAGCTACATAAGCAAAAACATCAGCATTACACGAGGTAGAAGCTCCATGCACATATCTAGGGTGACCAAATGCATTGGCTGTACCCCACAATAACTTCACATCACTATCTTTAAGCAAATTCTTTGCAAGCTTTACTATTTCATCAAGGTTTCTATTGGTTTCTTTTAAATTACTACCCTCAGGTGCAATATCTCTGTCATGAAAACAAAAATATGGAACACCAAGCTTGTGAAAAAATTCAAAAGCAGCTTCCATTTTGACCTTTGCCAGATCCATAGGATCTGTTATATTGTCCCATGGTCTCACCATTGTACCTACTCCGAACGGATCTGAGCCCGTTCCCATAAATGTGTGCCAATAAGCTACAGCAAATCTTAAATACTCCTTCATGGTTTTGCCGCCAACTTTTTCATCGGGATTGTAGTACTTGTACGCTAATGGATTATCTGAATCCTTTCCTTCGTACAATATCTTGGGTATATCCTTAAAATATTTTGACATAAGATGCTCCTCCTTTTTATTCGAACTTTGTAACATTACATTATAAAGTATATATTATTCGCCAAACATGGTCAATATGATTATAGTAATCTTTAATCCACTTTAAAATAATAGTTACAGTATTTCAAAATGCATTTTTGCGAGTTTCAGCTTGCCCAAGCTGGTATTTTATAATAACACATTTAGAATAAACTCCAAGGATGTATACTTTTAGGTTTTGAAATGAATTTCATTTCTTCTTTTCTGGTTGGGTGCACAAATGATATTTCACAAGCCCACAGTGCAATCTGCTGCCCGGGTTTACTAAAAGATGAGCCATATTTTTGATCTCCAAATAGAGGGTTGCCTGTAGCTGAGAACTGGACACGTATTTGATGAGGACGCCCAGTTATAAGGTTGACCTCTACAAGACTAAGTCCATCCTTATAGTCGAGTACCATATAATCAAGTACTGCTTCCTTAGCGCCAACAGTATTTTTATCAACTACATAAACGATATTTTCTTTATTGTTTTTATGTAAAAAGTGGCGATATTCACCAGAACTATTTTTAATATTTCCATGTACTACCGCAAGATATTTCTTTTTAAGTGCTCTCCTTCTAATTTGATCCGAAAGGCGAGATGCAGCTTTAGAAGTTTTAGCAAAAACCATTACACCACCAACAGGACGATCTAGTCTGTGAACAAGTCCAAGAAACACATTCCCAGGTTTTTGATATCTTTTTTTTATGTCTTCCTTTAAAAGGGTGAGCATGTCAGGATCATTAGTGCTATCCTGCTGCACCGGCACATTTACAGGTTTTTCAACAACAAAAAGATGATTATCTTCGTATATTATATTTATAGAAATGTTGTTTTTTCTCATATGCCCTCTATTATTAACCACCTTACCTTTTGAATGGTGGCTTCCATTATTTGCTGTAAATATTGTAACCTTTAAATTCAATTAATCAAGTTTCCGGCTTAAGCAATCCGCCCACCTTTCCGACCTTCCAACTTTCCAACCTTCCAGCTAACTACCAACTTGCTCTTGCATATATCCCACAAGGTAACACCAATCCATTAGCACTAATAGGTATACCAACTTCACCGCAGTCCACACGTACGTTTTTGAAGCGCTTTCCTATAGTCATTTTTAGAATATTAGATACCACCTGTGGAGAAAAACCTGTTGTATATGAGTTAACAAGGAAGAAAAGGGGATTAGAAGAAAGAAGCGTAGCGCATTCTTTTACTAAATCATATAGTGAATCTTCAATTTTCCATACTTCCCCTTTTGGTCCTCGTCCATAAGATGGTGGATCCATAATTATCCCATCATATAAGTGCTCTCTTCTCTGTTCTCTTTTAACAAACTTGTGTACATCGTCCACAATGAACCTAACAGGTCTATCTCCAAGACCAGATATCTTGAGATTTTCCTTTGCCCACAAAACTGATCCTTTGACTGCGTCAACATGACATACTTCAGCTCCGGCCAAAGCCGCTGCAACTGTAGCACCACCAGTGTAAGCAAAAAGATTAAGTATACTTATCTTTTTGTCTGCTGTCCTTATTTTGTCGCTAATCCATTTCCAATTTGCAGCCTGTTCCGGAAAGAGACCGGTATGCTTAAAATCAGTAGGTCTTACTTTGAAAGATAAATCCATATACTTAATTATCCAGCTATCTGGAATCTTCCTGCGGTATTCCCATCGTCCTGCACCACTAGCACTTTTTAGATACCTTGCATCAACATTTTTCCATACTGAAGTTTCCGCACTAGAAGGCCAAATAATTTGTGGATCAGGTCTTCTTAGCACTATGTTTCCCCAGCGTTCCAATTTTTCGCCATTACCGGCGTCTAGAAGCTCATAATCCTTCCAGTCTTCTGCTAACAGTATCAAGAATGCTCACCACCTAAAATACCTATAAAAAATCTAGAACTTATTTCTATCTGCCCACAAACCTAATGCAGGATTGCTGATATAAAATATTTCCTCACCATTAGAAAGAGTATTCACTCCATCCTTGAGCACCTTAGGATCATAAAGCTTCAAGGCTTCGTCAAGAAGCATATACTTAAAATTAGCCTTTTCAACCTCTTCTTTGGTCAGTTTTTCTACTGCATAGGTGATACTGAATCTATCATCTGATGAGCCGTGGATTAGATGAGCTGCTACCGACAAATTTTCTTTTAGGTCATCATTATCCTTAACCAATTCAAGAACATTCTTTCTTCCAACATATCCATATTTTCTTATAAGCCGGTCATTTTCGTCATCCTCACCAAACTTACGGACACCCGGAGCTAGAACAATCAGTTCACCACCATCGGCAATTGCCATTCTTGTGCGATATATGGACTTATTGCCAAGCCACGTGCTTTTAAATTCTCTATCATCCAAGTATACTACAACCTTTTTTAGAGGTTCATCTAAAAATGTAAGGTTCTTCTGTTGTGCCAACTTAACTGCTTCTTCAAACAAGCTTCTGTCGCGACCTGCAAACAATCCATGAATTTTTATGACACCTTCTGGAGCAGTTGTGACTGTAAGCACATACAAAAGGGGAATATCCTTGATAAACTTCTCTTCTGCATAATCAAACACCTTACGCACTGGTGTAGAATCTTTTCCCATCATTCTTTCCATACCATAAAAAGCACCTAACATATGAGATGCATTAATCATATTGCTGCCGCCGCAGCCAACAAATATATTCTTGCTGTAATTAGCCATACCTACTACTTCGTGAGGAACCACCTGTCCTATAGAAATTATAAGGTCATATGATTTATCCATCAGAAGCTTATTGACTTCTACATCTATCTTTTCATTAACAAGCCCCTCAGAAACTTCGTTTACAAACTCAGCAGGTACTTCTCCAAGTTTAACTACATCGGTTTTCCAATTGTGATTAATTATACTTTCTTTGGGTATGTCTTTTCCAAACATCTCTTCAATTTCGGAATCTTGCATAGGTTCATGTGTTCCAAGTGCGGGTAAAATATCTATTTTGCAGGTATCTTTTAGTAAATCGTAATACATTGCAGTTATCTTTCCTGCACCCGAGTGTAATCTCGTATAATCCGGAGGAATCAATAAAACCTTTTTTAGAGAATCTTTTTTGTCTTTAATTGATTCTTTAATGCATTCTAAAACTTCATTATCCTTTAGCCATGTTGAATCTGAAGCGATTTTCGAAATTTTAGTCATTTTCATCTCTCCTTAACCTTTTAATTTATTAAACATTTCTTAAAAATATAAGTGCGCATCTTGCGCGATGCAGCAATTTATCTGTGTTCAGCTTTTGTAGTAAAATCGAGCTTAAGAGGTAGCCAAACCTTCTTAAGCCCAATATACGTGCTTTATTTACATGGGCAGTTGTTACCTCTGTACTCTGCCTGATGCATCTCCGCCTGCAAGTTTTTCAACTTCTGAAACTGTTACTCGGTTGAAATCGCCAATAATGGAATGTTTAAGGCAGCTTGCTGCTACTGCAAACTCAAGAGCATCCTTTTTGCTCTTATAATTATTAAGCCCATAAATAAGACCTGCCGAAAAAGAATCCCCTCCACCCACACGGTCAACGATGTCGGTAATTTCATATTTTTTGCTAAGATAAAATTCCTGTCTGTCATAAAGGCATGCAGACCAGTCATTATGACTTGCACTTTTACTCTCACGTAAAGTAATAGTCATAACTTTCATATTGGGGAACGTATCCATAACCTTTTTAGCAAGAGCCCTGTACTGATCTACATTAAGCTCTCCACTTTCAACTTCTACATCCACTTCAATTCCAAGAGATTTTTGACAGTCTTCCTCGTTGGCAACTCCTACATCTACATATTTAACAAGTTCATTCATAACCTCAACTGCTGTTTTTCCATATCTCCAAAGCTTGGAACGGAAGTTGAAGTCACAAGACACCGTAAGTCCTAATTCCTTAGCAGCTTTAACTGATTCTATTGATAAATCAGCTGCAGATGCACTAATAGCAGGCGTTATACCAGTAATGTGGAACCAGTCAGCTCCATGAAAAACCTTTTTCCAGTCTATAGAACCGGGTTTTGCTAATGCTACAGCTGCATAATCACGGTCATATACTACTTTTGAAGCACGCTGATTCGCACCTGCTTCAAGATAATATATTCCCATTCTTCCGGGACCTCTAACAATTTTAGATGTGTCTACTCCAAATCTCCTCAATTCACTAATACATCCGTCAGCTATATCATTATCTGGTAGTACTGTAACAAACGCAGAATCAATACCATAATTTGCAAGGGATACTGCTACATTGGCTTCTCCTCCACCAAAAGTTGCTTCCAAAACAGGGGATTGGAAGAAGCGTTCAAAACCAGGCGACTTCAAACGAAGCATAATTTCACCAAATGTAATTACTTTCATAAATAAACTCCTTTCAATATACTTTATTTCTTATTTTAACCCATACAATTTCATTTATTTTTGAAGAAGGTGAACTGCAAAGCCTCCAACCTCGTCCTTAAGATAAACAGCAATCATTGAACCATTTTTCTCTTTAGCTGTACTCATGTCTACTGAATATCCGTTTCTTTTTAGATAAGCTATTGCACGCTTTATACTGTTGGTTCTTATTGCAATATGTCCATTTTTACCAAGACCCATGCTCTTGTTCACTTCAATTCCCGAACCTGCAAAATTGGAGCTGTTACCTTCCTTAAGCGGCATACTGAACATTGTGGAAAATGCTTTGGCAATATTAAGCGCGCTTTCTGCGCCATCGGTATTAATACCAATGTGAGCCATTTCAAATCCAAGCATAGTGTTAACTGCTTCTTTTGTAAGAGCAGTTATTTTTGCAAAGTCACCATTGGTAATAAGGTCATCTTTAACCATCCAGCTTCCGCCACATGCTAAAACTTTACCAAATGCTAGGTATTCATTTACATTCTGCGCATTAATTCCACCAGTCGGTATAAACTTGACCATTCCATAAGGAGCACTCATTGCCTTCAAAGTTGCCAGACCACCAAAAGCTTCTGCAGGGAAGAATTTCACCACTTCAAGATTAAACTTAAGAGCCATTTCGATATCTGTCGGATTGCTTACACCAGGTGTAATAGGAATATTGTTATCCACACAATATTTTACTACTTCAGGATTAAATCCAGGGCTTACAATAAATTTTGCTCCGGCAGCTATCGCTGATTTTACCTGTTCAATGCTAAGAACAGTACCTGCTCCAACCAGTAACTCAGGAAGCTCAGAGGTTAAATTTTTAATTGCCTGTTCTGCAGCAGCAGTACGGAAAGTAATCTCCGCTACCGGTAATCCACCATCAATAAGCGCTTTTCCAAGAGGCACTGCATTTTTTGCATCCTCTATCTTTACTACTGGAACCAGACCTAGTTCACCAATTTTCTTTAAAACTTCATTCACACTTAACACTCCTTTTTTGGGTTTTCATCTTCATTTAATCCCAGATTTTTTATATTAATGTTATACTTGAGCCTTACACAAAACGTATTAGTTTTTTGTAAATTAATTTATACTTTACCTTAAGAAATTCACTATGTAGCTTTCTTAAGGCAGCAATCACAATCCTACTCTGTTTAAAAAATTCTGTTCAAAATCGTTTTCACTATGCCTTAGTTAAGTTTATTTACTGGATAGTTAGGCTGTCCTACTGTTAAAACAGCTTTAATATTTTCAGCTGCCTTGGTTTTTAGCTCCTTCATAGAATCTTCACTGTACCAGCCTGCATGGTCAGTAAGAACGCAGTTTTCTATGCTCATAAATGGACTGTTTTTGTCAAGGGGCTCTTTGGTATGAACGTCTAGACCTGCGCTGTTTATTTTGCCTTTTATAAGAGCATCTATCAAGGAACTCTCGTCAATAATCGGTCCTCTTGAAGTATTTACAATTATAGCAGTAGGCTTCATTAAATCAAAAGCTTTACTGTCAATTGTCCCTCGTGTCTTATCGTTTAGTGGCATATGAATCGAAATAAAATCAGCTTCTTTTAAGGCTGTTTCCCAATCAGCTTTTTCAGCTCCCATATCCTGTATTGTTTTTTCATCCAGGAATGGATCGTATACAAGTACTTTCGAAAAGTTAAGGCCTTTTATCTTTCTGTAAAGGCAACGACCTATCATTCCAAACCCTAGGAATGCAAAAGTTTTGCCTGCAATACGGTATATCGGATCCTTGCTTCCAATGTTCCATTCGCCACTTCTAACCTGTCTGTCTCTTCTTGCCACTTTTCTTGCGCAAGCCATTATTAAAGCAAGAGCATGATCAGAAACCTCTTCAGCACAGTAGTCGGTAACATTTGCAACCCAAATACCCTTTTGTGTACAGGCTTTAACATCAACATTATCATAGCCTACCCCATATCTTGCAATAATCTTGCACTTTTCCAGCTTTTCAATTACCTCTGCAGGCATGGGTGCGAGATTGCACAATACGGCATCCGCATCCTTGCATGCTTCCACAACTTCTTCCGGCGTTGAGCAGTTTTTGATAATCAGCTCAGCGTCGATAGTGTCCAAAACCTTTTTTTCCTCTTCGTACTCGTTGTAACGGTCATCTGTTACAACTACTTTATATTTAACCATTTCTCTACCTCCAGATATCTATAATTAGTTTCTTTTAAATTCTATTAAACTGTAATATTTTTTACCGATTTTCTCTCCACTAAAGATGGTTCCAGAGTAATTGATACCTCACCATAGTTACTGTCTTCCATCGAATCAAGTAAGGTTTTACACGCCAATCTCCCCGTTTCAAAGGATGGTTGATTGACTGTAGTAAGTGGTGGATTAATCATGGTAGAAACTTCAATATTGTCAAAGCCTACTACTGACACATCATCAGGAACCAAGATATTATTATTCCACAATTCTCTTATTACACCAAATGCCGTCATATCATTTACTGCAAAAATTGCAGTAGGTCTTTCTTCTATTTCGAGAAATTTCTTTACAAGTCCTCTACCGTTTTCAAATTCATAAGTCGCATTTTCAAATTCTTCTTCTGTTTCTGAAATAATAATATTATTTTCATTAAACGGAAGCTCGTTTTTTAGTAAAGCTAGCTTGTACCCCTCCATAGTCTCGCGTCTGCTTTTCCTTGTAAGCGGAGCGCTAACAAAAGCAATGTTTCTATGACCATTTTTTATAAGGTGCTCAACAGCAATCATTCCGCCTTTTAAAAAGTCGAAACCTACTTTGTTACACTTAAGCCTATCAATATCTTGATCAAATACAACAATTTTAACCTCGTTTTCGATCATTTGCTTTAAAAACATGTGATTTTCGTCAATTGAGGATATAATTATTCCTTTAACCTGTTTTTGAACAAGTGATGTTATATACTTCTTTTCTGTGTCAGGATCCCTAAAAGAGTTGCAAAGAAGAATATTGTAGCTTCTTCGCCGCGCTTCAAGCTCAATACCTAAAATTACCTGCGGATAAAATGGGTTAGAAATTGTGGGTATTATTACACCTATATCCATGGATTCGCTTTTTTTAAGCATTCTTCCCAGACTATTTGGTAAATAGTTTAGCTTCTCAGCTGCTAGCAGAATTTTTTTTCTCATTTCTTCTTTGACCGGGTATCCACTGTTGCTGAGTACGCGCGATACCGTCGCAGTAGATGTTTCTGCTTCCCTAGCTATATCATATATTGTAACTTTCTTCCTATGACTCTTCTTTTTATCCATAAATGTCTCCGACTTTTACTATGATATAGTAATCGTTTACTATTGTATTCTACTATAAATTGATTATACACGCAAGACATTATCTACAAACCTTTAATCTGCTTTTTTTTGAATTTAATGAATGATATAGTGCAGCAACAGAACAGGCTAATTATTTTGAGAAAACTAACGGTTCGTAGAATATAAAAATGCTAACGCTTTATATGCACCATCCGTGGCTCATAAAGCTAAAAAAACATCCTGTTTTTTTCACACATTTTTATATTCCATTCACCGAGTTTTCTATCAAAATAAAGCCAATTGTTCTTTATACTGCACTATATCCATCATAACTTTTTTAAAGTTACAAACTTCAACATGTTATATAGAACCTCTTTAATTCTTATGATATAGCTTAAGGACGATTCGAAGAACCCCCCAAGCTTTCTATATTACATAAACTTCTCTAAAACATCCTTATCAACTAGTGAAGCAGAATCCTCATCAGCAAATATTGTCACGTCATTGTGTTTTTTTAACATTGTTGCTGGTATCATATTGCTAACATCATTTTCCAGAGTCATTTTAATAGCGTTTGCCTTTACCTTATATGGAACACATGACACGATTTTTTGACATTGCATTATTTGATAAACTGACATAGAAATAGCCTGCTTAGGAACATCGTCTATAGTTTTAAACCATCCTTCTCCCACTTGCTGCTTCTTGCAGTCATCATCAAGGTCTACAATCAAATAGGTTTCCTTTGTGTCAAAATCAGCAGGAGGGTCATTGAATGCAATGTGAGCATTTTCACCGATCCCGATTAATCCAAGGTCAACAGGTTCACTTTTTAGCTCTTCTGTAAGGTTGGCAATAACGCTTTTTACATCTCCTTCACCTTCAACAAGGTATGCTTTTTTTAGATTGACTTTTTCAATAAACCTCTCTTTGAGGTATTTTCTAAAGCTTGCTGGATGAGTTTCAGGAAGATCAACATACTCATCTAGATGAAACATTTCAACCTTACTCCAATCTACATCCATTTGAACTAGCCATTTAATCGTATCAAATTGGGATGCTCCTGTAGATAGAATAATTCTTGCTTTGCCTTTTTTAGCAATACATTCATTCAGAATTTGCGCAGAATATTCTGCAGCCTTTTTACCTAACTCTTCTGGGTTTTTAAATACTCTTACCTTCATAGAATAACCTCCATATAAATATTGTGATATTGTAAGAAGAACTTTATGCGACAAAAGTCGCCTTTTTTTAAACTTCATTAGATCGATAGTAATCGTTTACTATTATATTATACAATAAATTGATCATACACGCAAGAATTCATTTTGAACCGATTGTTTCCTAAGCCTTGCTGTAATTAGCTGTATTAGAGATGATTGTTCATTTATTAGTTTGCTAAGACCCTCTGAATAGTAACCTGAACGCACTTACTATTAACAGGTAGCTAAAGAGATATAACTTTCGCAATGTTAGGAAATATTAGCGAAATGCAGCCGTAAGATGCGCATTCAGGGATGAAGGACAAAATAAAGAGAATAATTTTGCTGTGTGAGCTGGAAAGTTGGAAAGACACTATTAGTAGCAGAAGCAATCGCATATGCAATTGCTTCTGTTGTTTAAAAAACTATTAAATTTGTGTTTGGTTTATTCTTAATTTATTGCCATCCTTTTATCAGCTTTGCCAACATCCATCAAGAATATTATCTGTTTTTAATGGGTACATATTCATTTTTCTTAGCAACGTTCATATAAGCAGGTCTGATAATCTTTCCGGCATTGATCAGCTCTTCTATTCTATGAGCTGTCCAGCCAGTAATTCTAGCAATAGCAAAAATTGGGGTATAAAGCTCAAGCGGTAGATCTAGCATACTATAAACAAAACCACTGTAAAAGTCAATATTTGCACTGACACCCTTATAAATTTTTCTTTCTTCCGGAATGATTTTAGCAGCTAGCTTTTCCACCATGTTGTAAAGCCTGAATTCATCCATTCGCCCTTTTTCCTGAGAAAGACTTTCAACAAACTTTTTGAAAATATTTGCTCTAGGGTCTGAAAGGGAATAGACTGCATGACCCATTCCATAGATCAGTCCTGTCTTATCGAAGGTTTTCTTATTCAGGATATCCCGAAGGTAGTCAGAAACCTCCTTCTCACTGGTCCAATCAGAAACATTTTCCTTCAAATGCTCAAACATCTGAACAACCTTGATATTGGCACCACCATGCTTTGGTCCCTTCAGGGAGCCTAGCGAGGCCGCCACAACCGAATAGGTGTCCGTCCCGGATGATGTTACGACATGGGTAGTAAATGTAGAGTTATTACCACCCCCATGCTCTGCATGAAGAACCAGAGCAAGATCCAAAATTCTAGCTTCAAGCTCTGAGTATTTACTGTCAGCCCTTAACATATGCAAAATATTCTCTGCAGTAGAAAGCTCAGGTTTTGGTGGATGAATAAACAAGCTATCTCCTTCAAAATAGTGCCTAAAGGCCTGATAGCCGTAGACAGACAAAAGCGGGAATACTGCAATCAATAATAATCCCTGGCGTAAAGTATTAGGAATACTCACGTCATTTGCTTTGGTATCATAAGCATAAAGTGTTAATACACTTCTGGCCAGTGTATTCATCATATCAGAGCTTGGTGCTTTTAATATGATATCTCTCACAAAACTAGTAGGGAGTGTTCTGTATCCAGCAAGCAGATTTGAAAAGTCCTCTAGCTCTTTTTGTGTCGGCATTTTGCCAAATATCAACAAATATGTGGTTTCCTCAAATCCAAACCGCTTTTCATCTATAAAGCCCTTAACAATATCCTCAATGTCATATTCTCGGTAATAAAGCTTTCCCTCACAAGGCACCTTCTTATCATTGGTTATTTTAAAAGCTTGAATATCTGAAATCTCTGTAAGTCCAGTGAGTACACCGTTTCCACTTAGATCCCTGAGTCCTCTGTTAACCTCATGCTTTTTGTATAGAGCCGAATCTATTAAGTTGTTTTTCATGCACAAATCTGTAAGCGATAAAATCTCCGGTGTAATCTCCGAATATTTATTGTCTAAAGTATTAAATGTAGTACCGAGCATTATTTCCCCCTTATTTTCCAAAAAACTATACGGTAACCTTCTTGTCAACCATATGAATATTTTCATTGGGGCATCTGTTAAAGCACATTCCACAGGCTTCACATTCCTCAGGATCAATTTCCCAAGTATCAGATTCTTTAAGGTCAATTGCAAAGGAACAGCAAATTGTATAACATATTGCGCAACCTTCTCCGCACCCACAGTTTAAGCAACGCTTTGCTTCACTGACAGCTTCTTCTTCGGTAAGTGTCCTAGTGTAGTTTGAAAAGTCCTTAACCCTGTCCTCACCATTGATGGTATATAGGTTTACACCCTCGCCATCCTTAAAGTATCCGGATCTTCTCAAAACAGCATCCTTATCAACTACCGGGTATTCAGGCTCATATTCAAGAACAGCCTTGTCCCCGGATATCGCCTTATCTATAGAAACAGCTGCACGTTTACCTGCTGCAATTGCGGCAATTACATTATCAACCTTTTTGACATCTCCACCAGCATATACACCTTCAATGCTTGTAGCCCCAGTTTTTTCATCACACTCAATTATACCATACTTGTCAACCCTTGCGCCACATAAGCAATCTTCATCAGCATTCTGACCAGTTGCTGCTACTACTAGGTCAACGGGTAGAACAAACTCAGCTGACTGTACTTCTTCTGGCCTTCTTCTACTGGAAGCATCCTTTTCACCAAGCACCTGATTAACCATACGGATTCCGCCAACTTTACCTTCTCTTACCACAACTTCCTTAGGTGAAACAAGGTACATAACCTTAATACCTTCTGCCTCTGCCTCTTCAATCTCTTCAGCTGTTGCAGGCATTTCATCTCTTGTACGTCTGTATGCAATATAAACATCTTTTGCTCCGAGACGTCTTGCAGTACGAGCAGCATCAACTGCTGTAAAGCCTCCGCCGACAACCACTACTTTGTTTCCAACTTTCACCTGTTTGCCATCATATACATCCTTGAGGAAATCAATTGCATGGACTACACCATCAGCATTTTCACCCGGCACATTTAAACTGCGCCCCTTTTGTGCTCCGACACCCATAAATATTGATTTATATCCATCAGCTTTTAGTGAGTCAATTGTTATGTCTTTCCCTAAAGCCTTGTTACCTATGAATTCAATACCCATTGATTTGAGCATGTCAATTTCTTCATCCAGTACACTGTGGTTCATTCTGAATCTTGGAAGTCCATATCGCAGCATTCCACCAAAATATGATTCTTTTTCAAACACAGTTACCTTATATCCTGCTTTTGCAAGATTGAATGCTGCTGATAATCCAGCAGGTCCGGATCCGACAACAGCAATCTTATCATTTTTACCTTCAGCTGCTTTTACATCAGGCTTCCAGCCTTGTTTCTTACCATATTCAAGAACAAATCTCTTTATAGCTCTTATCGGAATAGTAGTCCCTATTTCACCCCTGGTACATTCTTCTTCACATGGGTGACTGCAAACCCAGCTGCAAACTGACTGAAGCGGGTTCTTTTCTGTTATAAGCTCAAATGCTCTCTTGTAATCTCCTTTTGCTACCATCTGTACATAGGCTTGTGCCGGTACATTGTGCGGACAAGCTGCTTTACACGGTGCAGCAAGCTTTGGTTCAGTAATTTTTGCATAACCGTCATATAGTGTTAGATCCGGGGCACTCTTTACTTCAGGAACTATAAGATCTCTCATTTCCCTAGTTGTCTTATATCCATGCTCATCCATGTAAACTTTCACATCTTTAATTACATCACGAATGAAATCATATCCACTGATAAGAGTTTCTGCACAAATACCAATAAGATCAGCACCTGACATAAACATTTCAACAGCATCCCTGTAATTCCTTACACCACCAGCTTGCATAATTTTTTTGTCCGGACCGTTTAATTTTCTTATTTCATAACAATCCCTAAGCGCCAATGGTTTAACCCATGAGCTTGAATAACAGGACATGCTTATTTCCTTTTGGAGATGGTAGCATGCCTTTTCGGGGTGCTCAAGGTCAATAGGCGGTATACCAAGACGGTTAGATGTTCCTCCAACAGCATCAGCTCCCGCATCATAGAGGTATTTTGCAGTTTTGGCAATTTGTCCTCCTTCAGGAGTGAGTTTTACAAATAACGGTATATTTATTGCTTTCTTAATCTCTCTTACTATCTCAGCTACAACTTCTCCTTGCTGTCCAAGGCTTGCACCAGTTTTTATACCACTGGCATCGGCGTCACAATTTGAAAGCTCAACATTGTAGGACATATTTGGACAACACATATTAAGCTCAACAATATCCACACCTACTTCTTCAAACTTCTTCGCCATATTTACCCAGCCTTCTACACCTTTGTCACCGGCATAGGTGATGTTGGCAAACAGAATAAGGTCTTTTAAAACCTTCTTTGCATCATCCACAAGTCTTAAACCTTCTTCAAATGTAAGCCTTTTTTCTGCGGTAAACGCCAGAGCATTCCTGTCCTTAAACATTTGATAACGAGGTACCCTGTTTATATAGGGAGCTGGATCAATTGTAAGCTTGATACTTGCAGCTGCCCAACCAGTTTCTTCTATTCTTAGAAGCTGCTTCACCGATTTTGTTGTCGGACCTGAGGCAACATAAAACGGATTCTTAAAAGTTATACCCGCTACTTCTACAGGCATAATTATATCTTTCTTCATTCAATAACCCTCCAAAATACTTATTTTTTGACTTTACTAAAACAATTACTATCTACAATCTGCAGTTTTTACCATCCCTAGCATCTTGTGCAATCACAATATAAATTAGTGTACAATTTGATACTGTACTAAACACTTGATTCTTATGCCCTATATGGTTGGTCAGAGTATTTAATTATTTTAAATTCTCATTAACTATTTTTATTCCTTCTCTTGCTGACTTGTAAATAAGATTAATAACCTTAAGTGTCTCAAGTCCATCCACACCTCTTAAGCCAACCTTTGCATCCTTATTTTCTCTCGCACATTCGATAAAATGCCTTATTTCACTTACATAACCAAGGTTGTATTTTTCATCAACCGCAGGATTGGACCATCCTGTAGTTACTTCTGCCTTTTCAACAGTATAACTTACACCCGGTATTGAAAAGCATGATATAGGTGAAGAGAATGTAAGGTCAATATGCATACAGCCTTCAGTTCCATAAATATCTATAACATCCTCCATACCGCCTACTGTAATATAGTTAGCTTCAAGAAGAGCTGATGTTCCGTCAGCAAATTTCATAATACAGGTTGACCAGTCTTCACCTTCCATTGTTTTATGGATAAAGTTATTTTCCCCGCCACCTGATGTCATGGCAACAAGCTCAGTCCACTGATTATTTTTTAGTCCCAGCAAGAATGATACAGGATGACATCCAAGATGAACCATGCATCCGCCACCACAATACTTTATTGTCTGTGCAAATGGGGAATGAGAACCTGAATGGCATTCTCTAGCCCTTATATATAGCGGTTTTCCAATAGCGCCTTCCTCTATAACACTCATAGCTTTAGACAAAGCTGGTGCAAACATCCAGTCTTCTGCATAATAAAGCTTCTTTCCTGCTTTTTCTGCAGCCTTAACCATTTCTTCGGCATCCTCCACCGTAGTTGCAAGTGGTTTTTCAGAAATAACATGTTTACCTTTTTCAAATGCAATAAGAGCTGCCCAGTGGTGTAAAAAGTTTGGTAGACACACATCAACTACGTCACAATCTACTTCTTCAATAGCTTTTTCATAATCGTCATATGCAGCATAACCTGTAACACCATATTTTTTAGCAAGAGATTCTACTCTTGATAAATCCTTGTCACAGATAGCAACTATATCAACGATATCCCCACAACGTGCATAAGCATCCATATGAAGATCTGCACTGAAAGCTGCCCCTACAATTAATACTTTAACCTTTTTTACCATTTACTTAATCCTCCTAATTTTAAATTTATATTCATTATTTACTTATCATATTCTATAACTGCAAGTTCTATTAAAACTGGACCTTTTGGTATTTCATATTTTTAATACCACGGCTAACTTTTTTATATATTTAACCTTTGTTATATCAGTTTACAAGTTTCTTCTCACATAAATAATCTAAAAACATCTCAGTCACACTCTGTACTCTCTTTTTTGTATTATCCTCATCATACAAATTTCTCGAAAGTAGCTTGGAAAGTGTATACCTATTGGAAAAATAAGCAAAGGTATAAGTTAATAGTGACAAAATCACCTGTTCGGTATCTGCTTCCTTCCTAAAAACACCTTCATCCTTACCCCTTTTTATAACTCTCCTCAACATTTCAAATGCAGCATCCTTAACACTTGAAAGGTCAAGCTCTTCAATATATTTTCCTTTATTGAGATTCTCCCATAATATTAGATTTACATACGTAGGCGTATCCCTTAAAAACTCAAAATACAGGACAATTATCTTTCTGATAGCTTCTATACAGGATATGTCTTCTGAAAGTAGCCCTATCTCTTTTTCAGTCAACTTTCCATAAACCTTCACAAGTACAGCTTTATATAGCTCCTCTTTGCAGCCGAAGTATTCATAGATCATTCTCTTGTTAATACTTGCCTTATCCGCAATGTCATCAACGCGTGTGCCATATAAACCCTTTTCGGCAAACAGAATCTCAGCTGCATCAAGTATATCTTTACGTGATTGTACAGAATCTCGAACCCTTTTTTTAGCCTTCATATTTGCCCCCTAAGAAAGTAAGTAACTATTTAGTTATATTATAAAATAAAGAGTTTTCAATGTCAATGTATTGGGGAAACTTTACACTGCTATTTTCTTGAATTGTTATTGTTCGCAGGTAGCTAAAGAGATAAACTTTCGCAATGTTAGGAAACATTAGCGAAATGCAGCTTAGAGATGTATAGTCAGAGTGAGGAAAAGCAAGCCGACTGTTCTACGCAAAAATGCAACAAAGTAATATTTCAAAATGTATTTTTGCGAGTTTCGGCTTGCCCGAGCGAAAACTTTTACAGCTCTTGCAAATGAAGCGAAGTTTCCGTTATTGCGAAAGTTTATCTCAAGTTACAGAGGGTCTTAACAGTAACCTTGAATTGTTATTGTTCACAGGGGTCTTAGCAAAACTGATAATGAACAATCATCTCTAATTCAGCTATTTTAAAGCGAAGCTTAGGAAAACATAGTTTAAAATGATCCACCAACAGCAAAGGCAGACAGCTTAATCAGCTGTCTGCCTCTACCAATATCAATGGTTCATAAAATACTCTTTTGGGGTATATGCATAATTTCATACTTTTATACCAGCGATCCTCTTACCTAGAAAAGGATAGATAAAACGGTTGTATTATGTTGGTTACTACGCCTTTACAAAACGTTTAATATTTTTAACCAGTATATTCTCTTTTTCTTGTTCGCTAAACCCCATAGTGTTAAACAAGTTCAGATCTCTTTTGATAATGTCACCACTGTAGTCTAGCCTGTATCTATTGACTTTACAATCAGTTCCAAAAAAAACATTATCCATGGTTCCATTGTATCCTATACCAAAAAGTTTTTTAAAGATCTCCTCTCTGTAAACACCTGGTGCACCTGGTGTCAGGTCTATAAACATCTCTCCTTGCCTATTAGGATTTCTGTCGTAAGCAGCTTGGAATTTACCATACAAAGAGATATACTCATCGTACCACGGCCAACCTACATGTGCTAGTGCAAACCGTATTCCCTTTATTTCTAATAGAACTTCAAACTCTAGTGGCTTAGAAAATTTCCCCGATACATCTCCGTCAAACAGTATTCCTGAATGAAACAATATTGGCTTTCCGCTTTCTGTGATGCTTTCATATATGCGCATAGCCCTGTCATTACCAGGATAAAATCTGTTACATATTATTTTAAAGCCTCTCACTCCGGCTTCAGCAGCCTTGTCTATCTGCTTTTTGGCATCCTTGGCAAGAGGATCTAACCAATAAAATGGAAATAGCTCTAAGTCACAATCGACCCATTCCATTAAAGACTTAAGTCTTTCATCATCAGTAAGAGGATGAGGCATTCCATTGTATGTCTGGGGAGGAAGGGATATTACCAAACCACCTAATACTCCATTCACCTTCATTTTTCTCACAAATTCATCTTGGCTGTCCAAACCCTTCGGAATCAAGTGTAAATGTCCATCATAAATCAAAAATATCATCTCCTAAAAATGTAGTCTTCAATCTTCCCAATCGGAAAATATTATAATAATTTAATGTAAATTTACAGTTTCTCAAAATCAATTGACAATACTTTAAAAAAGTATCTATTTATTTAGTCGTATTTCATGCAAACTCATATCTAATACTGCTATACAGCTTCAGCAAGTATTATGGGCGTTGCATTTTTGTTTTTAACATTATCATTCAGCCATAATATTATCTGTAAACTCCTCTAAAAGCCCAAGCTCATTTACAGTTTTGAATACTGTGTAGCGCATTCTGTAATCTTTAGCGTACATGAGTGAATCCTTCAGCATTTTATTGTCAACACCAAGCTGGGACGCTATTATTGGCGATCCGATCCTTTCAAGAATACTTACAATCTCATCACTTGTGGGAAGAAACTCCAGCTCTTTTCTAATAGTATTCATTCTCAAAATTACAGCATTTATTCTTCTCTCCTGCTCGTTCCATTCAATATATTCATTAGGATTATCTTTTAAAATTTTTGGTGCAAGTAACCCATAGCTTTCGGTTATTCCCTTCTCCCAATCGGTTTTTGTCTGTTTCTTACTGCGGATTAATGCCTTATTCAGTTTGCTCACGTCTAAGTTTAGAAAAAGATCGAACATTTTAGCTGCATATACTGTGGCAACTCCTACCGACGTTCCATGAGAAGGAGATTTCTCTTTTTTCTGAAGCTTCATCATATCCCAAAAATGGCACATATTATGCTCATTTGAGGCTACAGGTCTTGTCTGACCAACGATAAGTATCGTAAGTCCCGTAAGAATCAATGCTTCTATAAGGCTTTGTATGCCTTCATCCGTTGTATTTCTTATTCCGTCAATATTATCTATACATTTTTCTACCGCCTGGGTGATTATATCAACACATACAGGACATATTGTTTCATTGTTTATAATTTTACCAAGTAACCAATCTGCTTTAGCAATATATTTTCCCAAAACATCTCCAAAACCTGAAACCATCATGTCATAGGGAGCTTTTTTCATAATGTCTACATCACAAATAATTATCTTTGCATATTCATCACTTTTTGAAACCTTTAAGCCTTTAATAAGAAGTGATGATATAACTGATGTGTATCCATCCATTGAAGCTGCTGTTCCAATGCTCACTAAAGGTTTGCATATACATGATGCTGCATATCTTGAAAGGTCATTGATAACTCCAGAACCTACAGCAACTATAAAGTCTGTATCCTTTTCGATGGCAAGCATGATTTCACCAAGAGCAGTCTCATCCGGTTCAAGCACACCTTCTCTTTCCAGTATACATAATGTAGTGTTATATCCCTTTTCCCTTAATATTTTATCCACATTATGCCCGGCTATTTTCCAAGTATTATTGTCAGCAACAACTAACCCGTTCCTTCCTAAATTGCGCTTATCAATATAGTCTGCACACTGCTGCAAAATCCCGCTTCCTATGTAAATATCCATGTCCGGCGTGCTGTGGTTAAAACCGCAGTCGCAGCTAAATTCAGGCAACACAAGCCTGTTTCCGTCATAAGTTATGTTTATCGCCATGCACATGCCTCCTAATCGAAATTTAGACTTTCATGTTTAACATCAATTATATGTTAGCACTTATTTTAAATCAACTAGTACTACAGCATTAAATTTTAAAATGGTCTGCAATTGTTTCTGTTCAGACCCTCCATAACTTGAGATAAACTTTCGCAATAACGGAAACTTCGCTTCATTTGTGTGTGTCACTTAAAGTTACAATTCACAGTGTGTCATATTGCGAAATTAAATATTGACCTGTTGTAATTTATATAATATTATAATAGTAATAAGTCTCAATAGCACTTTGAATTATTTGCTAGGAGTTATTAAAACCAGCAGTTGGTGTGACTAAATTCTTGAATTTGGAGCTTTTTAGCACCCATTAGCACCTTTGTTATCATGTATGTGCATTGTCTACACCGTCATTTGGGTTTTATATGCAAAAAGGAGACTACTTTATGTCTAAATTGGATTTTGTAGCACCAAAACAAAAAAGACAAATATTTGACTGGTTTGAAGCTGCATTTGAGGTGACATATCTCCTTGTGGCAAGCGTCTGCGGTATCTATATGCTGTTTAACGCTTCAGAGCCTTTCAAGTGGCTGGCAGGAGTAATGGCTATTGTCTTGGCAACAGGCGATGCTTTCCATTTGATTCCCCGCATCGCTGCTGTTATCACCGGGCGAAACCCAAAGGAAGTATTGGGGTATGGTAAGCTTATCACCTCAGTAACAATGACAGCATTCTATGTGATCCTATGGCATATCGGTCTGCTTCTGTTTCTTCCTAGGCTGTCATGGCTCTTTACTGCTGTAGTCTATCTTTTAGCTGTGTCTCGTATTACCCTTTGCCTGTTGCCGCAAAATGCTTGGTGTGATCGGAAAGATTCTGCCAATTGGGCTGTTTATCGTAATATTCCTTTGGTGCTGCTTGGGCTTATTGTGGCAGTCTTATTTGCCATATATATGAAAACCGTTCCCGCATTGCAGTGGTTGTGGCTGGCTGTCTTGCTAAGCTTTGTATTTTACTTACCTATTGTGCTTTGGTCACACAAAAAACGTATTCTGTATATGCTGATGCTGCCAAAATCTCTCATGTATCTTTGGATACTTATAATGTTCGTTTCCATTTAATGCGAGATGCCTTACCCCCTTTTAGGTACAGACTTCCGTATTAATTAAAGGATATAAACTAATACTACAGCGTTAATTTCATGGATTTAACGCACTTGTACGCCTTACTTAAAATAACCGCAAACACTTTAATGCATTATTTTTAAGTAAGCATAATTTAAAAATTAACGCTGTAGTACCAATTACAAGGAGGAAAGTATATGGAAGACTACAAAAAACTTACAAACGAAGTGGGCGCACCTGTTGCTGATAATGAAAACTCCATTACAGCTGGTCCCCGCGGTCCTGTTGTTATGCAGGATGTATGGCTTATGGAAAAAATGGCCCATTTTAACCGTGAGGTGATCCCTGAACGGCGTATGCACGCCAAGGGTTGGGGTGCTTACGGCAAGCTTACTGTAACGCACGATGTTTCCCAGTACACAAAGGCAAAAGTTTTACAGCCCGGAAAGGAAACTGAGTTGTTTGTAAGGTTCTCGACTGTGGCTGGCGAGAGGGGCGCTGCTGACTGCGAACGAGATATTCGCGGTGTGGCGGTGAAGTTTTACACAGAAGAGGGCAACTGGGATCTTGTTGGCAATAATACTCCCACCTTCTTTATCCGGGATGTGCATAATTTTTCTGATCTTAACAGGGCGGTCAAACGTGACCCTCGCACCGGTCGCCGCTCGCCTCAGAACAACTGGGATTTCTGGACTCTGCTGCCGGAGTGCTTCCATCAGATCACAGTGGTGATGAGCGATCGGGGTATCCCTGCTTCCTTCCGTAACATGCACTTTTTTGGAGAGCATACCTTCTCACTCTACAATGAAAACAATGATCGTGTTTGGTGCAAATTCCACTTTAAAACTAAACAAGGCATCAAAAACCTAACCAACGCAGAAGCTGCAAAAATAAATGGTATGGACAGGGAACATCACGGCAAGGATCTCTTTGAGGCTATTGAACACGGCAATTATCCGCAATGGACCATGTACATACAGGTCATGACTGAGGAACAGGCAAATAACCATTATGAGAATCCTTTTGATATTACCAAGGTTTGGCCTCACAAGGAGTTCCCTCTTATTGAGGTGGGCGTATTGGAGCTCAACCGCAACCCTGAGAACTATTTTGCCGAGGTAGAACAAGCCGCCTTTACGCCTGCTCACGTGGTTCCCGGCATCGGATTTTCACCTGATCGTTTCCTCCAAGGAAGACTGTTTGCTTATGGTGATGCACAGCGCTATCGTCTGGGTGTTAATCACAACCATATCCCGGTAAACCGTCCAAAGGTACCGGTAAATGAGTACCACCGCGATGGAGCTATGCGGGTAGATGGAAATTATGGCGCCACGCCCGCCTATACTCCAAACAGTGAAGGCTATTGGACAGCCCAGCCTCATGTGGCGGAGCCTCCACTTGCAATCGAGGGTGCAATGTGGCGTTACGACCCCAAGGATGACCCAACTGACGACTGCTTCCGCGCAGGCGGCAATCTGTGGCGAGTGCTTACCGAGGACAAGAAACAGCTTCTCATAGAAAACACTGCTGCAGACATTGAACCTGTCACTGAGAACATTAAGTATCGCCACGCCGTTCACTGCCTCCTTGCGGACGCCGAATACGGCGAACGGATAACAAAGGCTTTAGGTCTTTGTCTCGATAAAGTCAGAGAATTGGCGAAGCTTGATAACAAAGGGTTGATTAAAGCAACAACCTAAGCTCAGATTAAGTAGGATTAGCTATGGAGGTATGATTAGTGAAGTCTCGGCAACGTAATACAAAACAACGTAAAATGATTGTTGATGCAGTCCAAAAGGCAGACCTGGATCACCCCAGCGCGGACGACATCTACTTATATGTGCGGGAAAAGGATTTTAAAATTAGTCGGGGCACCGTATACAGGAATCTTCATCAGTTAGCTGATAACGGTAAGGTGCAGCATGTAAGGATCCCTGGAGTGGATCGCTTCGATTGTCGCACTGATCTCCATTATCATCTTTTGTGTACCGGCTGCAAAAAGGTCTCTGACGTTCCAATTCCCTACCAGACGGAGCTGGATCAAACCATTACACAGCAAACGGATTATGAAATTGTTCAGCACCTCACAGTATTCGAGGGACTTTGTCCTTTATGCCGCAAAAAATCTTAGGCTTCAGGCTTTTCAGTTTTTTGCCGGAAGATGGCTCTTGGCTTCATGTGTTCTGCTTTTATAAAGTAGGCATCTTTGCACGAGAGACGATTTCCATAATTTTTTAAACGAAGCCACCTTCGTGAAACACTGATATATACTTGTTTTTAAAAGGTGGCTTCTATAATTTGGTTGCAGAATAAGTGGATTAGAGTGGTGTCTATTCAGAGGTAGCTCAAACACCCTGTCTGCGTGACCAATTCACAGCCATATCAAACAACGCCTGACCGGTGCCCTGATGTTTATAGGCATCATCAACACGGATGTCCCACAATACAGCAAGGTCATTTCGACCAGCTAGCATATTTACTTCTTTATCTCGTGAAGCAATCGTCGCAGCACCTACAGGACGCTCACCGTCAAAAGCCATGAAGAAAGACCAATTCACAATATTGAAGCACTTCCATCGTTCTACGGTTTCATCATCGCCTGTGCAGAAATCCTTGGTATACGGTTCAATGGGTATTTCAACAAGGGTAAAACCTTCCAAGCCTCGATTGCATTTTTCGATTCGGTAATAATCTGATAAATGCAATGTGTGTCCTTGCCGGAAAACACGCCGAGCAGTTCAAGCGTATTGGCAATGAGTCCCATTTCTTCGAACAACTCACGTCGAGCAGTTTCTTCACAGCTTTCGCCAAGTTCTGTAGAGCCGCCGGCATGCTTCCAACAGTCATTATCACACCGCCGTCCGAGTAATATCTCTCCGCGCTCGTTTTCGATAATTATGCCCGCTCCATTCATAATGAGCGGAATATGTCCTACATACTTCCACAAATATACCCGATTTCCGTTACCAGCTGACCTTCAATTTCCGTATTATGAAGTCCCGCCTGACCTATTAGCGTATCAGTATCTTTTAACAGAACCACCATATACCCAAAGCCTCCGAGTTGAAAGTGGGTTATTTGGTGGTTTAGCCATTCCCTCGTTTCCTCAAGAGAAAAACCGTGCTCCCAAGCGTACATAACCTCCGGCTTATGCATAATTTCATATAGAGCAGGCAAGTCGACGTCCTCGGATTGCCGCAGGATAAGCCACTCTGTTTCAAGCGTAATTGCGCCTTTATGGGTCATTTGAAATTCGCCTCAATCTTCAGCCATAGCGCAGGACGAACACCGTTAATATCGACTCTACCAGGCAGGGTCAGGGGTCCCGACAGACAATCATCGCCATCAAACACAAAATGACCGTCAATCATATCGCAGATACTGCTGACACAAACGCCTCCCTGGTCAAACCCGTCCCCGCAAAAGCCCATGACATGGGCGATACTGCGTTGGTTTGCACCGGGCGACCGGAGCCTGTAATGTACAACCCCGCCGTCATCGTCCACCGCGCGGCGGTTTATATTGTACTGGTCGTCAATCCACGGCAGGAATTTGTCCTTACACCAATCGCAGTTCGGATACATATACCGCGTCTTTATCTGCCCGCTGTCACCGAAATACTTCAAGACTTCGTCGATGCTCAGCAGGAATATCCTATCGATAGTTGGATTACCGCCGCTTGTGCCGTACCACGGGTTATCGGGGTTCTCGTTTGTCACCTCTGCAATTCGAGCGCGGTCGGCTTCGCTGAACGATTGATAAAATACACCATTCAGATATGCCCGCATATCGCAGGTCTCCCAAGTGACGGCGGATTCCTCTTTGTGATAAGTACGCTTTTCAAGTACCTTCTCGGTGATGATGAGCGTCTTGTCCTCCTGCTTGTCCAACACGAACCAGTCGTAGCTGCCAAAGTGGATTTTACCACCGGGCGGCACAGGGATTGGCCTGATGGGTGCGCCACAGGCAGGGCACATTTCACGGTTCTGCGGGTCGTCTTTCTTGCATCTTGTACAAATCATTTATGTAGCTCCTTCCGCATGACATACATGCTTTCCAATTCCTCATGCACAGTAAACCCCAATTTCTTATACATCCCGGTGAATCCCCCATGATTTTCGGATTCGGCGGTAACAATCTTGTTCGGATAAACCTCAACGAAGTCAAAGCCTTCTCTGCCCGCGTCTATGCTAACACGCTCCAAAAGCTGTGTAGCGATGCCTTTACGCCGCATCGTTGGAGCAATTGTAAAGCAAAACACGGATTTGACTTTCCTGTCGGAAGTTTCATCGGTCGGAACAGCGCCCATAAGATACTGCCAAAATCGACCAGCTATGCAGTCCGACTTGGTATTGGCGTTGCACCAGCCAACGACTTGACCACCTGAATAGGCAAGATACCCTTGCAGATTGCCGTTTTTTACGAATTGGAAGGCGATCGCTCTCCTCTTGTCTTCGGTCGAGCAGTCGATTCCTTCGGGTTCGTTGCCACACCAGCAAACGCAATAGCATTTGGTATGCCATTTTTTATTGTGTGGCGTATTATCAAAGAAGCGTACATAATCTTCCGCCATATCCGGCGTGAGTTTTTTGATTACAATATTCATACCGTTCCCTCTACCATAAAGCCCCATTGGACGCCGAACCTGTCTATGAATTGCAGCCCGAGTTCGGTATAGGACAGTTTTTCGGGCGGGTCAATGACAATACCACCGGGTTTCAGCGTTTCATAACACGCAAGCAATTCTGCTGTGCTTTCGAATGTTACGATTAAAGCAACAGCACAATCCGCTGCTTTATCCTTATTACCGAAGCGGTCATTTAACATCACGCGGGTGCCGTGTATGTGCATTTCGGCGTGGCCGACGCTTCCGTCGCCACTTCCATCGAGAAAGAAGATGTCTCTCTTGATGTTAAACGCTTGCTCGTATAGCGCAATCGCTTCTGCACAATTGCCGCAAAAATGCAAATGGGGTATCAACATAACTGTTCCTCCTTCGGAAAGCTACGGAAATTCAGGATGTTGCCGTCAGGGTCTTTGAACTGGAACGACCGTGCTCCCCACGGATGGGTAGTCGGTTCATTTAGCATTTCTGGACCCAATACTATGAGCCGGTTATATTCTTCGTCCGCATCGTCGACATTGAAACCAACAATGACATTGTTCGCATCGCCTGCCTTAATATAGCGGAATGTCGGGTTGTCATCAGCAATATCAACGTGATCGAAAACGAACGTCACACCGCCTATCGTCAGTCCGGAGTGAATCTCATCGCCCTCAGCCTTGCCGCCAAACACGGCTTCATAGAAAGCACGGAGTTTAAGTACATCTTCCGTGATAAAGCAAATGTCTGTGAATTGAATGCTCATATTTTTACCCCTCCATTCCGTAAAACCCTACCACAAACGGCAGATGGTTGAAATCCCTCGTTTCCGTGCAGGGAAATCCGTTCCCTAAAAATATTCTGCATAGATTTCGATGCTGTGATGTACTAAAGCTTACCACAAAACGCCTTCAAACACAAACTTCTTGGTCGTCTTTCGAAAAATCATCTGGATATCTCCAAAGCCTTGTGGTAAGGTGTCTTGCTAAAGGAGATGGTCAATATGAAAAAGCAAATAATTGCAGGAATCACCGTCATCACCTGTGTCGCGTTGTGTCGCGCTGTGTACCGCCGTGTTGCTACGGAGCGCCGAGGTGGAGGAATTACCCGCCAAGCCGTTAAACGCCGCCGTGAACGCCGAAATTGAGACTCAGTCAGAGGAAACACCGCATATTTTTATCTCTGTCGATACTCCGGCACCTGAGACAAAGCCAGTCGTAGAAAGTGAGCAAGAGGTAACGAGCGTAACCGCAGAAAAAGAAACAGAAAAGCCAGTACCAATGCAGACGGCTCAATCGGTCAAGCCGACTACAGCATCCTTCGAACCGCATAATGGAGATGTTCGTGTCGTAGATGGGGAGCCGCAATTCTGCGGCTGCCCGAAGGATGTTCATGCTAAAGCTGTTTATCAAGGTCGCGCTTGGCGTATATAACGCGGTAAATCTCAACGAGCTTTTCCTGTTCGTTGACAGTGTAAAACACGGCGTAGTTCTTGACCGTCATGATGCGGTACTCTTGCTCCAACGGCATCACGGGCTGATAAATGCGGCAGGAATACGGAAAATCCGCAAGACGCAATATGGATTTATCGAGTGCGTCCAAAAGGTCAAGAGCCGCCTTCGGAGCAAAGAGCTTATCGGAAATATAGTTTACAGCGTCGGCGATGTCGAATTTTGCAACGGGAAGATACGACAGCTTATACATCCTCCGCTGCCTTCTCCTGCAGTTTACGCCGCAGGTCTGAGAAGACTTCGCTGTGCGTGAAGCGTTTTCCGGTGGTCTTTGCTTCAAGCTCTGCTTCCTTCAGTTTGATATATACTTCGCTGTCAAACTGATGGCGTTCATAAGCCTCCATGCTCATTACGACCATGTCGCCGTAACCGTTCTTAGTCAAAAAAACAGGCTCTGAACTTTCGTGGACTGTCCTCGATATATCGGCAAAATTGTTACGCAGGTCGGACACAGGTCTTATATTCGGCATGTTATTCACCCCTTAAATAGTTTAGCTTAATATTATCATAATTATGCTAAGTTTTCAATATTGGTTCGAACAAAAAAAGATAGGAGCAGAAATCTAATTACATTTCACAGGTAGCTAAAGAGATACAACTTTTGCAATGTTAGGAAACATTAGCGAAATGCAGCTTAGAGATGTATAGTCAGAGTGAGGAAAAGCAAGCCGACTGTTCTACGCAAAAATGCAACAAAGTAATATTTCAAAATGCATTTTTGCGAGTTCCGGCTTGCCCGAACGAAAACTTTTATAGCTCTTGCAAATGAAGCGTAGTTTCCGCTATTGCGAAAATTTATCTCAATATGTAGTGTCTGAACTGTAACACCCACTTATGATAATGTCTCATTGTACCACATTTAAAACACATTAATTCTATTGCGTTTTCAAATGTCATATTAGGAGGATTAAAGACATTACATACACTATTTAATTATCTTCACTTCGATACAAATATCAGCTGAACAAAATGTAGCTATTCCCTTTTCCCCATAACATGATCAAGTGCATAAATCCCTGCCCAATTATTTTCTATTCTTTCTAGCTGTTCAACAAGAGTGCCAAAGGTGTCCTCTTCCTCAATTTGTTCATCAACAAACCATATTAAAAGGTTATGCACCCTTTGCTCCTTTTGCTCCAAAGCAGCATCAGCCAGTGCATGAATGCGCCCCGTAACAACCTTTTCATGAGCAAGTGCCTTCTTGAAAACATCCAAAATAGACTCAAATTCCCCTGCGCCCGGATCTAACGGACGGTATTTTACACCATATCCGGTTTCCTGGAGAAATCTCTTAATTTTTGCAGCATGCTCCATTTCCTCTTTAACCTGGCAATCAACGAAATGGGTCATACCCTTCATGTTTAATGCGTCTAAATATGCTGACATGGTAGCATAAATATATGCGGATTCCAGCTCAAAGTTCATCTGTTCATTTAAATCGTCATACAATTTGTTCATAGTAAATTCCCCTTTTCAAAATTTAAATTGTTAAAAGTCTAAATGTGTCCACAATATTCAAGAACATGATAATTATACCCCATTATTTTGAGCCTAAACACAGAGATGAGTCTGCATGAATTCGGCTAACCAAATAGACACACCGCTGTAGTGATAGACACATAATTTTCCAACATGCTCTTGCAATATTATCATTTACGTATTATAATATTTACTAGTTATAAATATTATAATTAATAAGTGAGGTGAATATAAGTGGATAACTTGTCAATGGAATGTTTTTCAAGAGTTATACGACTTCACAGAAAAGTACTGCATAGGTCAAGAAGACATTTAAGTGAGCTGGGATTTGCATGGAATCAATATTCAGTCATGAAAAACATAAGCCCGGGCGAGGCCTTGACGCTTTCGGAGATAAGTGCCAGATCGTTTAAGGTTAACAGCAATGTAACAGGCCTTGTGGATTTTCTTGAGCAAAAAGGAGTTGTTATGAGAGTAAACGACCCGGTAGACAGAAGAGTAGTTCGTGTCAAATTGACAGATGAAGGTATAAAAATCCGCAAGGAAGTTTTAATAAAACAAGAAGAATTTATAGTGGAAATGTTTTCAAAAATAAGTGATGATGAAAAAACTGCATTTATTAATTCAGCAAATAATGTTTTAAATGGTTTGAACTAACTTATATTGGAGGCAATAGTTTTGGATAATAAACAACGATCTTTAAAAATGAAAAAAAGAAAATATGCAGCTCACTCAAAAAAAAGCATTGAAATGGCTTATGGAAGATCACCAGATATAGCCTTTAAGGACACAAGATTTTTTAAATATTTAAAGCAATTTAAAGGAAGATATCTTGTAGGATGTGGTGTTTTATTGGTAGTCAATCTTCTCCAGCTGATTACTCCAAGGCTAACCGGTGATATTATAGATATGCTGAGCAAAGATTCGATAAACAACTCTCAGCTTATGGTATATGCCGGAATAATTGTATTGACATCATTTCTGATTTTCATTTTTAACTATTTCACAAGGATACTTATGCAAGGGTCTTCCAATCTAATTGATATGATGGTCAGAAATGATATGTTCAAGCAGCTGACAAAGCTTTCACTTAATTACTTTAATAAAAAACCAGTAGGGGATATTATGGCTCTGTCCATAAATGATGTAAGTGCTGTTGAAAAAGCTCTCGGCAGGGGTGTAATGTTAATTATAGAATCAATCCTTCTTATCTTCTCCAGTATTTTAATAATGTGGCAGTCTGTGGATTTACGGCTGACTTTGGCAGTTTTTATCCCTTTACCACTTCTTATGTACATAATGACCAAGTTTGGCAGGATAATAAATCAGAGATTTCGTAAGGTACAGGAATCCTTTGCTAACTTGACAACTAAAGCTCAGGAAAACATCTCTGGAATAAGGGTAATAAAAGCTTTTGTACAAGAAGAAAAGGAAATTAGTAATTTTAACAAATTAAACCAGGATAATTTTGATATTAATTTGAATCTTGCAAAAGTTCAGGGAGTGTTCGGTCCTTTAATAAGACTTATATCATCGCTTTCATATTGTATATCACTTATATATGGCGGTAATCTTGTTTTGTTAGGTTCTATATCTCTAGGTGATTTTGTAGCCTTTAACGGCTACATTGGCATATTGGTAAGACCGGTTACATTTATCGGGATGATTATTAACTTTATACAAAGAGGTAAGGCATCTGCATCAAGAGTGGAAGAGCTTTTTAATGAAAAACCTGATGTTTATGACAGTGAAGCTATTACAAATAACGTTTCAATGAAATCCGATAGCAAGCTAAAAGGTAATATTGAGTTTAATAATCTAACCTTCTCATATAACGAAGATTCTAAGCCTACACTAAAAGATATAAATCTTAAAATTAAATCGGGTAAAACCATTGCAGTAATTGGAAAGATTGGAAGCGGAAAATCAACCTTGGGAAATCTCTTATTAAGGCTTTACAATCCCAATTCTAGAGGGCAACTTTTTATTGATGGAAAGGATATTATGGATATCCCGCTTGAGGTTTTAAGAAATAGTATCGGATATGTGCCACAGGATAACTATTTGTTTTCCGCCACAGTACAAGATAATGTCAATTTTTCTCCCTACAAAAGAAGTATGGACGAAATAGAAGAAGCTGTTAAAATCAGTCATGTATATGACAATATTATGGAGTTTCCCGACAAGTTTGAGGCTATGATCGGCGAGCGTGGCGTTAACCTTTCAGGAGGCCAAAAACAAAGAATTTCAATTGCAAGAGCCCTTGTTAACGATCCATCAATCCTAATTCTGGACGATTGCCTTTCAGCAGTTGATACTAATACTGAAAAAAGGATTCTGGATGGGCTTAAAACATTTATGAAAAACAAAACCTGTATCTTCATAGCACACAGAATTTCTACTATTAAGGATGCAGATGAAATTATTGTATTAGATAATGGAAGAATTGTAGAGCATGGAACTCATGATGAACTGGTAGAGCGTAAGGGTTTTTATCATCGTATATATAAAAAACAAATGCTGGAAGAGCAAATCCAGAGTGCATGAAAAGATTGGAAGGCAGGTAGTAGCGTTAGAAATAAAGAACAAAAGCAATAGAATGTTGCCTAACAAGGAGGATTTATATGGCAGGTGGTTTCGGGTTTGGTGGAATGCATGGAGGTTCAGGCGGAAGATATTCAAGGTATGAAAAGGTAGATGGTAAAGCATATGACAGCAAGTTGATGAAGAGGCTTATGAAATATGCTAAGCCCTATTGGTACCTGTTTGCGATATCTCTGCTTCTTATACTGGCAGTTTCAGCATCCAAGCTGGCAAGACCGTATATAACAAAATTAGCTATAGATAATTATATGCATGGCGGGTTATCCGGATTATTACCCATGGATTCTGCCCGAAATGGAATAATCATTCTTGGAATTGTTTTCTTTGCGCTGATAATCTTGGAGTTTGGGTTCAGTTATCTCCATACCTATATACTCAATTATACTGGTAAAAAAATTATACTGAGCTTAAGGGAGCAGATATTCGAGCATCTGCAAAAGCTACCTGTCTCATATTTTGACAGACACCCAGTTGGCACATTAGTGACACGAGTTACCAACGATACTGATGCACTTAACGAATTGTTCACTAACGTAATCGTAAGTCTTTTCCAAGATGTTTTTGTCATGATTGGTGTAGTCGCAATAATGTTAAGCTTAAGCGTTCGTTTGACAATTTTAAGCTTTCTTGTACTTCCATTAATGCTTATCGCAACAGTTATTTTCCGCTCCAAAGCACGAAAGGTTTTTCGCGAGATAAGAACCAAGCTGGCAATTTTGAACGCTTTTTTATCTGAACATATATCGGGTATGAAACTAATTCAGGTATTCAATATGCAAGACATCAAAAACAAAGAGTTTCAGGAGATTAATAAAGATTACTATCAATCAAATAATAAAAGGATTAAAATACATGGGGTTTTCAGACCATTTATGGATATAGTCCGTTCACTTGCTTTAGCTCTCCTTTTATGGCTTGGAGGAAGGGATATCATATCAGGTGTTTTAGAGTTTGGTACACTTTTTGCATTCACTCAGTATATTAATCAGTTTTTTCAGCCAATCATGGATATGACAGAAAAATATAATATTATGCAAAGTTCAATGGTTTCTTCAGAACGTATATTTAACCTTTGGGATGAAAAACCTGAACCCGAACCTGAAGGAGAGTTTGTCGAGCTGAAAGACATAAAAGGCGAGATTGAATTTAAGAATGTATGGTTTGCCTATGTTGAAGAAAACTGGGTTTTAAAAGATGTTTCGTTTGTAATAAGACCCGGTGAAACCGCTGCATTCGTAGGTGCAACAGGTGCTGGAAAAACCAGCATTATCAATCTTATCTGCGGCTTCTATGAAATACAAAAAGGTGACATATTCATAGACGGAGTTAACTTAAAAAAAATAAAGAAATCAAATCTTCGTAAAAGTATAGGACTTGTGCTTCAGGATGTATTCCTTTTTTCAGGAGATATTGAAACAAATATAAGGCTTTTCTCTGAAGATATACCTCTTGAGAAAGTTAAACAAGCAGCCGAATATGTAAATGCAGACTATTTTATTAATCGATTCCAGAATAATTACAAGCATCCGGTAAATGAAAAAGGCACCATGCTTTCAGCAGGGCAAAGACAGCTTCTTTCCTTTGCCCGGGCTTTAGTTTTTGAACCCGCAATATTAGTGCTTGATGAAGCTACATCTAATATTGATACCGAGACGGAAATTCTTATACAAGAAGCCTTGGCTAAACTGATGAGCGGTAGAACGAGCATTGCCATTGCCCACCGGTTATCAACTATTCAAAAAGCGGATAATATTATTGTTATCCATAAGGGTGAGATTCGCGAAATGGGGTCACATCAGGAATTACTTGAACAAGAAGGTCTCTACTACAACCTTTATAGACTTCAGTACGAAGGTGAAGATATTGACACAATTATGCATGAAATAGCATGAGCAAATAAATTCTTCTACCAGAAGAGACTTACCAACTGTCTCCTTATGTTATGTAAAATCGAATTGCTTAAAGGTAATATCAATAATTGATTAGTCCCCAAAAATTTACTGCAGGTTTGCCTGCGGTAAATAATCGCTTTACAACTTTTATGGGGACTAATCAAAACTGTTTAAAATTTATAGATGATCTATTATATGAGAAAGTGAGTCAAACACAAAATCGGGCTGAATATCAGAACGCTCAAGATCTTTTATTTTAGTTTCTCCTGATAACACAAGTATACTAGTGACATTATTTTTAGCTCCTATCGCAATATCGGTTGACAATCTGTCGCCAACAAAAACCATGTCATCATTATTATAACCAGTAATACGCCTGATTCCAATTATTGTCTCTTCAAAAGGCTTACCAAGGTATTTGGGTAACACACCGGTAGAGGCTGTTATCATGCTGCACATAGCTCCGCAATCTGGTATTGAGCCATGCTCAACCGGACAATTAAGATCAGGATGAGTAGCAACAAAAACTGCACCTTCTCTTATAAAGCCACAGGCTTTAGATATTTTTTCATAGGTTAAAGTAGTATCAAACCCTATTACTACAACATCAGCTCTATGTTGCTTAAGTTCTATTCCTGCTCTTCTAAAGCTGCTTTCAAGATATTCTGTTCCTACTAAATAGACACCTTTTTTAGGATACTTCTCCTGCAAATATTTTATTGTTATATCTCCAGAGGTAATTACCTTCACACCGTCTACTTCCAACCCCATACCTGCTAGTTTTTTTAAGTAGGTTTCTGAATCCCGGGATGAGTTGTTTGTGAAAAATATAAAATCTTTCTTTAGCTCACGTAGCTTTCCAATAAAACGCAAAGAACCGTCAATAATTTTACTTCCAAGATAAAATGTTCCGTCCATATCAAGAACAAACAGTTTTTTTTCTTTTAATATACTCATATCCTTTTTCATTTTTAGCCCTCTTTCAACGCGCTTTAACCTGCTCCGTCTATCTTTTCCATTCATAGTCTTTTGTCATTTTTCAAAAAGAGTATTTATCCCACAAAAACATTATATGTTAATGCCAATATTTAATCAACTGATTGTATTCTTTGCTGATGCACACATTGAATGTCAGTGAGTCAAAAAGAACCGTCCCCAATGACTCATTAAAGCAAAGCATTATTGTACGGATTCTTTAAAGTTTCGTCATGTCCCCCAACGTTTCGTAGGAGGATACCACTATCAACATACTGCCACGTCATACGAATACTCATGTTGATGCTGGCTTCAAATATGTTTTCTGTTCCCTGCACACGTTTTGTACGTAGAGAAGGGTGCATTGGATTTTCGGACATCAATTTTAACTTTGCTTTAACCCTTTTCTTTAGCTCCTCGTTTAGCTTGCTGTAATTCTGTTTAAATCTATCAGAGCGTGTAAAAATCATGAGTCTAAATCCTCAATTAAAGCGTCAATACTGTCAAAGCTTTTTACCTGTCCGTTTTTTATCTGTTCATCAATCACTCTTTCCTCGGCTTGCCACTTTTCCGACCAAAACCACGCTTGGTCTTTGGGAATGGTAACAACGGGCTGTATGACTATTTTACCGTCCTGTACTGTGAATTCCAACTTATCGCCTGTCTTTAAATTCAATGCCTTTAAAATGTCAACAGGGATTGTCACCTGTGATTTTTGTCTTAATTCAACAACCATGATAAAACCTCCTTGTGGGAATTTCTCACTTTCTTATTCTTATTATACGCCCAAACAGTGGAACAATCAACTTAAAAAGAAAATAGATTCACTAAATATCCGCTCTATTTTGGGAAAGCTATAGCCCATTTAATAAAATAAATAGAGATATTGAGATTGTTATAATCCCATGAGATTACAGGAAAGGATGTGATATAAATGGATATGGCGTATTTTATTGAAAATACATCAGGGGAATTTGTTGACATGATATAAAATCCTGATTTAACTTGGGAAAACCAGAACCAGCTGTATAAAACCATAATTGACTATATCGACTACACCAGGATAAATGACGATATAATAATTTATATAACATATAAGTAATGAAAATAAGGATATTGCTTTATTAGTAATATTCTTAGGTTTAGGGTATGCTAAAATGAAATACTTAATGAAAGAAGGTGATATAATGACTAACAATAATGTTGTACCCAATAGATTGATAAACGAGAAATCGCCATATCTATTACAGCACGCTCACAATCCTGTTGATTGGTTCCCTTGGGGCCAAGAGGCATTTGAAAAAGCGAAGCTCGAGGATAAGCCGATATTTCTTTCTATTGGGTACTCATAGTGTTGGTTATAGAAACCAACCTGTCACTGGTGCCACGTATTAGCTCACGAATCGTTCGAAGATGATGAAGTTGCCACGCTTTTAAACAGCAATTTTATCTCAATTAAAGTAGATCGTGAGGAAAGGCCGGACATAGACAGCATCTATATGAATGTATGCCAAGTGCTGACAGGTCATGGCGGCTGGCCACTTTCCATTTTTATGACGCCTGATAAAAAACCTTTTTTTGCCGGAACCTACTTTCCCAAAAATGATCGAATGGGCATAATAGGTTTTATAACTTTATTGGACAGAGTAAGCAGTGCTTGGCAGAATAATCGAGAGGATTTGATGAATTCTTCCAGTCAAATTGTTGATGCACTTAGGAAAAGTGAGGATGTTCAGGGAGATATACCAAAAGATATATTTGATAAAGCGTACTCTACATTTAAGTATTCTTTTGATAATAAGTATGGCGGTTTTGGTAGCGCGCCGAAATTCCCCACCCCCCACAACTTGTATTTTCTTTTGCGCTATTGGTATATAACTGGCGAAGAGTTTGCTCTTGAAATGGTGGAAAAGACATTGGGTGCAATGCGAAATGGCGGAATTTATGATCATATAGGTTTTGGTTTTTGTAGATATTCCACTGATAAGGAATGGCTTGTACCTCACTTTGAAAAAATGCTATATGACAACGCCCTCCTTGCCATAGCATATCTGGAAGCATATCAGGTTACAAAAAAAGAAGAATATGCAGATACAGCTAAAGAAATTTTCACATATGTTCTAAGAGATATGACATCGGAAAGCGGAGGTTTATTTTCAGCTGAGGACGCTGATTCCGAAGGTATAGAAGGTAAATTTTATGTCTGGACCCCCGATGAGATAAAAAAAGTTTTAGGTGATAATAATGGAGAACTTTTCTGTAAAACTTTTGATATAAGTTACGATGGTAACTTTGAAGGATTAAATATCCCTAACCTGATAAACATGTCTGTTGAAGTAGATAAAAAAGAATTCTTTAAAAAGTGTAGGCAAAAGCTCTTCGATTACAGGGAAAATAGAATTCATCCATATAAGGATGATAAGGTTCTGACAGCATGGAACGGTCTTATGATAGCTGCTATGGCTATTGGAGGAAGAGTACTTTCGAATACAAAATATACAAACGCTGCAGAAAAAGTAGTATCCTTTATTTTTAATAATCTATTTGACGAAGGTGGGCGCCTGCTTGCGCGTTACAGAGATGGTGACGCTGCATTTAAGGCATATATAGATGACTATGCTTTTTTAGTTTGGGGACTATTAGAGCTATACCAAACAACATATAAACCTCACTACCTTGAGAAATCAATAAACCTTACTAAAGAAGCTATTCGCTTGTTCTGGGATGAAGAAAACGGCGGGTTTTATTTATATGGTTCTGACGGCGAACAGTTGATCATAAGACCAAAAGAAATTTATGACGGAGCAATGCCTTCTGGAAATTCTGTCTTTGCAATGAATCTGATTAAACTGGCAAGACTCACTGGTCAGTATCAGTTTGAAGAGTATGCACAAAAAATGTTTAAAGTGTTTTCCAGCTCTGTTTCACAAGTGCCCTCCGGTCACACTTTCTTATTGTGCTCACACATGTTTTTCAAACATCCAACAAAAGAACTGGTTATTTCTGGAGTCAATGAACAGCTTGATTCAGAATCAATGATTGATGTTGTCCGGGAAGGTTTTAATCCTTTCGCTCTCACCCTGTATTACACCGACATATACCCTGAGCTTTTACGAATTGTTCCTATAATTCAAGACTATAAACCTATTGATGGTAAAACAGCAGTATATATTTGTGAAAACTTCACATGCCAAACTCCAGTTACTGATCCTGATGTGTTAAGACAGAGCCTGCTGCAATAAAGTAGCAGGCTTTTAACTTACTTTTATATCTTTTGTTTGTAGACTATAAACTAATCATGTTATAAGATAATATCCAAAAGTAAAATTCCATGAAGTGTACTTTTTGGGGTTAATCACAGTATTATAATGAAACCCAGTGCAACAATTATGAACAATGGAACTATAGCTATAATAATGCGTTTTAAAAGCTTATTAAAATTCACTTTAAAGTAATCAGATGTCATAACAAGACAGATATGCATTGGTGTTATCATCTGTCCAATCATTCCAGCTGTAAAGGCTAACGCACCAAGCCATATGTTTTCACCTAATCCAATCGAAATAAGTAGAGGGAAAGACATGGATGTAAAACCTATTGCCATTCCTGTAAGCATTCCGGCCACTATGGGTAAAATCAGATATACTAGCTCCTTTGGTATCCCATAACTGGTAATGGCATATTGGAGGTCATATAACACACCAGATCCACTTAAAACTTCATTAAAGACCATCACGCCTCCAATAATCAGAATATACTTAGGAGAGAACGCTTCCTTTGCAGTTTCCCACGTTTGCTTCCATGAATACTTCTTCACAGCTAACAGTATAACTAGTACGGTTAATGTAGAAAGCTCAAGAGCATATTTAAAAGATAGAAGCAAAATATATATTGCAATAAGTCCAATTACAGGAAGAATATTTTTACTAAAAAGCTTTAAGCTTGTTAAAACAGGTTGTGTACGTGCAACCTTCTCGCTTTTTATTTTTCCGACACCAAAAATTATACCCAGAATAAATGTTATTGCAATAAATGGGATCATGTGTGCAAACAAATTAAAAACAGATGTGTTCAGTAGTTCAGCAGCCAGTATCATACCCGGATATAGGATAAAGGAATCCAGCCAAGCATGCCTGAACCAGTAATTTATAAAAGCTTTTGTTTCAGGATCTCCATTTTCAGAAACTGTTTCTTCAACCATTGGGCATGAAAACCTAGCTCCCCCTGCTGAAGCAAGCAATCCTAACACAAATGGCATTAATACTGCTGCCAACCTATTACTTCCAACTAATTCTTTGATGTTGAAGACAAGTGCGCTTATCATTCCTGTTTTCCTCATTACATTTTCCAGCATCATTATCAAAAAGAGAACCAAAACAACTTTTATGGTTCTGTTGGAAATTAAGCCTGATATGCCCATTTTAACTGCTGGTACCAGTTCTATTTTTTTAATAATAACCAGCATAACAGCATTAAATACCATTATTATCCCAAGATTAACTTCTTTGTGTAAAAGGTAAATAGTTACTACAAGCATTGCAACGACTAAAAATATATTAAGCGACATTTTTTCCCCATCATTTCTTTAAAATATATAACCGAAATTCTATCTCAACTTTAGCAATATGTCAACTTTTACACCCACTCGATAATGAGAAGCACTGGCCGGTTATTGAATACTGACTATGCGAATAACCAGACCATAAGATATAGATCAGTGTCTTTACGAAGATTTTTTTTAGTAACCTGTTCAGACCTTTATTTAATGCCCTTTTCCAAAATGTGCTTCAGCTACGCTAGTAAAGCGGACTTCCATTTTTGTATAGTAAAAAGCAGACTTTATCAGTCTGCTTTTTACTATCACAAATATAAAATGAGCTCCTTTAAAAAATTAACAAAATAATTACTGTTGCTGTTCAATTTCAACTTTCTCATCTTTTATTTCATCTTCACTACCATATTTACTAGCTTCACCGGCGAGGTATTTGGGAAGCTCCATACCTGCCATTCTAAACATATCCTGCAGTGGTGGAATTGATTTCATCATGCCTGAAAGAAAATTAGCAGTAGATGATGTACCATTGCCACTTCCATTACTGTCCCAAACTGTTACCTTATCTATCTTGATATTTTTGATCGCTTCAACCTGAGTCTTAATAAGTTCAGGAAGTTTATCTGCCACCATCATCATAACAGCTTTTTCTGCATCGCCGCCAGCGGCTTCAACAAGCTTTGCAAACCCTTCAGCTTGCTTACTTAATATCTCCATTTGACCTTTTGATTCTGCTTCCATTCTTGCATAGATAGCATCAGCCTCACCTTGGGCATTCAACCTAAGTCTTTCAGCTTCTGCATCTGCTTCAATCCGAACTTTTTGTTTTGCAATCTCGGCAGGTATAAGGATATCTGCCTCTTTTGTTGCTCTTTCTCTTGCTGACCTAGTCTTCTCAGCTTCTTCTTCAGCAAGATATGCTTCTGCCAGAGCTTTGGCTCCCTGAACTTTCTCAGCAGCACTTGCTCTTCTGTTAAACTCAGCTTCTTTTTCTCTTCTTTCTGCTTCTGAATTAGCAATCTGTACTCTGGATTTGTTTTCTCCTTCTACTGCATTAGCATTTGCATTTGCCACTCTGATTCTTTCATCTCTTTGAGCCTCTGCTTCACCAATCGAACCATCTCTGTCCTGTTCAGCAACACTTTTTTTAGCATCATTTACAGCCTTTGCAGCAGCTTCTTTTCCAAGAGCTTCAATGTAACCTGAATCGTCACTGATGTCAGTTACATTAACGTTTATAAGCCGCAGTCCAATCTTCTTAAGTTCAGTCTCGACGTTGTTTGCAACATTCGCAAGGAATTTGTCTCTGTCTGAATTTATTTCCTCAATATCCATTGTAGCAACTACAAGTCTTAACTGCCCAAAAATTATATCCTTGGCCAATGCCATAATGTCGTTCTGCTTAAGACCTAAAAGCCTTTCAGCTGCATTCTGCATTATACCTTCTTCTGTGGAAATGCCGACAGTAAAACTTGAAGGCACATCAACACGTATATTCTGACGGCATAATGCGTTCTTAAGAGCAACCTCAATTGACATGGGGGTAAGATCCATGTACCGATAATCCTGTATAACAGGCCATACAAAACCCGCTCCACCATGAATACATTTAGCTGAGCGTGAGGTGCCCTCGATATTCTTCCCAACCTTTCCATATACTACAAGAATTTTATCCGACGGACATCTTTTGTATCTTGTAAAAAGTGCTACTAAAGTACCAAAAATGATAACTACAATAGCTGTTACTAGATATATTCCAAATCCCATAAAATTACCACCCTTCCTTATTTGTTTTTTCTACTACAAGGACATTGCTGTCCATGGTGTCAATAACTCTTACAAGCGTTCCCGTAGGTAATAATTCATCTAGAGAAACTGCATCTAATTCCCTGAAAGCGCCCTGGAATGTTATGTGTATTTTGCCAAGACCATTTCCTTCTGCCGGAATCGGTATATATACCTTTCCAGTTAGACCTACTGCATATTTTATATCCATATTGCCCTGCTCAGTTAGCCGCATCATAAAATAGAACATTGCCGCTACTACAAACATTATCATAGTTCCAGCTATGACTGCAACCAATAATGTTGCAAAAGGACTCGCACCGGCTCTTGACATGGTTATACCCGTCCAACCAAAAACAGTGAAAAATGCAATAAAGTTTCTTACAGTAAAGAACTGGAATACACCTGTTGCGCTATCGCCCTCGAACAAATCAGTATCATCCACATCAAAATCGTCCACATCAAAATCATCTAAATCAAAACCATCAGTGTCTACTTCTGCATCTCCCATACCTATAAAGGTCATTATCAATTGTAATATAAAAACTACTGAAAAGGGTACTGCAAAATACCAGAAGATTTTTTCAAATGTCGGTACCTCGCTCCACCATCCAGACATAATCTCACTCCCTGATAACAATATATAAATAATCTGCAAGCATTATGATTGCTCCTCAAAAAAGTCGCAAACGACTTTTTCTGAGCTATATCATATTATGATTGCTCCCCAGTAAGTTACAAGCGACTTTTTACTGGGTCATAATCATATTATAATAAAAGCACTATAATATCCAACTGCAATCGTCCAAAATGTCAGCATTAAATACTGTAATATACAAAATTTTGATTTAAAAAAGTGGGCTACACCACTTTTTTTGCTAGAGAACCTTATGGTTCCCTTCGACGAATGCTCCACATCCAAAAAAACCCTCCTTAAAGCAGCAAAGGGGCTTCCCCTTTGCAATCTCCATTGTCTAGGAAAGGATACTTTTCTAGACAATCAAAAATATATCAAGTCTTTTACTACTCATGCCTCAATGATTCTACAGGATCAAGATCGGCTGCCCTTTTGGCAGGATAAACGCCAAAAATTAAACCTAGCAGAACTGACCCTGAAAAAGCTAGAATGACTGTCTTAAAGTCAACAACTGGTGGGATTTTTATCAGCCTTGATATTATTGTTCCGGCACCCACGCCAATAAAAATACCAATTAGACCGCTGATACCTGTCATTATTACTGATTCAGAAATAAACTGCAGAATAATATCTTTTTTTTGAGCACCAAGCGCTTTTCTTATCCCTATCTCCCGAATTCTCTCTGTTACAGAAACCAGAAGAATATTAATTATGCCAATTCCTCCAACAACAAGTGTTATAACTGCCACTACAAGAAGTACAGCTGACACAACCCTGAGAATATCAGAAATAGCTTTTTGCATATCTACCGAATTATACACAATATATAAGTCGTTCTTTCCTTTCATCCTTTCAAGAACAAATATAATTCGGTCACCAATCTGCTTTATCCTGTCCTTATCTTGTACAGTAACATTTATGGTCTCAAGCTTTTGATTACTATTATAAATTGATTGTACCGTGGTAATAGGCATGTATATAATGGCGGGAAACATATCATGATTCATAATTGCACCAAACAAATCGTCCCCGGCTGCCTTAACACCAACCACTTTTAAATTGATGGTCATACCCCGTGAAGTTCGTAATGATACATATTCACCAACTATATCCTTACGCCTAAAATACTTTTGTGCAAAGCTTTCATCAACAACAACTACGCGTGACCGTGAAGTAACATCAAAATCATTTATAAATCTACCATGGGTAATTTCTATAAGATCAAAATTCTTATACTGAGATGATACCCCAAGAACCTGAGCGTTTTTAGTCTCTTGGTCAACTCTTATGCTCCCACTTTTTTGTATCATGGTTGCGATATTCTTTATTTCAGGTGCTGCATTCTTTACCAGCTCCAAATCATTTAGAGTGAGCCAGTAGTTTTCACTGACATTTCTATCTTCATAAGTAATTGTAATCGTATTTGCTCCAATCTTTTCAAACTGTTCATTTACATAAGCTTCTGCAGCATTGCTGATGGCCATTATTGTTATAATTGAAAACACTCCCATAACAATACCAAGCATTGTAAGAAATGATCTTAATTTATTTGTTTTAAGACTGTCAAAAGACTGCCAGAATGTCTCTATAAAGTTCATTTGAACCCCCAAATCCGACTATGCTTTCTTATCTGATATGTGTAATATTGACACGCATGCCTTCACTGTAAAAAGGTTGAGGATCTAGTACACAAAGATCTCCTTCCCCAACGCCATCAATAACCTCAATGAACATATCAGAGAAGAGGCCAACCTCTAAGTAATGTTTTTTCAAGGTATTATCATCCTTGTTTACAACAAACGCAAAAAGACTCCCATCGCCTTCTTCATTGATTATCTCCATTGGAGCGATCAGTATATCTTCCTTTGTTTTGGCAACTATATCACAAGTAACCGTATACCCCGGTTTAAGTATTCGGTCATGATTGTCAACCGAAATTACTGCTTCAACAACAGCCCCCTGCCCACCTGACGAGGTGGTGCTAATAGCATAAGGAGGTATACTGTCAATTGTTCCTTTTAATACATAGTCTTTAGGAATAGCTTCACCGGTAATGATAACATCTTGTCCTTCCTTTATATCCTTGATGCTGTATTCATTTATCTGAACTCTCACCTGCATCTTATCAGTATCCATAATTTTGAGCACCGAACGTGCACTGCTGGTAAAAAGTCCTTCACTGACGTAGATATTTGAGACAATACCATCCATCGGGCAATATTGGCTCTTTTCCAGATCCTTCATTCTTTCATTGGCATCTTTTATTCTTAAATCAAGAACTCTTAAATTTTCTTGCTGAATTTTCAGATCAATATTTTTGGTATCTTCTGTTCGCTCATTTGATTTTTTAGCTTCCTGAAGATTATTTAAAGCTGTATTATAGTTGATTTCAGCATTTTGGACAGAAATCTTTGCACTTTCTACATTGCTTTTTAGGCGCGAGGTATCACCTCCGGGAACTGAAGCTGCATCTATCAAAGCCTCTACACTCTGGTCATATGCTATACGTGCATTTTTAACGCTGTTTTCGGAGGCAGCAAGCGCAAGCTCCAAGGATTTGATATCCCTTTTGCTATCCATTGCCAAAAGCTTTTCGATATTCATAACCTGCACCGCTCGGTTGGACTTAAGCTGTTCAAGTTCAAATTTCATACTTTCAAAATCCAACTCAAAAAGCCACTGTCCTTTTTTAACACTGTCGTATTCATCAATAAGAAATTGCTTAATCTTTAGTGAACCACCAACATATACTTCTTCACTTAAAGCTTCTTCTACAACACCACTTGCAGTTACCTTCGAAGATATTTCTCCTTTTTTGATGTCTGTCACACTAATATCTATAACCCTACGAGTTGCAAAGGTTGGTATAAAGTTACCTCTTAATGTTGAAAACAAAGCTATAATAGCAATTATAACGCTCCATAATACAATTGCCCGTTTTTTAATCTTTTTCTTACTCATTTAGCCTCCCATCATGTTACATGTCAAAGGTGAGCGTTTATAATAACGAGAACCTCTGATAGTAACCCTGCCTTAAAAACACTTCTATGTTACTTTATGTATCACTCAGGCATTTGTTTTAGCATACTTATTGCCTCAATAGGCTCAGAAACTATTGCGTCTGATTTTATAATTCCATCCATAAAACTAACTACCCTTGAAGTATGCTCTGCAATAACCTGTTCATGGGTAACAAGCAAAATAGTTACCCCTTCACCGTTGAGCTCCTGGAATAGTTGCATAATCTCTTCACCTGATCTGCTGTCTAAATTACCTGTAGGTTCGTCAGCAAGTATAATTGAAGGATTATTCACAATAGCTCTTGCAATGGCAACTCTCTGCTTCTGCCCTCCAGACAATTCAGTTGGCTTATGGTGCATCCTCCCAGTAAGCCCTACCCTTTTGAGAGCACTTTGAGCTCGTTTTGTTCGTTCATCTTTAGACACTCCTGCATATAGCATTGGTAGCTCAACATTTTTTTGAGCACTCATTTTAGGCAATAAATTAAAGGACTGAAATACAAAACCTATTTTAATATTACGTATTTGGGCCAGTTCTACATCATTAAGAGCTGAAATGTTAACACCATCTAGTACGTACTTTCCAGTGGTTGCTCTATCTAGGCAGCCTAAAATATTCATCAACGTGGATTTACCAGATCCTGAAGGTCCCATTATAGAAACAAACTCTGCTCTATTTATCACAAGGTCTACATTTTTTAGCGCTTCCACCTCAATAGTTCCTGTTTTGTAAATTTTTCCTATATCACTAAGTCCAATTATCATCATATAAACACCAATAAATTAAATCAAAAGGCGTCTGCACCTTAAGTCCCCCTCTACTTCAGCATACAATTCCAAGTGAACCATAAAGCGGCGTACTCACTAGAACGCCGCAAAAAAGATTCTCTAATACCAGCAAAGGTATCCCCTTTGCAATACTCTTCCATAGAAAATATACTATCTATTTCTTTATGTGCATCCTACACAAACTGATATTTATACGTTTTCTGTATTGGCAGCGTCATCAGCAAATGAATCAGCATCAGCGTCTTCACCATCTTCAGGTTCGACGGTTGCCCTGGGCTCGCTTATCTTGACAACTGCTTCATCAGGGTCAGTTAAAAGAGTAACATTTGCTGGAATATTAATCTGACCAGCCAAAACAGTATCACCGTCTTTCATCCCATTAACATCTACGTCAAACGCCTCAGGTGTATCCTGTGGTAAACATTCAACTTCCACTATATCAATTATTAAATTAATCATATTTCCATCTGATTCTATTCTCTCTCTTCCGATAATCCGTATCGGAACCTCAGCCTTCCTAGTTTCAGTTAGTGAAACCTGTTGAAAATCAATATGCATAATATCATTTTTTATAGGGTCATATTGAACATCATGTACTACTACCGAATACTCCTTACCACTCCCTAGACTAACATTATAAACAGCATTCCTGCCATTTTTCTTAAGGCTGTCACGAAAATCAGATATTTTAATTTTTACAGAGACTGGTTTGATATCCTTACCGTAAAGCACTGAAGGTATGTAGCCGCTCTGTCTCAATGATTTAGCTCTTCCTCCACCTTTTTCTTCTCTTGGTTCAATCTTTAAAATTGCAGATTTCATAGTTAAAAAACCTCCTTATATGCGTCGATAAACAGGTAGTATTCACCTTTTTATTCAAGTTTATCTTTTCGTTTATGCATAAAATTATACTATTTGACGAGATTATTGTCAAAGAAAAAGCTATTACCTAATTCTAAGCGCTTTGATAATAGCTTTTTGGGGAATTTAATAAATTTGAAGAATCTCACCACTTATTTTTGCAATACTTTCATAAAGTTATTCGTGGAAGAACATGGCATAGGACATTTTATATATTTCGCAAGTAGATATTGCCATAATACGGTTGCATAAACATTATTTTAGCATTATAAAAGAATGTAAAACACAGAAAATATGTATTGAGGTGATATAATTGAAAAAGACTATTTTTCTGGTAACATTAATTATAGTACTTTTCACAGTACCGGTACTTGCAGCATCAACAACTTATACAGTCGTACCGGGAGACAGCATGTGGAAAATAGCAGTCAGACATCAAATAGGTCTTAGTGAAATAATATCTGCTAACCCACAAATAAAGAATCCGGCACTCATTTATCCCGGACAAAAGTTAACAATACCACAGATTGATGATGTCAAATCATTAGAGAGTGAAGTAGTACGTCTGGTCAACGTTGAAAGATCGAAAAACGGACTCGGACCTCTTACTCAGAACTGGGAGCTCTCCAGAGTTGCAAGATACAAATCTCAGGATATGATGAACAAAGGGTATTTCTCACATACTTCCCCAACCTATGGTTCACCTTTTAGGATGATGGAATCTTTCGGTATAAGATTTTCAGCAGCAGGTGAAAACATTGCCAAGGGTCAAAGGACAGCTGCTGAAGTAATGCGCGACTGGATGAACTCACCCGGACACAAAGCCAATATCTTAAATGGCTCCTACCAACAGATAGGTGTTGGCGTTGCAAAGGATAAGGCCGGGAGATTTTATTGGACCCAAATGTTCATAAAACCCCTCAAATAGCTTAAAAAAGGTGGCTTCGCCACTTTTTTTAAGCTAGGGAACCATAAGGTTCCCTTCGACAGATGCTCCGCATCCTTGAGCACCCTCATTAAAGCAGCAAAGGGGCTTCCCCTTTGCAATCCCCATTGTCTAGGAAAGTATACTTTCCTAGACAATAAAAAATGTGGACGTTCCGACCTCATCGGAATTCTCTGTCCACATTCTACATAATATAATTCAACCTTATAACCATGTCTTGCATAAATCTCGTTTTGGATAAGTTTTTTTAAGTGTCTATTCAGAGGTAGCTTAAACATATTAAATGAAGAATCATCTCTAATACAGCTAGTTACAGCGAGGCTTAGGAAAACACAATTTAAAATGTCTTAGAGTTTAGTAATGTCCGTGCTGTCTGAACGCAAGTGAGTTCACGGAATTACTTAACGAGAAGGCATTTTAAATTGATTGTTTTCATTGCTGAAGCTGTATTGCAGTATTGGAGATGA